>Ga0164313_10000879_pt1 | contig 25500 bp, 18 predicted proteins | sample GuaBasSedimGuay4_FD_113735 | JGI IMG/M metagenome (GOLD analysis project Ga0164313, IMG submission 113735) | Subseafloor sediment microbial communities from Guaymas Basin, Gulf of California, Mexico - Guay4, Core 4569-4, 0-3 cm | ecosystem: Environmental > Aquatic > Marine > Hydrothermal vents... | reverse complement strand
CTGACATGCGCGTGCTGCTGCTGATCCACGACTACCTGCCGGCCCACGCGGCGGGCTCCGAGATCTACACCGGGCACCTGGCCGGGGCCCTGCTCGCCCGCGGTCACGACGTGGCCGTGTTCACCTGCGAAGAGAACCGCGCCCTGCCGCAGTACGAGCTGACCGAGCGCGAGCACGACGGCGTGCCCGTGTTCGAGGCCATCTACAACCGCATCTACCACGACGTGTCCGAGCAGTGGGACGACCCGGCCATGGCCGACGTGCTGGACGGCGTGCTGCAGCGCTGGCGGCCGGACGTGCTGCACGTGCAGGGGCTGCAGTTCGTGGGCGGCGTCTCGGCCCTGCGACGCGCGGCCGGTCGGGGCCTGCCGATCCTGATGACGCTGCACGAGTACTGGTGGCTGTGCCCGCGCGCCGGGCTCATGTACGACCTGGACGGGCAGGCCTGCGAGCGCGCTCGCCCTGCGTCCTGCGCGCGTTGCGTCGACATCTATCCCATCGACCGCGAGCGCTGGAGCGATCAGGCCTGCGGCGAGGCGCACGCCGAGCTGGGCCCGCGGCGCTGGTTCGCCCGGGCGCTGGAGCAGCGCGCGCGCGATCTGGCCGCGGCGCAGCAGCTGGTCACGAACTTCATCGCTCCCAGTCACTTCCTGGCCCAGCGCATGCTGGCGGCGGGGCTGCCGGCCGAGCGTGTCACGGTCTGCGACTACGGCTTCCCCCAGCCCCCGCCCCCGGCACGCGGGCCGTCCCGCTCACCGCTGCGGGTGGGCTTCGTGGGCACCCTCTCCGACTACAAGGGTCCGCTGGTGCTGGCCCGCGCCGCCTCGCGCGAGGGCGCCCGTCGCGATCGCCTGGCCGTGAGCATCCACGGCAACCCCGACTGGTTCCCCGAGGTGGGCGACGCCCTGCGAGAGCTGGCGCGCGAGGTGCCCTGCCTGACCCTGGCCGGCGCCTTCGATCCCAGCCAGCGCGAGCAGGTCTTCGAGGCCCTGGACGTGCTGGTGGTGCCCTCGCTGTGGTGGGAGAACAGCCCGCTCACCATCCACGAGGCGCACCAGCGCGGCGTGCCGGTGGTCACCAGCGACCTGGGCGGCATGGCCGAGCGCGTGGCCCAGGGCGGCGGCTGGACCTTTGCCCCCGGGGACGACGCAGCCCTGTCCCGGCTGCTGCTGGAGCTGGTCGCCGATCCGGCCCGGGTGGCGGCGGCCGTGGCGTCCATCCCGCCCGTGCGCGACATCGCCGAGGACGCCGCCCTGGTGGAGCGCCTGGCCGCCGCGGCCGGCGTGAGCTGAACAGGCCCGGCGCAGCCCCTGGCCGGTGACGGCCCGTTCGTCTCGCTCCTGCTCGGCCGCCGCGCCGCGCGGCCCCGGGCGGTCGCCGCACAGCCCGCCACGTTTCCTGGCCGGTCCGGTCCGGGATCTGGGCTCGCGTCCCGGCTAAGATCGGCCGGATGGATGACTTGCTCGCCGCAGACGCCGCCGCCTTCGGTCGCGCGGCCCATGACGACCTGGACGCGGCGCGCGCGGCGCTGGCCCGTTTCAAGGCCCTGCCCCCCGAGACCGGCGCCCTGGAGCTGCTGAGCGCCCTCGATCAGATCGGGCGCGCGGGCGACCGCAGCGCCGGCCTGAGCAGCCTCTTCTTTCAGGCTCACCCCGACCCGGCCATGCGCGAGGCGGCCGGCGCCATCAGCCGCGAGCAGTCGGCCTTCTCCACCGAACTCTCGTTAGACAGCGATGTCCACGCGCGCCTGGCGGCCCTGTCTGCCGACGCGCTACCCGATGACGACGCGCGGCGGCTGCTGGAACACGCCCTGCGCGACTTCCGCCGGGCCGGTGTGCAGCTGCCGCACGAGCCGCGCGAGCGCGTGCGAGAGCTGCGCGCCGAGCTGGTGCAGCTGGGCCAGACCTTCGGCAGCACCATCGCCGGGGACGTGCGCAGCATCCAGCTCGACTCGGCCGACGAGCTGAACGGCCTGCCGGACGACTACCGCGCGGCCCACGCCCCGGACGCCGACGGCACGATCCGCATCAGCACCGACCCGCCCGACTTCATCCCCTTCTTGAAGTACGCCACCCACCGCGCCCGGCGCATCGAGCTGCAGCGCGTGGCCGCCAGCCGCGCGACGCCCGACAACCTGCCCGTGCTGGACCGGCTGCTGGCGGCGCGGCACGAGCTGGCGGGGCTGCTGGGCTTCGACAGCTGGGCCGCCTACGTCACCGAAGACAAGATGATCCGCACCGAGCAGGCGGCGGGGGAGTTCGTGGCGCGCGTGTCCGCGCTGGCCGCGCCCCGGGCCGAGGCCGAGGCCGCCGAGATGCTGGCCTGCCTGCGCGAGCAGTACGGCTCGGACGCCGAAATGCGCGACGGCGACCGCCTGTACCTGCAGGAGCGCCTGCGCGCCAGCAAGTACGGCTTCGACACGCGCGACGCGCGGCCGTACCTGGGCTTCAACGCCGTGCTGGGCGGCGTGTTCGACGTGATCACACAGCTCTACGGCGTCGAGGTGCTCGAGCGCCCGGAGATCGTCTGCTGGCACGCCGACGTGCGCGCCTTCGATCTGGTCGAAGAGGGCTCGCCGGTGGCGCGCTTCTTCCTCGACATGCACTCGCGTCCCGACAAGTACAAGCACGCGGCCATGTTCCACCTGACCACCGACGGCCTGCCGCGGGCGGCGCTGGTGTGCAACCTGCCGCGCCCCGACGGCGACGACCCGGGGCTGCTCGACCCGTCCCAGGTCAAGACGCTGTTCCACGAGTTCGGGCACCTGCTGCACCACCTGTTCGCGGGCGGCCAGCGCTGGCACGCCTTCGCCGGCATCGCCACCGAGTGGGACTTCGTGGAGGTGCCCAGCCAGCTCTTCGAGGAGTGGGGCCGCAGCCCCGACGTGCTGCCGCGCTTTGCCCGCCACCACGCCAGCGGCGAGCCCATGCCGGCCGAGCTGATCGCGCGCATGAACCGCGCCGAGAGCTGCGGCCGCGGCCTGGACGTGCGCTTGCAGATGCTCTACGCCAGCTACTCGCTGGAGTGCTTCCGGCGCGACCCGGCCAGCTTCGACACCGGCGCGCTGATGGCCGAGCTCAAGCCGCAGTTCTCGCCCTGCCCGGTGGAGGACGGCACGGCGTTCCAGGCCAGCTTCGGTCACCTCGACGGCTACTCGGCGCTGTACTACACCTACATGTGGTCGCTGACCCTGGCCAAGGACTGCGCGGCCGCGTTCGGCGACGATCTGCTGGACCCCGCGCCGGCCCGGGCCTGGCGCCAGCGCGTGCTGAGCCAGGGCGGGCGCCGCGACGCCGACGATCTGCTGCACGACTTCCTGGGGCGCGCGCCCGACCTGACGGCCTTCGGCGCCTGGCTGGACGGCTGAGCGTGCGCGTCCTGTTCGTCACGGCCAGCTATCTGCCCGAATCGGTGGGCGGCGTCGAGCTGCACATCGCCGGGCTGGCGCGGGCCCTGACGGCGGCGGGGCACGAGGCCTGCGTGCTTGCCCGGGGTGGCGCCGCGGACCTGGGCCACCTGCAGACCACCAGCGAGCGCGTGGACGGCGTGACCGTGGTGCGCCTGGGCAACACCTTCGAGCACGCCACCACGCTGCAGAAGCTGGTGGCCGACGACGAGCTGGCCGACGCGGCCATGGACGTGGTGCGCCGCCTGGCCCCCGACGTGCTGCACGTGCATCACCTCACCTGCCTCTCCACCGCGCTGCTGGATCGGCTGCGCGACGCGGGCCTGCCCACGGTCATGACCCTGCACGACTTCTGGATGGGCTGTCCCCGCGGTCAGCGCATCACCGCCGAGCTGGAGCTGTGCCCGGAGATCCGGCTCGACAAGTGCGTGGGCTGCCTGCGCGAGCTGTGGCCGCACCTGCTGGGCGCCGGCCGCGCGCCGCAGGACTCGCCCGAAGAGCAGAGCGCCCAGGACCGCGCCCTGCTCGAGTCGTATCACGCCGACATCCGCCGCGGCCTGGCGGGCGTCGACGCGTTGCTGACGCCCTCGGCTTTCATGGCGCGCATGTACGAGCACTATGGCCTGGCGCCGGGCTCGCTGCGCGTGCTCGAGAACGGCCTGCCCAGCGCGGCCTGGAAGCACCACGCGCGTCGCCCGCGCGCCGGCGGCCCCCTGCGCATCGGCTTCATCGGTTCGGTGCTGCCGTCCAAGGGGGTGCACCTGCTGCTGTCCGCCTTCCGCATGCTGGGCGACCCCTCCGAGCTGCGCCTCGATATCTATGGCGAGGTGTTGCCCTTCCACAACGACCGCAGCTACGGCCAGCGCCTGCAGGCCCTGCGCGAGGGGCTCGAGCACGTCATCACGCTGCACGGGCGCTACGAGAACGACGAGCTGCCGCAGATCCTGCAGGGCCTCGACGTCGTGGTGGTGCCGTCCATCTGGTACGAGGCCTACTGCCTCACCATCCGCGAGGCCTTCCTGGCGGGCGTGCCGGTGGTGGCTGCCAACCACGGCGCCATGGCCGAGGCCATCGACGACGGCGTCAACGGCCTGCTGTTCGAGGCCGGCGACAGCCGCTCCCTGGCCGCCGTGCTGCAGACCCTGGCCGCCGATCCGGTGCTGCGCGAGCGGCTGTCCCACGCCAGCGGCCGCGTGCGCGACGAGGCCGACAGCGCCGCCGAACTGCTGGGCTTGTACGCGCAGCTGCTGGCCGGCAAGGGGGCCGCGAGACCATGAAGATCGGCTTCGTGCTGCACCAGTATCCGCCGCGCTTCAGCACCGGCACCGAGATCTACGCCCACCGCCTGGCGCTGCTGCTGCGCAGCCAGGACCACGACGTGCGCGTCTTCACCAACGAGCCCGACGCGCGCCAGAGCACCCCCTTCCGGCTGGAGGACGAGCCGGCCGACGGCGTGCCCGTGCGGCGGCTCACCTTCCTGGACGGTCTCGCGCCCAACCACGCCCTCTCCTCTTACTACAACGTCTTCTTGGGCAAGGCCTTCGGCGACTGGCTGGATCAGACCGCGCCCGACGTGGTGCACATCTTTCACATGCTGGGCATCGGCCTGAGCGCGGTGGAGGAGTGCCGCGCGCGCGGCATCCCGGTCTACGTGCAGCTGATGGACTACTGGTTTCTGTGCCCGACCGTGCAGCTGCTGCGCCACGACGGCTCGCTCTGCGATGGCCCCGCGCCCGACGCCTGCATGCAGTGCCTGGCGCCCCAGGACTACGGCTACCAGACCCTGCGCCTGTTCAGCCAACGCGAGGACTTCATCGAGGCGCCGCCGCCGGGCCCGGGTCTGATCGACGTGAACCACGAGCACGTCTCGCTGCGCCGCGCGGCGCTGGTGGGGCGCACGCAGTTCATCCGCGAGACGCTGCAGGGCGCCGACGCGCTGATCGCGCCCTCGCGCTTCATCAAGGGGCTGTTTGCGTCGCACGGTTACGACGAGCGGCACATGCTGCATTTGCCCTACGGCGTGGACGCGCCGGCCGAGCCCATCCGGCCGGTGCCGGTGGGCGGGCGCGGTCAGGTCAGCTTCGGTTTCTTCGGCAGCGTCAATCCGCAGAAGGGCCTGGAGGTGCTCGTGTCGGCCTTCCGCGAGTGCACGGCCGACCGCCTGCGGCTGGTGGTGCGCGGCAACATGAGCCACTTCCCCAAGTACGCCACGCGCGTGCGCGGGCTGGCGGAGACCGACGCGCGGGTGCTGTTCCAGGGCCCCTACGCCCACGACGGCCTGGCCGGCGCGCTGTCCGCCATCGACGTACTGGTGGTGCCCTCCGTCTGGTACGAGAACACGCCCTTCGTGGTGCTGGAGGCCTTCAGCGCCGGGCGGCCCGTGATCGCCAGCGACCTCGGCGGCCTGTCCGAGCTGGTGCACGACGGCGTCAACGGCGCCAGTTTCACGGCCGGCGACCCCGGCGCGCTGATGGACGTGCTCAAGCGCTTCCAGGATGACCCCGAACTGCTGGGCCGGCTGGCGTCCGGCATCGAGCCGGTGCGCACGCTGCACCAGAACGCCCAGGAATTCGTGGCGCTGTGGCAGGCGTCCCGCCCCACGGCCGGAGCGAGCAGATGACGAGGAAGAAGCGGCGCCGCGGCGACGGCGCGAACGCGAACGCGAACGCTGGCGGCCACGACAAGCGCGCGCCTGAGCGCAGCTACGCGCCTCGCGACCCGCAGGAGGTGGCGCGCCACGAGTCGCACCTGGTGGCGCAGGTGCACCACCTCATCCGCGTCAACACCAAGCTGGAAGAGCGCCTCGACCGCCTGGCGCAGGTGACCGAGATCGCCGACATCTTCCGCCAGAAGAAGATCAGCCGTGACACCTTCGAGCTGTCGCCGCCCGAGCTGCGTGTGCCGGCCGATGTGGCCGCGGCCTGGTCCAGCGTGGAGCGCATCCTCGGTCACGTACCGCGGGACCTGCCCGGGCTCGAAGAGCTGGAGAGCACCCTGGGTGTGATCCGCGCCTCGGCCTGGATGGTCGACGCCGAGTGGTTCGCCGAGGCCCGCGTGCGCCTGCTGGCCGCCGAGCAGTCCATCGCCTTTCTCGACGAGCAGAGCCGCGAGCTGGACCTGCTGCGCGAGGAGAAGGCCTCCATCCTGGACGGCGTCGAGCGCTTTGAGCAGACCATCGAAGACCTGTGGAAGGCGCTCAACGAGAAGTCGACCCACATCCAACGGCTCGAGGCTCAGCTCAAGCGCATCTGGGGCAGCGGGCCGTACCGCGTGCTGAACGGTCTGCGGCGCCTGCTCACGGGCGGCCGGGGAGGCTAGGGCGATCGTCCGCAAGGGAGTCGTGGTGCCGACGCTCGACGGCGGCGCGCGCTGGCGCCGCTGCCTGCACGCGCTGGCTGCGCAGCGGCCCGCGTTGGATGCGCTGGTGGTGATCGACTCGGGCAGCCGCGACGGCAGCGCCGAGGCCGCGCGCGATGCCGGCGCCGTGCTGCTGGAGCTGGGCAGCGAGGGCTTCGACCACGGGCTCACCCGCGCGCGTGGTGCCGCCGCCCTGCCGGACGACCTCGACGCGATCGTGTTCCTGGTCCAGGACGCGGTGCCGTTGGGCGACGACTGCCTGGAGACCCTGGCCGCCGCGGCGCTCTTGCCCGGCGTGGGGGCGGCCACCGCGCGCCAGCTCCCGCCGCCCGAGGCCGCGCCCGTGACCCGGGCCACGGTGGAGCGCTCGCCCCTGGCCTGCGACCAGCCCCGGCGCAGCGGTCCCTTCTCGCCCGAGCAGCTGGCGGCCTTCAACCCGTCACGTTGGCGCGAGGTGCTGCTGTTGGATGACGTGGCCTGCGCCGTGCGCGCGCCCCTGTTCGCCTCGCTGGGCTTCCGGCAGGCGTCGTTCGGCGAGGACGCCCTGCTGGCGTGCGACCTGCTGCGAGCGGGCTGGGCCGTGGCGCACGAGCCGCGCGCGCGGGTGGAGCACGGCCACGACTACACACCCGCCAGCGTGGCGCCGCGCTACGAGCAGGACGCGCGCTTCTTTCGTGAGCAGTTTGGGTTGCGCGTGCGCCCCGGGCTGCTGGCGGCGGCCAAGGGCTGGCTGGCGCAGATGCTGGCCGACCACCACTGGGCCAGGGCGCACCCGCAGGACCGCTCACTGGCCATGTTCCTGGACGCGGCGCGGCTGCGCTGGGCCCAGGTGGCCGGCCAGCGGCGTGGCAGCCGCGGTCCCCTGGGCGCCCCGCCCGACCTGAGCCCAGCGGCCTGTCGCGGACCGCGCCCCGAGCAGCTGACGCTGGGGGGGCAGACGCCATGAGCGCGGCCCGAGCGCCCGACGAGCGCGAGCGAGACCCCATGAGCACCCCTGCGTGCCCGACGACCGCGGGCCAGACCCCATGAGCTTGCCCTCGGTCTCCATCGTGATCCCCGCCAAGAACGGGCGCCCGACCATCGGTCCCTGCTTGGACGCGGTGCTGGCTCAGGACTACGCCGGTGCCGTGGACGTGCTGGTGCTCGATTCGGGCAGCCGCGACGGCACGCTGGATGACGTGCGCGCGCGGCCCTCGGTGGCGCTGCACGAGATCCCGCCCAGCTCCTTCGACCACGGCGATACGCGCAACCTGGGCGCGGGCCTCACCGCCGGCGAGCTGATCGTGTTCCTGGTGCAGGACGCCGAGCCCGTGGGCCGCCGCTGGTTGGCCGAGCTCGTGTCCAACTTCGACGACCCCACGGTGGCCGGCGCCTTCTCTCGCATCCTGCCGCGACCGGACGCGGGCCCGCTGGTGCAGCGCGGCTGCCAGGGCGACTTGTGCTTCGGCAGCGAGCGCACCGAGGTGGCCGTGGTCGACCCGGCCGCGTGGCGGGCGCAGGACCCGCACAGCCTGCGCGTAGCCGTCAACTTCAACGACGTCTCGTCCTGCGTGCGCCGCAGCGTGTGGCGGCGCCTGCCCCTGGTGCGCGGCATGTTCGGCGAGGACATCCGCTTCGCGCGTAGCGCCCTCGAGTCGGGCTTCCGCATCGTCTTCGACCCGCGCAGCGAGGTGCTGCACAGCCACGAGTACGAGGCCGCCAGCGTGCGCGCCCGCACGCGCATCGACGCGCAGATGAACCGCGTCTTCCTGCGGCGCCTCAACGTGGACAGCCTGCGCAGCGCGCTGATCCTGGCCTGGCGCAGCTGGCGCTCCGACCGGGAGTACCTGGCGCAGCAAGCGCTGCCGTGGGCCCAGCGCCTCAAGTGGTCGGCCCTCTCGCCGCTCTATCACCTGAGCGAGTTCGTGGGCTTCTGGCAGGGCGCGCGCGACGTGACCACCCGCGGCATGCCCTTCGAGAGCGTGCCGCGGGCCCTGCCGGCGGACGCGCCGCTCAAGGTCCTGATGGTGGTGCACGGCTTTCCGCCCGACTCCTGGGCCGGGGTCGAGGTGCTCTCGCTGACCCTGGGGCGCGCCCTGCGCCGGCGCGGCGTCGAGGTGGTCTTCTTCGTGCGCACGCCGGGCACGCCGGAGGAGTCCGACCGCAGCCTGCACAGCTCGGAGTTCGACGGCTTCGTGGTGCACCGCTTCGTCAACCGGCTGGCCTTCGGCGGCGTGGACGAGACCTACCGCTTTGCGCCGGCCGAGGCGGCCTTCGATCAGGTGCTGGCGGCCGAGCGCCCCGACGTGGTGCACCTGCAGCACATGATCCACCTCTCCACGGGGCTGGTGGACCGCTGCCGCGCGGCGTCGGTGCCCTGCGTGGTGACCGTCAGCGACTTCTGGCCCAGCTGCCCCAAGGTGCAGCGCCTGCGGCCCGACGGCAGCAACTGCACCCGCACCACGCCGGGCCTGGGCTGCGCCGCGTGCGTGAAGGGCAAGCCACGCGGGGTCGGTCTGCTGGCCGGGTTGGACGCGGCCGCCGGCGGGCTGCCCCTGTGGCTGGCGCAGTACGTGCCCCAGAGCGCGCCGGCCCGCCCGCCGGGCCCGGCCAAGAGCCTGGAGGACGCGGCCTCACTGATCCGGCGCGAGCGCTGGATGGCCGACGTGCTGAGCCGCGCCGACGCCGTGGTGGTGCCCAGCGCCTGCCTGCAGCGCGACCTGTTGGCCCTCGGTCTGCCCGCCGGACACGTGGCCCTCTCGGCCTACGGCATGGACACCGGCTGGCTGGGGAGCGGCCCGCCCGCGCGCGTGGCGCGGGCCGCCGGCGAGCCCCTGCGGGTGGGCTTCATCGGCTCCATCGTGCCGTACAAGGGCTTGACGGTGCTGGCCAGGGCCGTGGCGCGCCTGCCCGCGGGCGCCGCGCAGATTCACGTGCACGGCGACCACGAAGGCGGCGCCGACGAGGTGGTGCGCGCACTGGTGGGCGCCGAGGTGGCCGCGGCCCGGCAGGCCGCCGGCGAGGCCATCAGCTTCCACGGCCGCTTCGAGCACGACCGCCTGGGCCAGCTGCACGCCGAGCTCGACGTGCTGGTGGTGCCCTCCACCTGGCAGGAGGCCTACGGCATCACCGTGCGTGAGGCCCATCTGACCGGCACGCCGCTGCTGGCCTCCGACATCGCCGGCATCGCCGAGGGCGTGCGCGACGGCGTGGACGGCCTGCTGTTCCCGCCCGGCGATGACGCCGCCCTGGCCGCCTGCCTCACGCGCCTGCTCGACGATCCGGAGCTGGGGCCGCGCCTGGCCGCCGCCGCGCCGCCGGTCAAGACCGACGATCAGGAGGCCGCCGAGTACGCCTGGCGCTATCGGCAGCTCGTCACGCGGGCCGCGGGCAGGCACAATCCCGAGCCCGTGTGCGCCCCTGCCTCCCCGACCTCCGCCGCTGGAGCGGCCCCGTGAGCCTGCCGAGCGTCTCCATCGTGCTGGTCAACCTGAACGGCCGGCACCACTTTCCCGAGCTGTTCGAGACCCTGCGGGCGCTGGACTACCCCGACGAGCTGCTCGAGATCGTCATGGTGGACAACGCCTCGGTGGACGGCTCGCTGCAGTGGCTCGACAAGCACGCGCCCGAGGCGCGGGTGCTGGGCTGTCGCCAGAATCACGGCTTTGCGGGGGGCGTCAACTCGGGCGTGGAGGCCAGCTCCGGCGAGCTGATCGTGCTGCTCAACACCGACATGCGCGTGGAGCCGGACTGGCTGCGCGAGCTGGTGGCGCCGATCTGCAGCGGCGAGGCCGAGTGCACCTCGTCCATGACCCTGAGCTGGGACGGCAAGGAGGTCAACTTCGGCGGTTCGGCCATGAACTTCCATGGCATCGGCTGGCAGGTGGGCATGGGCGACGCGGACATCGACCGCTACCGCGCGCCGGCCGAGACGTTGTTTGCCTGCGGAGGCTCCATGGCCATCCGGCGCGACGTGTTCGACGCCGTGGGCCGGCTGGACGAGGACTTCTTTGCGTATTACGAGGACGTCGACCTGGGCTACCGGCTGTGGGCCCTCGGGTATCGCATCCTGTATGTGCCGTCGTCGGTGGCTTTCCACCACCACATGAGCACCAGCCGGCGCATCGACGTGCACAAGATCCGGCTGCTGCAGATGCGCAACCCGCTCTGGCTGATCTACAAGAACTTCGACGAGCACACGCTCAACAAGGTGCTGCCCGCCGCCATGTTGGTGCACGCCAAGCGCATGAGCTACGTGCTGGCCCTGAACGACCGCGGCTACCGCATCGACGCGTCCGACGCCCGCGGCCGGGGCCGCATCCACGAGCTGTTCCTGAAGATGCGCTCCAAGAAGCGCTCGGTGGGCATCCCGCCGCCGGCCAAGGCCGACATGCTGGCCCTGGACGACTTCAGCGCCATGCTCGACGGCATGCACAAGAAGCGCGCCCTGATCCAGTCGCGCCGCCGCCGGCCCGACAGCGACATCGTGCACCTGATGCGCATCCCCTTCTGGGCCGTAGAGAAGAACCCCGAGTTCTCCCACATGATCCGGGCGCTGATGGTCAGCTTTGGCCTGCACGAGATCTTCGGCACCACCGAAGTGGTACTGGATCCGAGGGTGGCGTCTGACCGATAGGGGCGCTGGGCTCCGGCCTCGCCGCGTCTCACGGAGCGCCGCCGCCCCGTGCGGCGGCCTGACCCACCTTGAACCCCTGAGGCCCGTCCGCGACAATCCCGCGGCCTCCCCGGATCCGCCATGAAGCTCTCGATCGTCATTCCCGTCTACAACGAGAAGCAGACCGTCCGTACGATCCTGGAGCGTGTCATGGCGACCTCCTTCGACAAGGAGATCGTCATGGTCGACGACGGCTCCACCGACGGGACGCGTGAGGTGCTCAAGGAACTTCAGGCCGAGGGCCATCCGGGCCTGCACATCTATATGCACGATGTGAACCAGGGCAAGGGCGCGGCCCTGCGCACCGGCTTCAGCAAGGTCAGCGGCGACGTGGTGCTGATCCAGGACGCCGACCTCGAGTACACGCCGGAGGATTACCCGGCGCTGCTCAAGCCCATCCAGGATGGGCTGGCCGACGTGGTCTACGGCAGCCGTTTCCTGGGCGGAGGTACCCACCGCTGCCACCTGTTCTGGCACTACGTGGTGAACAAGGGCCTGACCCTGTTCTCCAACATGCTCACCAACCTGAACCTGACCGACATGGAGACCTGCTACAAGGTCTTCCGGCGGGACGTGGTCGACCGCATCAAGATCGAGAGCAACCGCTTCGGTGTCGAGCCCGAGATGACCGCCAAGATCGCGCGCATGACCTTCGACGGCGCCAAGGTGCGTATCTACGAGGTGCCCATCAGCTACTTCGGGCGCGACTTCGCCGAGGGCAAGAAGATCGGCGTGAAGGACGGCTTCCAGGCCATCTGGTGCATCCTGAAGTTCAACCTGTTCTAGGCGCTGCGCGGGGCGGCGTCAGCGTCGCTTGAGCGCTCTGCGCGGCGGTATCGTGAGCGCGGGCAAGCTGAGTTTGGATGCGCGCGACCCGAAGGCGCGCGACCTCAGCGGCGGCGCAGCTCAGCCAGCAGCATGAGCATCAGGCCCAGCACGCCGAGGGCGCCGAAGGCCAGGCCCTTGGCCAGGCCGGGGGCCTCGTAGCGCAGCTGAACCTCGTGCTCGCCCGCGGGGATGGCCACGGCCTGCAGTGCGTGCCAAGCGGGCCAGACCGTGCGGGGCTGGCCGTCGACCGTGGCGCTCCAGCCCGGGCTCCAGCTGCTCGACAGCACCAGCAGGCCGTCGGCGGGCGCGGCCAGCGTGAACGTGCGCTGCTCCGGGCGGGCGCTGAATTCCTGGATCTCGATCCGGGCGGCGTCGGGGCCAGGCGCCTGGGTGGGGGGCGCTTGGCCGTGCAGCGGCGAGAGTGGCGTGCGCCCGTTGGCGGCGAAGGGTGAGCTCTGCAGGGCCATCAGCGCGTCGAGGGCCTCGCCCTCGTCGGCCACGGCATAGCCGCTGGAGAACCACGCGCTGGGGATGGGCTCGACGCGCCGCAGCCAGTAGGCGTCGCCCACGGCGCCGGCGGCGGCCCAGCCCGGCACCAGCACGGGCGCCGAGCTGAGCGCCTGGCGCAAGCCCAGCACGGCCAGGGCGGGGGACGCGAGCTGGGCCGGGTCGATCAACGCCGGCGTCCCCAGGCCGAAGGTGGAGCCGGGCTGCAGCGCCTCGAACACGTCCACCACTCGCCGGGGCGACAGGGCGTAGTAGCCGCTCAGGTCGTCGATGCCGAAGGCCAGGGCGGTGTTGCCGGGGAAGGGGCCGCCCAGGGGTTCCTCCACGCCGCGCGCGTGTACCGGGATCAGGCGCCCGCCCGCCGCCAGCTCCTGGGCCAGCGGGGGGGGCTCGAACAGCCGCGCGGCGGGCACCGTGACGGCGTGCTTCTGGGCGGCCAGGCCCTGCTCAGTCAGGGCCAGGCCCAGCAGGCAGGCGGCGCCCAGTACGGGGCGGACGCGGCTCAGGCCCAGGGCCAGGGTGGCGGCGCCGGACACCAGCACCAGGCGCACCAGGGCCATGACGGTCAGGTCGCGGTCGAACAGCAGCTCCGGCGCGCGCGCGAGCACGTCGGCCTCGGACACGCCCATGCGCGCGGCCAGTGCGGGCGCCAGCAGCCCGGCCCAAGCGTCGGCCGAGAGCGACGCCAGCCAACTCGCCGCTGCGCCCGCCGCCAGGCACAGCAGCAGCGCCGTCGCCACCAAGGCGCGGCCGGCGCCCTCGCGCTGCACGCGCTGCAGCCCCACAGCCGCCAGCAGCGTGGCGCCCAGGCTCCACACCAGCAGCAGGCGCAATGGGTCGCTGGAGGACAGTCCCGGCAGCTGCGCCAGGGCCAGCAGCAGCGGGCTCTCCAGCACCAGCACCAGCCCGCCCAGGGCCAGGCCCAGCCCCAGCCAGCGCCCGCGTCGTCGGCTCCAGCTGCCGCAGCAAGCCAGCAGCAGCACGACCACGCCCACAAAGCCGTTGGATTCGATCACGTTGGCGTTGGGCTTGTGCACCAGCCGCCGCAGGGCGCCGTCGCTGCGCAGCTCGGGCGCCGGGTGCAGGGCCAGATCGGTCGGGTGCCCCAGGTTGTCGGGCGAGAGCAGACCCAGCAGGCCGGCGGGGTTCATGCCCAGGCTCAGCACGACCTCGGGCGCTTCGACGTCGCGGGCGGACTCGCCGCTGCTGACCCAGGCCAGGGTGGGCAGCAGCTGCGGCGCGGCCAGCATCAGCCCGAACAGCAGGCCCAGGCCGCAGCGCGTGGCGCAGCGCAGGGCCTCGTGGCGCCGGAAGCCGCCCGCGAGCAGCGCCGGCAGCACCCGCGCCGCGGTCCAGATGCCTGCCAGGTAGACCAGGTGCAGCGCCCCCTGCATCCAGCCCGTGAGCCAGGCCAGGCCGATGGCCGCCGCCGTCAGCGCCACGGCGGGCGCGCTGCGCGGCAGCCGCTCGGGCGCCCCGGCGCGGCAGCTCATGCACAGCCGCTCGATGCCCAGCAGCGCCCAGGGCAGGTAGGCCGAGCAGCCCTGGATCATGTACCAGTGCCAGCGGCCCGTGACGTAGCCGCACAGCATCCAGGTGGAGCCGGCCAGCAGCGCCGGCCGCGGCCCTACGCCCAGCGCGCGCAGCAGCGCCCAGGCGCCCATGCCCGCCAGCAGCGCCTGAGCCCACGCGATCCAGCCGAAGGCCAGGGGCGGCGGCAGCACGCCCGCCAACCAGTTGATGGGATGGAAGGGGCCGTGGAAGCCCTGGGCCAGCAGCGGAACCCCGCCCAGGTTGTGCGGATTCCAGCTGGCCACCTCGCCGCGCGCCAAGCGCTCCAGCGCCAGCGCCAGCATGGGTTGGAACTGGATCGTCTTGTCGGCCAGCAGGGGCAGGGAGCAGCGCTGGGCCTGCTCCAGCAGGGCCGGGTCGTCCACGGCCAGGGCGCCGCGCCAGGGCGACAGCGTGCCGCTGTGCAGGCCCACCAGGGCGCGCTCGCCGAACAGGGCAGGCCCCAGCACCAGCGCCGCCAGCAGACCCAGGATCAGGGCCGCGCGCCAGGCCGCCCCGCGAGCCCCCGTAGCGCGGGCTCCCTCGCGCCGATCCCGGCCGCTGCCAGCCTCGCCGGCGCGGGCGCCGTCGCCAGCCCCGGCGCCGGGGCCAGCCGCTCGAAGAGGGGGTGTCTGTCCATCGCTCGGGGTCACGGGCGCCAGTGTCTCCCCCCCGCGCCGCCGGATCCACGGGCAGTCCGGCTCAACGCCGACCCCTGCGGCGGCCGAAAGGGGAGGGCGTCAGCTCGGACCCCCTCCCGTGGGCCTCTCCCCATGACCCTCAGCGCCCGGAACGCCCTGCCCTGGCTGCGCGCCCTGCTGGTGCTGGTGGTGCTGGTGGGCCTGGCGCGCGTGGCGGTCTTCACCGTCTACCGCGTGTCCGGCACGTCCATGGAGAGCACGCTGGACGACGGCGACCGCATCCTGGTGTGCGATGTGCCCTGGCTGTTGCCTCAGCCCGAAGCCGGCGACACGATCATCGCCGAAGTGGACGGCGAGGTGCTGGTCAAACGCGTGGTGGCAGGCCCAGGCGACTCCATCGCCATTCTCTACGGCACCGTGGTGCGCAACGGCAAGGTGGTGGAGGAGGCCATCGCGCCGCGGCGGCGGCTGGTGGAGAGCCTGGGCCAGCACACCCTGGGGCCCGACGAGTATTTTCTGCTGGGCGACCATCGCAAGGTGTCGGTGGACAGCCGCGATTTCGGTCCGGTGCTGCGGCACCAGATCCTGGGGCGGGTGCTGCTGCGCATCTCGTTGGATGGGGTCAGCGAGGTGCGGGCGCTGCAACGCAGCTAGCCGCCCCGAGTCGGGTTGGTGTGGGAGCTGGTGCCGGAGCTGGAGCGGTGCTGGAGCGGTGCTGGAGCTGCCGGACCTGAGGCTGGCGCAGGGGCTGGAGCTGGAATCGGACTGGCGTGGGGGCCGCTAGCTGCTCGGCCGCCCGCAGCGTCTGCCGGGCGTTGCTTGGGCAGGGCGCGGCGCTGATGATGGCGGCGTGAAGGCCGTGCTCTCCATCGTGCGTCGCTCGCTGTGCGTGCCTGCGCTGCTGCCGGTGGCGTTCGTCACGGCCGTGTTGAGTTGGGCGGGCGTGTGGCTGGCGCGCGGAGCCATGGGCGCCACGCCGGATTACCTGGCGGACGTGCGCCACGGCTGCCTGCTGCTGGCGGGCACGCTGGCCCTGGCCCTGGCCGAGCCCCTGCACACGCGCGCGGACGTGGGCCGCGGCCTGTTGTCACTGCGCTTCGCGCGCAGCGGCGGCCTGGGGTTGCTGCCGCGCTGGATCGGACTGGGACTGGCCTGCCTGCCCATGCTGGCCCTGGCCGCGCTGGCCTCGGGCGGTCTGCCATCGCGACCGCTGCTGCTGGCGTCGCAGCTGGCCGTGCTCGCGGCGGGCGGCCTGGCCCTGGGCGCCGTGTTCGAGCGCGGCCGGCTGGTGCCCTGCATGCTGGGGCTGCTGGTGCTGGGACACCTGCGCCCCTGGATCGAGCGCGCCAGCTGGGGCCCGGCCGTCAGTTGGCTGCTGCCCGATCTGTCGGCGCTGGAGGGCAGTCAAGGGCTGCTGCACGCCGCGCTGTGGTCGGCGGCTGCGCTGGTCCTGGCTCGCGCGCGCCTGAGGTGCGTCGCCGGCCGTGGCTGAGCGCGGCGCGCGGTGGGGCCCAGGCCTGCGGGGGGCGGCGGGACGAGCGCTCTGCGCCTGCGTTCGCTACGGCGCCCACCACGGGCGCGAGGCGTCCGCGGCCGCCAGCAGCAGCAGCAGGCCGCGGCACCAGGGGCCCCGGTAGCGCAGCACCACCAGCAGCAGGGTCATGGCGGCAAAGGCCGAGAGCGCGGCGCGGTCCAGCACCCCACGCAGGGCGGCGGCCAACGGGGCCGCGGCCGCTGGCGTGTCGGGGGTCGCCTCGCGCAGCCAAGGGCGCAGCGCCTCGATATCGGTGGCGGCGCCAGCCTGCAGCGCGGCCAGGGCCAGCCCGGCGGCCAGGGCCACCGCGACCCAGCTCATGAGCATGGCCGCCTGCTCGACGCGGCGCTCGCCCGGGCTGGCCAGGGGCGGGGCGACGGGCTCGGTGGGCAGCAGGGCCAGGGCCGACAGCCCGCCTCCCGCCAGCGCCGCCAGCCCCAGCAGCAGGCAGGGCAGGGCGGCGGGGGCCAGGGAGGCGGCCAGGGCCGGGCCCAGCAGGGAGGGCGGCGCCAGCACCAGGCCCAGCCCCAGCAAGACGGCCAGGCGTGCGACCCAGGCGCTGCGCCCGCGGGCGCCCCAGGCTCCCAGCAGTGCCAGCAGCAGGCCCGGCAGGCCCACGCTGAAGATCAGGCGCGCGGGCCAGGCGCCGTTCAGTTCGCCCAGCAGCGCCTGCGCCATGGGGGCGCCGCGCGTGGGCACCGTCAGGTCGGGGGCCAGGGCCTGCAAGAGCAGCGCCGGTTGGTGTCCGGGGGCCTCGCCCGTCGTCTCGAACAGCGGCTGCAGCGTGAGCGCGGGCAGGGCCACCAGGCAGGCCAGTGCCACGGCGGCCAGCCCCTTGCGATCGGCCAGCAGGGCGGCGCCCAGCAGCAGCGCGGCCAGGGCTCCCAGGGCGCTGCTCGGGCTCAGGTCCAGATCCATGCTCAGCGCTCCCGGGGCCGTCGCGCCACCGCCAGAATGGAGTGGCCGAAGGGCGCCGAGACGTGCTTCAGCAGCGCGCGCTCAGCGGCGAAGACGCGCGCCAACAGGGCGTTGGCCACCCGCGGCGTGCGCACGGTGAGGTTGTTGGCGCCCTCGTGCCCGCGGCACAGCAGGCGCTGCTTGAGCTTGAGCGCCAGCACCGCGGGGATGATCAGCGGCGACAGGGTCACGTTGACGTAGGTGGCCTTGACCGGCTCCAGGCCCGCGGCGCGCAGGCGTCGCAGCACCGCGCCGCGTGTGTAGCGACGGTAGTGGTGCGCCACCTCGTCGTTGTGCGCAAACAGGAACTGATAGGCGGGCACGCTCAGGGCCAGGTGGCCGCCCGGGCGCAGCACACGCGCGGCCTCGCGCAGCACGGCGGTGTCGTCGGGCGTGTGCTCCAGCACGTCCCAGAGCGTGGCCAGGTCGATCGATGCGTCCGCCAGGGGCAGCGGGTCGCAGGCCGCCACGGCCATGGCGCTGCGGCCGCGCTCGTGGGCAAAGGCCACGGCCGGCTCGTCCAGCTCCAGGCCGATCACGCGACCAAAGCGCTGCATGGGCGCGAGGAAGCCGCCCACGCCGCAGCCCAGGTCGGCCACGGTCAGCTGGCCCGGGGTCACGCCCTGCCGCCGCAGCACGTGCTCCAGCAGCGGCAGGTACAGCCCACGCCGTCCGCGGAACCACCAGTGCTGCTGCTCCAGCTTAGCGAACAGGGCGAAGGCCGCGCGGTCCATGGGCTCTCAGCGACGGAGGGCGAGGGGCGGGCGCGCGCTCACGAGCTGCGGGCCTTGCGCGCCACCACCACCATCTCGTCGCGCAGGTTGACGTACAGGCTGGCGCCGCCCATCAGCCGCAGGGGGCTGGCCAGCACGCTCAGGAACGGGTGCAGCTTGCCCACGCGCTCCACGATGAAGTCGAACGAGACGTACTTGCCGCTGCGGCGCGGCGTGTTCTCCAGCAGCTCGAGCCCGGCCTCGTTCAGCAGCCGCTCCAGCGTGGCGGGCGAGAAGTGGTACAGGTGCTCCTCGTGCTTGAAGTGCTGCCAGCGCGGGCCCGTGAAGCGTGCCCAGCGGCTGTCGATGTTCTGGGTCTCGAGCACCAGGATGCCGTCGTCCTTGAGCAGCGCGGCGGCGCGGGCCAGGGCCAGGTCCGGGCGCTCGAGGTGCTCGATCACGTCCCACAGCGCCACCACGTCGAAGCGCGCGTCGTCTGCGAACTCGATCGACTCGAGGTGGCCGCGGCGCACGTCGCCGAGCCGCAGCTGCTCCCGGGCGTAGGCCACCATGGAGGCCGAGATCTCCAGGCCGGTGGTGTCCCAGCCCTTGTCGGCCATGACCTTCAGGAAGAAGCCCGCGGCGCAGCCCACGTCGAGCACGGCGCCGGGCCGCGGCTTGTACTTGTCGATCACCCGGCTGCGCATGGCGTAGGTGCGCAGGTACAACGCGGCGTCAGCCAGGTACGCGGTGTAGCCGAAGTCCTTGGCGCGGTCCGACGACCAGTACTCGTCCTGGTACATCTCGTGCAGGCGCGCCTCGGGCAGGCGCGGGTTCACGTAGACCAGGCCGCAGCGAGCGCACTCCACCACGCGGAAGGGCTCGCCGGCAAAGCGCACGCGCTCGTCGTGCTCGCCGCAGAACAGGCAGGGCATCTCCCGCAGGCCTTGCCGGTCGGCGGCGGCGACGGCCTCGGGACCGGCGGTCACCCGAAGTACTCATCTCCCGCCGCGATCTGGGCGTGGTCGATGGCGGTGTCTTCGAGGATGCGCCGGGCGACCGCGTGCCCCATGGCCACCGAGTGGTCCATGTTGCCGTAGCGGAACAGGCCTTGTCGGCCGGTGGACACCATGTTGGTGAAGGACCGCAGGGTCTTGGTGATGGTCTGGACGTGGCCGCGGTAGGTCAGGTCGTAGATGGGGTAGGCGAAGTCGCAGCGCTCCACGAAGCCGCCGTCCATGACCTTGTCGGCGTCCAGCAGGCCCAGCTCGACCAGGTTGCGCTTGGCCAGCTCGAGCACGTCGTCATCGGCCATGTTCCAGTGCTTGTCGCCGGGCGTGGCGGTGATCTCCGCGCAGACCATGGTCTTGCCCTCGGGCGCGCAGTCCTCCGAGAAGTTGGTGAACTCGCTGATGCGGTGCACCGCGAACTGCTCCTCGGGGATGTAGACCCAGTGGTCCGGCGTGAGCTGGCGCTGGTTCAGCTTGATGTACGCGAACACGATGCCCTTGTGGGTCAGGCCCGCCACGGCGTCGTGCGCGGCCGCGGGCACGTCGTCACCCAGCAGCGTGATCAGTGTGGTCAGCGGGATGGTGCTGACGTAGAGGTCGCTGGTGGCCACGTGCTCCTGGCCGTCACGCTGGTAGATGATGCCCTTGACCTCGCCGCCCTCGGTGGCCAGGCCGCTGACGCTGGCGTCGCACAGCACCTGCCCGCCGTCGCGCTCGATCAGCCGCTGGTAGCCCTTGCACAGCTCGCCGATGCCGCCCGTCTTGGGGTACAGGAACTTGGAGACGTAGGTGCGCGGCGTGTTCTTGGGCTTGAACAAGGTCTTCTTGACCGCGTCCCAGAGCGACAGCAAGGAGATGCGCTGGCTGGCCCAGTCGGCCGAGATCTGGTCGCAGGGGATGCCCCAGGCCTTGCGCGTGTACATACCGAAGAAGACCTCGTAGAGCGTGCGCCCGAAGCGCTTGACCACCCAGTTCTCGAAGTTGTCGTCGGGGATGGGGCGGATGGCGTTGCGCACGCGCACCACGAAGTAGTCGAAGCCCGCGCGCAGCAGCAGCAGCGGCGGCAGCGCGCGGTGCAGCCGGTTGGCCTTGAGCGGGTAGTCGACGAAGCGGCCCTTGAGGAAGATGCGGGAGAGCCGGTCGCGGTAGCCCCAGTTGTCGCCCAGCACCATCTTGAAGTGCTCGTTGAGCGCATCGAGGTTGCTGTAGAGCCGGTGCGGGCCGTAGTCGTAGGTGTAGCCGTCGCGCACGGCCGAGCTGGCCAGGCCGCCCACCTCGGGGCGCTGCTCCAGGACGGTCACCGACCAGCCCTGCTCGGTGAACTTCTGGGCGGCGCTGAGGCCGGCCAGGCCGCCGCCCAGGACGGTCACGGAACGCTGCGTCTTGGTCATGGGCTCGCGCTTCAGTCCTGCCGGAGGGAGGGGGGGCAGATCATCGCCGATCTGGCCTCTCTCGGCCAAGCCGTCGTCGGATGCTGAGTAGTTCCAGGAAGGAGCCTACGGTGTCCTTGAGCAGCCGGACCCGGGTGTCGTCCACATCGGACCAGCGGATGGGGATCTCGCGCACGTCCAGGCCGAGCTGGGCGGCGCGCATGAGCACCTCCACGTCGAAGCTCCAGCGGGGCGTCTGCATGGGCTCGAAGAGCTGCCGGGCGTGCTCGCCGCGGAACAGCTTGAAGCCGCAGGTGTAATCGCTGATGGAGAGCCCCGTCATGAGGTTGGCCAGGCGCGTGAAGCCCAGGCCCATCCAGGTGCGCAGGGCCGGCTGCGGCCGCTCGATGCGGGCCTCGGCGCTCTTGCGATTGCCCACCACCACGTCCGCGCCGTCCTCGATGGCCCGCATGAAGCGCTCCAGGGTCTCCGGTGGGGTGGAGAGATCGGCGTCGCAGAACATGACCAGCTGCCCCCGGGTGTCCAGCACGCCGGTGCGTACGGCGGCGCCCTTGCCCTGGTTGGCGCTGTGGGCCAGACCGCGGACGCGGCCCTCGGAGCGGGCGACCAGGCTGGCGATGGCCTCGGCCGTGCCGTCGCTCGAGCCGTCGTCCACCAGCACGATCTCCCAGTCGTCGCCCACACAGCGGCGCAGCACGGTGGCCAGCTGGTCGACGCAGGAGGTCAGTCGCTGCCCCTCGTTGTAGACCGGGATGACGGCACTTATCATGCGAGCGGTTCTGGTTGGAGAGGTGCCGCGAGGCAGTGATCGGGGGTTGTCGGTCGTGCCACGAGCGGACAGCTCCGGGCGGGACAGCGGGACGTCCGCGGGACGTCCCTCCGATATGCCGATGGGGCGCCGTGCGGGCGCCGGATCGTAGCGGGGTCCCAGCTTTGCTTTCAACGGACCGGCGAGGGGCGTTGCTGGCGCTGGCTGCCTTTGTGGGGCTGGCCCTGGCTCTGCTGGCCGACGCCCTGCCCCCGGATCGGGTGCTGGTCTCCGACGAGTCCATCCGTCACAGCCTGCCGTGGTCCGCTGTGCTGGATGAGCTGCCGCGCCACAACCGCTTCGTGGGCGACCAGCCCCGGCTCTACTGGCCGTACCTGAACGAGGCGGCGCGGGTCTACGACGGCGAGGCCGACCCGCTCTGGACCACCCGCGGCGGCGGGGGCCTGCCCTTCCTGGGCAACATGAGCAGCGCTCTGCTGCATCCGCTGACGCTGCTGGCGGCCGTGCTGCCCATCGAGCGCGTGCCGCTGGTGCAGGCTGTGCTGGTGCTGGCCCTGTCGGCCTGGTTCACCTGGCTCTTCTTGCGGCGGCTCGGGCTGGGGCCGGCCGCGGCCAGCTTCGGCGCCCTGGCCTTCGGCTTCGGCGGGCACCAGATGCTGTGGCTGCAGTACGCGCTCTCGCACACCCTGCTGGCCCTGCCCTTCTGCTTCTGGTCGGTGGAGCGACTTGCGGAGGTGCGCAGCCGACGCAGCCTGGCGCAACTCGCCATGGGTCTGGCCATGTTGGCCCTGGGGGGGCACCCGGAGACGGGCTTCGTGGCCGGCATCGTGGTGGGGCTGTGGGCCCTGTACCGACTCTGGGACTACCACGGCCGCTGGCTGCTGGGCTGCGCGGGCCTGCTGGCTCTGGCCCTCTCGGCCGTGCAGTGGGTGCCCTTTCTGGAGTACGCCTGGCTGTCCACCGGTCTGACCATGCGAACCGGTGCCGCGAGCCGGTTGGAGGGCGGCGTGTCCTTCGGAGCGGGGCTCGTGTTCGGCGGCTTCTTGCTGACGACCCTGACGCTGCTGAGGGCGGCGGCGCACCAGGGCCTGTGGCGACGACTGGCGGCCGTGCTGGCCTGCGTCGTGACCCTGGTCATCGCCCGTCGCATGGGCATGGCGGTGGCGGGGAGCGTGCTGACCTGGCCCCAGCTCTACGGCAACCCGCTGGAGGGCGGCGCCTTCACGGCGGCCCAGGACTTCCCCGGGCTCAACGCGGGCTACGCCGGCGTGCTGCCTCCGCTCATGCTGGGGCTGGCGGCGCTGGTGGGCTTCGGCGGCGGGTTCATCAAGTTCTTTGCGGCCACGGCGCTGCTGCTCTGGGCCGCGGCCTTTCACATGCCCAGTCTGGAGGGCTTGGTGCGCGCCTTCCCCGGCCTGTCCGAGGTGGGCTCCACGCGCCTGCTGGGGCCGGTGGGCTTTCTCACGGCCTGCGGTGGGGCCATGTTCCTCGATCGCGTCTGCTCTCGGCGGCACCACGCCGAGTTGGCGAGACTGGCCAGCCGCATGTCGGTGACGGTGCTGTTGATCCTGGGCCTCACATTGGCGGCCCTGAGCGTGCCGCTCGATCCCCATGGCGGCCGCACCATCGTGGCGGGCCTGCGCTCGCCGGGGCCGCAGACGGTGCACGACGGGCGCACGCCGATCCTGCTGTGCATGGACCTCGATCAGCCCGTGGACGACCTGCGCATCATGCTGGACGGCATGCTGCTCAGCCACGGCCCGGCCAAGCCCACCACGCCGGAGCGCCCGCTGACGGTGACCTACCTGCCGCATCGCACCGAGGAGGGGCGGCATCGCCTGCGGGTGGAGGCGCATCGTGGAGAGGCGGTGGAGGTGGTGGCCGATCAGCCGCTGGCCATCGACCGTCAGCGGCAGTTCACGACCCGCGACCTGGCCCTGGTCTCGGTCTCGCTGCTGGCCCTGGGTTGGCTGGTGACCGGACGCAGGCGGCACGGGGCCTGGGTGGCCAGCGCCGTGGTGCTGCTGGACGTGCTCTCGCTGGGCGCCCGCTACAACCCCGCCAGCGACGCGGCCGATCTGTTCGCTCCCACCGAATCGATGGCCTGGTTGCATGCGCAGGCGCCGCCCTTCCGGGTCTTCTCCGAGGGCAACATCCTGCCGCCGGACACGCAGTTCATCGCTGGCGTCGATCACCTGATGAGCTACGACAACTTGGGCTACCTGCGCACGTTCCAGCTCTTGATCGAGGTGCCCATCGACATGGACGCCTTCGCGTCGTTCTCGTTTGACCGCGACTCGGTGGGCTACGACAGCCGCGTGTTCGACCTGTTGGACGTGCGCTTCGTGCTCACGGCGCTGGACGTCGATCTGTCGGACGTGCCGGGCATGGTCCTGGCGCACGAGTCGGAGCTGCGCATCTGGGAGAACAGCGACAGCCTGGGGCGGGCCTTCGTGGTGGGGGACGCCGTCGACATCGACGCCACAGGCTCCGACCACGAGTCGCTGCGCGCCCTCGACCTGACCCGGGTGGTCCTGTTGGAGGGCCCCATCAGTGACGCGGCGCTGGGTGGCGGGGGCAGCGCGCGGGTGCTCTCCCACCGTGGCAGTGAGATCGAGCTGCAGGTCGACACGGACGGCCCGGCCTTGTTGGTGGTGGCCGAGAACGGCGCCCCCGGCTGGGAGGCGCGCATCGATGGCGCGGACGGAGGCGGCGGCTGGGCGCCCACGCGTTCGGCCTACGTGGCTTGGCAGGCCGTTGAGGTCCCGGAAGGCAGCCACCGTGTGGAGCTGCGCTACGCCCCCGCGTCGGTGCGCTGGAGCGCCGTGGTGTCCGGCGGCGCCCTGCTGATCTGGCTGCTCATGCTGCTGCTGCCACGGCGCTTCGCCTGAGTCGATGCGGGCCCTCGCTGCCCGCTGGCGGGCTCTTCTGGCCCGCTGCGCCGCGCTGTTCCGCCAGGGTGTCCTAAAGCCGGATCGGGGACCGTCCCGATAGGGAGACATCTCGGCTCCTGCCCTCTCCGGGACGCCCGTCATGGACGACCGTATCGAAGACCCGCTGCGCACCCCGCGCGAACTCTCCTCCGCCGAGGCACGTCCGGCGGCGCGGGGCGAGACCTATATCGAGCTGGCCCGCAACGGCGTGAACCGACGCTCGTGGCGCGAGCTGCACTGGACCGGCAGCCTGGCCGCCTATCTGGGGCAGGTGCGGCAACAGCCGCGCCTGGCGCGCAACGCCTATCAGCGCCTGTACGACATGATCGTGGGCTTTGGCCTGGAGCAGGCCCCGCTGGACAGCGGCCGCCCGGTGCACTACGCCTTCTTTGACGACCCCTTTGACGGCGGCAAGGACGCGGTCTTCGGGCTCGCGCGCCCGCTGGCCGAGCTGGTCTCGCATCTGCGCGCCGCCGCCCACGGCCTGGGTCCGGAGCGGCGCGTGCTGCTCATGCACGGACCGGTGGGCTCGGCCAAGAGCACCATCGCGCGGCTCATGAAGCGCGGTCTGGCTGACTACAGCGCGCGGCCCGAGGGCGCCCTGTTCAGCTACCGCTGGCGCATCGACGGCGAGCTGCACGACTGCCCCATGCACGAAGATCCGCTGCACCTGCTGCCGGCCGACGTGCAGGAGCCGGTCTTCGACGACCTCAACGCGCGCTTCGACGGCGACTATCCGCTGCGGCCTACAGGCGGGCTGTGCCCCTTCTGCCGCTACTGGAGCGACAAGCTGTTGGCAGACTCCAACGGCGACTTCGCTGCGCTGGAGCGCGCCGTGGAGGTCTACCGCTTCACCCTCAGCGAGCAGGACCGGGTGGGCATCGGCACGTTTCAGCCCAAGGACGAGAAGAACCAGGACAGCACCGAGCTCACAGGCGACATCAACTACCGCCGCATCGCCGAGTACGGCAGCGACAGTGACCCGCGGGCCTTCAACTTCGACGGCGAGTTCCACGTGGCCAACCGCGGCCTGATCGAGTTCATCGAACTCCTGAAGCTGGACGTGGCCTTTCTGTACGACCTGCTGGGCGCCACCCAGGAGCACAGCGTCAAGCCCAAGAAGTTCGGCTCTCCTCACGTTTTGAGGGGTGAGTCGGGGGCGCGAGATCGCCGGAGAGCCTGCCGCCTGCGGGTCTGAGCTCAGATCCGTGGGTGGACCTGGCGAGCGCTCCGCCGCCCGAGGAGCGTG
>Ga0164313_10000878_pt1 | contig 25527 bp, 24 predicted proteins | sample GuaBasSedimGuay4_FD_113735 | JGI IMG/M metagenome (GOLD analysis project Ga0164313, IMG submission 113735) | Subseafloor sediment microbial communities from Guaymas Basin, Gulf of California, Mexico - Guay4, Core 4569-4, 0-3 cm | ecosystem: Environmental > Aquatic > Marine > Hydrothermal vents... | reverse complement strand
GGATGTACAAGAATTGTTTTCATTTATTATTTTTCTAAAACGCAGAATTCATAAGGCAATCTCTTTGCGAATGGGTCTATTTATGATTCCAGTTATTCGGATCATCACTATCATTTGGTGAAAGCCCAATGATGTCCCCTTCAGTTAAAACGCCTAAGCCAACAACAGTTCTATTTACATAATTAAAATAACTACTAACCTGATTGATCTCTAAAATTTCACCTTCTGTAAAACCTAAATCTTTGAGCTTATCAATATCGTATTTTGTTATTTTATGTAGAGAGCTGGTCAATAATTCAGCATACTTTATTCCCTGATATAATTTAGTCTCAAAATGATCTTTCAAGGAATTATTCTTAATAGCATCTAAAAAATGATTGGCTTTCTCATCGTCATTTAAAAGCCTTTTTAATCCTTCAAAATGATGTGTAACACAATAATCACACTTATTTAAATAACTCACATATACGCCAATGGACTCTAAATACCATTTTGGCAATGTATTATTGGTATTGTGTAGCACATTCTTATATAAAGCCATATGCCCCACAAGTGAATGAGGACGTAAACTGTGAATTAATAGGACATTGTCTATATTGTTGTTGGGCCCTTTTACTTTGTTATAAATGCTTTTTAGTTTTTTGTCAGCATCTTGATAGGCTATTGTTTTTATCCAACTCATTATTTAGAATTTATGTAGTACTATGTTCATTGCTATAATTTTGAAAAAGAAACTAGGAAGCAAATCGTAAACATAATTATGCTTTCTTCCTTTTCTTTCTGAAAAAATCGAAAGCAAACCAAATTCCTACAAAAACAACAAAGTAAATAAAGTAAGAAACAGGTTTTCCTTTCCCTCCAACAGTTGTGAATAGTCGTTCTGTACGTATTTTATTTGCAATTCCATTAGCGGTGCTATCCCAGCTCATCCAAACAAAAACAGGTTTTCCCACTACATGATTGAAAGGCACAAAACCCCACATACGTGCATCTTGAGAGTTATCCCTATTATCACCCATCATCCAATAATAATCTTGTAGAAAAGTATAGGATGTAAACGGAGCGCCATTTAGAGAGACCTCTGTTCCAGACATGGTGATTTTGTTATTGATTCCTAATTCACTTCCTTCATACACTTCAATAATCCGTTTGTAAATTGGGATATTCTCTATATCTATATTAATTGTAGCCCCCTGTTTAGGTATGTATAAAGGGCCGAAAAATTTAGTGTTCCATGCAAACCTTGGGTCATGTGGAAATACTGAAGGATTCCACTTGCCTTTTTCGTCTTCTATTTTAATGATTTCGACAACCTTTGGATTGTTTTTTAATAGGTTAATAGATTCGTCTGTGATAGCGGCGAAAGCATATACACTATTTTCCCTATTATAATTATAACGATCTGTTATACCATATCGGTCTTTTAAAAGTTGTGGATTGATCGCTCCATTTGTCCTTACAAAATAGGAGAATTGCAGTTTCGCTCTATCGGGTAATTCGTTTTGTTTCCCATTGATAAAAACATAACCATCCCTTACTTCCAAAGAATCACCTGGAATACCTACACAGCGTTTTACATAATTCGATTTTTTATCGAGTGGTTTAACCTTAAATCCTTTTCTGGGGTTGTTGATATCAATTAAAGTATCTGCAGGCCAGTTAAACACAACAATATCATTTCTCTTGATATCTTGAAATCCTGGAATTCTAAAATAGGGAAGCTGCGGTTTTGTGAAATATGATTTCTTATGTAAAATAGGAACAGTATCATGTACCATTGGAAAAGAAACTGCAGACATAGGCGCTCTAGCACCAAAATGAAATTTACTTACAAATAAAAAATCTCCTACTAATAATGTTTTTTCAAGAGAAGATGTGGGTATGGTAAAAGGTTGCATCACATAAGTGTGTACTATGGTTGCTGCTATAACTGCAAATAAAATGGAAGATGTCCACTCTCCTGCTGCTGTACGTGGTTTTAAGCTTCGATCTTTTATATAAGTAACATCTTGCATGTAATTGATATAGTAGATGTATAAACCGAAAGTAATAAGACCTAAAAAGGTGTCGGTATTACTGTTCTTTCCAAAACTTCTAAGGGTTTCAACCCAAATCACAGGGAACATTATTAGGTTGACAATTGGTATGAAAAGCAAAATAGTTAACCAGGGTGACCGATTAATAATTTTCATTAATACAATTGCATTATAAACAGGAATTAACGCTTCCCATGCTTTTCTTCCAGAAAGTTTATAAAGTTTCCAAGTACCAGCAAAGTGGATTACTTGAATGATAAGTATAAAAAGTAATAAGGTTTGTAAAGTCATAGTTTCTGTAATCTTATTTTGTACTAAGTATTAAGTGTTTGGTGATTTTTAATACCTACTTCCTTAAATTCAGCACGTCTTTCATTGTAAAGACACCTTTTTTATCCAGAAGCCATTCAGCAGCAAGAATAGCTCCTAAAGCAAATCCCTCTCTGTTGTGGGCTTCATGTTTTATTGATATAGTATCTATAGTTGATTTATAATTAATTATATGTTTGCCTTTTACATCTTCTATGCGTTTGGCAGTTATTTGTATTTCTTTTTCGGAACCCTCATCTAGTTTCCAAGCACTTTTATCGGTATGTTTAATGATCCCATCTGCTAGTGAAATAGCAGTACCACTTGGAGCATCTTTTTTTTGGATATGATGTGTTTCTTCAATGGATGCTGTATAGTCTTTCCAAGGATTTAACAATTTTGCTGCATATTCATTGATTTCAAAAAACAGATTAACTCCAATGCTAAAGTTTGACGCATAGATAAAACTTCCGTTACGTTTTTCACATAAGTTTAATATTTTATCATAATGCTCTAACCAACCCGTTGTACCTGATACTACAGGGATATTGTTCTCCAAACATTGAGTGATATTATTTAAAGCTGCATCAGGAGTTGAAAACTCTATTGCGATATCAGCTTTAGATAAATCTATAACATTGGATTTGCTAGTAGATTTCAAAACCATCGTATGGCCTTTTTGAATGGCTAGTTTTTCAATGGTCTTTCCCATTTTCCCATATCCCAATAAAGCTATTTTCATTTTATGCTATATTTTAGAGACAAACCATAATTTGCTTGTGTGTTGAGAGTATTAAAATTAATAGTTGGTTCTAAAGAGAGATCATCACTAACATTGAATTGCCTGAGGTGAGCATCAACATTAGCATCAATAATATTAACCAGATAAAAAGCAACTGTCACCAGGATGCTCATATCTTTATTTTTTTGTGATGTTTTTTGTGCGTCTATCAATCTATCGGTTGAGATGTTCGGACTTGTACCATCACCCCAAAACTCATCATCAGTAAAACCTGCTAAACGCCTTTTGTAGGCATCTCTAAATCGATCATAATCATTATCATTTTGAATATAAAAATAGATTCCTGTTGCCATTCCTCCATAAATAATAGGAATTTTCCAATATTTTTTATTGTAAGCTTGTCCTAATCCTGGAAGAACAGCAGAATAAAAAGCAGCTGTAGCAGGTGCTAAAGGATTATATTCTTCTTTTTCTATAACTGTATCCTCTATAATGAGCCCCTTACTACTTTTAATAAAAAGAGAATCAGATTCCTGAGCAAAAACGGGAGATGCTACAATAAAAAACAAGATGAGGTAAAGCTTATGTATCACTTTTTAATAAATTCAAGATACGCAGAAAATCTTTTTTGTCTTTAAAGGGAATTGTTAGTTTACCCTTTCCATTTGTATCCGTTTTAATTGAAATTTTACTTTCTAATAAATTTGAAAGATCTTTTTTAGCTGAATTAAGATAGGAGGGAAGTCTCTTATATTTTTGAGTCTTCTTTTTTTCTACAGGGAATTTTAGTTGCCTGACCAAAGCTTCAGTTTCCCTAACTGAAAGGTTTTTAGTGATCACTTTTTCATAGATATCGAGCTGTTCTCCCAGATTTTTTAAGTTTATCAATGCTCTCCCATGTCCCATACTAACAAAGCCATCACGCATTCCGGTCTGGATGATAGGGTCCAATTTAAGCAAGCGTAAATAATTAGCAATTGTAGAGCGATTTTTACCTACACGATCACTCAGTTCTTCTTGTGTAACCTCAATTTCTATGATTAAACGCTGGTAGGATAAAGCAATTTCTATGGGATCTAGATCTTGTCTTTGAATATTTTCAACCAAAGCCATTTCAAGTGTTTCTTGATCATTGGCAATTCTTATAAATGATGGAATTGTATTGAGGCCAATTAATTTAGAGGCCCGAAACCTTCTTTCGCCACTTACCAATTGAAATTTATTATAGCCTAATTTTCTAACAGTAATTGGTTGGATAACCCCTAATTCTTTTATAGAGGAAGCAAGTTCTCTTAGGGTTTCTTCATTAAAGCTGGACCTTGGTTGAAATGGATTTACTTCAATGCTACTCAATTCCAATTCAACTATATTCCCAACAACTTTATCTGCATTCTTATCGGATGCAGATCTAATATCGTTATCAGGATCTTTCAGAAGTGCAGAAAGACCACGACCTAAAGCTTGTTTTTTAATTGCTTTCGCCATTTAGTTTGAACTGTTTTTCTCAATTAATTCTTGTGCCAAACTTAAATAATTATTTGCACCTTTACTACCTGCATCATAACTAATAATACTTTCTCCATAACTGGGTGCTTCTCCTAAACGTACATTTCGTTGAATGATTGTCTTAAAAACCATCTTATCGAAATGCTTTTTTACTTCTTCTACTACCTGATTGGAAAGCCGAAGTCTCGAATCGTACATAGTGAGTAATAAGCCCTCAATATCTAAATCTTGGTTATGAATTTTTTGAATACTTTTTATCGTATTTAAAAGTTTTCCTAATCCTTCCAATGCAAAGTATTCACATTGTATTGGAATTATCACAGAATCTGCAGCAGTAAGTGCGTTTAAGGTTAACAAGCCTAAAGATGGTGCACAATCGATAAGTATATAATCGTAGGAATCTGAAATGGATGCTATTGCTTTTTTAAGCATATACTCTCTATCCTCTACATCTACCAGTTCTATTTCGATAGCTACCAAGTCAATATGTGACGGAATAATATCAACATTAGGAGAGCTAGTAGCAATTATAGCATCTTTAACATCAACGGTATGTTCTAAAAGACGATAGGTGCCATTTTTCACATTATCTACATCAACTCCCAAGCCTGACGAGGCGTTGGCCTGAGGGTCTGCATCGATCAACAGCACTTTCTTCTCTAATACTCCCAAGGAAGCAGCCAGATTTACTGTAGTTGTTGTCTTTCCTACCCCTCCCTTTTGGTTAGCTATAGCAATTATTTTTCCCATAAATTTCGAGCAAATTTCTGAGTTAAAAATACAATTAATTACGGGGAATATAAATGATTTTTGTTAACAGGTAATGAACAATTTAAATGAGTCACTTTTTAAGGATTCCAATTGATAATGGTACCCTTAGACTGAAAGTAACTTGTGAAGATTAAATATTAAAAATTAACTAATTTTTTTCTTCTGAATCGCCATCTGTACTGTCTCTTGCTACTTTTAATAATAAATCTGTTACTTCGCAATTCACGTGATATTTTAAATACCCTAAGAAATATTCACTGCTTTCACCATTATTATCATCTATAGATTTAACAACTTCTTTAGACATTCCACTTTTATTGTCACAAGTTTCAATTTTATCCTGAAAGGCTTTTGAGTTCATTACATCAAAAAAAGCAATTTGTTTGTTAAACTCTTCTTCTGTTACAGTTTGATAATATTCAGCCAAGGATTTTTCAAGCGCTTCCATTCCTTCTAAAGTCATTACTCTAATGAAATCTATTGTTTTTGAGCCTAATGTATTCATGAGCTCATCGACACAGGTACATAATTCTTCAGAATAATTTTCGATAGCTATTTTTTCATTTTTTTGTAATTGTCCAAAAGACAAAACTGGAAGGAATAAAATTAATAGGAAGAAATATTTTTTCATGATTGGTGTTTTTTTTGAATCAGTTAAATCTACAAAAAATAATATTAACCATTCTTTAAGGTAGTTAGATTATAAGGGGTACTAATTTACTTGATAGACTATAAATAAACTCATTAGGAATTCTTCTTAGACCGAATCATCATTTCCAGCATATCCCACATCTCTTCGGGGATCGCTTCGAGGATATTCATTTGTCCAGCTCCTTTTAGCCATTCACCTCCATCTATAGTAATTACTTCTCCATTTAGGTAAGCTGAAAAATCGGATACTAAATAAGCCGCCAAATTTGCCAATTCCTGATGCTCACCAACACGTTTTAAAGGTACTTTTTTTGCAAGATCGAATTTGTCTTTTAGATCTCCAGGAAGTAATCTGTCCCAGGCCCCTTTTGTAGGAAAAGGTCCCGGAGCGATGGCGTTAAATCGCATTCCGTATTTTGCCCATTCTACTGCAAGCGAACGTGTTAATGCCAAAACACCTGCTTTAGCTGTTGCACTCGGAACTACATAGGCAGAGCCTGTCCATGCATAGGTTGTTATTATATTGAGAACTACCTTATCGATTTCTTTTTTATCAATCCAGTATTTTCCGAAAGCAAGCGTGCAATTTTTAGTTCCCTTTAAAACGATGTCGATGATGGTATCAAAAGCATTTGCTGAAAGTCGTTCGGTTGGGGAAATAAAATTTCCAGCAGCGTTGTTTAATAATACATCTACTTTTCCAAATGCTGAAACGGAAGCCTTTACCAATTCTTCTACCTGATCGTAATGCCGAACATCACATTGTACTGGAAGGACATTCCCTCCTGTTTTTTCCTCTAATTCAGTTTTAACATTTTGTAATTTTTCTATATTTCGAGAAGTGATTACTACATTGGCACCTAATTCTAGAAAGTAGGTTGTCATCGCTTTTCCGAGGCCACTACCACCCCCAGTTACAACTATAGTTTTTCCTTTTAGAGCATCGTCTCGAAGCATTTTTTCTTTGTAATTCATATTTTTTTATTTAAATATTTTGTTATAAACCAAATTCTAAACAATGGGTCTAAGAATTCAATTTTTCTAGTAAATGTATCTATAATTTCTTTTTGTATAAGTCCTTTTTTTGAGCGTGCTACTGAAGCGGAAGATGACAATTCATATTTTTTTATTACATCTTTTGTGCTTAATCTTTCTTCCCCTAATGCTATTGCTTTTAGTAAATTGAGTTGCAAATTAGAAAGGTTGTCAATTTCTCTTGAATATAATAATTCATACTGATTTAATAATCTGTCCAATCCTTTTGTTAGCATTTCTTGTGTACAATTGTCAGTAGTTTCCATCCAGACCGAATTGGCAAGTTGTTGTACAAAATATGGATGATTTTCAACCAATGAGGCTATTTGTTCTGCTAACTTGGAAGTTATTTTCTTATTCGTTTTTTTAAATCTTGAGACAATATATTTTTTCCAATGTGGGGTGTCAATTTTTTTTAAGAATAAAACCTCACCAAATTTATAAAATGGCATTGATTTTTTTTCAAAAATTTCGGTCATCATATGTTGTTTACTTCCGTAAATAGCATAGGAGCAATGCTGATGTGTTTGCCAAACAGCTCTCAATCTTTTCTGAAAACCAATAGTGTCATTAAAATGAGCTATGTTCTGAAATTCATCTAGACAAACTACAAGTTGGATATTTTTCTTTTTTGAAATTATTTCGGGTAGATTTAGAATCTCATCTGGATTTTTTTGAACCTCATCCCAATCTAGGGAAATTGAAAAATCTTGTGTCGGATCTACACCTAAATTAAATTTCGGAATCAATTTTTTAAAGAAATATTTGGTGTTTTCAATACGTTCTTCCCATTTCGTCGAGGAACTCTTTATTATTTCTGATGCAAAATATTCGTAAAATTCTTTCTCATTTCTTGTTTTAAATAAGTCAATAAAACAAAATTTTATTTTTTTATTTTTTCGTTCTACTTCTTCTGCTACTTTTAATAGTAATGATGATTTTCCCCAACGCCTTGGTGATATTAGAGTTACATTTATTTTTGAAGTTAATATATTAGAAAGGTATTCAATTTCTTCTTTCCTGTTTACAAAAAAAGAACTGTTTACATGCTTTCCATATTTAAAAGGCAATTGGTATTGCATAGTCCAAAAGTAAGGTATTTTTATTTAGTAACAAAGTAGTTAGTAACAGTATTGTTACTAAAAAAAACAAATGATAAGTAATGTTGTGATTAAAAGTTTTTATACTGTACTCGCCTTTATTAATCAACAGAATCTATCAATATCTGAAGCAGTTCGATAGCAGCATCACTAATTCTGGTTCCAGGACCATAAACAGCTACTGCACCAGCATCAAATAAAAATTGATAATCCTGATGAGGAATCACACCACCAACGATGACCATTATATCTTCGCGACCATACTTTTTAAGTTCTTCCAAAACTTTAGGAACTAGTGTTTTATGACCAGCGGCGAGGGATGAAACACCAATAATGTGTACATCGTTTTCGACGGCTTGCTGAGTAGCTTCTTCGGGTGTTTGAAATAAGGGGCCTATATCCACATCAAATCCAACGTCGGCATATCCTGTCGCAACTACTTTTGCGCCACGATCGTGACCATCTTGCCCCATTTTAGCGATCATAATACGAGGTTGCCTGCCTTCTAATTCAGCGAATTTATTGGCAAGTTCTCTTGCTTTTTTAAATGAAGGATCATTTTTAATCTCTTTGCTATACACGCCACTAAATGATTTAATTTGTGCTTTATGCCTTCCAAATTCAACTTCTAAAGCATCACTAATTTCTCCTAAAGTTGCCCGTTCTCGAGCTGCTTCAATAGCTAAATCTAATAAATTTCCATCACCTGTCTTAGCACAATGTGTTAATTTTGATAAGGCTTTGCTTACAAGTTGAGTGTTTCTTTCTAATTTTATCTGTTCTAGACGTTTTATTTGAGAGCGTCTAACTTTCTGATTATCCACATCCAAAATTTGTAGCGGATCCTCTTTTTTAAGTCTGTATTTATTTACTCCTACAATAATATCCTGCCCACTATCGATTCTCGCTTGCTTGCGAGCTGCAGCTTCTTCGATCCTAATTTTAGGTATTCCTGCTTCAATGGCCTTAGTCATACCACCTAATTCTTCAACTTCTTGAATCAACTCCCAAGCTTTTTGAGCAATTTCATCAGTTAGTTTTTCAATAAAATGACTTCCAGCCCAGGGATCAACTGTCTTTGTAATATGGGTTTCTTTTTGAAGGTAAATTTGAGTATTTCTGGCAATTCTTGCTGAAAAATCGGTTGGTAAAGCGATGGCTTCATCCAAGGCATTGGTGTGTAAAGATTGTGTTCCTCCAAATGCAGCGGCAGAAGCTTCAATACATGTTCTCGCTACATTATTAAAGGGATCTTGCTCGGTTAAACTCCAACCACTAGTCTGACAATGAGTTCGAAGTGCCAAGGATTTTTGATTTTTAGGATTAAATTCACTCACCATTTTTGCCCATAGCATCCTTGCTGCCCGTAACTTGGCTATTTCTTTAAAATGGTCCATTCCAATTGCCCAAAAGAACGATAACCTTGGAGCGAAAGAATCAATATCCATTCCCGCTTTGATACCTGTTCTTATATATTCTAAACCATCAGCCAGCGTATAGGCAAGTTCTATTTCGCAAGTTGCCCCTGCCTCTTGCATATGATACCCCGAAATTGAAATAGAATTGAACTTAGGCATATTCTTAGCGGTAAATTCAAAAATATCACTGATAATTTTCATGGAAGGTGTAGGTGGGTAGATATAGGTGTTTCGAACCATAAATTCCTTTAAAATATCATTTTGAATGGTTCCCGAAAGGGCGTTGGGTGAAATGCCTTGCTCTTCAGCAGCAACGATATAGAAAGCCATAATTGGTAAAACAGCACCATTCATCGTCATAGAAACACTCATTTTATCCAAGGGAATTTGATCGAATAAAATTTTCATATCCGCTACACTATCAATTGCAACACCTGCTTTTCCAACATCTCCTTCTACTCGTTTATGATCGCTATCGTAGCCACGATGTGTTGCCAGATCAAAGGCTACTGAAAGACCTTTTTGACCAGCTTCAAGATTTCTTCTATAAAATGCATTGCTCTCTTCAGCAGTAGAAAATCCAGCATATTGGCGAATGGTCCAGGGTCTGCGAACATACATAGTTGAATAGGGGCCTCTTAAAAATGGCGGTATACCAGCTACAAAATTTTGGTGTTCGAAAGAATTGGATGTTGTTTCAGCTGAACTTCTCTCATTTGAAAATGAAATATGTTGTACATCTTTTCTTTTCATAGCGTAAAACGTTTTTTAAAATTCTAGATCGTATAAATATTGATAATAGATCTCAAAAGCTAAAAATGTAGCAAAGTTCAAGTCCTTGTCTGCATCCACTATGCTGGTTCTGTATAGTTCAGCAAATGACTTAGGATTTTGAGAATTAACTTCTCTAAAAGAAACAATAGCCTGTTTAACTTCATCATTTTGAATTCCTTCAATAAGGCAATTGATAAATTCTGAATGATAATTCAAATTGCTTTTATCCGATTGAAGATCCCAAAGCTGCGTTTCCTTTTTAAGCTCATTTAAAATTTTAATGGTATGAGGAGAAACGATATCCTTATAATCAGCAGTCCCTTCAGCCCCTTTAAATACAAATAAAGCCAAGCTAAAAGGATAATTATGATAATCAATTTCCACCATATTCTTCATGGTATATTCGGCAAGATCATTTCTGAAACTATAATAGGCTTCTTGTGCTAATTTGGAATCTAGTCCCGTACATTCAATGCCCAACTCTCTATCTTGATATTTGTATTCTATTGGTTCTTTACAAGCTCCTAATGCTAAGATGCTTATTAATAATAAAAATATTTTTTTCATTCTTGTTCTTTATTTAATCGTTCTAATTCTATTTTTTCTGAAAGCCTTCTTTCAATAATTGGTTCAATTAGTGTTTTTATCTTTTTGATCTTTATAAATGGGTAAAGTTCTAATTCATTTTTCATGCGATCATTTGAATTTTTATGGATGTTGGTACCCAATAATTCCAATTCACCTGAATCGAATAACTGTTGTTCTTTTTCAGCACTTTCTTTAATTTTCCTTTGAATAATACCTTCTTTTAATTGGTGTAGAAATCCGCCATTTGCTTCTATGCTTTTAAATAGAAGTAAGGCTTTTTTAGACAATTGCTGGGTAATATATTCGATATAATAGGAACCTTTTGCGGGATCATCAGTGCTATTGAAATAACTTTCCAATTTTAAAATAAGCAATTGATTTCGAGCAATTCGTTCTCCAAATTCATTGCTTTTATGGTAGATATTGTCATAAGCAACACTACATACAGTATTTGCACCTCCTTGAATAGCCGCCATGTTTTCGGTAGTTGTACGCAGTAAGTTTACATTATAATCGTACAGTGTTTTGTTTCTTTTTGATGGTTTTGTACAGATATAACATATTGTTGAAATGCCATATTCTTCGGCGAGTAATGCATAGAGTTTTCGAAGGGCTCTAATTTTAGCAATCTCGAAAAAATAATTTGTTCCTACAGATAAATTGAAGGTAATTTTTAATTGACTCCCTTTTGAAATAGCTGCAAAATGATTTAAATATTCATTTGCATGAGCCATGCTATAAGCCAATTGCTGAACCATATTAGCCCCTGCATTTTGATATAATGAAGCATCAACACTTAAGATGTTTTTCGCAGTTTCTTTCTGAATGATATTTTCTAGAATAGCATGATCTTTTTTCAGATTATGATACCAGTTTCCTGTTCGGGCAAGGTTTCCAATAATATCAATATTATAATAAATTGTCGCCTTTTTATCTGAGAAGAATTGTTTTAGTCTTTGAATAAACTCTTCAGATAAAAATAGAAAAGAAAAATAAATAGGATGTTCCTCGAATGAATAATTTTCAAAAACAATGTCTGGGTTAAATACATTTTCTGAAACAATAAAAACAATATCGGCTCCTCTTTTTAAAGTAGCTAAGATTAATGAATTTGCAATTTTTTCATCATCGATGAATATTTCTTGAGCAATATTCCAAGAATTTGGATGTCCGGGAACATTAGTTGTTTCAGTATTGGAATTATCTTTGTGATAAAAAGGTTTTACATCGATACCTTCTAAGCTTTTCCATATTAAAGTATCATTATAATCTGCACCTTTTAAATCTACTTGAATTTTTTGCTTCCATTCTTTAGTGGAAACTTGGTCAAATTCTCTAAATAAAAAATCACTCATTTTCTGCTTTGTTTTTTAAGCTATCTTGATGTTCTATTAAAAATATTTCTTCATTTTCTTTCTTGAGGTAATATTTTTCGCGAGCATATTTTTCGATCTCATTACTATCCTTCATTTTCTCAATGAATTCTTTATCCTTTTCAATTTCAGTTGAATAGATGTCTTTATTGTTTTCCAGAGTTTCAATACTTGTATTTAGTTCATCATGAATCAAGTATGAGTTTGTGTCAAAAAATATCATCCAAATAGCAAATATTAGGATAATGATCAAATACTTATTGCTAACTATTCGGACCCACTTATTTTTTTTTATTTCTGAAATTTTACCCTTCAATGTTCTACTAATCTTTGATTGATAATCGTTCTTATTAAATCAACTGCAACAGTATTATAACGGTTTGTAGGAATAATAATATCTGCATATTCTTTAGTAGGCTCAATAAATTGTTGATGCATGGGTTTTAGTGTAGTTTGATATCTATTCAATACTTCTTCTAAAGATCTTCCACGATCGGCCATATCTCTTTTTAACCTTCTAATGAGGCGTTCATCGCTATCTGCGTGAACATATATATTAACATCGAACATCTCTCTAACTTCGGGATGCGTTAATATTAAAATCCCTTCAACAATAATTACTTTTTTCGGATGTGTTGTAATTGTTTCTCCAGTACGGTTATGATCTATAAAAGAATAGACGGGTTGTTCAATCGTATTTCCTTTTCTTAATTCAATCAGGTGTTTTTTTAATAAATCGAAATCAATTGCCTTAGGGTGATCAAAATTTATTTTTTCTCGTTCATTAAGCGATAAATGACTTGTGTCTTTATAATAAGAGTCCTGAGAAATAACACAGACCTCATCCTTAGGAAGTTCTTCAATTATCTGACTAACTACAGTGGTTTTACCACTTCCAGTGCCTCCGGCGATGCCAATTATGAGCATAAATTATAGGTTTGTACAAATGTAATGAGAAATCCGGTTTTTTACTAAATTAAATATCAAACTTGCTTGTGAGAATTTATATAATGGCTATTTTTGCGGAACTTAATGAGAATTTCATCTAATTCGGGATGTAGCTTAGTCCGGTTTAAAGTGCTGGTCTGGGGGACCAGAGATCGGAGGTTCGAATCCTCTCATCCCGACCAACAAAACCCAAGCGCAGAGCGTTTGGGTTATTTTTTTTCAGGGATTCTCAAAACAATGTTTTGAGAATCCCTGAAAAAAAATAACACATAACAGGTTATCCTGTTTTGGGTTTTGTTGAGCACCAACCCCTATTGAGGATCACGAGGTAACGAGTAATCCTTACCAAAACAATGTTTTGAGAATCCCTAAAAAAAAATAACACATAACAGGTTATCCTGTTTTGGGTTTTGTTGAGCACCAACCCCCATTGAGGATCACGAGGTAACGAGTAATCCTAAGCAAAACAAAGTTTTGAGGATATGGAAAAAAAAACCCATAATATGAGTAGTCTGTTTTTGGTCATTGTTTATCAATAAATCCTTATGAGGATAGATTTTACGTTAAAGAGGGCTTTTCTCTTATCAAATATTTTTTAATCAAATTAGAGTTCTTCAAAACACATCCCAAAGCTTCAGTACAAATACTTTTTCTAGTCTTAAATTATCCATTATCTTCGTGGCTTCCTGAATTACTAATTATATGAATTTTAGCGGAAAAAGAATATGGATCACAGGGGCTTCTTCAGGAATTGGAAAGGCTATTGCATTAGTGTTATCATCTAAAAATACACAGCTCATACTTTCTGGCAGAAACGAGAAGGAGTTAGGCATTGTTGGCGAATTATGTAGAGACAATGGTTGTTCTGCTACACTAGTTCCATTTGATCTTGGCGATGAAACTTCAATCGAAAAAGCTGTTAAAACCGTATTTGAAAGTGGTACTGCAATTGATTGCCTGTTTCATTTTGGAGGAATAAGTCAGCGATCACTCGCTAATGAAACACCTTTATCTATAGATCGAAAAATATTTGAAGTCAATTATTTTGGGACGATAGCACTCACTAAAGCAATATTGCCAGAAATGATAAAAAATGGAGGGGGACATATTGCTGTAACGACGAGTATTGTTGGTAAATTTGGCTTTCCATATCGATCTTCATATTCGGCTTCAAAACATGCATTACATGGCTTTTTCGAAAGTTTAAGAGCTGAAAACACTAAGAATAATATTCGTGTTTCGATGATTATTCCAGGTCGTATTAATACGAATATATCCTTAAATGCTATTGATAAAGAAGGTAATTCATACAATACGATGGATCCTGGGCAGTTAAAGGGTATGTCTGTAGCTAAAGCAGCAAGAATTATTTGCAAAAAACTACAAAGAGAGAAAAAAGAGATTATGGTAGGAGGTAAAGAACTGATAATGGTTTACATTCGTAAGTTAATACCTAGACTATATTATTATTTATCATCTAGAGTTAAACCTTTTTGATATAAAAAATAAAGAATGATTGCAAAAATTAACGGAATTCAACAATTAGGTGTTGGTGTTGAGAATGTTCAGGAAGCTTGGAAATGGTATCGGGAGCATTTTTCAATGGATATAAGAATGTTTGAAGAGGAGGCCGTTGCTGAACTTATGTTAGCTCATACAGAGGGAAAGCCCAGAGCAAGATATGCTGTGTTAGCCCTCAACATGCAAGGGGGAGGTGGTTTCGAAATATGGCAGCATACTGGGAAAAAGCCTACACCTATCGATTTTGAAATTCAGCTTGGGGACCTTGGAATCAATATAGGAAAAATAAAAACCGATAATGTAAAAGCAGCTCATGCAAGATATAAGGAATCGGGTTTGCATTTATTGGGAGATGTTTGTAAAGACCCTTCAAATAATGATCATTTCTACTTGAAAGATATCTATGGAAATATGTGGGAGCTTATCAATAATGAGGCTGTATTTATGAAGGATAAGTCGGTGAATGGGGGAGTCCTCGGCACCGTAATCGGAGTTGAAAATATGGAAGATAGCTTGAAAGTCTATCAAGAAATATTACAATATGATAAAGTTGTTTACGATACAACTAGTATTTTTGAAGATTTTAAAGGAATACCAGGTGGAAACCAAGAATTCAGGAGGGTTTTACTAAAGCATTCAGATGAAAAACAAGGTGCTTTTAGTCCCTTTTTCGGAGAGTCAGAAATTGAATTGGTACAAGTAATAAACAGAGCGCCAAAAGATATTTATGCTGGACGAATTTGGGGTGATCCAGGGTTTATCCACCTTTGTTTCGATATTAATGGAATGGATACTTTCAGGGAAAAAGTTAAAGAACACGGACATCCTTTTACAGTGGATAGTGCCCGTGCAATGGATACCTTCGATATGGGAGATGCTGCTGGTAATTTTTCATACATTCAAGCCCCGGAAGGAACTTTAATCGAGTTCGTTGAAACACATAAAATACCCTTGGTAAAAAAATTAGGATGGTTTATTGATTTCAGAAAACGTGGAAATCACCCTTTACCGAACTGGATGCTAAAAATGTTTCGTTTCAAACGGGTGAAATAAAAAGCGCATACACCACTATATTTACTACATGATTTTAACTGCTCATCCATTATAACTGGATACCGTTAATTGTATTTACTTGATTTAGTTTCTAATCAATTTTTTTCAGGATAAACCAACGCATTCACCAGAAATTCTGAAACGTTACTTACCGATATGTCAAGCTCATTTTTTTCACCAAGCTCCTTGATCTGGTGAAGACAATTGTCACAAGCAGTTACTACTTTAGATACCTTTATATCTTTGATTTGTGATACTTTCATGCTTCCGTATAGCAACCTATCTTCCTGCCATTCATCACAGGCAACCATTCCTGCTCCACCGCCGCAACAGAAATTCTCAACACGGTTTGGTGTCATCTCTCTATAATCCAATGAAGCTGCTTTGATTACTCTTCGAGGTTCTTCAAAGATTCCTCCTTTACGTCCCATATTACAGGGGTCATGATAGGTTACCGCCTCAGGATTCTTTGACGGATCAATTTGAAGTAGCCCTTGGCTCACATATTCATCCATTACTTCCAATATGCTTTTTACTTCAAAATCGAATTTTTTATTGAACCATTTTGGAGCTTCCCATTTTAGAACACCATAGGCATGCCCGCACTCGGTAACAACTATTGTTTTCGCTTTAACCCGTTCAGCTTCTTTTAAAATTCTTTCAACAATTATTTTAGCTTTAGGAATATCAGCTACGAACAAGCCATAATTTGAAGCTTCAAATAGACTCATACTCCATGATGCTTTAGCCATATTGAAAATCACAGCAGCGGGTAGCATAGTGTGAACACCCGAAAGAGGAACGTACAAGATATCTGCCTCCTCACTGAGTGGAATTCTTGCAGTAGGATCTCCAATTTTTTCCTGAACCTGTATTTCAAGTTTCTTGATTTGTTTTCTGAAGAACCCTTCCATCATCGCCATATTCTTTTCTCTGGCAATTGCAGCATCCGTTAACTGAACAAGTATTTCAGGACTTTTTCCCATGGAAGTTAAAACCCCTCTGGCTGCACCTAATAATTGGGGTGTTTCAACTGCCATCGGACAATTAATAACACATCTTTCACATAGCGTGCAGTTTTTAAAAGCAGCTTCTAGCCAGTCATCAATATCTTTTTCAGATAAATCTTCAGCACCTGTCCATTTTGGGAATATTTTGGATAACCAATCGTGTTTTCGTTTTAAGACTTTTCTTACCTTTTCGGCTTTTGCGACCGGAGAATGTTCCGGATTTCCTGTAGCTTTAAAGATATGACACGATTCAATACACCACCCACAGTGGGTACATAAATTTGTTGCAGATGTTCCAACCAATCTATTAAACCTCTTCTCTAATTCGTTATATACTTTTTTCCTTGCTATCATTTTGCAGTATTTTGAGGGATTATTCCACGCCAACCATATCTTTTACCGGTAAGGAAGCGAGCAAAAAAGAAGTATATATAATGGGAAATCTTACTGAAGGGTACATAGAACAAAAATGCTGCTGTAATAATATAATAACTAGTCCTCCAGAAAGGTGTATTTACAAGTAAAGCCATTATTCCGGTAAAGAAAAATAACTGAAGAGAAAGCAATGAGAAGTAATCGTCAGGGGTGCTTATATGCCTTATTTCCGGTCTGATTAGTCTTCTGAAAAATTTTAAAAAACCAATTAGAATTGCCGGAGCAATAAGAATACTAAATACGATCTTTACAGTAGGAGTCATCATTCCTGGTGCGAATGTAAAGGTGAATGTATTTATTATGGCAATTAAACAGCCCACATGATACAAGGCAAATCCGAACCAGCGCCAAAAATGATCCCGGCTACTTTCCACCGACCAGGGCATAAATATGCTGGCATATGAAAGTAGGACTCCTTTGGTAGGGTTTCCTTTTTTAGTTTCCTTTTCCCAAGGCATGGGAAGTCTAGATAGCTGAATTGCTTTTATAGTGTACAATATGATCATCCAAATAATAGCAATCGCTTGTAGTTCGTATTCAACGAAATGCATAAATCCTTCTAAGTTCATAAGTCAACTATTTAAGTCGCTTAATTTCAAAAGTGAATATTCCACCTTCCTCGTCCATACTTATTAACTCATTACCTGTAGAAGAGCACCAAGCTGGAATATCCATTATTACGCCAGCATCGGTTGCTGTAGCGGTAACAGTTTCTCCGAGCTCAATTTTTTTTACAGCAATATTAATTTTTACAATTGGAATTGGACAAAGAAGTCCTTTTAAATCTAATACTTGGTCTACATTGGTTGTGTTCATAGTTTTTATATTTAATTGGTGTTTCTGAAGTAATCATCTGAACAAAAAGCGAATAGATACCAAATTTAGATAAGAATAACAGGAATTAATATGATTAATATCATTTATCTAATTTTAATTAAAACTTGAAATCGAGTTTGAGTAAATTAGTTTAAATAGTTATTAAAAATAATGTGAAAAAGTATGGTGTTAAGACAGAAGATGAATCCCCGATTGTTCAAAAGAATTCATTTCATTTTGGAAATAGAAAATTAAATATATGTTTGCGAGCTATAAGTGTATGCTATTTTTTGTAAAATTTTAAGCTAAACCACATTAAGGGGAAAAGTTTTCAATTAATAATAATCTACTAAATAATGAGCATTATATTATTGCTGTTACATATTTAAATATATTGTTTGGGATAACAATGCTATTATCAATATGTTTAAAGTTATCGACAGCTTCTTCAAGCACTTCCTTTAATTCACTTTCACTAATTATTTGCAACATTCCCTGAAGTGGACCCGCAGCAACATTTGCTTCCCAAAACGTATTAAAATCCTTATAGATAAATGGACAGTTAACCTCCTTAGTTGTAATGTTATTCAATCCCGCATCAGTAAAGAGATTTTCCAGCACATTAGGCATTGAAAGTTCGAAAGGGCCTCCTCCTTTAGGTGGCTCCGGCATGGCATCTCGAAGAGCTTTAAAAACCACTCTGTAGTCCACTTTTTCTGGAGCCCCAAAAAGTCCAGCAACTATTCTACCTTCGGGTTTACAAACTCTTTTAAGTTCATTTAATGCTGCATTTCGGTCTTCTGTATATTGTATTGAATTTGCTGCAAATAGTACGTCAAAAGTATTGTCTTCAAATGGTAGGTTCTCAATATCTGCAACCTGAAAAATTCCGTCTGGTATGTTCTTTTTAGCAAAGTTAAGTAAGCCATCTGCAACATCAATTCCATAAATATTGGCACCGCGTTCTTTAGCGATGATACTAGCTCCGCCTGCACCACACCCGACATCCAGGAATATGGTATCTGGTCCAACTTCAGATGCATTAAGCATTGCATCCCATAAAGGTTTGTGCTTGGGTTCCTGAATTTCAGCCCAGCCTTTTGGTGCTTTTCCCCAAAGCTTACCTTGTAATTCGGATTTCTTCATAATTTATAAAAATTTAACTTAAGATGTGACTCAAAGCCCTCAATAGATTTTTCTCCAAGGTGTCATATTTGTCATCACTTAGAAAGACTTCTTTTATTTCAGCTAATAGCTCATTTTTTTGAGTACTTGAGTATCCAAATCTTTCGATTGTGGATTGTATTTTTTGGATACTTTGATAATCATTATCTTTTTCGAATTCTTTATGAATCTTTTCAAAATTGGTGCTTAGAATTTTTGATTTAATAAAATCTATTTCAACTTTAGATTCAGTAAAGTCAGCATTGGCACAATAAATCGATAAGTATGCTTTTAACTCATCTTCTGTCCAGTTTGTGTTCATTTCAATTCTTTGTTTTATTTAATATTTGATTTTTTTAAGGGTGTGTTTTTTATTCAACTTCATATTTAAATAAGTATAAATACTTGCTGAATTAAATGCTCCTTGTGCATTAGTAGATGCAGCTCCATGTCCACCTTCTATAGTCTCGTGATACAAAAAGGGGTGTCCCATATCACTCATTTTTGCAGCCATTTTTCTGGCATGCCCAGGATGTACGCGATCATCTTTAGTCGAGGTAATGAAAAACACTTCTGGGTATTCTTTATCTTTTACAACATTGTGATAGGGGGAATATTTTTTGATGTATTCCCATTCTTCTGGGATATCCGGATTGCCATATTCTCCCATCCAACTGGCACCTGCTAATAACTTGGAATAGCGTTTCATATCTAATAATGGAGCACCAACTACAACGGCATTGAACAGGTCGGGTCTTTGTGTAAATAACACTCCCGCCATTAAGCCACCATTACTCCATCCATAAGCACCCAGGTGCTCTGGAGAGGTGATCTTCTTCGCTATCACATCTTCACTTACTGCATAAAAATCATCGTACGAATTTTGCTTATTTTCTTTCATTCCCGCTTGATGCCAAGAGGGTCCAAATTCACCACCACCTCGAATATTTGCTAAAACATAAACACCACCTTCTTCCAACCACCCAAATCCAATAGTGTAACTGTAATTTGGTTGTTGGGAAGAGTTAAATCCACCATAGGCATATATCAATGTTGGATTTTCACCATTCAATTCAATATCTTCTTTATGAACTATATAATATGGAATTAAGGTTCCATCTTTTGAAGGTGTAAAATGCTGTTTCACTACTAAGCCCTCAGCATTAAAAACATCTTTTAACTTTTTCGTAATTCCTGTTTCCTTTTCATTGGCATAATATAAGGTTCTGGGGGAGATGAAATTACTATAGAGATAGAAATAATCATTCGTTTTATTATTTGAAGAAATGATATTAATACTTCCAAATTCAGGTGAGTTTACTTGATCGGACACCCATTTATTATTCACAGATTTATACCGAATTAGTTTATTTTGAACATTCTCCATGATATTCACAATCAAGTAGTCTTTCGTTATAGCCATAGAGACGAAACTTGATTTTTGATTTGGTTGATAAATGACTTTTAAATTGATAGTGCCACTAATATTTTCTTGTAGATTAAAACTTACCAAAGTTCCTGCCTCATAGTTTGTACCATTAACATTCCAATCTGATTGTAAAGAAATAAATACCTCATTATTATGAAATCCTTCAAAATTTGAATCTTTCGGAAATGTGATCTTTTCATTTTTATCTCCATTTAATTGATACACTTCAACATTATAAAATGCTATTAAATTATATACAAATATGTGATACTCGTTATTATCATAAGCCGAAAAACCAAACGCGCCAACATTTGTGCTTTCAGTTTCAAAAACTAGCTTAGCATTTTCAATTGATTCCCCTCTTTTTAATACTTTAAGTTGGCTTGGGTAACCAGAGTTGGTAAGGGTGCCCGTTCCAAAATCTCTTGAGACCATTACCGTATTCTTATCGATCCAGGACACTCCACCTTTACTTTCTTTAAAGAAAAATCCGTCTTTGATAAACTCTTTGGTTTCAGCATTGAATTCTCTTATTTCATCTTCATCTTTCCCACCATCAGAAAGCGCTAGTAGGCAAATGTTATAATCAGGTTCTAACCAGGTTGCTCCTGAAAACACCCACTTTTTACCTTCCTTTTCAGATAAGTCATCTAAATTGAGTACCGCTTCCCATTCAGTTTTATTCTTAAGATAATCGGCTCTAAGCATTCTTCTCCATAATCCTCTTTCATAAGTATCGTCCTGTAATAGATTGTACACATAGTCACCAACCATATTTGGATAAAAAATCTTGTCCTTGTCATTGGCTGCATCCAGATACTTTTTCTCCAATTTTTTAAAAAGAGGGTTTGAAGTAATCCTCTTATTAGAAACCGAATTTTGAGCTTTCACCCAATCCAATGATTGATCACTTTCAACTTCTTCTAACCAGAGATAAGGATCTTCATCACCTTCTGTCTGTGCAATTACTGTATGATTGCTATAAAGTAGGAGGGCAAATACGAATATTAAAAGGATTGTTTTTTTCATTTTATTTATTAAATTAAATTTCTTCTTATTCCAAAAGTAGTGTTTATTTAGGTAGTGTGCAGGGTGTTAACTATAAAGAATTATCAATAATATCTTCCACCACTTCAGGATTCAACAGTGTTGAGGTATCTCCCAAATTGGATGTGTCACCGCAAGCAATTTTTCTTAAAATTCTTCTCATAATTTTTCCACTTCTTGTTTTGGGTAAACCAACTGTAAACTGAATCTTTTCCAATTTTGCAATAGGGCCAATATGTTCAGTAATGATTTGATTGATCTCTTTCCGAAGATTATCACGGTCTCTGGAACTTCCTACATCCTTTAAAATAACATAGCCGTATAATGCATTTCCTTTGATATCATGAGGGAAACCTACAATAGCAGATTCTGCAACGGCTGGGTGTTCATCGATAGCATCTTCAATGGGTGCTGTGCCTAAATTATGTCCTGAAACAATGATGACATCATCCACCCTTCCTGTAATTCGGTAATATCCGGTAGAGTCTCTTAAAGCCCCATCCCCAGTAAAATACATGTTTTCAAATGAAGAAAAATAAGTTTCTTTATAGCGCTTGTGATTCCCCCAAATGGTCCTTGCAATAGATGGCCATGGGAATTTAATACAGAGCCTGCCATCTACCTGATTACCATGTAATTCATTTCCGTTTTCATCCATTATTGCAGGTTGAATTCCAATAAAAGGTAGTGTTGCAAAAGTTGGAATGGTTGGTGTTACATACGGAATAGGGGAGATCATAATTCCTCCGGTCTCCGTTTGCCACCAAGTATCTATCACAGGACTATTTCGTTTTCCAATATTGTCATTATACCAATGCCAGGCTTCCTCGTTGATTGGTTCTCCTACAGATCCGATAACTTTTAATGAAGATAAATCATGCTTTTCTACAAAATCTAATTTTTCTTTTGCCAGGGCTCTAATAGCTGTGGGGGCTGTGTAGAAGTGATTGATCTTATGTTTTTCAATAACTTCCCAAAACCTACCGAAATCGGGATAACTTGGAACACCCTCAAACATCACGGTGGTAGCTCCATTTGCCAGCGGACCATAAACAATATAACTATGCCCGGTGATCCACCCTATATCGGCAGTACACCAGTATATATCGTTTTCGGTATATTGAAACATGTTCTTGAATGTATAGGCCGTATAAACCATATAACCTGCAGATGAATGCACCATCCCTTTTGGTTTTCCAGTAGAACCTGAAGTATATAAAATAAAGAGAGGATCTTCTGCATCCATTAAGGTGGGTTTGCATTCTGTAGAAGCATTATCCAATAATGGCTGTAACCATTTGTCTCTACCTTCTTTCATTATCACTTCGGAATTGATACGCTTGGCAACCAAAACAGTTTCTACACCCGGACAATCTTCCAACCCTTCGTCGACTATGCTTTTTAAGTCGATGGTTTTAGCACCTCGGAAAGAACCGTCTGATGTGATCACCATTTTACAGTCACAATCATTTATTCTAGTCGATAGCGCAGTAGCAGAAAACCCAGCAAAGACTACCGAATGAATGGCTCCAAGACGGGCACAAGCCAACACTGAAACAGCCAATTCAGGAATCATAGGAAGGTAAATACATACCCGATCGCCTTTTTTAACCCCTTGTTCCTTTAACACATTTGCAAACTGATTGACTCTTTTATGAAGCTCATTATAGGTAATATGTTGCGCGTCTTCATTGGGATCATTGGGCTCAAATAAGATAGCGGTTTTATCGCCTCTGGTCACCAAATGTCTGTCGATACAGTTTTCGGTTATATTCAACTGAGCGCCTTCAAACCAATTGATCTCCGGTTTTTTGAAATCCCAACTTAATACTTTGTCCCAGCGTTTACGCCATAAAAAATGTTCCTCGGCTATTTCTTCCCAGAATACTTCGGGTTCTCTAACTGATTTCCTATATACTTTAAAATATTCTTCTAGATGTTTAATATGGTAGTTACTCATGATTTCTTTTTAGACACGAATTTCACGAATTATCAAAAGATTAATTGTGAACAAAATTGAAATTAAAAATTGAAAAACTAAATGTAAGGATTTTAAAAAAATAAAAGTATTTAAAATGTGCTAAAATTATGATTGCCTTGAGGTTTATAAAGATGTCGCTCCTCTGGAGCTATACTTGAGATTTCTGTAGTATGTTACAAGGATGTCGTTCCTCTGGAACTTATTGTTGTGTCTGAGTTTGTTTATAAAGGTTTCGCTCCTCTGGAGCTATGTATGGGATTTCTGTAGTATGTTACAAGGATGTCGTTCCTCTGGAACTTATTGTTGTATCTGAGTTAGTTTGTTACTATGCCGCTTCTCTGGAGCTGTGTTTTTTGTTTCTGAAATTACATAGAGTGTGATTAAAAAAGTTTAAGCATTAGAGGAGCGAAATTTCTGTAAAAAAGAAAGTATGCGATATCAAAAAAGCGCCGTAGGTGCGAAATCTTTTTTAAAGGTGTCATTCCTTTAGGATCATGTTTATTATTTCAAAATTAATTTTTTAAACGATTCGTGTATTCGTGGCTTTATTCAAACGGGATTTCAGGACAGGATATCTCTATATACTTATCCAATAAGAAAAGTTAATAATTGAATAATAAAACTCAATTAATTTTAAGCCATAGACTTTTTAAAAATTAGTACTTTTGCTTCATAAATTAAAGAAAATAAATATGTCAGATACAATAGAAAAAATAAAATGTTTGATTATCGGTTCTGGACCTGCGGGATATACTGCTGCTATTTACGCGGCTAGAGCTGATTTAAAACCAGTAGTATATACAGGAATGCAAATGGGGGGTCAGTTAACGACCACAACCGAAGTAGATAATTTTCCAGGCTATCCTGATGGCACTGATGGGACAGCCATGATGGATGACCTGAAAAAGCAAGCAGAGCGATTTGGAACTGAAGTGCGATTTGGATTGGTTACCGATGTGGAACTGAGTAATGAGGTAGGAGGGATCCATAAAATAACTGTGGACGGCTCCAAACAAATTGAAGCGGAAACGGTCATTATTTCTACTGGAGCCACAGCAAAATATTTGGGATTTGAAAGTGAACAGCGATTAATTGGCGGAGGAGTTTCAGCCTGTGCTACTTGCGATGGATTCTTTTATAAAGGGCAGGATGTCGTTGTTATAGGAGCAGGAGATACTGCTGCTGAAGAAGCTACATACCTAGCAAATATCTGTAAAACGGTTACTATTTTAGTTCGCAAAGATTATATGCGAGCTTCTAAAGCCATGCAGGCAAGAGTGAATAAAACGGAGAATATTAGCGTGATGTATCACACCGAATTGGATGAGGTATTAGGAGAAAGTGTAGTGGAAGGTGTCCGTGCGAGAAACAACCAAACAGGAGATACTCAAGTTATTGATGTAACAGGAGTTTTTATTGCAATAGGTCATAAACCCAATACAGAGTTATTCAAGGGTGTTTTGGATATGGATGAAACAGGTTATATAATTACCAAAGGGAAAACTACCAAGACCAACTTACCGGGTGTTTTTGCTTGTGGGGATGTACAGGATAAAGAATATCGTCAGGCGGTAACTGCTGCAGGTACAGGCTGTATGGCGGCTTTGGATTCTGAGCGTTATTTAGGTGCTTTGGAGTAGATTTTTAGTCTGTTAGTCTGTTAGTATTGTAGCCGGTTAGTATTGTAATCGGTTAATCTGGCAGTGGGAAGTGTTTTTAGACACTATCCCGTAAAGTGTGTAAATAGAAAATATCGGGGTTTTAAAACCCCGATATTTTCTATTTACACACTTAGTAGGATACTCCCTGTTTTTTTTTAT
>Ga0164313_10000877_pt1 | contig 25563 bp, 15 predicted proteins | sample GuaBasSedimGuay4_FD_113735 | JGI IMG/M metagenome (GOLD analysis project Ga0164313, IMG submission 113735) | Subseafloor sediment microbial communities from Guaymas Basin, Gulf of California, Mexico - Guay4, Core 4569-4, 0-3 cm | ecosystem: Environmental > Aquatic > Marine > Hydrothermal vents... | reverse complement strand
TAGCCGAAAATATTAGAAAAGAGTAGATTTGTATTCAAACGAAATAACATGAAATTTAAAGACAGCGGGGCCTTTCTAATCAAGCTAAATAATTTATTTAATGGCTTAATTGCTATACCCCTGCTTCTGGTTGGCTTTGGCTATCTCGAGATCAGTAATGGCTCATGGGTGGCAGTAATAGAACCAACAAATGCAATAATAATAAGTATGGTTATAGGCCTTGGCCTGCTGGTTACTTATATCAGCCTTCAATTTAAAAAGGAAACAAGAAAATTAACTGTATTTGATACGCTACAGGAGAAAATGGGAGCATATTATGCATTAGCCAGATTCTATTATTGGTCTGTATTTGCGCTTTCAATTATTGCCGCGGCATTACTCTTTATGTTTGCAGACCTTGCCTTTGCAGTTATCTATGCCTTCATGTTATTCTGGATGTCGGTATTTCGTCCTGCGTTGCGTAGCCTGGCAGACCTGTTTGACCTGAAAGATGAGGAGAAGACAAGGTTTATGAATAAAGACCCTCTGGCCTAAATTGAATGTTGGTATAATCAAAAAAGACCACCCGGAATATATCCGGATGGTCTCAGAGATAACTAACTGACCTATTTATTTTAGAAAGTAATTCCGAATTGCATTCTGTTTAACTGCGGAGCACCTTGATTTTCCTGGAACATTTCGTTGAGGTCATATTCAAAGAATAAATCAAGTCCTCTAAAGCCGATTTGACCACGAACACCATAGCGAACATTTGATAACAAGTGGCTGGCAGTCTTCTTGTCTTTTCGCTTTCCATTGGCATCGTCATATACATACTTTGTACGACTCCATATTCTATAACCTACATATGGACCTGCTCCAATGCGAAAGCCTTTGTCTACGTTATTCCACATCCTCCATCCACGTCGGTGATTGCTGCCAAAAGCGAGCATTGGAACGGCTTTAGCTTGTATATGCCAGGTTGACAGCTTACTCTTCTTATAAGATACTTCTCCTGTATCAGTAACAAAGCTAACACCGGTATCGTCGGCAACCAATCTAGTGCGTGGGTCATCAAAGCGATGAGCATTTAAAGCAAAGGTTATTCCCATATCAATGAAAACCGGGCCGAAAAGGTGGGTTTTGAATGTTGGTCCCAGGTTCCAGTACCATGAGCCAATAGGATTTAGGGCATATGTTGAATTCCCGGCGGGAAAACTTCCATTTTCGATGTAGTTATTTAATCCTACATCTAAAATGAAATTGAACTTGGAACGAGGATAGTAACGATACCTTTTGTCGTCCTCGTCATCATCATCATCTGCCTCAGGCCAATTGGTCGAAGGCTCCACCTGATACACAATAGCAGTGTCTTTTAAATACTTTTCACCGGTTTCATCTTTAATTTCCAGTACCTGCACACTATCATTTAATTCATTCACCTGTAAATTCAGGTCTTCGAGAATTTTATTGATATCGTACTGAGTAAGATTTTGAAGGTCTTCCTTGCTATCAACATAGATTACAATTTGACTGTTGTTGCCAAATTTAAGGATTACAGTATCCTTCTCAGGATTGGTGTAATTCGTTAGACTGCCGGCCATTGTTCCCATAGAAATGAGCATAGCAATCCCAGTAAGAAAAATTTTATTTAACTTGTTCATAACTTATTTATTTTGAGTTTTCGTCTTTGTTCGATTTAAATTTTGATTGAATGTTATCCCTTAGTTTTTGAAAATTAACTAGTTTTTTCTCTCCATTACGTACATCTTCCATGTAGTTTATGGCTTTAGTAAAGTTTGATTTTGATTCTGGTTTACCTTGTTTGTAAATTATTGTTAACGGTTCGAGTGTATTTGTTTCTACTGTTTTATCAATTTCTTTGTTAGAAGCGATGGCGATGTCTTCAGCTTCATCATTAGCAAGCGGAAGGGGCTCTTGAATTACAGGTGTAAGCTGGTGTTCAAATACTTTATTATCTGTCAGGATAACATCAGTTTGCGGTTTGTCATTTAGCTGAATATGATTGTCTTCCTTGGTTTCTGCTAATTGTGTTTGTGGAGGAGCAACTTGCTCTTTGGGTTGAGTAGTAGTTTCTGCTACTTGAATGAATACAGGCACAAATACAATCTCTTTTGGTACATCTACATTTTCTGCTTGCTTATCGGAATATGAATATTCGTAAGTTCTGGTCGGAGCATCAATACTAAACATGTACCACGAAGAAACAATAGCCAGAACAGCACTAGCGGCAATACTCATCCATGTCCATAAAGGTTTGCGGGAGCGTTGCTCTAAAGATTCTTCAAGCCTTTCCCAGGCATCAGGGCTCGGTGCGCTCTGATGGTCATCTAGCTTGTCGTGAAATAACTTATCTAAACTATGCTTTTTCATTTCTTCTCAATTTTTCTTCCCACATCGCTTCTTTTTCAATAATCTGCTTTTGCAACATCTTTCTGGCCCGGCTAAGCTGAGATTTAGAGGTATTCTCTGATATTGCCATGCTATCGGCGATCTCTCTATGTGAATACCCTTCTATTGCAAACATGTTAAACACCGTTCTATAACCAATGGGTAGCCCATTAATCAAATTCAGCAGGTCGGCAGCTTCCAGGTTTTCAGAAGCTAGCTGATAATTCGGTTCGTGCTCAGCGTATTCGATATCTACTTCAATATACATCCCTTTGTTTTTTCGAATATAAAGTAGCGACTCATTAACCATTATTCTTCTAACCCAACCTTCAAAATTACCCACTCCGGAAAATTGCTCAATCTTATCGAGTACCTTGGTAAAACCCACAATCATTACACTTTCGGCTTCATTAACGTCTTTAATGTACCGTCTGCATAGAGCCAACATCATTGGTGCGAGCCAATTATAAACTTCGCGCTGAGCCTTACGATGCTTTTTTCGGCATCCATCAATTAGCGACTCTTTTGTACTTGATTTATTAATGATCAATTTCATTTCGGGTATACTCACTTCTAAGATACCGATTTAGGCTGAGAGGTTGCATGAGCCTGTAAATATAATTTAGCTTATAAAAAAGCATGGTATATAAGATTGAATTTGCCTTTCGTGAATAGTGTGTTACGTATTTTGAGGGTTCACCTCGAATATCAACTAGCCTTACTTCTAAAATCTGATGGGGAAGAATTAAATTCTTCTTTAAAGATTCGATAAAAATATGATCTATTATTAAAGCCGGTTTCGTAGGAGATTTCAGAAATAGTCAGGTCACTGTTTTTTAGAAGTTCCGCAGCTTTTTTGAGTCGATATTTTCTGATAAAGCCATGTGGAGTATGGTCAGTTAAAGCCTTAATCTTACGATACAGTTGTGTTTTGCTGATGCCAAATTCTTCAACCATCAAATTAGAATCCAAATCCGGATCAGACATATTATCAATAATATATTTTGCTACTTTATTCAACCATATCTGGTCTTTCTTTACCAAACCATTAACATTTTCGGCTAATTTCCAAGGGGCATTTTTCAGGAGCTCTCTTATGTTTTCTTTGGATTCAAGTAATTTTTCAACTCTAGTAATCAGATGCTTAGGATGAAATGGTTTTGGGATAAATGAATCAGCACCAATATCAATACCTTTAATACGATCTTCTATTTCTCCCATTGCTGTTAGAAGGATTACCGGAATATGACTTGTGTTGATATCCTCTTTTATCTTTTTACATAATTCATAGCCATCTATTTCCGGCATTAGCACATCGCTAATAATAAGATCAATTGAGTTTTCTGTTATTATATCAATTGCTTCGGCTCCATTTCCGGCTTCAATAATATCATAATTTTTAAGAAACATTTCTTTGATAATCGTTCGAAACTGCTCGTTATCATCAACAACTAGTAAACAATATCGATTACTTGATTCTACTTCTAAACTCGAATTAGCAGTTTTAGCCCTCTTAAAGTTCACAAATTCTGAATCTATTTTCTGTTCAATAATAAGTGGGTCATGTTGTATCAATCCCTCTACAAGGTAGTCAGTATACGATTCCTTATTAACAGGGATTTTTATATAAAAGATGCTTCCTTCTCCTTCTTTACTACTTACTTGAATACTGCCAAGGTGCGACTCAACTAAACTTTTTGTTAGGGCCAATCCAATGCCACTGCTTTTATTTGGGTCCGGTTGTGTATGATTTTCTGATGCTAAATTATAAAACCGTTGAAATATTTTTTCCAGCAAATTTTCAGGCATACCAATTCCAGTGTCTTCCACGGTTATCAGGGCTTCATCATGGTCAATGGTTACGCTTACAGTAACCACGCCATTCTCAGTATTGTACTTTATGGCATTTGAAATCAAATTAAGCATGATAGTCTTTAATTTATCATGGTCAAACCATACAGGTGTTCTATCAGGCAACTCATTTTCAAATGATATACTTACCTTATGATCTTCAGCATAACTTGAAAAGGCATCGGTTATTTTTTCGAGAAATAAAGAAATATCAGATGGGCTAACCGCCAAACTTACCTGGTCGGATTCCGCTTTTCTAAATTCAATAAGCTCCCCTATTAACTTTAAAAGTCTGTTAGAGTTGTAGTAGATACTTTCAAATGAAGATCTTAATTCAGGATATTTATCTTTATTTTCAAATAGGTTGTTTGCAGGGAAGAGTATAAGCGACAATGGTGTTCTGAACTCATGAGATACATTGGTAAAAAAACGCAACTTGTAATTATTGATTTCTTCAATATTGCGTTTCTCAAGCTGTGCGAAATATATTTCCTTTTGCATTCTTGTCCTTCTTCTCAGGATGTAATAAATCAAGAAAATTAAACCTAATATCGAAACTGAATATATTACATAGGCAATTAATGTACGCCAGATTGGTGGTTTTACAATGATAAGAAGGGACCTGTACTCGTCACTCCACATGCCATCAGCATTACTGCATTTTAGTTTTAGAGAATAGTCGCCGGGTGGAACATTAGTAAAGAATGCAGAACGTTGGGAACCTATGTAGGTCCACTCTTTATCGAAACCTTCCAAATAATAGGCATAATTAGACTTTTCATTATTTGTGTAGTTTAAGGCAGCATAGCTTATGCTAAAAAAATTCTCCTCACTATCAAAAATAAGGGTATCAGTATCATCTATATGTTTTTGCAGGAGGCCTGATTTATTTCCTGGTATGATAAGCTTATTAAAAAGTTTAAGTTCTTGGAGTGCGAGCCTTGGATAATCATCAGAATATTTGATTTTATCAGGTTCTATTATTGTTAGTCCATTTATTCCTCCAAAATACAATCTTTTAGATTTTGAGCCTGAGAAGGAAGCCCCATCACTATATTCATTACCTGCGAGACCATCATTTTTATTATAATTACTGAAATGATTTAGTTTCCTGTTCCAGTTAGAAAGTCCACGGTTTGTGCTTATCCATATATTTCCCATTTCATCTTCTTGTACAGCATGGATCGTATTACTGAGTAATCCACTGCCTGAGTTAAAGAACTCATAATTATAGTTCTTATCTATTAGTGAAACATTATAAAGGCCATTACTTGTTCCAACCCATAATTCCTTGTACAAAGTGCTTTTATAAAGCGCAATAACATCGCTATCAATTTGAGAGGGCAAGTTCGAAAATTCGCTTGTTAGCGTGTTCAATAGCTGGACACCACCACCACGGCTGCCAATCCAAAGGAAATTAGGCCTGTCCTCAATTATAGAATAGACGATATTGCTGTTTAGGGCATTCTCGATATTAGATTTTTTCAGGAACTGCTGGTAGTCAATCAAAGCATATTTACCGACCCCGTTTTTTTTAATAGCTAACTTTATAATCCCATGCCCGCTGGTTCCAAGCCAAATATTGTTATATGAATCAATGCAAATGGCATAAACTGATTTGAAGGAAAGGTTGACTTCATTAGTGAAATCATTAGGGAAATGGAGGATTTTTCCTGATTCATGTTCTATAAAATCTATTCCTTCACCATCAAGACCAATCCAGTAATTTAGATGATTGTCTCTTTCAATTGCCAAAACGGCATTATTTGATAGACCATTTTCAGTTGTTATTAGCGAGGTGTTAGATAGCTCTTTATCAACTACATTTAATCCACTGCCTCTGGTGCCAACAATAATTCTTCCGCTTGGCTCTTCATAAATTGCGCGAATAATATTGTGGCTTAACTTGCCCTGAGTTAGTTCACCTTTTTTGATAGAAGAAAATGGCGAGCCTTCAGTATTATACTCCAAAATTCCATTTCCATCCGTACCAATCCACAGTAAATTAGGTTCAACTTCATATATTTTTAAGATTTTAACTTTTTCCCCAACTAGTTCCGGGAAAAGATCATCAACATTTTGAACAGAGAGTCCATTATCGGAGAATAATTTAAAAATTGTGCCATTATCAGTGCCTAGCCAGAGAAAATTGTCACTTTTGCTGCTGGCTAGCTCAGTAATAATAAATTCTTCGTTGCCCGCTTCAATTTTTTGGGAGGCACCCGTATTTATGTCTACATATAACAAACCACCTCCTTCCAAGGTCATAAAAAGTACTGGAGTATCCTGGAAATCAATAAACCAATGCTGGTCCGGTATTACGTTATTCGAAGCAGATAAGGAGTCAATTCTAACAGCGGTCCATACCTCTTCTTTAATAAGTGTTATTAAGTCGCCATCATCATTTAATAATGCAAGCCGCTGATTTGAGAATGCTTTTATGCCAACTATTCTTTTCAATGAGGGCTCAATATTTTGGGTGCTTTTTATTTGAGTCAAGCTATCTTCCTGTTCAGAATAATTAACTATACCAACACCATAGATGCTATACCAAAGCGTAGAATCGTTGGCCATACTGCTGCGAATAATCCTTTCTCTGCCAAGAGAGAAATTGTCTGGATTTAAATACACTTTAAAGCTTTCCGTAGTACGATCGTAGAGGTTTATATTTTTGTCCGTAACTATCCAGAGATTATTATTTCTATCTTCGATTACTTCTCTGATGATGTTATTACTAATACTTGATTCGGTGTTGCGGTCGGGCATATAAATGACAATATTCTTGCCGTCGTATTTGTTCAGGCCGTCCCAGGTGCCAAACCACATATAATCCTTGCTATCCAGGAAAATTGATGTAACAGCGCTATTGGATAAGCCTTGGCCACTGTCAATTTTCTTTAGATTCCAATACTGGCCAATTGAGGTTGTGGCCGTTGCCAGGATAAAGAAAGAAGTCACAAACAATAGGAAGATTGCTCTTAGGATAATTGATTTATTAAGATTTACTTCCTTTAGCATTGTTTTCATATCAGGCTCTGATGCAATTTACCATTAAAGATTTTCAACTATTATGCTAACTCCACTTTATAATTATGGTATCTCCCGGACCTATAATGATCTCATTATTCTTAAATGCCGCTTTACCAAACAATATTTCATGATTTTTTGATGACTGCTGTCTTATTGGGATTTCAATTGCATCTTCATTATTGTTAATAATCATCGATATATAACTATCTTCAGATTCTAGTGTTTTTATAATAGTACGGGGCATATGCCGATCAAACCAAAGAGGTAGTTTTATGATGTTGCTCCTTAACTCATCGCTAAGGAATTCAGCCAGGGCGCTATTATCATTTTGCCAGCTTCCTAAGCCAATTAGAGAAGGAATCCAAATTACCGCTCCTTTACCATAATTGTTTTTAACTCCGGTAACCTTTTCATTAACCTGACTAATTACCTGACCAGAATAATTCTTCAATTCGCCAATAAGCATATGCACGGGCAGCGTTAAATTGCCAAAATTAATCTCACTCGAATTGCCTACAAAATCAAAGCCTCTTAAATCAGCACCAGTTAAATCTTTAAATGGTGAGGACTGTTGATAGACGTTTTGCATATTTTCATCAAAAAATCCACTCATGCCAGTCATAATAACTTTATTGCCTTTCTCTACGAAAGTGTAAATAGCTTTAATATTAGTATTTGAAAGTGCAACAACATTGGCTAGTATTACTGTATGCTCCTCAGGACATGCTGACCAGTCAAAATTATCTATATCCTCAATCTGACAAGGAATACCAAGCTCGAGTAATACTTCGTAATAAGCAAGAACTGATAAAATGTGGGCACCTTGCTTCCGGCCTTTATAATTGTCATCAAATCCATTAGACATAACCTTTTCAAGTGTAATCATAGACTTGGTTGAATAGAGCAGGGTTACGATTGGTTGTAAAGGTTTGGCGTTTTTAAATAATAATTTGTTGTCAGAGATAACATTAGCTATTTCTTTTGTTATTAATAACCGCTCAGTTGGTTCGTCCTGATAGGTTACCATATTCCATTCACCGGTTTCATGACCTTTTCCACGAGGATTAAGTGTCCAGAATATGATTCTTTCTGCACCGGAAATTATACCTGTCCAAACCCATTGGGCGAGGTCCGATTTATTAACGCTCATTGGTTCAAAACCGCTGAATATATTATTGCCACCCTGCAATTCTGTTACCCAGAAAGGATTAGGTAAACTTGCCTGTCTGATAAGATCGCAGTGTGCAGAAATGGCTAAAGCATACTGATCTCTTTTGAAATCTCGTAAATGCCATGAGGCATGAATTGAGACACCCAGAGTGGATAAAAAAGGTTTCCAATTGTAAAAGTCGTACTGAGACAAATTAGTGAATAGCTGATGGTTATTAACATGGGTTAAATTTTCAGTATCGACCAACCGCACCTGCTCAGCAATCCAATTTAGGTACCAAGTGGTATAATCTCTGAAAAACAACTCCCAGCTCATAAATTCCCAACCGGATCCACGTGTATCTTGCTTTGCAAGCCAAGAATTATATTTGCTTATTGCGAGACCTTCTCTCTTTCTTTCCTCCACGCCAGGCTCATTTTGCAAGACCCAGCAATCTAAGGCCGGATGGTCTTTAAAATGCTCAACCACATTTTTAATATAATCGGCAATCTCAGCTAAATGACTCTCGTCACGAGGGAATTTAAAACCACCTACAGAATCATCTGACGGGAAAAAAGTAACCAGCAATCGAATGTTATTAATGGCGGCCTGATCAAAGGCATAATCATATATCTCGAAATCCCATTGAGTGCCTTCTCGAATATGATCTTCGAACAGCCGGATCCTGGAAGTGGTCATTCCATTCTGAGCTAATATTTTAAACCACTTTGCTACCCTTTTTTTATCTTGACCGGGCTCAATAAATACCTGCGCCCCTAACCTGAACTCTTCCATATAGCTTGAATATTAGATTACTAATAATACCAATTACAATTTAAGGAATAAGATACCAATATTACCAATGTGTACACCCTGTTACCATATGTTATATAGGTAACTTCTTTGGCAATATTGAGGACTTAGTTAACAAATAAATTGCTGAAGTTCACAGATAAATTTATTAACCAACTTTCTGCCAAGCATGGATATTGCCAAAAGATTTAGTCAAAATCCTTTACTGTCTCCAAAAGATGTTCAGCCGAGCAACGATGAGATGATAATAGAGTGTCTGCTAAACCCTGGAGTATTCAAGTATGAAGGAAAAATCTGGCTATTAATTAGAGTGGCAGAGCGGCCGGAACAAAAAGACGAAAAAATCAGCTTCCCTGTATTGGATGAAGGGAGGGGTGTAAAAATCCTTTCTTTTGATAAAAATGACCCGGATCTGGATGACACAGACCCCCGTGTTATAAAGTACAAAGGAGAATTTTTCCTCACTACCATGTCTCATCTGAGGCTAATGAGTAGTTCAAACGGTATTGACTTTAAAGAGGAGAAAGGCTTTTCGCCTATTTACGGGGAAGGAAAACTGGAGGCATACGGCATCGAAGATTGTCGGGTTGCAACTTTTGAAGGTTTATACCATTTAACCTATACCCAGGTATCAGGGATTGGTGTGGGAGTTGGCTATATCCAAACTAAAGACTGGCGATCTTTTGACCGGAAAGGGATGATATTTTCGCCTCATAATAAAGATTCCACTCTCTTCGAAGAAAAAATAAATGGCAAATATTACGCCTTGCACCGGCCAAGCAGTCCTGAATTAGGCGGGAATTATATATGGCTGGCCGAGTCAGAAGATTTATTACATTGGGGGAATCATAAATGTATTGCGATTACAAGACCAGATAACTGGGACAGTGCACGTGTTGGGGCAGGCGCATCACCTATTAAAACAGAAGCAGGCTGGCTCGAAATATATCATGGAGCAAATAGTGATAACCGCTATTGCCTTGGAGCAATACTTCTGGATTTAGATGACCCATCAAAGGTTATTGCCAGAAGTGATGATCCTATTATGGAGCCACTAATGGATTATGAAAAAACTGGGTTTTTCGGAAATGTCGTTTTCACCAACGGTCATGTCGTAAATGGGGATACAATTACAATTTATTATGGCGCCTCAGATGAAGTGATTTGTGGAGCAACATTTTCTATTAAGGAGATCTTAAAAACATTAGAAAACAATAAACTTAGTCTATGAAAGCATTGTTGAATTTTATCAAGAAACCATTAATTGAGTATGACTTCTTTTTAAGCATGCCATATAATATGCGTGTTTTACTCGTCACTAATATGGTCTATGCTTTTGTATTACCTGTAGTTGACATATTTGTAAGTGCCTATATAATGCGCAGCTCAAACGACCCGACTTTAGTAGCTACGTATCAATTATTTCTTTATGTTGGAATACCATTTACCTTTTTAATCAATGGTTTTTTGCTTAATAAATTTAATATATCCAATCTCTACAGCTTTGGCATGCTGTTGAGTGGCATATCTATGTTAATAATGATGTCACTTGACAATATGGATTTGTTCGGCGTTGCTTTTGCCGGACTGATAATGGGTAGCTCATTTGGGTTTTTCTGGGCAAATCGTGATTTCCTTGCACTTATTACCACTAATGATGACAACAGAAACTACTATTACGGCCTTGAAACCTTCTTTTTTACCACCACTTCTATTATTATACCTTTTGCCGTTGGTTCGTTTCTTGTTTCTTACCAAAGTTTTGATTGGCTAAAAAATGGAGATATTACGGCAGCCTATCGAGTTGTTACATATTGTGTATTGGCAGTAACAGTTATTTCTGGCATTATTATACATAAGGGCAAATTTTCTAACCCTTCTCAAAAAAAATTCATCTATTTCAAATTTGATAAGCTTTGGGGGAAAATGTTATTTCTGTCTGGCCTGAAGGGTTTGGCACAGGGATTTCTAGTAACTGCTCCAGCCATCTTAATTCTGCGCCTTGTAGGAGACGAGAACTCCTTAGGTATTGTGCAAAGCATTAGCGGTATTGTTACTGCTATCGCACTCTACATAATAGGTCGCGTTGCAAAGCCAAAACACCGGATCGCGATTTTTACCGTAGGCTTATTCATATTTTTTATTGGCGCACTGGCCAATGCATCTTTATTCTCAGCTACAGGTGTGATGATATTTGTTTTATGCTTAGTACTATTCCGGCCACTGCATGATATAGCATATTTCCCTATTCAGATGAAAGTTATAGATATCCTTTCTAAGAAAGAAAACCGAAGCGAATTTGCCTATATATTTAATCATGAATTTGGCTTGTTTGTAGGAAGATTTTTAGGACTAACATTGTTTATTGTCTTATCTACTTACGTGTCGATAGACTTCTCACTAAAATATTCGATATTGATTATAGCCGCACTGCAGTTAATATCTATTCCGGTAGCTAAGCATATTACAAAGGCGGCCAATAATGAACACAAAGAGAAGCCTAGTTCAACCCCTGAAGCAACAACCATAAAAAGCGCTTGAGTATGATAAACATAAGAACCATAATATTATCCTTTGTTATTGCATCATTTATTGGCTGTTCTCAACCTGAACCAATAACAGTAACACAGGTATCAATTAATCGTATAAAAGGAATGCCCAATCGGCCATCACCATACAAGATGCTGGATTGGAGAGAAAAAGCCATCAATTTTGATAGTTACATATTCGACCACGAAGCCTCAGGGGAGTATTTGCCTTTGATCTGGATAGATAGTTCCCAGCGTAACATGGCTCAAGACACATACGGCTTATTTACCGTAATTGGAGATATCAGACAAGGTCCCGGTGCCAATAATGGAGAGTTTCATGAAGCATTGGCATCGTTAGGTGCATTATTAGGTGCGGGGTTAGTGGGCATAGATAAGACGGATCAGGATGGCTACAATTATGTGAAGATGGTGCAGAATTATTTCAATTCTGATAATGGCTGGAATATAATTATGAATAATACCAATGCCGAAGTGGCCATGCTTGGAGGTGGTTATGGCCGTGATTGGTGGTACGATGTTTTTCCAAATGTTCTTTATTATGCTGTGTGTGATATATTCCCTGATGTTGATGGTGAAGATTTAATCCTGCGCACAATAGCTGACCAGTTTTATCGTGCCGACTCTGTTCTTGCCGGTAATTACGATTACTCCTATTTTGATTATGCGGCAATGGAGGGCAAAAGAAACCATATCGTTTATCAACAAGATGCTGCCGCCGGGCATGCTTACGTGTTATATTCTGCTTATAAGAAATTTGGTGATGAAAAATACCTAAATGGAGCCAAATCGGCTCTTGAGGCATTGTTGAGCTTAAAGGAAAGTAGATTTTATGAAGTACTAATGCCTTTTGGCGCAATAACTGCGGCTAGAATCAATGCGGAAGAAGGAACAAGCTATAATATTGGTAAGATCCTGGACTGGACCTTTGATGGTTGTACGGCTGAAGATGGCAGGACAGGATGGGGTATTCTGAGTGAAAGATGGGGAGACTACGATATCTATGGGTTGCAAGGAAGTTTGACTCATGAAGGCGGCTATGGATTTTTAATGAACACCTTTGATATGGCCTGGCCATTAATTTCAATGGTTAAATATAGCCCTGAATATAGCAAGACAATTGGCAAATGGATGTTAAATACAGCTAATGCCACACGGCTGTTTTACCCATATGAAATGCCTGATGAGAACCAGTGGCTACCGGAGCTAAAGGGGATAACTAAAAATGTGATTGGTTATGAAGGGGTTAAAAAAATTGATGCTTATAATAAAGAAAGCCTAAAGGGCGTAAGCCCGGTAGCTTTAGGAGATGGCCCTAATTGGGTGGTGAGCCAACCAAAAGAATCGATGTTCAGTATTTATGGTTCGGCGCATGTTGGTATTTTCGGTGCAATTATAGAAGAGACTAATGTTGATCAAATTCTTAAGCTTGATTGCCAGGCAACGGATTTTTACGGAGAAAAAAATTATCCGATTTTCTTATACTATAATCCTTATGAAGTTAGCAAGGTAATAAGCTATCACAACAACAGTGAAGAAAACGTCGATTTATATGATATCGTATCAGGAACTATTGTAACTTACAAAGTAGATACAGAAGGGGAATTCTCTATCCCTGCCAATGAAGCTATGCTCATAGTAGTCATTCCTGCAGACAGTGAAATTGAGTATAAAGATGGCAGGGCCATTATTAATCAAAAAATAGCCTTCTACTTATGAACTCATTATTAAGACATACAGCCATTCAATATAAAATAAAGACAGATGAAATATAAAATTCTACTATGTATTTCTTTAGTGTTATTGTTAACTGGCAGCATTGCAAACGTTTATGCTCAGGGCACAACAGTTACCGGCGTTGTAACCGACTCTGAAGACGGGTCTACCTTGCCGGGTGTTACTATTCAGATAAAAGGAACCCAAAAAGGGGCGGTCTCTGATTTTGATGGCGTTTATACGTTAAGCAATGTGAGCAGCGAGGACATATTGATATTTGCTTACATCGGTTACAAAAGGCAGGAAATATTAATAGGTAACCAGACAACTATTAATGTTGTCATGGAAGGTGATGTAGAAACCCTGGATGAAATTGTTATTACCGGTTATGGCGTCCAGAAAAAATCTGACGTGACGGGAGCTGTAGCTTCTGTGGAAATGGATGAACTGGTAAGGGTACCCGTAGCAAGTGTTACACAGGCAATGCAAGGATTGGCTGCCGGAGTAAATGTTACGCAGAATACAGGTGCGCCCGGTGCTGGGGTAGCTGTAAGAATTAGAGGTGTAGGATCTATTAGCAGTGGCAATGCGCCTTTATATATTGTTGATGGCGTGCCTACTGAAAATGCCATGAATTATATATCTACTGCTGATATTGAATCAATCAGTGTACTGAAAGATGCCGCCTCTGCTGCGATTTACGGCTCCAGAGCGAATAATGGTGTCGTAATAATCACTACAAAAAAAGGCTCTGGCGAAAAAGGGCTTCAAATTACCTTTAATTCAAGTTTTGGCTTTCAGCAAGTAGGTCACTTAACGGAAATGGCTAATAAAGCCCAGTATATTGAACTTTATAATGAGGCAGCTGAAAACGATAATGTAGGTGTTGTTAACCCAAGATTACAAAGAAAGTTAATCACCGAAGCAATGGCAGATACGTTGCCAGATGTTAATCACCTTGAGGCTATTTTTAGAAATGCCAGGATTCAAAACCATTACCTGGGGATTAGCGGGGGAGATGAGAAAACACACTTTAATATTTCCGGTAGCTATTTTGAACAAGAAGGAATTGTTCTTGGCAGTGATTATGAGCGTTTTACTGGTAAAGTGAGTGTGAATACAAAAGCAAAGGATTGGCTTAATGTAGGGATTAACTTAAATATAGCTCATTCTACTACCAGTATCATAGGGAGTTCAGGAGATGGCTTTGGCGGCAATGGTGGCAGTGTTGTCAGGTATGCATTTTTCAGAACGCCAACAATACCAATTCTTGATAATAATGGCGAATATGTTGACCTGCCTCAAAATCCGGAGTTTTTTGGTGACGGTTATAATCCTGTTGGGCTAGCTAATAATATGCATAATATACGAAGTGATGTGCAGATTTTAGGAGATGTAAATTTCAAAATCGACTTTTCTGAAAACATAAGCTTTAGCTCTAAGTTTGGCGTTGATAGTAATAATAATAATAAGCGAAGATTTAATAAAACATGGGGAACCAATGATCGAATAAATAACCCCAACTCACTAACGGTAAACAATGGCTCCTTTTTTAGCTGGACATGGACTAACCTGGTTAATTTCAATTACGATTTTGGTGATCATAATCTTACTGCTGTTCTTGGTACCGAGGCGATCAGTCTTAATAGTAACGGATCAGCCACTACTGCGCGAGATTTTGCCGATCAAGATTTGAATTTGATTACACTCAACAATGGACAAGGAGTTGTTAGTGCAAGTGAAGACTTATGGGAATATAGGCTGTTTTCATATTTTGGCAGGGCAAATTATAATTTCAAGGAAAAGTATTTTGTTACAGCGATAGTAAGAAGGGATGCTTCAACGCGATTTGAGCAAGATAATAGGTGGGGTACATTTCCTTCATTGTCTTTAGGTTGGAGAATAGATAGAGAAGGCTTTTTATTGAATTCAAGATGGATTGATCAATGGAAACTAAGAGCAGGCTATGGCGCTAATGGTAATCAAAACATAAATAATTTTGCTTACTTGGAAAAAATTAATTCCGGGTTTGAATATCCATTTGGAGGTGTACCACAAAGTGGCTATACTACCACGGAGCTAGGAAATGCCGAGATAAAATGGGAAACAAGTACACAGATTGATATTGGTACAGATTTAAGCATTTATAATGGCAAATTACTGGTAGCTGTCGATTATTACCGTAAAGTAACCAATGATCAGTTAGTACGGAATACCAACCCATCATCTGCAGGTTATGCAAGTCCTGCATGGATAAATGCCGGAAAAACATTAAACAGTGGCATTGAATTGGAAATAGGTCATAAAGGCAAAATTTCTGATGAATTTAACTATTCGATTAATGCAAATGCCGCAACCCTTCATAACGAAGTTTTGGAATTAGACGGATCATTTCTTAATGGTCGTATAGATAATGGTGTTTGGGCAACGAAAACGGAGCAAGGACACTCAGTAGGTTCATTCTACTTATATGAGATGGAAGGGATATTTCAAAATGCAACAGATATATTTACTCATGCATATCAGGGGAACAATATTTTACCTGGCGACGTAAAATATAAAGATCAAAATGGTGACGGCATTATTGATGCTAATGACAGGACCCATGTAGGCAAAAGTATTCCTGATGTCATACTTGGTTTAAACCTTGGCTTAAATTATAAGAATTTTGATCTAAATCTATTTTTTCAGGGAGCTTACGGACAGAGCATATACTATCAGGTGGCCACAGATATTGAGGGGTTTTACAGGCCGTTTAACCTTACTAAAAGGTATTATGATGAACGTTGGACTGGAGAGGGCACAAGCAATACCCAACCACGGGCATCGTGGAAGGCTAAAGCAAATAATACCAGGCCTTCTACACGGTTTTTAGAAGATGGAGGCTACACAAGACTAAAAAGTCTTCAAATAGGCTATCGTTTACCTCTGAATCTATTAGAGAAGATCAATATCAAAAGCTTTAGAGTATACTTTCTCGCGAATAACCTGCTAACTTTTACAAAATATCCGGGGCTTGATCCGGAAATGACTACGAGTGATAATTCAACGGCGGAAGGTGATACAGCAGCTAATATCGAATGGGGAACTTTCCCATCCGCAGTTTCATATAATTTCGGAATCCAATTAACATTCTAGAAAAATGAAAAAGATGAATTTAAAAATATTAACCAGTGCTCTGCTATTATTACTATCGGGATGTAATGATTTTTTAACTACTGAGTTACAAGGTGTATATACGAATACTTCATTCTATCAAACCGAGGACCATGCAATCTTTGCTATTAATTCCACCTATGAGATAATTGCCTTTAAAAATATTAATAATAACTTATGGGTATTTGGCGATGTTGCATCTGATGATGCTTTAAAAGGAGGAAACCCAGGCGATCAAAGTGACATTGGATTTATAGATGAATTTAATATTACAGCCGATAACGGGTTTATTGAATCGATCTGGAAACACTATTACGAGGGAGTAGCCAGGGCAAATAAAGTTATTTACTATGTGCCTGGAATAACCATGGATGATGAGTTAAAGGAAAGAATAGTAGGAGAAGCAAAATTTTTGCGGGCTTATTTTTATTTTCATTTGGTTAATATTTTTGGCAGCGTTCCATTGAAAACGGAACCGGCCTTTTCTGCTGATGACTTACATGTAGCCGTATCAGACGTAGCAACGATATATCAGCAGATTGAGCAAGATTTGGTAGATGCTTCAATGGTATTACCCGTTTCTTATGGATCTGAATCAGGCAGAGTAACTAGCGGGGCTGCTTTAGGTCTTTATGCCAAGACTCTTTTATTTCAGAAAAAATGGCAAGAGAGTCTAGATGCGGTTACACAAATGGAAACACTGGGATATACATTAATGCCCATTTACCGAGAGAACTTTGAAGTGCTGACTGAGAATAATTCTGAGTCTGTATTTGAGATTCAACATTTAACTGGCCAGGTACCTTTTTTGGGCAGTAGTTTAAATCAATGGTTTTCTCCCATTACAGAAAACGGCTACTTTTTTAATGCGCCTACTCAGAGCTTTGTCGATGAATTCGAAGTAACTGCCGGCGGCGTTGTTGATCCGAGATTAGACTATACAGTGGGCAGAGAAAACCAAAAGTGGGTAAATGGCGAGGATTTCCTTCCTGAATGGTCACCTGCAACCGGCTTTTTGAATAGAAAACATGTACAGCCTCTCTCAGAAATTCCTAAAGGAACTAAGGGAGATGGAGACTTAAATTACAGTTTCATGCGTTATTCAGAGATAGTTTTAATGAAAGCGGAAGCATTAAATGAACTTAGCCGAGGAGCAGAGGCCCTAGCACCCCTAAATGCTATTAGAAAGAGAAGTCGTGAAAGTTATCTTTTTGATGATCAGTTACCCGGATTTGATGGCACAGTACCTGTAGATCTATTACCGGATATGACATCTACTAACCAAAGTACGCTACGTGGTGCTATTCAACATGAAAGAAGAGTAGAACTAGGCTTTGAGTTTCACCGGTTTTATGACTTAATGAGATATGGCGCAACTGTAGCAGAGGCAGCGCTTTCAGATACAAATTTCAACTATGCCACGCATAGGTATTTTCCAATACCACAAAGTGAGGTAGATACTAATAATTCAATTTCAAATTAAATATACATTTTTAAACAAACAGTTAAATATTATGGAAAAATTAAAATTTACAAAGTTAAGTTCGTTGCTGCTTTTTATAGCCATCGCAAGTATGGTAGTAGTGAGTAGTTGTAGTGATGATCCAGCTCCGGCACAGCCGATAGAAGTGGATTTTACAGTATTAAATGCTTCTATTACTGAGGCTGAAACCCTTATTTCTACAACAGAAGAGGGGCTTGCGGAAGGTCAGTATCCAGCAGGATCACAGGCCATTTTACAAACAGCTATTGATTTAGCACAAGCTGTTGCAGATAATACAGCATCTACTCAAGCTATTGTTGATAATGCCAATATTGCTTTACAAGCTGCTATTGATGCTTATAAAGCTAGTGTTATTGTACCAATTGACCCGGCAAACTTGTCTGGCCACTGGCAATTTAATGAAGGTAGTGGTACTACCGCTGCCGATGATTCTGGAAATGGTCTTGACGGAACGTTTATGACAGGTCATACCGAATTTGGTGGCGGAACGGCTGCTTGGGGTGCAGACAGGTATGGCAATGCCAACAGTGCGCTTGTTGTTGATCAAGGGGCGTGGGTAGAAGTGCCATATAATGCCGCAATTAATCCTGCAAAAATTACAATATCACTATGGGTGAATGCTGCTGAAAATAGAGAAAACAACCGTTTCTTAGGTTTACGATCATGGCTTGGATATAAATTTCAACTCCAATCGGCAGATAAGCCATTCTTTACAGGTGCTACAACACCTGAGCATTCAGGCCCTATTTTTGATAAGGATACAGATCCTCCATTAAATTTAGACGAATGGTATCACCTGGCTGTTTCTTTTGGAGACGGTGAAATGGTATTTTATGTAGATGGTACAGAGACTGCCAGACATGAAGTACTGCCGATTGCTGATATGGCAACAGTTACCGAGCATAATCTTGCTATAGGTGTAGGTTCAGCTAGATATGCAGATTCTGATGCTAATTATGGGGAAGAGACTCATGAAGATTATCATATTATTCCAGCTGCATGGGGTGGATATTTCCATGGTTCGATTGATGAGTTAAGAATTTATAAGACAGTTCTTTCTCCTACCCAAGTACAGAGTATTTATGATGTGGAGAAGCCAAACTAATAAACTGTACTGATAGTTTTAGTTTGATTTTTTAATAAACGATTAAAAGGGCAGTAAAATTAATTTACTGTCCTTTTTTTGATTAATCAGCAGTAACTTGGTCGTTGAGCATGAAATATTTAATACCACTTCTTTTGATATCATTTAATGGGTTAGTATCTGCTCAGGTACAACAAGTAGCTATCGATCGTGTAGAGCAAATGCCTGATTCACCGACACCTTATTTTATGCGGGACTGGCAGGATGTAACACTTGGATATGATGCCTTTGTTTATGACATGGCCAAAAATGGCGATCATCTGCCACTTATTTTTATTAATGATGCTGGCATTAACTATCCTGAAAACAAGAGTTTCGGATTGGACACTTATGTTGGTACATTTTCTACTGGTGGAGGTGAAGCCATTAATGTCCTGCCATCTTTGGTAGGTGCAACTCTTGTCGGAATAGACAAATCCAACCAAAATAGCATGAACTGGGTGCTTATGGGACAGGATTTTTTTAATAAAAAGCCGGAAGAGAATGTCTACTTAAATAACTACAGCGGCCGTAGTGGTACAGATTGGTGGTATGATATCATGCCTAATATCTATTATTATCAACTCAATGATCTCTATCCAGGGGTAGGAGATAGTGATTATCAGTTTACAGGAATCGCGGAACAGTGGCTAAAAGCAGTGGTAAATATGGGTGGATCTGGTACGCCCTGGGCGATACCATTTATGGATTATCGAGCCTGGAGCTTGTCGACTATGACACCATTAACTGAAGGCGTTAAGGAGCCGGAGGCTGCCGGAGGCATTGCTTGGTTATTATATAATGCCTACATCAAAACAGGTGACGCCAATTATTTGACCGGCGCCGAGTGGAGTATGGAATTCCTTAACAGTCTTACTGCCAATCCTTCTTACGAGCTTCAATTGCCCTATGGCATTTATGCCGCGGCCAGGATGAATGCGCAGATTGGCACATCTTATGATATTGAGAAAATGTTGAATTGGACATTTGATCGAGGCGATTTAAGAGGCTGGGGGGCCATAGTGGGTAATTGGAATGGCGTTGAAGCTTCAGGACTAATTGGTGAGGCTAATGATCAAGGCAATGATTATGCTTTCTTAATGAATGGCTTTCAGCATGCGGGTGCCTTGGTGCCAATGGTTAGATATGACAAGCGTTTTGCCCGAACTATAGGCAAGTGGATGCTCAACCTGGCCAATGCTTCTCGACTATTTTATCCGGGCTTTCTGCCTGATGCCCAACAGGATGCATCTGATTGGTCATCAGTTTATGATCCGGATGCTTATATTGGTTATGAAGGGTTAAGGGAAAAGGTTGATGGGAATCCTGGGCCATATTCTACCGGCGATGCCTTGGCTGCCGGTTGGGCCGAAACAAACCTTGCCCTTTACGGATCTTCATCTGTAGGCATTTTCGGGGGGATTATCAAAACTACCAATATCGAAAAGATACTTCAGCTGGATATGTTGAAAACTGATTTTTATCGCGAACAGGCATATCCTACTTATTTGTATTATAATCCGTATGCAGGTGGTCAGGAGGTTAACATAGATGCCGGCTCATCACCGGTAGATTTGTATGACGCCTTAAGTGAGACCTTTCTGGCGCAAAATGTGTCAGGTAATACAAGTTTTTCTATCCAAGGTGATGGTGCTGTAGAATTGGTCTTAGTGCCTGCCGGAGGCACAATATCCTATGATCTTAACAAGATGCTTATCAACGATGTTATTGTTGATTATATGCAAACAGCCCAGGCCTTTAACTACCCTCCTCGAATTAAAAGTCTGGCTGCCAGTGATGATGTAATTGAAAAAGGCAGCAGCACGACGGTTTATGCAACAGCTGTTGATCAGGAAGAGGGAACGCTGACTTATGCATGGGAAGTAAATGGAGACCCAATATCTGAAATTGGTTCAACACTACAGTGGGTGGCTCCGGCCATCAGCGGTATTTATCAAATATCCCTGACTGTTTCTGATGAGCAACTCAATGAAGCCAGTAGCACTATTTTAATTGAAGTAGTTGATCATATTAATGCACCACCGGTCATTACCGATATGATAGCAAGTAAACTTAATGTAAATCATATAGAGGAAATAGAAATTGCTTGTCTGGCAGAGGATGCTGATAATGATGCACTGGATTATACTTGGTCAACCAATGCTGGAACTATTACCGGAACGGGAAATATAATAAGTTGGCAGAGCCCGGATATTGATGGAATTTATGAAGTTACTGTAGTAGTAAATGACGGGAATGGTGGAATTACTGAAAGCAAGCTTAATTTTCTAATTAAAGATTATACTGGCGCTGAAACTGGTAAACTAATTGCTAATTATCCTTTTGCAGGAAATGCGGATGACTATAGTGGGAATAACCTAAATGGAATCGTGTCAGGTGCCGTACTTGCAGATGATTTACAAGGAAACGCAAACAGTGCTTTTTATTTTGATGGGCTAAATGACTTTATTAAAGTAAGCAATATAGATTTACTGAATTTTAGGGATGCAATAACGGTAAGTTGCTGGATAAGCCCTGAAAACCTCTCGAGTGGAAAAGAATCATTTATATTATCCCATGGTAGCTGGCAAAACCGATGGAAGATATCTGTTGTCTCGGGGAAAGTGCGCTGGACATTAAAAAGTTCATCTGCTATTAAAGATGTGGATAGCAGTTATGGCCTAACAGAAAATGAAAATTACCATGTAACGGCTACTTTCGATGGCAGTTACATATTGCTGTATATTAATGGTAAGCTTGATGGCCATGATGTTCTGAGTGGGAATATCAACCTTAGCCCATATGATTTTCTTATTGGGCAGATGCTCCCGGATGAAAATTCCTATAATTTTAAGGGTTTGATTGATGAGGTGCTGATATATAACTATGCTTTATCACCTGAGGATGTGGTAAGAAATATGGAAGGCTCGCTAGTTACAGGGGTAAGTACCTTTGTAAATGAGGATATGATAAAGGTATTCCCAAATCCATCAACAGGTAATATTAAAATTATTGTTCCTGCCGGACAGCAAGTTCAATTATTTGGCGTCTATAATGTTTATGGACGAAGATTGAATTTAGGTCAAAGTAATATTACTAAAATGGAAAATAGTTTCCGTTTGAATTTAACGAAGTACCCTCCGGGCATTTATTACCTGCGGTTAAATGGGACAAAGACCTATAATACTGTAAAAGTGCTTATTAGCAGATGATCTTAACCTTTCATTTGAGCATAAAAAAGCCCTATAGAATAAATCTATAGGGCTTAATTGACTGGAGATTAGTTTAATCCTCCTTTACATTACTAAAAGAAGAACTTTTGACCTTTGAAACTTTAGCACCTCCACGATATTTAACTTCACTAACCAGAGAAGCTTCAATTCTTAGTTCTTCAGATGCGTATACTCGTGCTTTCGATGCTCCACTGGCTTTCAGCGTTACATCTTCCACCATATAATTATAGGTGTTAAGGTAGGATGCCGTAGATATAGTGGCATTTAGCTCCTTGCCTGTGCCAGTGATGTCGAGTTCAGCGGCACCTGATAGTCTTACATCTAGTGAGTAAACATCAACATCAAGGTCAAGCTCTGAGGCACCATCAAGTCTGATATACATTTCATCTTCTTCGAAACCACTCATACTGCCTGCAACAGCTCCTATTAAGCGAACATCGCTTAAGCTCGGGCTCATTATCTTCACAGTTACTTTTCGATTATATCGGTGGAGATCAAAATCATTATCGCCATTATCATAACGAATAATTATCCTGTTACCATCCTGAGAAACCTCTGCTTTTTCCATATACTGTGGATATCCATTAAGCACCACCCTGTATTTTTCACCTTTCACAATATTTACTTCATAAGGACCATCAATTCTTAGCTCACTAAAATCCGCATAATTATATGAAGTGTCATTTTGATCGGCACTGAGGTTGTCATCATAAAGTTCCTCATACTGCTCTCTCCTTTTTTCATTCGACGAAGAAAAATTTGTACAAGTGACACACTCTAGCCCGGTTGGGTTAAACATCCAGGTATTGCCGATAATCTGTGATGAACTATACCCCTGATATCCAAATGAATAATAGATAAGGTTATCAAAATCATTTTTCATAATGAATGTTTGTCCATAAGGAATGTACATAGTCATCATCAAATCCTGATCTCTAAAGCGGGCAATAGACCCAAAGTCGATATTAGAATCAAAAATCAGTATAGAATCTTGTTGTAAGATATTATAACCAATTTCTTTAGCATGGTCTATTGCTTCTTTTTTGGTTGTCCCACGGGCACTAAAATCCTGTACCAGTTTGATTTGGTCGCCGTCGTAACCCCTTAATTTAAGGCGTACATCCGGGTATTCATCATAACCTGTTTCGTTTATATCGAGGACTAGCTGTTGGTCTTCAAGGGTATAATATGTTGTAGTAGAATATTCACCTTCGCTTCTAAATTCATGGATAACAGCGGGTAGCGTAAAGCTTAGGCCGATAATACCAACTAACCATAAAGCGAACATTGCCCAACCAACAGTTGCACTAGGGATTCTGGTTTTAGATGCTATTGAAAGCCCTAAGAACATAATTGCCAGACCAGGTATGCCAACAACAATCATTCCTGCAACAAACCCGAGAGGAGAAATAGTCTCATGGATTAGCTCTATTGGGAAAGTACCTAAATGAACAACATCACTTCCTGCCATTAGTCCAAGGAAAATACTTCCTGTGATGAGTACAGAAAATAAAACTGACAATCCGGTGATAGTAAGTGCAACACCTACTATTACTCTGATGAATTCAAGAATAAACTTTAGCATTGGCCCAAGAGCTTTACCAAGTCCACTTAAGATAATGGCAATTAAACGGAATGGGAATAAAAGAATTTTTACAATAACGCTTTCTTCTTTTGGGTTAGCCTTCTCTTCCTGTGAGCTCTTAATATTAGACTTAATATTTTCGAGGGTTACCGGTTCACCTTTCATCTGCACCTTATCCGTAATAGACTTGGCTTCGGGTAATATTATCCATAATACTATATAAGCAATTAGCCCTGAGCCGCCTAGTATGGTAGCCAGCACAAACAATACTCTTATCAGTGCCACATCAACAGCGAAATAAGCGGCAACGCCATTTGCTACACCGCCTATCACTCGCCCTTGAGGATTACGGTATATCTTTCTCAGCTTTTTATCCTCTTCAAGTGTATCTGATTCAGGTAGGACTATCCACAATACAATGTAGGCAATGATAACTAGCCCACCTACAGCAAATGTTATAAAAACATCAAATAGGAGAACAATAAAAATCAGTCTTATCCATAGAGGATCTATAGAAAAATAGTGTGCTATTCCTGATGCTACGCCACCTAATAATCGGCGACTTTTATCCCTATAGAGTTTTTTCTTGGGTTCCTGAGTGCTTGATCCTGTTGCTTCTTCTTGATCCGGTTCAGCTTTAGGTTCTTCAGCTTCTTCCTGTACAGGAGAACCAATTTCTTCTTCAACAGCCTGAAAATCCTGGATGCCACCCATGGTTGCTATAAGAGAAGTAACATCTTCCAGTGTAATTACCTGTTTGTCTTCAGTAAGCTTAGAAAGAAAAATCTCAGCAATTCTACTTTCAATATCTGCTATAATTTCACTACTGCCATCGAACGAAGAAAAGTATTTGTTTATTGATTCGAGATATTCTTTAAGTCGCTCATAACCATCCTCTTCGATGTGGAAGATAATGCCACTTATATTTATGCTAATATTCTTTTTCATGACTTTTTCTTGGTTGTGATTGACTTCTTAACTGTAGTTGATTTCTTAGCTTTTTTTGAAGAAATGTGCCTTGTAGACTTTACCAGATCATTCCAGGTGATACTCAAGTTATTTAAGAAACTTGTGCCTTCACCTGTAAGCTTATAATATTTTCTGGGTGGTCCCGAACTTGATTCAACCCATTTATATTCTACTAATCCTGATTTTCGTAATCTGGAAAGTAGGGGATATAAGGTACCCTCAACGACCATTATTTTTGCGGATGTTAATTCTTCGAGCATATCAGAGGCATATACTTCACCTCTCGATACAATTTCTAATATGCAATACTCGAGAATACCCTTCCGCATCTGAATTTGTGTATTCTCAACATTCATGTTGTTATATTTAGTTTCTAACTAATGTGTTATACGGCAAAGGTACTATGCATGGCCAAGTACTAAGTAAAAAATAGTATCTTGCATTAAAAGTACTTTATATAATTATATTAAATCTATGTAAAAGATAATAAATT
>Ga0164313_10000875_pt1 | contig 25586 bp, 22 predicted proteins | sample GuaBasSedimGuay4_FD_113735 | JGI IMG/M metagenome (GOLD analysis project Ga0164313, IMG submission 113735) | Subseafloor sediment microbial communities from Guaymas Basin, Gulf of California, Mexico - Guay4, Core 4569-4, 0-3 cm | ecosystem: Environmental > Aquatic > Marine > Hydrothermal vents... | reverse complement strand
CAGCGCTCAAACCTAGGCCCCTCTCATCTGGTTGAGGCGGGGACCCGCCGCCATTACACCAAACAAGCACGCGGCTGCGGTCAAGAACGCGGGTGTGATGTGGTCGACCACTCTTTGACCACTACTCTCCAGCGCTCTCTGGTTGGTCGTTCTCGTCGAACACTATCGACAAGTAACGCTGGGTCAAACGCTCGAAAAGAAACTCCTCGGCCTCTGGTCCGTCCCAGCCTTCCTCCTCACGGGCCTCGTCAAGAACACGGGCATACTCCTCGGTCTGTCTGTACTTTTCGAACTGGCTCTCGCGAAACTTCATGAAGTCCTTGAACTTCGCGGCCCAGACCTTGGTCACCGTTCCATCGACCACTGTCGCCAACAGGTACTTCTTGTACGTTGAGGCCCAGCCCAGATGGACATAACGTTTGAGTTTTCCGTTGGGAATGATGAGGTTCCCCGTATACCAAACGGCATGAAGGTATTCACGGTCGGGGAACATCTCGTCGAACACAGACACGTACTTGGAGTGGGTGATCCCGTACTCATCCGGTTCGTCACCTGGTTTGAGGATCAACACATCCACGAGTAGCAACTGACCGTTTCTGATCTCCCACGTGGCGATATACCCCCGCCAGTTCGCCGACGAGATGATGGTGCTCTTTGGCACGAGATCGGGATGGTCAGCGAGGTACGGTTTGAGCGGATTGGAATGAAGCGAGTACTCCTTCCCTTCGAACAGCAAGGTTTCCGGCCATTGAGCCGTGGTGGTCGCGGTTGCGGGAATCAACAACACAAGCGCAAAGAACAAGGCCATTAAACGAGCCTGCCCAGGTCCATCCTCTCCGTGAAGCGATCTACTCTGTGTCCGCACCGCAGTACTCCTCTGGGTACCTGAACTCATACTCTCGAACCTCGGTCATAGTCATCGGGAACGGGTCCATCCCCGGTTGGTCCACTTGGATAGTCATCGTGCGCTCCATCCGCTCGGAGTAGATCCTCATCGTGATGGGGTCAATGATCCTGTTGCCGCCGCCCTCGATGCCCTCCTCAAACTCGAATTCTGCTGCTCCGGTTCCTCAGGCTGACTCAATCACCCCTTCAACGGTCTCGGTGGCCAGATCGGCCATGGCGGACGCGTCGCTTGTGTAACTGGTCATGAATCCAGTGTACGGCGGCCGGTCGGTTCAGCGGTCAAGCGGAGCCTGGAGCGGTTGAACGGTCGGTTCAGCGGTTGAGCGGTAGGCTAGTTCTGCAAAGCGGTGCCTGACACCTTTACTGCCTCGTGACACCTTTACCGCCTCTGATTGGAAAAGGTCTGGCGCCCAGGCAACGCGGTGAAGCCTAAACTCAAGGCACCGTCGCCGACCAATCCGAGGTGTCGCCGGTCTCGAAGCCGTCGGCGAAGAAGGCATCACTAATGGTGAAGATGTAGGCGGAACCCGAGGAGTCGCCAAGGTCATCATCGGCGTAAGCGCCGACAAGGGCCTTGTCACCGTTGATGGAGACGGAGATTCCGAAATAGTCGCTGCCCGCGCCGTCTGGGGCGGTTATCTTGGCGATCTGACTCCAAGTATCGATCCCGCCCTGGTTGCACCTAAAGACATAGGCTGCGCCAGAGTTTTCCCCATTGTTGCCCCCGGCGAGGAAAGCACCGATGACAGCGGTGTTGCCCTCAAGAGCCACCGACCAGCCGAAGCGGTCCCCGGCAGAGCCGTTTGAGGCAAGGACTTTGGAGACAAGTCCCCACGCGTTAAGCCCCCCTTGATTGCGAGAAAACATGTAGGCGGATCCTGAGTTGGAGCCGACGTCATCATCTCTGTGCGCTCCAACAATGATCGTGTCCCCCGAAACAGATACAGAAGCACCGAATTCGTCCCCCTCCGTTCCGTCATCGGGTGTGATCTTAGCGACCTGACCCCAGGCGTTCGATCCTCCGTGGTCACGTTGGAACACATATGCTGAACCCGAATCCGAACCGTGATCGTCATCGTCGGTAGCTCCGACGACTGCTGTGTCACCACTGATACCAACAGACGAACCGAAGCGGTCGTATAGCGATCCGTCAAGCGCGGTGACTTTGGCGATCTGTCCCCAATTCTCTGTCCCGCCGTGGTCGCGCTGGAGAATGTACACCGAGCCTGCCCGAGAACCTAAATCATCGTCTCCGGATGCGCCTACAATTGCGGTGTCACCACTGATACCAACAGACGAACCGAAGCCGTCGTCTCGCGATCCGTCAAGCGCGGTGATCTTTGCAACCAGTCCCCAATTCTCTGTCCCGCCGTGATCGCGCTGCAGAATATACGCCGAGCCTCCACTATCTCCTACGTCATCGTCACCTGATGCGCCGACAATCGCGGTGTCGGCATCGACGGCAACCGAGATTCCAAAATCGTCGCCAGTTTCGCTATCGGAGGGGATTATCTCGTCTACAAGCCCCCAGGCATTAGGGCCACCAAGATCCTGCCGAAACACGAAAACTGACCCGGAAAGAAAAATATCGTCGGGGTTAACCCCCTTGGCTCCGACAAAGGCGGTGTTCCCATCGAGAACTACCGACCGTCCAAAATACTCGTCTTCGGCATGATAGGTTGGTGGACATGGGTGCTTCGTCGCCAGGTGCCAATTACCGATTCCCGGATCGCGTTCGAAAATGTACGTCGAACCGGAGTAGGATCCGTTCTCCCTGTCGGCGGAATCTCCGACGGCGACGACATCTCCGCTGATTGATACCGATTTCCCGAACCACCCTCCTGTCTCATCACCCGAGGTTAGTTTCGCGACCTGACCCCAGTTGTCGGCGCCTCCCTGATTTCGCTTGAAAAGATACGCCGAGCCGGAAGTGGAGCCGCCGCTGTCCTCGTAAGGGGCCCCGATGATCGCGTCGTCGCCGTTCATGGAGACGGATATGACAAACGGATCGTTGGCGCCCAGGTCGTCGGCCCTGAGTTTTGTCACCTGACCCCATTCGTTTGGGCCACCTTGATCACGATGGAAAATGTAGGCGAATCCGGGATCTATTTCAAGGCTCCCGCCGACGATTGCGATGTCTCCACTGATGGACAACACTGAACCGAACCAACTCCCGGACGCAGCGTCTGGGTCGGTGACCGTTGCGACCTTTCCCCATGCATCGGAACCACCGTGGTTTCGTAGGAAGACGTAGGCTGAGCCTGAGAGCGAGCCGTAGGCATCGACGCCAGTTGCGCCCACAATGACGGTTTCTCCGCTAATAGAAACCGAGCCCCCGAAGTAGTCTTGTTCTCCATCCTCAGAAACGATCATGGCGACTTGCCCCCATGCGTTGGGACCGCCATGGTCGCGCCGATACACGAAGGCAGACCCGACATTAATAATCCCATTGACAAAGTGCCCTGCGTCTCCAACGACCGCGGTATCGCCGTCGATTGATACCACTCGACCAAAATAGACATGCCCGGTTCCGGACGGGTTGATCTTGGTGACTTGGCCCCAAGCGTTTTGCCCACCATGATCGCGTTGAACAATGTAGGCTGCGTCTTTGCCTCCAAGAATCGCCGTATCGCCGCTGATCGAGATCGTAGTCCCGAAGTAGTCGAAGGGTCCGGCGTCGTCGGCGACAATCTTGGCGACGTGCCCCCAAGCTCCGATGCCACCATGGTCTCGATGAAAGACGTGCACGGCATACGAACCATCACCATTTTCTAAATTTTTTTGTCTGGCCATCATCACTTCGCCGTCGGCTACCACAACCGAGCCAAACCTTGCATTGGTGGTGTTGAGATCCGGTGTGGGCAACAGCTTGGCAACGAGAGTGAAGATCGGGTCCACGGTGATGGGCCAGGAGGCGCCGTCAACTTCGACCACGAGGCGCAACCTCGCTTCGGCTGCCGCAACCCACATGCGAGCTTCGAGAGGTTTACCGGCGGCGTCCCAAGAGGCCAGGCCGGTGTAAGCCAACGTGGTTCCGGTGGTCTCTTGTTTAAAAAGCACGGAGGTCCCGCCCCCGGAAAGCTGGGCAGTGAGTTCGCCGTCGAGGGTCATTTCAAGGATCAGTTCACGAATGCCGTCCTCTGGCGGGTGGGCGATGGTGAAACCTTGCTCGAGGCCCATCGTGGTGTTGACATACCACTCGGTGAGGGGGCCGCGGCGATACTCCACACGGTTTGCCTCGGAGAATGCGTTCGCCGGGTGAACCGGCTGCAGGTTGCCTGCCGAGCCCCAGGAGGCGAGGCGGATTCCGAGTTCCCATGGTGTTTCACCACTTCCTCGAGGAGTGAGAACCACGTCTTCGGCTCCGAAGTGGGCGGAGAAACGCTGGGTGGGGTTGTCGGCTCGCCACAGCCGTCCGGGACGATCCGATTCAACGACCCGGTGGTGTTCCACCTCAAACTGCTCCTGGATGCTCGCCCACGCCTCGCCGTTCACCGCCACGGGTGGGCCGTCAGCATCAGCGCCCACGACCGCCAAAACGAGAACGCTGGACAAGGCCAGACACAACAACCGTGACCGCGAAACCAGACCTTGGCGCGCATGAATCCCAAACATCGGTATCTTCTGATCCTTTTGCAACGACTCGGCAATAGTAAGGGCTCGTCTCAACTTGAGAGTCCACCCTGTCTCAACCGAGATTAGCATGTGTAGTCACACCGAAGCTCTAGCACCGGGCGCTGGGGCGAGGACGTAGCTGAACCACGGAGGCGCAGAAACACCGACGGGTTCTCTTGCGTTTACGCGGTGGTGCGCCACCGCCACTTTTCGCACCCACGGAATCGCCCACATCAGGGGCACGGTGGCCACAGGAGATGCAGGGTCATGGACGACCAGGGCTCAGCGGACCCCGCACCCTCGCGGCCTCAACTCAACCATCACGCATCGCGGGGCACCGTTCCCTGCGGGAAATTGCAGCCGTTGACGCTTGCAGGGTGAAGGCAAACTGATCCATTCGGAGAGTTCCATGAATAGAACCCGCTTGATCCTCGGCGTCATCTTGGTCGTCGCGACCTCATGGTCGGCATTTGCAGACCTTCCCTGTCCCGTACTGACCGCACGGCTCCCTCACGGACCTGCACAACACGTTGTCGCGAACGGCGTCTACGCCTACAACGACTCCGGACCGGTCTTCCAGGTGGTCGATCTGACCGATCCGTCGGCGCCATCGGTTGTCGGAGAGCTGACCATGCCCGGAGGGATCCAATCCTTCGAGGTCTCCGGGGAGACGGCGTATGTCATCCTCAACTCGAGGTTCATGATTGTCGATCTCAGCGAACCTCAAAGCCCGACGCTGGTCGGCGAGTACGAGGTCGATGACGAGTATCCCTCACTGGCTGCGGCCGGCCGCCTGGTGTTCCTACCCACGTTCGATGGCCTTCTGACCATCGACTTCACCATCCCGGACTCCCCCCAGATCATCGGTATAGTCGAGTTGATTCACGGGATCAGCCAGCTGTTGGTCGACGGCGATCTCCTCGTCGCGTTCGGCGACGGTTGGACCAGCACCGTGGACATCAGCGATCCTACCGATCTTCGGCCCCTCGCCTCGGTCTACAAATTCACCATCGGCGGAGTGGTCGATCCGATCTTGTCGGACGGGTATGTCTACATCGCGGCCTCGAACGAAGGGCTCAGGGTGATCGATGTGACCGATCCGCTCAACCCGCAGCACCTCGGCGCGACGGGAACACCGTCCAGTGCACGATCGGTGGCTGTCGGCGAGGGCCACGCCTTCGTCGGCGACATCCTCGGAGGTCTGCACATCTTCGATATCAGCGATCCCTCTGCGCCGGTGGAGATCGCCTCGCACGAGACACACGGGCACCCGCTTGGAGTCGCATACACCCGAGGGATCGTCGTCATCGCCGCGAATCAGGGCGGTGTCCGCGTCGTCGATGTCACCGACCCCCTCCACCCGGTGGATCTGTCCGTCCGTTTGCTCCCCGGCTTCACCGGGGATCTCGTGACCGGTGGGAAGTACGCATTTGTCGCCGACAGCTTTCTCGGCCTCCGGGTGATCGACATTCACGATCCACACGACCCGGTCGAGATCGCTCGCCTCGCTCTGGAGACCATTCCCCGGAGTCTCACCTTCAAAGACGACCTCCTCTACATCACCGATGGCTACAGCCGCCTGCAGATCGTCGATGTCCACGATCCCCAACGCCCGGTCTTGCTCGGTTGGATCGCTGGAGTAGGCTCGCCCATGGCGGTTGCGGTCACGGGTGGGACCGCCTACCTCGCCGCAGGGGCCTCGGGCCTCCACGTGATCGATGTCAGAGATCCGACGGCCCCATTGCTTATCGGCTCTCTCACGGAGATCGGGAAGATCTCCACCGTCGCGGTCGTCACCTCGGACACCATCTGCGTCACAGACTCCAGCCTAAACCGGATGCTCGTTCTCAACGTCAGCGATCCCGCCAATCCCTTCGAGCTCGGTTCGGTCCCCGTCGCCGGTGACCCTCGAAACACCAGCGTTGCAGACAACTATGCCTACACGGCATGCGGTGGTTATGGTCTCCGCGTCTTCGATCTCTCCACGCCCACCGCTCCGGTCGAAGTGGCGGTCGTCCACGAGTCCCCATCGGCGATTGTCGATGTCGAGCTTTCCGGTGGATACGCGTTCCTGGCGGATCTTCACAGAGTGAATCCAGTCGCCGATGTGAGCATTCCGACCGAAGCATTTCTGAGCTGTCCCGGATCCACGGAGAACCTCTCCGGTCGGACAATCGCCATCGAAGGGGACTGCACATACCTGACCCACGCCTACCACGGTTTCTCGATCTTTTGTGCCGAACGGTCACGAGGCGGCGCGGGAGGCCGCCGGGGCAGGATCGGCGGGTGAGCCTTCAGGTCATCCACTGAGGGTGAAATCGACGGTTGCACGAGCGGCATTTCGTCGGTTCGAAGTATGTGACGGTCGGGTAGAAAAGGATGAGCCACATCCAGAAACACGACGCCACCTTCAACCTTCTGGACCACGTTGGCGCTTCGACATCGGTCGAACCGCAGTGCGGGCAGACTTCGAAGACCGAGGGAGGGAGCGACATCTCCGGCAGATCGTCGAGGGCAGCGCTGTGGTCTGTCTCGAGCAACTCGACTCCATCGATGGTCGGTGGGCAGATGGCGACGACCTTGACACCCCCGATGGCCTGGGACACCAACCAGTTCATGCTCACATGGCGCTCGTCGAGCAACTCCGCATAGCACCCGAAGGCCACCAGGAGACTCCTTGCGACATGCGCGCTCGGCAGGTCCCGAAACGTCGCGATGTAGGTGAATTCACCGGATCGGGACATCTCAGGTTCGAACCACTCGGGTCGTTTTGCGTCGAGCTCTCGATCCGGTTGCCCTTCCGCGGGAGGTTCCTTCTCTTCGAGCAGAGCACCGCATTTCGGGCAGTTTGAGACCTCCGACCCGTACTCACCCCGCACACCGAAAAGCTCAATGTCGGGACAGGCGAGATTCGGGCAGATTCGGGTCACATTTCAAATGCCGTCCAGGTTGTATCCGAGAATCTCCTCCGGCGTCCGATCGTGGAGCCCAGGGAGAGCCGCACATCGTTTCCCGATCTGTCCGAGTTCCTCGCTCATCCTTCGGACCCTGTACCGCCCGGTTTCTCGTTGCAGGCGTTCCCTCAGGGCTTCAATGACCGCCTCGGTGAGCGTCTCGCCGGTGCGAGCGGCCAGCTCTCGGGCCAGCTGTTCGGCATCTGGATGCTTGATGGTCAGCGACATTTTCGGCGTCTGTCTCCTTACACTATATGTACCCCAGTTCCTTGCCCAGATCAAAACCGACTCGCAGCTGTTCCATTGAATCTTGGGAACATCCCCCCTCGCTTGTCATTCTGAGCGAGCGTAGCGAGTTGCGGGTCCCCACAGGTCCGGGAGCGCGCTGCTCGCGAGGAATCACTTCGTAAATTCGGGGGACCTTTCGACTCGGTCGTCGGACTCATTCTCTCCCAAAGACAAACCGCATGTCACCCTGAGCAAGCGAACGAATTGAGGGCGTCGAAGGGTCTCCCCACAATCGGAACGGTTTCCCTGGGCGGGAAACTGTGGCAACCCGGAGGAGATCCTTCGACTCGGCCGTCGAACGGCCTCGCTCAGGGTGACAATCTCCCGATCCCGCTGTCGTTTGGTGAGTAGGCAACGCAATCGCTCCCTGACTGCGAACCTCGAAAGTAGCGGCTTCCTACGCGGGTTCGAAAATGAATCGGTCCGTCAGAACAGCGCTTCAACCGCCATCCGGCACCATCGCCTGTTCTCGCGTAACATTGGAAACGAAATGTCCCCGGGTTGTGGCAGAGTTCTCTCAGACGATAATGGAGAGTCACTTGTGATCGATCGACAATTCGCTTTTTCCATCGCGGTCGTGCTGATGCTCGTTGTGGCGGGCGTCGGCTGCTCATCCAGTGGCTCCTCATCCCCACCGACTCCACCGCCAACCCCGACGCCGCCTCCATCAGAAGCGCTCGAGACCGTCGTGCCGCCCTCGGACAGCCAATCCTCTCAGGGCTCAACCGGCGGCGGATCCGAGGCCGGGACAGGGGACGCGGCGTCTCAGACGGAAGGAAGTGCCGGTGACGGCGGCTCCTCGACCACATCCGGTGATTCCTCAGAATCAGCCGCTACCGGCGAAACCGGAAGCGGCGGGGAATCCCAGGGTGGATCACCTTCATCGACACCGGCAACGGGTTCCGGTGGCGGGGCGCCATCGGGCGCAACAGGTGTCGGCGGCGGCTCGAACCCGGGTGGTACGCCAAGCCTCGAAGAACAGACCGGCGAGCTCGATGAGAAGCTCCAGGCTTCGTTGCGCGAGCTCGACGACATTCTCATGGAAGAACAGGGAAAACTCGCTGACGCTGCGGCAACCTCGGACGGTGGAACCTCGGGTGGGACCAGTGGCGGCATCCGATCAGGGTCGGGAACCGGCTCCGGATCGGGCTCCACGGGATCCGGTTCCAACACCGGTGAGGCCTCGGGTGGCAGCTCGGGTGGCGCCTCGGACGGCTCGAGCGGAGGGGCGGTCGGTGGAGGCGGGGTCGGCGGCGGCGACGCCGGGGCCCCGGCGCCCGATGACGTGGGAGACGGCTCCGACGACGACATCATCGCCCGACAGTTGCGCGAGGCGGCCATGACCGAAGAGGATCCGGAACTGCGTGAAAAGCTCTGGCAGGAGTACCGCGACTACAAGGCATCCGTCACCGGCCAATCCTCCTCGTCAACGGGCGAGAACTGAGGAGTCGATCTTGGTCAGAACCCAGAATCTCATCCCGGTGCTTCTCCTCCTCCTGGCGGGGATCACCACCGGTTGCGCATCCAACGCCACCAAGCCCCTGGAGTCGGTTGATCTCGTCCAGGCCACCGCCGAGGTCGAGGAGGAACAACTCCTCGATGTCGCCATCCGGGTCTTTGACCCCGGCCTCCCCGAAGAGGGCGAAGAGCTGCCACCCGGCGTCATGCCGGAAGTTCGCACGGCCGAATCGACCTACATGGCCTATCGGTTCGAGGAGACCCTGCAGGAGACCGGCCACTGGGGCGCGGTGCGGGTCGTCCCGCAAGAGGTCACCACCGCCGAGGTCATGGTTTCGGCCAAGATCCTCAAATCCACCGGCAAGAACCTCGCCCTCGATGTCTGGGCCACCGACGCCACCGGTCGCAGGTGGTTCAACAACCAATACGGTGGTCGCGCCGACCCGGCTGCCTACCAGCCTGCGACCATCGGTCGGACTCAGCCGTTTCAGAATCTCTACAACCGGATCGCCAACGATCTGGTCCGAGCTCAGGGAAAGCTCGATCGGGACGAGCGGGTCGAGATCCGAACGGTGGCCCGACTCGAGTACGCCGCTGAGCTCGCGCCCATGGCCTTTGCCGACTATCTGGAACCCGGACGCCGGGGCCGCGTCGAGATCGCCCACCTGCCGGCCGAGAATGACCCGATGATGGCGAGGATCGCCGAGATCCGCGAACGCGAGTACTTCTTCATCGATGTCCTCAACCAGCACTACGCCAACTTCTCGACTCAGATGACCGAGCCCTACGACAACTGGCGGCGGTTCAGCTTCGAGGAACAGATCGCCCTGGACGAGTTGCGCCGGAAGGCGAACACGCAACAGATCCTGGGTGGTCTCGCGGTGCTCGGTTCCATCCTGATGGGCGGCAACAGCACCGCCGAACGGGTGGTGCGCGATGCCGCTTTGATCGGGGGCGCCGCCGCCATCCAGGCCGGGATGGTCACCCGCAAGGAGGCCAAGATCCACGTCCAGGCGTTGCAGGAGTTGACGGCATCCTTTGACTCAGAGGTCGAGCCCATGGTCCTCGAGGTGGAGGGCCGGGTCCTGAGGCTCACGGGATCGGTGGTGACCCAATACGACACCTGGCGGACACTGCTCAAAGAGATCTGGGCCGACGAAACCGGCGCCCCGGTTGATCCAAACCGTGCCCCGGACTCCACCCGACCGCCGAACTGACCGATCTCAGCCATGCCACAGCCGCCTTCTCTGCAACCGCCACCCAAGATTCAGTCTGACCGGATGGGCGTCGGAGGTCCCGTTCCCGGAGGTGGGCCACCCCACCGCGGCCCGAGGCCATGGGTGCTGGCACTCATCATCTCGCTTGTCATCGGACTTGTTGCCGTTTTTGCCGTTCTTCCCCGGATGATCGATGGACCATCTCCGCCGGTTGCCACCGAGATCCCCGTCGAGGAAGCGACCCCGCAGCTCGAGACGCCAACCCCGGTTCCACCCACCGGCCCACCCCCGATGGACGACGGTCTGAGACGAACCGTGGAAGCCGCACTCAGCGAAGGAAGATCGGCGCTCGACGCCCATGGTCCGCAGACCGCCGCAACCGCCTTTCGCCGCGCCGCCACCCTCGACCCGGGCAACACCGCCGCGAAACAGGGCCTCCGCCAAGCTGAAGATCTCGCGACCCTGATGCTCTTCGAGAGCCGGGCCCTCGCGGCCGAGAGACGCGGCGATGTCGAGGCGGCGACCGCCGCGGCCCGACGGGCTCTCGAACTCGACCCGAATTCGCAAACCGCCCACGGCGTGGCGGGTCGAATGGCCGCTGCACTCAGACAGAAGTCCTATCAGGGACTCATCACCCGCGGCCTCACCGCCCTTGAGGAGCAGAAGTACGAGAAGGCCCTCGACGCCTTTACGGCAGCCGGCGAACGACAGCCGTCGGCGCCCGAAGTGGCTGATGGTTTGGCCCGCGCCCGGTCGGGTCTGACGCGACAGGCCATCGCCGGTCATCTGGCGCGCGCCACCCAAGCCGAAGGCGCCGAGAGCTGGCAGCAGGCGGTGACCGAGTACCAGGCCGCCCTGGTCCTCGATCCCGATCTCGGCGCCGCTCGAACCGGATACGGGCGGAGTGAGGGCCGTCTCGAGCTCGCCCAACGGATGCTTTACCACCTCGAGAATCCAAATCGGCTCACCACCACCGAGGTCCTCGAGGAGGCCACGGAAATCGCCGAAGAGGCGAAGACCGTCAGTCCAGAAGGACCGAAGCACCTCGATCTCGTCCAGCGACTCGAGGCTCTCATCAGAGAGGTATCGACCCTCGTCCCGGTGATCCTCCAATCGGATGGCCGCACCGAGGTCGTCCTCTATCGGGTGGGGCAACTCGGGGCCTTCGAACAACAGAGGGTCGATCTGCGACCGGGGACCTACACCGTCATCGGCCGACGATCCGGTTTCCGCGATGTGCGGGTGAAATTCCAGATTCGACCGGGCACGCCACCGGAACCCATCGTCATCCTTTGTACGGAGGGCATATGAAACCGACCATCATCATGGTGGATGGCGCCGATCGGCGGGTTCTCAACCTCGAGGGGCACCCGGCGGCGATCGGTGGCGATGGATGTGATCTCGAGGTCCCGGGCCCCGCCGACAACGAGGCCGTGGCCCACTTCGGGCTCGCCGATGGCGCCATCTTCGTCCAACCGGCGCACGACTCGGCGTGGCCGACCCACTGCAACGGGGTCGCACTGGCCGCGTCGCGCTGGCTCGATGACGGCGACCGTCTGAAGATCGGCCGGATCTCGCTGGACATTCGAATCTCTCATGGCGAGGTCGAGATTTCGGTCATCAGACCACCATCCGGTCGGCCGGCGTCCGTGCCCACCACCACGGTGACCACCCCCGAGACCCGGCATGCCGTCATGATCGAACCCGTCGAATTCACGCCCCGAACCGCGGGGCCCACCTCCCGCCGGAAAAGGATCCGTCCCGCAGCGATCGCGGTCTGGGCCCTGATTCTGCTCGCGGCTGCCGCCTTGTGGATCGTGTTCACCGGGCGAACCATCGACATTGCCATAGAACCGCCCCCCGATCAGATGGAGATCGACGGCGCCTGGCCGGTTCTCTCGACCGACGGGCGTTTCTTTGTCCACCCCGGCAGCTACCGGATCACCGCCGAGCTCAAAGGTCACCGGCCCCTCGATGAAACGCTTCTCATCGGCAGCGACAGCCCATCGACTTTTGCCTTCACCATGGAGCCGCTGCCCGGGCGTCTTCGCCTCACAACGGGTGAGATCACCGGGGCCGCGATCCTGGTCGATGGCGAACCCGCGGCCACCAGCCCCGCGGAGATCGAACTCGCCATGGGTGAGCACGCCATCGTGGTGCGGGCCCGCCGATTCGCCGAGGCCACCCGCCGGGTGGCGATCACCGAACCGGGTCAGGAACTGACGATCGACATCACTCTCGAGCCCGCCTGGGCGATGGTCGGCTTCTCAACCTCACCGCCGGGAGCTACGGTGGTGGTCGACGGCCAGGATCTCGGGACCACGCCGCTGCAGACCGATCTCGGCGCAGGCGGCCACTCGGTGGAGTACCGCCTTGCCGGGTACGACACCCACCGATCACCCGCGACCGTCACGGCCGGTGAGGACCTCGAGCTTCCCACGGTTCGCCTGAACCGGGCCGCCGCGCGGGTCGCCGTCACCAGCTCACCAGCGGGCGCCAGCGTGACCGTCGACGACACCTTCAAGGGTGTCACCCCGCTGACCATCCGGGTCGAACCCGGTTCAGTGCATGAAATCACCCTGGCCAAGGGAGGATTCGAACTCCACACCAGCACCGTCGAGCTTCGGCCCGGCGAGCAGATCGAGCTTCGAGCCGAACTCACCTCTCTTCGGGGCAAGGTTCGTTTCACGTCGACGCCCCCCGGGGCGGAGGTGGTCATCTCCGGCGAGAACCGCGGCCGAACCGAGATCGTCCTCGATCTGGAGGAACGCACCCACAGAGTGGAGATGCGGTTGGACGGCTATCTGCCGTTCACCACCACCGTCACTCCCATGGCGGGCGCTGTCAGTCTTGTCGAGGCGACCCTCGAGTCGGTCGAGGCCGCGGCCCGCCTCGCGCCGGTCGTCACCAGCCCGCAGGGGGTCGAACTCACGCTCATCGAGGGCGGCCGGTTCACCGCCGGCGCCTCGCGAAGGGTGCCCGGACGCCGGGCCAACGAGACCCAGCTCTCAGTCGAGATCACCCGGCCGTACTACCTCGCCGTTCGCGAAGTCACCAACCGCGAGTACCGGGCCTTCGCCGAGGCCCACCGCTCGGGCGCCGCAGGCTCGGCCAACCTCGAGATCGACCACCACCCGGTTGTCCGGGTCAGCTGGGACAACGCGGCGCGATACTGCAACTGGCTCTCTGCAAAGGAGGGACTGACACCGGTCTATGTCGAGGCCCGTGGTCAGATGGTCCCGGGGAGCCCGTTTCCAAACGGCTACCGTTTGCCCACCGAGGCCGAGTGGGTCTGGGCGGCCCGTTTCGATGACCGGGGAGGCACACGCAAATACCCTTGGGGCGATGGTCTGCCGATTCCGCCCCAGGCGGGGAACTTCGGCGATGAGTCCGCCGACACCATCCTCGGCGACAGCCTGCCAGACTACAACGACGGTCATCCGGGAACCGCGCCGGCGGGCTCCTTCGCCCCCAACCAGCGTGGTCTGTTCAATATGGGAGGGAACGTCTCGGAGTGGGTCCAGGACCGCTACACCATCTACCCACCGACCGGTTCGACAACCCTGGTGGACCCCATGGGCCCCGAAGAGGGCGAGTACCATGTCATCCGAGGCGCCAGTTGGATGGATGACAACGTGACCGAGCTTCGGCTCAGCTATCGCGACTATGGCGATGAACCGAGGCCCGATGTCGGTTTCCGAATCGCGCGTTCGGCCGACTGAACAACCCGGGGGTACGACCCGGGTGTTGGAGGACCCCATGAAGATGCGTAGGACAGCGATGATCATCCTGGCGGTCGCCGCGACGGCGATCACCATCATCGGTCTGAGCACCGGTTCCGGGACGGCCGCAGCCCAGGAAGAGGACGCCGCGCTCGAGGAGTTCATTCCATCAGAAGAGCTTCCGGCCGATGGCGCCGTGGCCTTCCCGGTGGATATCTGAGGTCGGCATGCGAAACGGTCGACCCAACGAGTTCATCTACCAGGTGGCCGCCCTCCTGATCGCCGTCATCGTGGTGCACGGCCTCTATGTCACCGTGGTACGGCCACGCGCCGAGGTCGATCTGGCGCTCCAAACCGCTCAGCTTCAGATCGATCCAGGGGCGGTTCCCGAGCGCTCGCCCTGGATCATCATCCGGGACTTCGAGCAGGAGGCCTGCTTTGTCCTCATGCTCTGGGCCATGGCCATGATGGCGGCCAAGTGGGTCGCCACGACGCGGGAGACCCGACTCCTCGACAGCAATCTCATCCCGTTGGCTTCGGGGATCCGCATCCTGCCCGAGGACGCACGCGAGTACACCCGGCAGATCCAGGCGCTGCCTCCGAAGAAACGAAACGCGCTTTTGCCTCGGGCCCTCGAGTCGGCGCTGCGCCGCTTCGGCGCCACGGGAAGCATTCAGGCGGCATCAGAAACCGCCCACACGGCGTGCGAAACCGAGGCCGACCGCCTCGATTCCGAGCTCTCCATGGTGCGCTACATCGCCTGGGCCATCCCATCCATCGGGTTTATCGGCACCGTCCGCGGAATCGGCAATGCCCTCGGTCAGGCGCACAAGGCCGTCGAGGGGGAGATCTCGGGTGTCACCCAGAGCCTCGGGACCGCATTCAACTCGACCTTTATCGCACTGCTCATCAGTATCGTCCTGATGTTCCTCCTCCACCAGCTCCAACTCCAGCAGGAACGACTCGTCCTCGACACCTCGGGTTATATCGACGACCGGCTCGTCCAGCACCTGCAGCGAGCGGCGCCCGGGGGCGGCGGCGAGTGATGCTCCTAGCACTCGAGCTCGCCGACGCCGGGCTCATCGCGCTCCCGGAGGAGGGCGAGACCGCGGCACCGAGCCCCGGCATCGCCATCGTCGATGGAGAGAGCATCATCACGGGTCGCGCCGCCGACGCCAGGGCGCGTCTGACGCCGCGCCGTGTCCACAACCGGTTCTGGTCGGAGATCTCCACCGAGATCATCGGTGGATCGTTTGGACCGACCCTGCGCACCGCCGATCTCGCCTGGACCCACCTGAATCAGCTCTGGCAGGAAGTGGGTCAGGGCGTTGATGGTGTGATTCTCGTTCTCCCCGGTGGGTATGACGAGCGCCGGATCGGCCTCATCCTCGGCGTCGCGCGGTCGGCCGGCCTACCGGTCGATGGACTGGTGGACGCATCGGTCGTGTCCTCCCTCGACCCGAGGACGGATGGACCTGCGATGGTCCTCGATCTCGAGCTTCACCGGGCGGTTCTCAGTATTATCGATCCCGGTCCGCGCAGGACGAAGGTCCACCTCAGCGATGGCATCGGCCTGGCGAAGCTCAACGACCTCTGGCTGCGGTGGGTTGCCGGGGTCTTCCTCAAGACCACCCGGTACGATCCCCTGCACTCGGCCCGCAGCGAACAGGATCTCTATGACCAGTTGCCGGCGATCCTTGGTCGGCTCGCCACCCGCGAGTCGACCTCGGTCTCACTGAAGATGGACGACACGGTCTTTACCGTTGATCTGGCCCGGGAAGGCGCCATCGCCGCAGCTTCCCACGTCTACGCCAAACTCGATGCCCTCATGGATGCAGCTGGAGCCCATCACCCGACCACGCTCCGGCTCAGCTCACGCGCCGCCATGGCGCCGGGCATCACCCACCGGCTCGCCGAACGTAACGGTCTCGAAGCCACCACCCTGCCGCTGGCGGCTGCCGCCGCCGGGGCCCTCGATTTCTCATCGCGGATTCGATCCCCCGGATCAGCGCTCCCCCTCATCACCGATCTCGGGGATCCGGGTGTCGAAGAGGAGGGCTGAAGATGCGGAGAAAACGCCGCCCCAGCCCCGTTGGTCTGTCTTTTCTGGACGCCATGACCTGCGGACTCGGAGCGGTGGTGCTGCTCTTCATCGTGATCAACGCCTCAATCGAACAACAGACTAAAATCGTGACCAAGGACCTCAGCGCCGCGGTCGATCGCCTCGAGACCGAGGTTCTCGAGGGCCACGCCCGGATGGTCGAGCTGCGCAACACCACCCTCGAGGTCTCAAACGACCGGATGCGGGCCAGCGGTCTGGCACGGCGGCTGATCGAGAACCTCGAACAGATCCAGCTCGAACTCGCGACTTCCGACTCCTCGACCATCGCCCGCCGCGAGCACATCAACCGCCTCAAGGCCGATGTCAAGAGCCTCGAGGAGGACGCCAAACGACTCTCTGCGGCGACCCCCAGCGACGAGACGCCGGGAGACAAACTCCGAATCCACGTGGGCGACGGCGATCGTCAGTACCTCACGGGTCTCAAGGTGGGTGGCGAGCGCATTCTCTTTCTCGTCGACGCATCGGCAAGCATGCTCGGCGACGACGTGGTCAATGTCATCCGCCGCCGCAACCTACCGGACACCGATAAAATCCGTGCGAAGAAATGGCAGCAGGCCATCTCCACCGTGGATTGGTTGAGCACCCAGATCCCCCGGACCAGCAAGTTCCAAATCTACACCTTTTCGGAGCGACCGATGGCGGTGCTTCCGGACACCGCCGGGCGGTGGCTGTCGGGCGGCGACCGCGAGGTCCTCGATCGAGCTGTGGCCGCCCTCAGGCAGGTGGTTCCTGACGGTGGCACAAATCTCTACCACGCCCTGGCGATCATCGGCGGCCTCAACCCACGGCCGGACAATGTGACCCTCCTTGTCGACGGTCTTCCGACCATGGGCTCCGGGCGCCCGAGCAGAGGGACCGTGAGCGCCAAACAACGCGCCAAACTCTTTGCCCGCGCGATCAAGAACCTCCCACGATCCATCCCCATCAACGTGGTGCTCTTCCCCATGGAGGGCGATCCCATGGCGGCGAGCGCCTACTGGCAGCTGTCCATGGCCCACCGCGGTTCGTTCATGTCGCTGTCGGAGGACTGGCCGTGAGGCGGCGCGAGGAACTCTCGATCTTCTCGCTGTCGTTCCTTGACGCCATCTGTTGCGGCTTTGGCGCCATCGTGCTGCTGCTCGTGCTGACAAAGATCGGTGAGCCCGTGGCCATCGAAACCGCGCGGCAGGATCTCGACGGCCTGGTGGCGCGGCTCGAGGCCGAACTCTATGAGATCCGCGGCGAGACCACCGTCCTCGAGCGGGATCTGACCGCACGGGTGGAGCAACTCTCCGAAGAAAAGGCGGCAGTGGCCCGACTCCGCGGTGATCTCTCCGAAATCCATGGCGAGTTCGCCGCCAGCCGGCAGTACTCCGAGGTCTCTGAAATCGTCGAAGGCCGGCTGCTCGCAGCGCAGCAGGAACTTTCAGATGAGATGAAGCGCCTACTCGGCCGGCAGCACCGGCGGGCGGTGGACGACACCATCGTCGGCGGCATCCCCGTGGACAGTGAGTACGTCATCTTCATCATCGACACCTCGGGCAGCATGAAGAACTACGCCTGGCCGGCGGTGGTCCGCAAGATGTCGGAGGTACTCGATGTCTACCCCAAGGTCAAAGGCCTGCAGGTGATGAACGACATGGGTCAGTACATGTACTCCCACTATGCCGGCAAGTGGATCCCCGACACTCCGGCCCGGCGGCGCGCGGTCAAGGAGCGGCTCGCGAGTTGGAACGCCTTCTCCAACTCGTCTCCGGTTGAGGGCATCACCGCCGCCATCCGCAACTTCGCCCGCGGCAACCACAGCATCAGCCTCTATGTCTTCGGCGACGAGTTCTCGGGATCATCCATCGACAAGGTGGTCGACACCGTCGACCGGATCAACGCCCCGAACCCCAACGGCGAACGCCCGGTGCGGATCCACGCCATCGGTTTTCCCACCGTCTTCAGCGTCGCGGGAGCGCCCCAGGCGACCGGTGTCAAATTCGCCACCCTCATGCGGATCCTGTGCCGCCGCAACGGCGGGACGTTTGTGGGTTTGTCTACGTTGGATTGAGCGGGATGCGAGATGCGAGATACCATCGCAGGTTGAACACGGATGAACACGGATGAGCCGGATTTCACGGATCATCGCAGTTGAGGTTTGGCGAGTGCTGCGGGGAGGAGTTTCGACTTCGTGCAAACGTGATCACGACCCTGAGGAGACTGAACGACAAGCTGGAAGCCTGTCGCTACTCGAGGGGGCCACGACGTGTAGAACGACTCGAGGGTGTCGCGACGTGTAGCGACAGCCATCTTGGCTGTCGACTGGGTCGCACGAGCGAGTCCTGGGAATCACAAATTCCGGCGGGCCTCCCAGTCAAAGGCGCCCACCTTCATCTGCAATGGCTTTGTGACCGCTTCGCGTCTTGGCGTCTTCGCGCTTGCGACGCTGCGATGAAATCTGTGTGATCTGTGGACAGCAACGATAGCGATGGCGAGAGCGACCGGTCGGGAGCGTGACGGGGTACTGTTCACCGCCACCGCCCTTGCCGCCGACGACTGCCGGCAGCAGCCGCCTACTCGATGTACCCCAACGCCTTGAGTTGGTCGATGGTCTCCTGGTCCAGCTTCTTCGATGTCAGCCGGTCCAGTGCGCCGAGACCCTCGGAGACGGTCCCCAGACACTCGAGGAGTTTATTGCTCGCGGGCCCATTGTCGATGACGAGGCTCTTGAGTTCACCCGGATCATCCGAGAGGTCAAAGAGCATGTCGGTGTTTTTATTGAGCCTGAGAATCTCTTTGCGATCTTCGTGCACGATTCCCACCGAGAGCAGGCCCTTGGAGCGTTTGCGATCATCGTCATGCTCGCCGTGCACCGCCCCCTTGTGCGCCTGATAGCAGATGGTGCGCTCGGCGGGGAGCTTGCCTCCTTTGAGCGCTTCAGCCCAGCTGATCCCCGTAAAGGTCTCGGGGGATTCGTAACCGAGCAGATCGAGCACGGTCGGTGCAAGATCGAGGATCGTCGCCTGACGGTGGATCACCCGCTGCTCGACGGTACCCTTCCACCGCATCCCCAGGGGGATCCGCAACGAAGGTTCGTAGAGATAACGACCATGGCCCCAGTAGTCGTGCTCGCCGAGACTCTCTCCGTGATCGGCGGTAAAGATGACGATGATCTCATCCGGAGCCAGGTGGGTTTCGATCCCCGAGACCAGACGCCCCACCGCGGCGTCAACCATGGCGACCTCGGTGTCATAGCGGTCGCTCCGCTTGGGATCGCGATCATCGATGCCGAGTCGTTGAGCGAACTCGTCGTGGAATCGGTACGGAGCGTGGGGCTCGACATAGTGGACCCAGATCAAGAAGGGAGGCGCAGAACCGGAGACAAACTGGCCGGCCACCCACTCCAGTGCTTCGTCGGTGACGTCGTCGGCGGTGGCCTCGCTGTTGAGCAGACCAAACCAACGACGACGGGTGAAGACCTCACCATAGATATCAAAATGCTCTCCGAGGCGGGTGAGCTTGTCTTTGAGCGTCCAATTGCTGACAAAGGCGGCAGTGTGCCATCCGTGAGCGGAGAGCGTCTTGGGCAACGAATCGAGACCCTCGCGGATCCTGAGGCCGTTTCTGGTGGCGGCGTGCTGCTGCGGCTCGATTCCCGTGATCATGGAACACATGGACGGTCCGGTCAGCGGCTCGATGGTTCGTGCGGCCTCGAACCTGACGCCTTCATCGAGCAGGCCATCGACGGCGGGCGAGGTCTCTCGGGAGTATCCATATCCGGAAAGCCGATCGGCGCGCAGGGCGTCGACGGTGATGATGACCACCGCTCGCGGCTGCTCGGCGGCGACCGTGGCCACGACCCCAAACAAAGCAAGGAAGATCATCGCGGCTCTTGTTGTGAGGAACTTGAACATCGCACTCCCAATGGTCCGCGTCACCATGCAGACCGGTTCCATGGCGGCGGTATTCTACTCGACCCGGAGCCGCGGGTCGATGTCCGCGTCTGAGCCATCTCAGAACACCAAATCTCAATCTGGAACAAACCACCCACCGCCATGGGTCCGTTCTTCGATCTCAAAGTTGGCATTTTGTTTGCGTAATGGTTCAGCGGAGGCGGAGATGTCGCAGAGCCCGGACCGATCGCAAACAGGCCGTACCCGAGTGCTCATGGTGGATGACGATCAGGCGCTGCTCGATGCCCTGTCGGACTGGCTCCAGGCAAGTTGCGGAGCCGAAGTCACCGCCTTTACGTCGGCCGAGGAGGCCATGGCCGCCTCTCAACCGAGCAGCTTTGATGTCTGCATTCTCGACTATGGTCTCGAGGGCGCCAATGGTCTGACCCTCGGCGCCATGCTGCGCGAAATCAATCCAGAAGCACGACTCATCCTCATGTCGGGCGGCATCACCGCGACCATCGAGTCGCTGGCCATCGAGCACGGTTTCGGTCGCGTCTTCGCCAAACCCGTCTCCCCGCAGAAGCTGGCCAAGGCCATCGGCAGCTGAATTCGGCCCGTCGACTCAATCGATCTCGTTGCGGATCCGATCACCACTTCCCGCTTTAGGAGGTGTGAACGGGCTACACTTGATGACAATGAGCACCTTTGACCGGAACTGGCGGGAGCTCCAGCTCGAGACTCTGGTCGACCTCTCGCTGACCATCGGCCGGGTGCGCCCCGAAGAAGAGCTGGTCGAGGAACTCCTCCACCGTTCGGTCGGCACCCTCGACGCCGGATCCGGTCTCGTGGTCACGCTCCACCCGGGAGGTCAAGAGGCCACGGTGCGAGCCTTCGGACTCCCGCCCGGCCTGGAGCGCATCCGAGCGCTCTTTCCGCCCGATCTGTTGGAGGAATTGGCGGCGGGTCGCTTCGTGCGCGCTCAACGCGATGAAGGCGAGCCACCGTATGAGCTGCTCGCCGCTCCCCTCAAAGAGGGCCGCCACCTTCTTGGCCTGGTGGTTCTCGGCGACAAGGAAACCAGAGTCGGCCGGGTACCGTTCTCCGACAGCGACGCCCGATTCCTACTTTCCCTCGGCACCATGGTTGCCACCGCGGTAGCGACCTCACGCCGGGTTGCGGCCATTGAACGCGACCGCCAACGACTCGCGGACGAGAACCGTGAACTCCGCGACATCGCTCGCCGAGAGGGCTTCATCGGCGAGGCACCGGCGGTTCGCGAAATGCTCGAGACCGTCCGGCGGGTCGCCCCGACTGGGGTCAACGTCATGCTCCGCGGCGAATCCGGCGTCGGCAAAGAGCGGGTCGCCCGTCTCCTCCATTCGTTCTCCGATCGACCGGACGGTCCGTTTGTCCCACTCAATTGCGCCGCCCTGCCCGAGAGCCTCCTCGAGGCCGAGCTCTTCGGCATCGAAGAGGGTGTGGCCACCGGGGTCCAGCGAAGGCTCGGCAAGATCGAGCTCGCCGAGGGTGGCGCGCTCTTCCTCGACGAGGTCGGCGATCTTTCACCGGCGCTGCAGGCCAAACTCCTCCGGGTTGTTCAGGAGCGCGAGTTCGAACGCCTCGGCGGCCGGGAGAGAATCCCCGTCGATCTCCACCTCATCACCGCCACCAACCGGGACCTCGAGGCCATGATCGAGGCAGGTGAGTTCCGAGAGGATCTTTACTACCGGTTGCGGGTCGTGGTGATCCATGTCGTGCCCCTGCGCGATCGGCGAACAGACATCCCTCTGCTGGTCCGGCACTTCCTCGAGCTCTATGGAGAACGATTCGGCCGGCCCGGTCTCAAACTCTCCCACGATGCGCTGGCCGCACTGATGTCGTTTTCGTTTCCCGGCAACGTCCGCGAGCTCGAGAACGCCCTCCAGGCCGCCATTGCCCTGGCGCCCACAGAGGTGATCACCGAAGAGGATCTCCGCCTCCAGGCGGGCGAGGGCTCCGGCCCGAGCACCGATCTGACCATGTCGCTCGACGAGCTGGAACGCCTCCACATCGAGCGGGTCCTCCAGGCGGTGGATGGCAATCGGACGGCCGCTGCTAGGATCCTGGGGATCGACCGATCCACCCTCTATCGCAAAATGGCGCAATTTGCGACAGATGATGCAAATCGCGACTATCATGAGAAGCATCATTAAATCAATTACTTAGAGCATTCACAGCTTTTACATTACACTAAATGATGCAAAATACGACTATTCGGGACTCATCAGACGGCCAATGGACGTGGCATGGAACTTGCCATTCAAAGCGTCGGAGGTTGCTCGATGAGGTCCCTGGCATTTGAAAGATTACCTGGTACGGCTCTGACTGTCGCCGCCGCGGTCACCGTCGCTCAACTGGTGCATCTCAGCATTGAGATCCCCTTCCATCAATTCCAGCTTGCGTGGACTCTGACTCGCGTTCTGATACAGTTATAGGCTCATTATGGAGGTCGTGCTGCACCTTCCGGTGGTGCCTAACGTCGAGTTGGTCGCTGCAAAGGCCGTGGAAACCGTTGGAGGGGCCCTCGGCATGCACCAAACCGGCATTGAGGCAACCAGTGTCGCCATCGTGGAGGCGTGTCTCAACGCCATGGAACACGGTGGTGGACAGATGGTTGTTCGAATGTCCGCCGAGGATTCCAACGGGAAACCCAGCCTGGTCATCGAGGTCGAGGACCAGGGAGGCGGCTTTGATCCCACCGAATCACCCCGCAACAGCGCCACCCGGGTTCACGGGTGTACGTCGAAGCGGGGTTGGGGCCTGACGCTCATTCGGGAGCTCATGGACGAGGTGCAGATCCGATCGAATCCAGGTATGACCCTGGTTCGAATGCGCAAGTACGTGGAGAATGCACCATGAACGATGAACAGATGAGGCTCTCGAAGAACGTGATGGCCGATGGGTACGGACTCATCGCCGCGGCCGGCTATATCAACAACGAGGGTGGGCAGGCCATCGCGGACGCCGCAACCGATCTCATTTCCAATGGTTGTGGCACTCTCCTGATCGATCTCGACGGTACCCGGATCATCAACTCCATCGGTGTGTCCATCCTGCTCGAGATCATGGAGAAGCTCCTCGAAGACAAAGGCCAACTCGCCTTTTGCAACCTCACCCCCACCATCTCAAAAACATTCGAAATCATGGGTCTCGTCCAGTACGCCACCATCTATCCGGACCGCGAAACGGCACAGACCGACCTCGTGGGTGATCTCTCTGTCTGAACTCCTTCGCCTCGCCGACTCCGCACTCAGCAGCCACCAGGGTCCACAATTCGCTGAGGACCTGCTGCGAGCACTTGTCGAAGAGACCGGCTCGCGGGCCGGCATCTTGCGTCGTGACGGCGATGACCTCGCCCGATGGCCACCCTCCGTCTCGCGCCAGGTCGAGGAGGCCACCGACGGTTGGACCGCGGTTCCGTTCGCCGGCGACATCTCCGGCTGGAGCCTTCACCTGCTCAAACCCGAGCAGCTTGAAGAGTTGGTCCTCTCGGCGGCCCGTCTCGGACTCCGAGCCTGGCAACTTCGCGAAGAGCTCAAGCGGACCCGTTTTGACGAGCGTTTCCATCTCTGGGAACTCGAGGCCATCCGGGCCATCGCCGGCAGCATCGGCGGAATCCTGGAACCCGAACGAATCGCCGAAGAGCTCATCAGCCACCTCGTCGCCCTCCTCGGCGTCCGTAGTGCTCACATCTATCTCGGCGATGATGCAGCCACGGCCACCAGCGTCGGAGGTTTCGGCAGCCCGGCCATCGATGATGACGGTCTGACCGAGGCGTGGGAGCACGGTGTCTACTCCGAAGAGATGGCGGCCATCCCTCTCGTCGCCGAGAATGGAACCCTTGGAGTCCTGGTCGCCGCTCACAAAGAGGCCCGCGCGGGCACCGAGCCCTTTGCCGCCAACGACATCCGCCTCCTGGAACTCTTTGCCGTTCAGGTCACGGTCGCCATGGAATCCGTCCGCCTGACTCTCGAATCCCTCGAACGCGAGCGGTTGAGAAACGAGATGGAGATGGCCGCGGTCATCCAGACCCACCTCTATCCCCAGGTCTTTCCCGAAGTCGAGGGTTACGGCCTCGTGGCCAAGGCCACGCCGAGCCGCCACGTCGCCGGCGATACCTACGACGCCTTTAAGGATGGTGATTCCCTGATCGCCACCATCACCGATGTCTCGGGCAAGGGTGTCGGTGCCGGGATGATCGCCTCGGGAGTCCACGCCGCGGTTCGGTTGATGTCGACCAACGGCGCCGGTCTCGCGGATCTGGCCGTGCGCGTCAACGCCTATCTCTCCGGCGCCACCGAGGACAATCGATTCGCAACCTCCGCCATAGTCCGCCTCGAATCGGATGGTCGGATCATCGCGGTCAACGCGGGCCACTGCCCGATCCTGATCCGCCGAGGCGACGGAACCATCGATGAGATCTCATCCAGCGGCTTTCCCCTCGGGATGATGCCCGTCGCCACGTACAGCGAACACGAGGACCGCCTCGAGCCCGGCGATCTGCTGCTGCTCTACACCGATGGTCTGACCGAGGCCGAGGACCCCGACGAGGAAGAGTTCGGCGTCGAGAATGTGGCGGAGGTCGTGTCCAAGCTCGAGCACCCGTCAGCCGCTTCCGCGTGCAAGGAACTCCTCGGTGCAATCGAAACGTTCACCTGCGGTAAACCGCTTCACGATGACGCGACACTGCTGGTCGTCGAGCGGCTCGCGGAGTAGTCCCTCGACTCCAGCAGCGCGATGGAAGCGGTGCGCAGACACGCGCCGCCCGCGCATTCTGGAAGGCGATGGGAGGGGATGCCAGGCACCTTTTCGCGGCGAAAAGAGAGCCAGGCACCCACCCCGCGTTCTCCTGAGGCCCCGCGGTTCTGGCCTCGAACGAACGTGCCGTCCTTGATCCTTGTTCGGTTTCAGGCGTCCTTCTGTCACTCGACCCTCGGGGTCGAACAATGTCAAGGGGGGGGGGCATCCATGGGCAACCTCGCCTCTAAGAACCGGCTCCGGTGTCGCATCCCTTGCCAGCCAGCAGTTCATTGACTGATCAGAAGGGTCGACTGAGTGAACGGAATCAATCCCTGGCTCCACCTCGACAGGGTTGGTGATGATTGAGGCAGAACCTGGGGATACTCCGGAGGAATTGGCGATACTGAATCGCCTCTGCCTCCGTCATCGACTCTGAGGCGGGGCCTGAAGACCCCGTCTACAGTCCTGACGCCGTGCCCGCTGGCGCTGCGTGGATCTGTGGGCTGTTCGATGCATCTCGTATCTCGTATCTCGTATCTCTTATCTCGCATCTCGCATCTCGCATCTCGCATCTCGCATCTCGCATCTCGCATCTCGCATCTCGCATCTCGCATCTCGCATCTCGCATCTCGCATCTCGCATCTCGCATCTCGCATCTCGCCTCT
>Ga0164313_10000874_pt1 | contig 25597 bp, 14 predicted proteins | sample GuaBasSedimGuay4_FD_113735 | JGI IMG/M metagenome (GOLD analysis project Ga0164313, IMG submission 113735) | Subseafloor sediment microbial communities from Guaymas Basin, Gulf of California, Mexico - Guay4, Core 4569-4, 0-3 cm | ecosystem: Environmental > Aquatic > Marine > Hydrothermal vents... | reverse complement strand
TGTCAGATCAGGTATTCTTGACAGTTCCCCAAATAATAGCAAGGCTTTCGGAATTTCCCAGAACATCCCTAATCCTGCAAGCAATCACACATCGTTTAACATCATCAGTTCGGCAGCTGCTCCTGTAAAAGTTGAAGTTTCAAACCTGATAGGCCAGACTGTGGTCACAGTTCATCCGGGCATCATCAACGGAAGCATGAATGTTAAGCTCGACATTAGCCAGCTCAAAGCAGGTGTATATTTCTACACTGTTACTATTGATAATCAGCGAGTGTCAAAGAAGATGATTGTAAGATAAGAAGGCCAAATACCCGAATTCGGGCTAAGGATGGAGAAACCTGCCCAAAGGCAGGTGTTATAAAATTGGCTTCGCCGAGCTGCGCTTCGGTTCTGTATTCTGTTTTTTCAATTTGAGATATTTATTCGATTTTGGGTGTGACATTTTTTCGATTTCTGTATTAATCAGTAGGTGTACATCTGATGAGGAACCAATGTGGGCGGGAAGGTCCTTCGTCATTCACTTCGTTCATTCCTCAGGATGACCGGTAGAAGAAAAGTACCTTCCTGTAATTTGTATAAAATTAAAAAAACACTGGATGCGCGAATGCTTGTGTCATGCAAGCATGGGGCCGCCTAGAGACATGCGCCCAGATATTGATCATAATTTGTTTTTTTCTATTCATTTCTTTGTTTGCCCAAAGAAACGAACCAAAGAAAGGGCACCCCGGACAAGGTTCTCAATAAAGTGTGAATTTTCAATGAATTTTTATCATTCGAACTGCGCCCGGGGAGAAAATGCTTCGCGTTTATTATGTATCCTTGCCCCTGACATATTGCAGCTGAAGACCTTCTATCAAATCGCATGCTTTTTCTACTTTGGATTGTTACTTCTACCGGTCATCCTGATTCACCGAAGCCTTCGCTGAGGTGAAGAAGGACCTCCATCAAGTTTCTCCTCAGTTAGTAGTAGAGCATTTATTGCAAATCCCCCATACAGAATTGGCTTCGCCGAGCTCCGCTGCGCTTCGGTTCAGAATCGACAATAAAAAGTAAAGCCGCTCCTTCGTCCGCCGAAGTTTTAACGAAGGTGGGGAGCGGCTTTACTTTTTGTGGGCTCGAAATGACTTTTATCAAGCTTATTATGTAGTTCTAATCGAAAAGTTTCATTTTATCAAGAAAGCCCATCACTTCCTTCACCGATTTAGCTGATTCATTCACCATTTCTTTTTCCTTTTTATTCAGTTTCAGCTCAATAACTTCCTCTACTCCTTCTTTACCAAGGATCACAGGCACGCCCATGTAAATATTTTTAAGTCCGTACTCTCCATTGAGGTAAGCACAAACAGGGTAGATCCTTTTCTGGTCATCTACAATGGCTTCCACCATCTGTGCGGCAGCGGCACCGGGAGCATACCATGCCGATGTACCCATCAGGTTCACCAACTCACCACCACCTTTCTTGGTACGCTCATCGATGGCATCCAGTTCCTCATCATTCAACATTTCTGTGATGGGAATACCGGCAACCGATGTATATCTTCTCAGCGGTACCATACTATCGCCATGGCCACCCATCAGCATGGCATGAATATCTTTAGGAGACACATCTAACGCATTGGCAAGAAAAGCTTTGTAACGCCCGGTATCGAGGATTCCGGCCATACCGAATACTTTTTTCGATATTTTGTTGGCTGCTTTGAAAGCAGCATATGTCATTACGTCGAGCGGGTAGGATACAATGATGATGATCGCATCGGGAGAATAACGGACAGCCTTCTCGGTCACCTCTTTTACTATCGCCGCATTGGTCTTGATCAGGTCATCACGCGACATGCCCGGCTTGCGCGGTATGCCCGAAGTGATCACGATCACCCCGGAACCTTTGGTTTTTAAATAATCATTGGTAACACCGGTTACACGTGTGCTGAAATTATTAATAGATGAAGTTTGCCAGATATCCAGGGCTTTCCCCTCTGCAACACCTTCCTTGATATCAACCAGTACAACTTCCCTGGCCAGATCCTTATGTGCGATCACATTGGCGCAGGTTGCTCCAACATTACCGGCTCCGATAACAGTTATTTTCTTCATAATGAAACCCTTTAATTTTTTCTTTTTCGTCATAACGACGATATCAGTTATTCGTAAAATTCAATAGAATGTTACAAAAGTACGCAAAATCAGAAATTAAGGGTTCAGCAGTAGCTGGATCGCTTATCAGGTGCAATCCTCTCCTTTGTTCCTTTTTTGCACACATTGTGCATCGAGGGCGGCGATCATCACCATGTTCACGATCTCCGTTACGGTGCCACCAATGGGCAGTACGTGCACCGACTTGTTGAGTCCGTTCAGCACGGGTCCGATCACCTCAACATCGGCCATCTCCTGCAGCAATTTATAAGCAATGTTACCTGCAGTTAAGTATGGGAAGATGAGTGTGTTGGCAGATCCGCCTACCAGCTTTGAAAATGGGAAGTTCTTTTCGAGTATCTCGGGGTTCAGGGCAACGTTGGCCTGCATTTCGCCATCAACAAGCATTTCGGGATAATGCTCATGCATATAAGCTATGGCGTCACGCTGTTTTTTAGGAATCATTCCCGGGTTCGACCCAAAGTTTGAATAGGAAACGAAAGCGATCCTGGGATTCATCCTGAATTGCTCTACCGCATATTTGGTTTGCAGGGTGATCTCCACCAGTTCTTCCATGGTAGGGTTCTTGTTCACCGTACAATCAGCAAAGAAATAAGGTCCCTTTTTAGTATTGATGATGTACATCCCCGACACCAGTGAACTCCCTTCTTTTTTACCAATAACTTCGAGGGCAGGTTTGATGGTGGAGGGATAATTTCTGGCCAGTCCGGAGATCATGGCATCAGCATAGCCTGTTTCCACCAGCATGGGAGCAAAATAGTTCCTGTGAATGAGCAGGTCGTTGGCACCTTTTATGGTGATCCCTTCCCTTTGTCTTTTCTTGAACAGCAGCTTGGCAAATTCCTTACGCTTGTTCTCAAGCTCATCAGATTTAGGGTCGATGATCTCTACCCCATCCAATTCCAGGCTGTTTTCTTTAATAATGTTCTTAATATTATGAACGTTCCCCAATAAAATAGGGATGGCTGTTTTCTCATTCAGCACGATCTCGGCTGCCTTTAACATGTTATAGTCTTCGGCTTCGCCAAATACCACCCGCATGACCTCTCTCTTTGCTCGTCCTTTGATCTGGCGCATGAGCGGATTGCTGATGCCCAGTCGCTTGCTCAGCTCTTCCCGGTATGCATCCCAGTCTTTGATGGGCTTGCGTGCCACCCCGGTTTCCATGGCTGCCCTGGCAACTGCAGGTGCAACATGTGTGATTAGCCTTGGATCGGTGGGTTTGGGAATAATATAGTCCCTGCCAAACTTGAGGTTCTTTTCATGATAGGCAATGTTTACTTCTTCCGGTACAGGCTCCTTGGCCAGTTCGGCCAGCGCCTTGGAAGCAGCCAGCTTCATCTCCTCATTGATGGTTGATGCATTCACATCAAGCGCCCCGCGAAAAATAAAAGGAAAGCCCAATACATTGTTGATCTGGTTAGGAAAATCGGAACGGCCGGTTCCCATGATAATATCATCCCTGGTCTCCATAGCTTCTTCGTAGCCAATCTCCGGTACAGGGTTTGCCAGTGCAAATACGACCGGATTCTTGGCCATGCTCAGCAATAATTCTTTTTTCAGTACACCGGCCACAGAAAGGCCCAGGAACATATCAGCCCCTTTCACCGCTTCTTCCAGTGAGTTGACATCCCTGTCAGTAACAAACTCCATCTTGGCCTTGTTCAGGTCCTTACGGCCTTTGTTCAGCACACCCTTGCTGTCGAGCATCACGATGTTTTCCTTATTAACACCCAGGGCCAAATAGAGCTTAATACATGATATGGCAGAAGCGCCGGCACCGTTCACCACGATCTTCAGGTCTTCGATCTTTTTGCCGGTCATCTCGAGGGTATTCATCAATCCTGCCGAGGTGATGATGGCTGTACCATGCTGGTCGTCATGCATAACAGGAATATCGAGCGCTGCCTTTATCTTGTCTTCGATCTCAAAACATTCCGGAGCTTTAATGTCTTCCAGGTTGATACCTCCGAAGGTTGGTGCTATGGCCACAACGGTATCCACGAACTTATCTATATCCTTTTCCTGTATCTCAATGTCGAATACATCGATATCAGCAAATATCTTGAACAGCAAGCCCTTTCCTTCCATGACAGGCTTACTTGCTTCCGCACCGATGTCGCCCAGCCCGAGTACGGCTGTTCCGTTGGAGATAACGGCTACCAGGTTTCCCTTGGCGGTATATTTATACACATCATCCGGGTTCTTATTGATCTCAAGGCAGGGATCAGCTACTCCCGGTGAATATGCCAGGGAGAGATCTCGTTGTGTTGAGTAAGGCTTTGTGGGGATGACTTCAATTTTTCCGGGGCGCCCTTTCGAGTGGTAGATAAGGGCATCTTTGCGAAACAGATTGTCCATGTTTTAACTAATTGTTAATGAAATAACAGTAATGCGCAAAACTAATAATATTTAGGCTAGCTAGATAGAAAACCTACAATTTTTATTATTTCTAAATTTGAGGAAGCGTAAACTATGCGATTATGCAGAAGTTTATTTATTAGATTTGCATCATCAAATAAAAAAATCTTTGAAATTGATTATCCTCGGGGCAAGCCCACGAGGTATTAACCCAATTTCATTCCGCAATAGCGGAACCAGATTTTTATAATACCCCTCTGTCCCGCCCTGGCGGTACATCTCCCCTGAAAATCAGGGGAGCTTAATAGGAAAGCTCGCGGCAAGCCACGAGGAATAATTTAATTTAATAACCATATTACGAAGCTAATATGTATGAATATATAGAAGGAAAAGTATCAGAGGCCAATCCTGCCTTCGCAGTGATTGACGTGAACGGTGTTGGCTATTTTGTGAACATCTCTGTTTTTACCTATTCCCACCTGCATGAGGTTGAGCATTACAAACTGTATACCCATCTGGTTGTCAGGGAGGATGCTCAGATGTTATTTGGATTTTCCACGGATCAGGAACGACAGCTTTTCCGTCATTTAATATCTGTTTCCGGAGTCGGTGCCAATACTGCCAGGCTGATCTTATCGGCCTATTCACCCGACGAGATCAGCACAGCGATCACCACTGATAATGTGAAGCTGCTTGAGTCGATCAAGGGGATCGGTGCCAAGTCGGCCCAGCGGATCGTAATCGACCTGAAAGATAAAGTGGCAAAAGAAGGCTATATATTAGAAGAAAAATATACTATATCGCACAATACGCTCTTTAATGACGCGTTAATGGGATTGACCTCGCTAGGGTTTAACAGAAAACAGGCTGAGAAGGCGTTAGATAAAGCATTTACCGGTATCAAAGACAACACCCCCGAATCTGCGCTTACGGTTGAAAGGCTCATCAGGGCGGCCCTGAAATTACTGTAACACCTGTATCCTGCAAAACCCGAGGTATTTATTATTTGCACAATTCCGTCCTCTGGGCGGCAAAACTAACTTGATTAATTGATACGGATACTTAAATATCTGTTCGCTTTTTTTGTTTTTGTTTCCTTCTTCTCCATCGTGTGGGAAACATCTGCCATTGGGCTCAATGATGAGCCTATACCCATACCCTGGCTACCTCCTGATACCATAGAACCGGATACAACGCCCCCTGTACAGCTGATCTATCCCTTTCACGACAATGAAGAACTGCTGTATGTACCCGAAGATGCTCACGGCTTTTATATGGGGAACCCATCCAACCTCGAAACAGAGATTGAGTATGACCCTGAATCCAATCAGTACAAGTTTCAGAATAAGATCGGTGACCTGAACTACAGGAACCCTTCCTATATGTCCTTTGATGAATATCAGGACTTTGAGCTGAAGAATTCGGTACGTTCTTACTGGAAGGAAAGATCACAATCATCGACAGGCCTCGACCGTGGTGATGGCATCATACCCAAGATATATGTTGGCGGAAAGTTTTTCGAAACTATTTTCGGGAACAACACCATCGACATCCGTCCGCAGGGGTCAGCAGAGCTGATCTTCGGCATCATGAATAACAAAACCGAGAACCCTACCCTGAATGTAAGGCAAAGGCGGACCACCAACTTCGACTTCGACATGAAGATACAGATGAATGTGGTGGCCAAGATCGGTGATAAGATAGAATTCCGGACCAATTACAATACGGAAGCCACCTTCGACTTCGAAAACAAGCTGCAGCTGAAGTACGAAGGAAAGGAAGATGAGATCATCAAACTGATCGAGGCCGGGAATGTTTCCCTACCTCTTAACACCACACTTATCACAGGCAACCAGAGCCTGTTTGGGATCAAGACCAAGCTGCAATTCGGTAGGACCATGGTTACGGCCGTTTATTCCGAGCAGCAGAGTGAAACCTCTTCGGTAACCGTACAGGGCGGCGCACAGTCAAATGAGTTTTACCTCACTGCCGTCGACTATGATCAAAACAAGCACTTCTTCCTGTCACATTATTTCAGGGACCACTATGAGCGCAGCCTTTCGGAACTCCCCCTGATCATTTCCGACATCAACATTACCAAGGTGGAAGTATGGGTCACCAACATTGGTGCTGCGGTCACGCAGAACAGGAATATTGTTGCCTTCCAGGATCTAGGTGAAAATAAGGTGATCTATAATTCCAACGTAGACCCCATACCCGGCCGCAATCTGCCTTCGAATAATTCAAACACCCTTCTGCAGCAACTGGATACTGCCAAGATCCGTGATATCAACACCGTATCCAATTACCTCAAGAGCCTGGGCTTCGATCCGGGGGTAGACTTCGAAAAAGTTGAAGTGGCCCGACTCCTCGATCCTTCGGAATATACGGTAAACAGCAAGTTGGGCTTTATCTCCCTGAACACCACCCTGAACTCTGACCAGACCCTTGCTGTTGCATACCAGTATACTGTCATCGGACAGGACAGTTCTGCATTCCAGGTGGGTGAATTTTCTGACCAGGGCATCGTAGCCCCTGCCTGTCTGAGTGTCAAGCTCCTCAAGAGCACATCCCTGAACACACGGGTACCTATGTGGGACCTGATGATGAAAAATATTTATTCCATCGGGGCATACCAGGTGAACAGGGATAAGTTCATCATGAACATTCTCTATTCCGGGAACAACAATGGAGTACCTACCGGTTACTTCGTTGAAGGTCCTGAAAACATCCAGGGGGTGCCACTGCTGAGTGTGTTTAACCTCGACAACCTGAACCAGCAGTTGAATCCACCCGATGACGGACTCTTCGACTTCATCGATGGTGCGGCCACCCAAGGGGGTACCATGCAATCGTCAAATGGTAAGATATTCTTTACCGTGCTGGAACCTTTCGGTAGTTACCTGCGTGAGCAAATCATCACCAATGGTGGTGATTCTTCGCTCGCAGACCGCTACTGTTACGATTCCCTGTATACCCTAACAAAAACCGGGGCGGAACAATTCCCCGATAAGAACAAGTATATACTGGAAGGTTTTTATACCTCATCTTCCGGTTCAGAGATCAGCCTGAATGCCTTCAATGTTCCCCGTGGATCGGTAAAGGTAACTGCCGGCGGGCGTACCCTGACTGAGAATGTCGACTATACCGTTGACTACACCCTGGGCCGTGTACGTATCATCAATGAAGGTATCCTGAATTCGGGTACACCCATCAATGTATCGATGGAGAACAACACCCTCTTCAACATACAGACCAAGCGCCTGATGGGAGCCCGTTTCGAACATACTATTAACCCCAATTTCCTGATTGGTGGTACCGTGCTGAACCTCCGCGAGCGTCCATTGACACAAAAGGTCAGCTACGGCAATGATCCTATCAACAATACTATCTGGGGGCTTGACCTGAACTATCAGACGGAATCACGCTTCCTGACCAAGATGGTGGATGCCATCCCTCTGATCGAAACCAAAGCCGTTTCCGTGGTGAGTGTGCAGGCAGAGTTTGCCCACTTCCTGCCCGGTCATTCCAAGGCCATCGGCAAGACGGGTACATCCTATATCGACGACTTTGAAGGAGCCAAGTCTACCATCGACCTGAAAAACTACGGTACCTGGTTCCTTGCCAGTACACCTCAAGGGCAGGAAGACAACTTCCCTGAAACCAATATTTCCGGGGCCTTCAGTTTTAAGAACCAGATCGACTACGGAAAGAACAGGGCCAAGCTTGCATGGTACATCATCGACCCCCTCTTTTACGACAGGAACAGCTCGCTGGTGCCTCCCAATGTTTCTAAAGATGAACTCTCGAAGGATGAGGTCAGGCAGGTACTGGAGACAGAGGTATTTCCAAACAAAGACATTCCAAGTGGTACCCCTACAAACATTGCGGTATTCAACCTGGCATTTTATCCTTCTGAACGCGGTCAGTATAACTACGATGCAGCTTCCGGGCCCTACAGTAAGGGTATCGATGATAAAGGCAAGCTGGTTGATCCGGAATCCCGCTGGGGTGGTATCATGCGTAAGATAGTGTCGACCGACTTCGAGGCCACCAATGTCGAGTACATTGAGTTTTGGCTGATGGATCCCTTCGGGGATGACTCCACCAACAAAGGAACGCTATACTTCAACCTTGGAGATATCTCGGAGGACCTGCTTCGTGACTCAAGGAAATCCTATGAAAATGGTATGCCCACCACGGCAGAGGTCAAGAATGTGGATACCACCGGCTGGGGTCGCGTGCCCAATGTTCAGGCCCTGGTAGAATCATTCGATACCGAGGAAGCTTCACGTCAGTATCAGGATATCGGTTATGACGGCTTAATGGATAGCGATGAACGTTTGTTCTACAGTGAATCAGGAATGCACCCCTTTCTGGACACCATTGCCAGCTTATACGGCCCTAATTCAGAGGCCTACCAGGGATCATTCCTTGACCCCTCATCCGATAACTATCATTATTTCAGGGGTACCGATTATGATGACGATCCCAAGTATGGAAGTGTACTTGAAAGGTATAAGAACTTCAACGGGCCTGAAGGCAACTCACCCACCGATGCTCAGAACCCGGAAAACTATCCCACGGCTTCTACTACCCTGCCGGATGTGGAAGACCTGAACCGCGACAATACCCTTAGCGAAGCTGAGCGCTATTTCCAGTATGAGATCGAGCTTGATCCTACCAAGATGGAAGTAGGAAGCCAGTACATTACCGATGTGTTCCTGGCCCAGGGCATACAGCTTCCTAATAACAAGATCACCAGTACCAAATGGTACCAGTTCAAGGTGCCTATCAGCCAGCCCGACCGCGCCATTGGTGGTATCAAAGATTTTAAGTCGATTCGTTTCATGCGTATGTTTATGAAAGATTTCGAGCGCCCCGTAGTACTGAGGTTTGCCACCTTCGAACTGGTTCGCGGTGAGTGGAGGAAATACCAGCAATCCCTGTTAGCAGCAGGCGAATATATCCCTGATGACATCCAGGCGCTGACCACTTTCGACATCTCTACCCTGAACATAGAAGAAAACGGATACAGGCAGCCCATCCCTTACGTGATCCCTCCAGGCATTGAAAGGGAGATTAACCTGGGAACCACCAACCTTATCAGGCTGAATGAGCAGTCGATGGTGCTGAATGTATGTAACCTGGTAGATGGTGACGCAAGGGCCGCTTACAAGACTACTGATTTCGACTTCAGGCAATATAAGAAGATGAAGATGTTCGTGCATGCCGAGAAGTCGACCGAATCACAGGAACTGGAATACGGCGACCTCACATGTTTTATCAGGATAGGCTCCGACTTCACTGAAAACTATTATGAGTATGAAGTACCCCTGACATTCACTCCCTGGGGTACTCCTGCCACCGACCCGGATGCCATCTGGCCTACATCTAACAACTTCGAGATCGACCTCGAGCAGCTCGTAGACGTAAAACACCGCAGGAATATTGCCATGCGGGAGCCGGGAACCAATGTACAACTCACCTTCCCGTATGTGGAATATTCCGGTGACCGTAGGATCACCGTATTGGGTTCTCCAACCATCAGTGATGTGAAGACTATCATGATCGGTGTCAGAAACCCCAAGAAGCCGGGTGTGGTGGAGATGCAGCCCGTATGCGCTGAGGTATGGGTGAATGAGCTCAGGCTGACAGATTTTAACAAACAGGGAGGCTGGGCAGCAACAGCAACGCTGCAGGCACAGCTGGCCGACTTCGGTCAGTTCACCGTGGCCGGTATGCACAGTTCGGCAGGCTTTGCAGCCCTCGACAGCAAGATCAACGAAGTTAACCTGGAATCTATAACACAGTTCGATATATCGACCGACCTTCAAATGGGCAAGTTCTTCCCCGAAAAAGCCGGTGTGAGAATCCCCATGCACTTCGATTATTCAGAAACACACATCACCCCGGAATATAACCCCCTCGATCCCGACATCGATTTACAGGAAGACCTGGATTCATATGTTGCAAAGGATCAGCAGGACTCAGTGAAGAGGCTTGTGGTGGATTACACACAGCGAAAGAACATCAACTTCATGAATGTGCGCAAAGACCGTGTGGGGGCGAAAAAGCCAAGGATATGGGATATAGAGAACTTTAACGTGACCTATGCCTATTCAGAGCTATACAACAGGAATGTCGACATAGAGTATGACCTGCTGCAACAAAACCGTGGAGGCTTTGGATACAACTTTGCCCTGGCCCCAAAAAATGTGCGGCCCTTCGAAAAGATCAAGTTCATTTCCAAGTCGAAAGCCCTGACCATCATCAAGGACTTTAACTTCTATTTCCTGCCGAAGTCCTTCAGCTTCACTACCGAGATGATGCGTTCTTACGGAGAGATGAAGCTCAGGGATAAAAGCCTCGGGGTGATCAAGATCAGGCCTACCTTTAACAAATCATGGAACTGGGATCGTAATTACGACCTGAAGTTTGACCTTGCCAAGTCCTTGACCCTCCAATTCAATGCGGTTGCCAATACCTTTATCAATGAGGCTGCCGGAAGTAAGCACCAAAACAGTGAATGGTACGACCAGGATTCTCAGGATACGGTCAATGTTAAAAACCAGATCTTCAGCTTTGGGAATATGAACCGCTATACCCAGAATTTTGCTGTAAACTGGACCATCCCCATCGACAAGTTGCCTTTGCTCGATTGGACCACGGCCACTTTCTCTTACCAGGCCAGCTATAGCTGGACAGCCTCACCATTGTCGATACAGGACAGGATGGGTAACCAGATCGAAAACTCCCGGACTATACAGCTGAACGGAAACCTTGCATTTGATAAGCTATATAATAAGTCACCTTATCTGAAGAAGCTGCTCAACCCACGCGGCCAGGGCCGTCAGAGAGGCGGTGCACCCCCAAGAAACAGGGGCAGGGATCAGCAGGCGCAACAGGATGAGGCCGAATCCGACACTACAGATAAGGTCAAACCCAACTACTTTAAAGTCATTGGTGAAGGCCTGTTAAAAATTGTCCTGGGTATTAAGAAGACAACGATCACCTACTCTCAAAGCACAGGAACCGGGATGCCTGGTTTCATGCCTGAGCCGGATATTTTTGGATCAAATATGAGTCAGAAAGCTCCAGGTTTGGGATTTACATTCGGTAGCCAGAAAGACCTGCGACAGGAAGCAGGCGAGAAAGGATGGATCACCCGTGATTCAAACCTGAACCAGCCCTATATCACAAAATACCAGGATGCCTTCGTATTCAGGACAAGCATTGAGCCCTTGCCCGACTTTAATATCGAGATCACGGCCGACCGGAACTATTCCGAAAACCACCAGGAATATTATCGCTGGTCGGATTCGCTACAATCCTTTAATGCTTTCTCACCCACCGATGCAGGTAGCTTCAGCATATCCTATATCGCATGGGGAACGGCTTTTGAAAAAGAGGGCGGAGACAACATCTCCCCCACTTTCGAGAAGATGAAAGAGCTGAGGCCTGAGATCGCTGAAGACCTGGCGCGTCAGAACCCCAACTGGAGCGGTGAATATGTCTATGATTCTATTACCGGTGAAAGCTATCCTGAGGGCTATGGACCCACTTCACCTGAAGTGTTGCGACCTGCCTTTCTCGAAGCTTATTCCGGCAGGAACAATAAGGCTAACAGGGATTACTTCCCAACCTTCCCATTGCCAAACTGGCGGATAACATACACCGGTCTGAGCAAAATTGAATTCCTTGCCAGGCTCGTGCAGAAAATCACCATCTCGCACGGATATAATTCAACCTATACAATCGCCTCCTTCAGGACCAACCTGGGTTACCATGAGGAGAATGGCGGAGCCAGCAACTCGCAAGCCTTCTCTTCTGATTATATCTCACAATTTGACTTTGGAGCCATCTCCATTGCAGAACAATTCTCTCCCCTGTTCGGGATCGATATGACATGGCATAACAGCCTTTTTACAAAAGTGGAGTACAAAAAATCGCGTAACCTCACCATGAGCTTTGCCAACAACCAGGTGACAGAGGTAAAGAGCAATGAGCTTGTTGTAGGCCTCGGGTACCGGATCAAAAGCCTTGGCTTCACCATCAAAGCCCTGGGCGGCGGAGGCCGGAAGACCAGGATGGAAAGTGACCTGGACATCAAAGTCGACTTCTCGATCAGGAGCAACAAGACGGTACTGAGAAGGATAGATGAGGACATCAACCAGGTATCGGCCGGCCAGAAAATCGTATCAATAAATACCTCTATCGACTACCAGCTGAATCAGAACCTGAGCATCCGCTTCTTCTTTGATAAGATCATCAACAACCCATTTGTTTCCAACCAGTATAAGAACTCTACTACCAATGGTGGAATCAGCTTAAGATTCTCGCTGGCGCAATAGATATTGTTTCACTGTTTCATTGTTTCACTGTTTCATTGTTTCACTGTTTCATTGTTTCACTGTTTTCTTATCCGCCGTAGCTTAGGCGAAGGCGGGCATTGTTTCATTGTTTTGGGGGGAGATGTATAATTTATAAGCATTATATATATCTTATTTGCAAAAAGCTGTATTTTTGACCCATCAAAAAAAAACCATAAAAAATGACTATTCCTGACAGTTTAAAGTACACCAATGACCACGAGTGGATCAAAGTAGACGGTGATGAGGCATTGATCGGCATCACGGAATTTGCACAGAAAGAACTTGGCGACATTGTTTTTATCGAGGTGGAAACCGAAGGTGAGACCCTTGCAAAAGGTGATGCTTTTGGAACCATTGAAGCCGTAAAGACTGTTTCCGACATGTTCATGCCGGTAAACGCTGAGGTGCTGGAGTTCAACGAAGAGTTGGAAGCCAACCCTGAAATTGTCAATAAAGACCCTTATGGTGAAGGATGGATCATCAAGATCAAGATAGCTGATATGGCTGAGATCAACGAGCTCCTCGATGCTGATACTTATAAAGAGCAGATTGAAGCATAAGATCCTTCATGTTTAAAAGACCCTTATTGCCTGGGCTCATATGGACGTTGTTGATCGCAGCGCTTACTCTTATGCCCGGCAATTACATTCCCCGAATTACTTCCTTCCTCGACTGGTTCAATCCGGATAAGATCGTGCATCTGATCCTTTTCGGCACCTATACATTTTTACTGCTCGAAGGATTCAGGCGACAGGAAGGTCATATATTCCTAAAAAAACGCCATATACTCCTCGCCCTGTTTATTGGCATAGTTTTTGCATTTTTTACTGAAGTGATGCAAAAGCATGTCATCCCCGGACGAAATGGGAATATATATGATTTCCTGGCAGATGTGCTTGGCAGCATACTGGGGATAACTGCCTGGCGTTTCACGAGAAGAAATGACAAGAAAAACTTGCATTCTTCTAAAAAATATAATTAATTTAGCGATTCGGTATAAACTGCCGGAATGAACTGTAAACAACTGCACTATGGAAGCAAAAAAATCACCAAAGGCTGATCTTGAGGGCAAAAAGGTTATTTTTACCCAGATAGGCCTGGTCATCGCACTGGCTGCTACATTGCTTGCCTTTGAATGGAAATCATACGACAAATCTATTGAAGGTTTTGGTGAACGTATTGTGGAAGATATCCCCGAGGAGATCATCCCCATCACCGAACAGAAAGTTAAACCTCCTCCTCCTCCGCCTCCACAAAAAGTGATACAGATCAACATTGTGGAAGATGATGTTGAAGTTGAAGAAGACCTGCTGATCGATGCAGAGGCTGATGAAAGCACTGAGATCGAGGAATATATTCCCATTGAAGTTGAAGAAGAAGTAGTATCGGAGGCGGCCATCTTCACGGTGGTTGAATCCATGCCGGAGTTTAAAGGTGGTATGGCCAAACTCTATACCTATCTTGGTAACAACATCAAATATCCTGTAATGGCCAAAGAAAGCGGCATCCAGGGTAAGGTATATGTTACCTTCGTAGTTGAGCGCGACGGATCCATTACTGACGTACGTTTACTCAGGGGTATTGGTGGCGGATGCGATGAAGAAGCCATCAGGGTTGTTGCAGGAATGCCGAGCTGGAAACCCGGTAAACAACGCGGGAAACCTGTTAGGGTACAGTATAACCTTCCGGTTAGGTTTACATTGCAGTAAAAATATTTTCCTTATATATGGAAGCCCGGTGCATGCACCGGGCTTTTTTTTGTACTTCTTCTCTCATCTATCGACTTCTCCGACTAGTTTTATATATCTTCCAAGTACAATCAACTTACCCACCAGACTCTTTCTTAAGATTTTTCTTTGCAGTTTTTATTGATGTAGTAAAAATCGCCAGCAATTCATTGTTCTCCTTAAGCAAATTCACTAATAGTCCCAACTGACAAAAATTCTCTGCCTTTTCAAGGATCTGTAGATTGATGTGGGTTTCTCTCAGTTCTTTAAGAACGATACTTGATTTATGAATGAAATCTCTTTTCGACTGGGCATTTTGGGCCTCTCCATAGTTTAGAGCAGAAGAAGTCGAGGATCTGATAATTTGGTCTGCTAATCCTTTATAAAGTGGGTCCTTTTTAATGATCCCTGCCAACTTGATACCAGATGCGGCAAAGTCAACAAGCCGCAATTCAATGTCTTGTCTCATAGTTTCTGTATTTAGGTTCATACCTATTTATACCAAAAACTATAAAATGTCACACTTTTTTTTATAGAAGATAGAAGACTGAAGAAGTGGATTGTTGATGGAGAAGGAGATTGATGAAGGAGAAGTACTTCTTCAGTCATCTATCGCCTTCTCCTTGTTCGATTTACAATCGATACTCTCATATCACCTTATTGCTTCGTCACAACAAATTTCATCCGCCCAAAAACACTGGAATTATTCTTGACGACAGCGATATATAACCCAGCCGGGTATGATGACACATCTAAGCGTTTTTCTTCCTGTCCGGAGGGAACGATGATCTCCTCCATAAGCCGGCCAAACATATCATAGATAAGTATCGAATATCGAGTAATGAGTAATGAGTACCGAATATTCACGTACTTGGTGGCTGGGTTGGGGAATATTTCAATCTTCGTGGCATCCTTACTTTTATTCAAATCAGCTAATCCAACCTGATTACACCCTGGCGTGTCGCATCCGAAACTATCAACTTTCAGCACCCAAACTTGCTGGGGATCATAAATTGTTGCTGTTTGGCCAACTGCAACATAACCACCATCTGAAGTTAAGTGTATATCATAAAGACTATTCAAATGGAATTCTGGGTCATCAAAGTGTTCATATTCACGCCACCAGATGCTGTCTCCATTTTCATCAATCTTACATATCCAGCCACAACTGCTCATCCATTCGATTGAATTAAGAGAATCGTGTCTAAAACCACATAAAACATATCCATCATTATGATCTTGATAAATACCATGCACTTTATTCCAAAGATGCTGACCACCCACACTTCTAGTCCATAAGATTTCTCCATTGGGAGATATCTTTGAAATATTCACTTTTGTAAAGGTTAAATCACCCATAGCAGTATCAGCAATCGAAGCTGCACACATATAATTGCCATCTCGCGAATTACATACTGTCAACAAAAAATCTGAATATGGTCCTCCAAGATTAATTTCCCATTCAAATCCGCCCTGTTCATCTACCTTCATCAGGTAAGGATCTCCTAGTACCGGCATACCGGTGGAGTAATAATATAAACCAACAAGATAACCACCATCTTCAGTTTGCAGAATATTATATCCCTGATCGATAGAATGGACTCCTATATGGGAGTAATTTGCACGCCACTCTTCCTGACCAAAATAATTTGTCTTAATTATCAAAACATCCAAGTTAGTAGGTTCAACTGTCATGTTTCCAACAAACACAAAGCCATTATCAGAAGTACGCCTGCATTGATTAAATGATATATAATCCGAGGATGTATGATTAGGATAGTACCTTGTAAAATTCGTATCTCCATTAATATTGAAGTTATAATACGTTGCTTCCCTACTGCCATCAGAAAATCTACCTCGGTGCCCGGCTAAGATCAAATGTCCGAATTCCGTACTTATCAGCGAATTTGTATATCCAGACCAATACTGAAATGGTGAGGCCTCATAAGTTTTAAAATATTCAAGATTGCCATCTGGATTTACCTTACCAATGAATATTGCTCTATTTCCATAAATCGAATCCCAGGTACCACCAGAAATATAGAAGTCATCGTCATATTCAAGAATAGAAGTAGCAATTGCAAAAGTGTTATTAGGATTATATGATGAATTGAAATAGGTAGTTTGTGCTATTACACCTGGAGGTGTACACAGGCTCAGAATAAATAGTATGCTGATGAAATGGCGCATAAGTGGGTCATGCTCTATAAAGCTAAGATACAGAATATTTGCATGTGTATCAAGTGGAGACCTGGATTGGTGAGGATAGATTGAGAAGTATTATAGCTGATGGAGAAGGAGAGAGAAGATTTTAGAAGGCGAGAGAAGATAGAAGAAGTAAAATAAAAAAACCCCACTCAATAAGAGCAGGGCTTCTTTCTAAGAAATGGGCCTTTTGTCTGGCGCCTTATCCACACTTGGAATAACCACAACTTGAACATGTGAGGCAGCCTTCTTTATACATAAGTGTGCCTTCATTACTGCACTGCGGGCAAGGCATTTCCTTGGCTATGGTGCCATCAGGGATGTATTTTTTCAGTGTGCGTACCACACCTTTCTTCCATGTATTAATAGACTCGCTATCAAGTTGGAGGTTGTCAACCAGGTCAACAACAAATGGTAATGGCATACCATGACGCAGGATACCGGAGATCAGTTTGGCGTAGTTCCAGTATTCCATGTTAAACTGCCGCGACAGGCCTTCCATAATGATCTTATATCCGTCTTTATCCTCGAAGTGAAAGTCGTACTGGGTTACAGAACCTTTATTTTTCCTTTTGTTCTTGGTCACCATGCCCTTTCCCACCCATTTCGGGAGGAAGAAACCTTCAGCCTTTCCTGTAAAGATCTCATAGGGGCGATCGTTGAGGATTCCAACTACTGCAACCCATTCTTCCTTATTGTTCATGAAACGAACTACATCGGCATCAAGGTCTTTTGGCCTTATGGGCGCATTGGTTTCAATAAATGAATCGGTCCTTTCGCCTTTTTTCTTGTCATCATTACTAACCAATACCCCTGAGCGTGAATTTTCACGATATATGGTCATGCCTTTGCATCCGCTTTCCCAGGCAGTACGATAGATCTGACTTACAAGGTCTTCAGTAGCATCCTCGGGAACGTTTACAGTAACGCTGATAGAATGGTCGACCCATTTCTGTACAGAACCCTGCATCTTCACCTTACTCAGCCAGTCGATATCTTTGGAAGTAGCTTTATAATAAGGAGAGTTCTTGATAAGCTTATTTAGCTCCAATTCGTCGAGCTCTTTTGTTTCTTCAGGATCCATGCCCTCGTTGCGCAACCAGGTTTCGAATTTAGGGTGGAACACATTATATTCTTCCCAGGCATCGCCCACATCATCGGTAAATGAAACCGTTACATTCTTGTCGTTAGGGTTAACCTTCCTTCTCCTTTTATAGCTGACCATGAACACAGGCTCAATGCCTGAGCTTGTCTGTGTGCAGATGCTGACACTGCCTGTGGGTGCAATGGTAAGCATGGCAATATTTCTGCGACCATACTTCTCCATGCTTTCATATACCTTGGGTGCATTCTCTTTGATGCGGTTGATGAAAGGATTGTTTCTTTCCCTTTCAAAATCGAAGATCGGGAATGACCCGCGCTCCCTGGCCAGGTTCACTGATGAGCGATAAACTTCTATGGCAAGCAACTTATGTACTTCGGTTGAGAAGTCGATTGCTGCATCTGATCCATACCTTGAGCCCAGTGCGGCCAGCATATCACCTTCTGCGGTGATGCCAATACCAGTCCTTCTGCCTTCTAATGTTTTCTTTCGGATATTATCCCACATATTGCGCTCAACACTCTTGATCTCATATGCTTCAGGGTCACCATCGATCTTCTCAATGATGGCATTGATCTTTTCTGCTTCCAGGTCGATAATGTCATCCATGATCCGTAATGCCTTGCGGGCATGGTCGGTAAACCTGTCGGAATTGAAGATGGCATTCTCGGTGAATGGTTCATCAACATAACTGTACAGGTTCAATGCCAGCAGACGGCAGCTGTCGTAAGGGCAGAGTGGAATCTCGCCACAGGGGTTTGTTGATACGGTCTTGAAACCAAGATCGGCATAACAATCCGGGATGGCCTCATTGACTATGGTATCCCAGAAAAGTACACCCGGTTCTGCCGATGCCCAGGCATTATGAATGATCTTATCCCACAACTTTCCGGCATCGATTTCCTGTTCAAATTTTGGGTTTGGAGAATCTATAGGGTATTGTTGCTTGTAAGGTTTGTTCTCAATGACTGACTTCATAAAGTCATCATCGATCTTCACGGAAATATTGGCGCCTGTCACCTTGCCTGCTTCCAGCTTGGCGTCGATGAACCTTTCTGCATCGGGGTGCTTACTGGATATGGTAAGCATGAGTGCACCGCGCCTTCCATCCTGTGCCACCTCCCTGGTAGAATTCGAATACCTTTCCATGAAAGGAACAATACCCGTAGAAGTTAAAGCTGAATTTTTTACAGGGCTCCCTGTTGGCCTGATATGGGACAGGTCGTGGCCTACACCGCCGCGGCGCTTCATCAGCTGAACCTGCTCCTGATCAATCTTCATGATACCACCATAAGAATCGGAGTTTCCATCATTGCCTATCACGAAGCAGTTCGACAGGCTCGACACCTGCATATTATTTCCGATACCTGCCATCGGGCTCCCCTGGGGAATAATGTATTTAAAATCCTTGATCAGTTCATATACTTCCTGAGCTGTCATCGGATTTGGGTACTTCTGTTCTATCCTGGCAATCTCATTGGCAATACGCCAGTGCATATCATCAGGGGTTAACTCATAAATGTTTCCATCGCTGTCTTTCAGCGCATATTTGTTCATCCATACATTTGCGGCTAATGTATCTCCTTTAAAATACTCAATGGATTTCGCCAAGACTTCTTCTTGGGAATAATTTTTCAATGACCTGCTCTGGTTTTCTTGTGTAGGTTCTGGCTGTTGTTCAATAGTAGTTGTGCCGGCAACATCATCATTTTCCTGTTTTGTTTCCAGCTTAGTTCTTTCCTCTAAAACCTCATCATAAAAATTTTCCCCTCCCTGCTCTGTTTCTTTGTCGACATTGACAAAAAGATCATTTTTCAGCTCCATAAATTAATTTTTGAAAATTTTCAAATCTCCATTTCCCTATTTTTCAACGGCTTGAATTTAAAGAAGTGCCTGCAGATTTTCCTGACTAATATACGCTATAATACTTGGGCCAAATCAAATACTTATTAACAGAAAGTCGTTGAAAAATTCTAAACGCTTGAGGGCTGAGGCTATAAGCTCAGGATTTTAATTTATTAACAAATTTTTAATAATTTTTTAATCCTGATTCAATCTTTGGCAAGCAAGAAAATATTTTCTATGTTGCTGATTATCAATACTAAGCATATACACTGCCGTTGCAAAGATAACAATATTAGTGTGCCTGCAACCAATTGTTGCCAGTATTCATATCAACAACTACCGGGACCGTCATTGGGATGGCTGATCGCATCTTATCGCCAACCAATTCTCTGAGCATATCCAGCTCTTTTTCGTAGGCATCGAAAACCAGCTCATCATGCACCTGAAGGATCATTTTCGATTTCATTTTTTCTTTCTGCATCACTTCATGAATACTGATCATGGCGATCTTTATCATATCAGCAGAAGAACCCTGTACGGGTGCATTAATGGCGTTTCGCTCGGCATAACCTCGCACTGTCGCATTGGATGAATTGATGTCGCGCAGGTACCTCCTTCTGCCCATCATGGTTTCCACATATCCATTCTTCCTGGCGAAATCTATCGTTTGTTCCATGTATGATTTCACCCCGGGATATTTAGCAAAGTACTGAGCAATTATGTCGGCAGCCTCCTTTCGCGGAATGTTCAGCCTTTCTGAAAGTCCGAAGGCAGAGATCCCATAAACAATGCCGAAATTAACGGTTTTGGCACTTCGCCGCATGTCGGTGGTCACATCTTCAAGGTCTACACTAAATATCCTTGCCGCTGTAGCTGTGTGTACATCCAATCCATTGACGAAAGTATCGATCAGGCCCTGATCTTTGCTGAGTTCAGCAATGATTCTCAACTCGATCTGTGAATAGTCGGCAGCGAGCAATGTATATTCCTTGCTCCTGGGCACAAAGGCTTTTCTGATCTCCCTCCCCATCTCAGTCCTGATAGGTATATTCTGAAGGTTGGGATTGTTGGAACTTAGCCTTCCGGTGGCCGCAACAGCCTGGTTATATGAAGTATGTATCCTGTTATCGCGAGGGTTGATCAACCTGGGGAGTGCATCTACGTAGGTCGATTTCAGCTTGGCGAGTGAACGAAAATCAAGGATCTTGTCGATGATAGGATGCCTGTCGGCCAGCTTGAGCAGCACATCCTCACCGGTAGAATATTGTTTAGTTTTTGTTAGCCTGGGTTTATCGGTTACCTTCAGCTTTTCGAAGAGGATCTCACCCAGTTGCTTTGGTGATGCAATGTTGAAATCTGCCCCGGCCAGTTCCTTGATCTCCTTTTCAAGCCTGGTGATACCCTGCTCCAGTTCTGATGAAAAATCAGCAAGTGTTGCTGTTTCCAGCTTAACCCCTTCAGCTTCCATGGAAGCCAGTACCGGCACCAGTGGCATCTCAATGCCATTGAACAGTTTTATGGTACCTGCATCATTCAGCAGAGGGTCGAATATCTCTTTGAGTTGCAGGGTGATGTCGGCATCTTCGCAGGCATAGTCTTTCATCATTGCCGGGCTAACTGTACGCATGCTCAACTGGTTCTTCCCCTTTTTGCCGATCAGGTTTTGTATGGGAATGGTCCTATAATCCAGGTAGGTTTCAGCGAGGAGGTCCATATTATGCCGCATGTCGGGCTCGATGAGATAGTGGGCGATCATGGTATCGAAAAGTTTTCCCTTCACCTCAACATCATACCATCTCAGTACCGACATGTCGAATTTCAGATTTTGTCCGATCTTACCGATCTGATCATCCTCAAAAAGCTCTTTGAATTCTGAGACCAGTTCCAGTGCTTCCTGGTAATTTTCCGGTACCGGTACAAGCCAGGCTTCGCCTTTTTTTACTGCAAAGGACATCGCCACCAGCTCAGTATCGTTGGCATTCAGCCCCGTGGTTTCAGTATCGAAACAGAATGAATCTGCTTCCTTCAGCTTCCGAATGAGCTTAGCCCTTTCCTTGCTGTTTTCTGCCAGCGCATAATCATGGGATACTGAATTAACATCCTGCAAATTTTTCAGGGGTACTTCTACACCTGCACTGCTGAAGAGGTCACCCTTATCTTCTTTGTCTTCAGTTAGCTCGTCACTTTTCTTTTCTTCTGTAGCTTTAAAAATCCGCTGTGCAAAAGTGCGGAATTCCAATTCCTCAAAGAGCTCTGTCAGGGCTTCCCTGTTGGGTTCGCTATGCTTCAGCTCATCTTCATTAAAAGCAACGGGCACATCCAGGATAATGGTAGCCAGCTGCTTCGACATGATGGCCTGATCCGAGAAGTTCTCTACATTCTCTTTGAGCTTGCCTTTCAGCTTATCGGTATTCAGCAGAAGGTTTTCTATGCTTCCAAACTCCCCTATCAGTTTAGATGCGGTCTTCTCTCCCACCCCCGGCACCCCGGGAATATTGTCGGATGCATCTCCCCACAAACCCAGGATATCAATGAATTGTTCCGGCTCCCGGATCTTATATTTTTCACAGATCTCATCCGGACCCAGCACTTCTGCCTTCTTTCCCATTCTGGCCGGCTTATACATATATATATTGTCGGACACCAGCTGCCCAAAGTCCTTATCAGGGGTCATCATAAACACCTCGAAATCTTCCTGTTCTGCCCTCTTAGCCAGGGTACCTATCACATCATCAGCTTCGTAGCCGTCAGCCTTCAATACTGGAATGTTAAATGCTTCAATGAGTTTAACAATGTATGGGATCGAAAGTGAAATATCTTCCGGCATGCGCTCCCGGTTGGCTTTATATTCAGCATAACTTTCCTCCCTGATTGTTGGTGCCTTGGTATCGAAGGCAACACCGATATGGGTGGGCTGCTCATTCCGAAGCACCTCCAGCAAGGTATTTGCAAAACCCAGGATGGCGGAGGTATTTAAACCCCTGGAATTGATCCTTGGATTCTTGTTGAGTGCAAAGTATGCCCTGTAGATCAATGCCATGGCATCGAGCAGGAATAGTTTCTTTTGTTTGGCCATAGCACAAAAGTAATATTTTAGGGTTTTTATGAACAGGCTTCACTTAATAAGTTCTTAAGAGGCCTTGTAATTTTTCGCAAAATATATTGTTGTTTTATAGTATAAACCCCCTTCCGATGCCAAGAAAGAAAAAGCAAAAAAAGATTTTTGTCCTCGACACTTCAGTGATCCTTTACAACCACAATGCCATTTACAGTTTCGAAGATAATGATGTAGCTATTCCTATCACAGTGCTGGAAGAGCTTGACCACTTCAAGAAAGGGAACGAGACGAAGAATTTCGAGACCCGGGAGTTTATCCGCATCATGGACAAATTATCCTCCAACAATTCCCTGCAGAACTGGATACCTATTGACCGTCCCAAGGCCGGTTATTTCAAGGTGGTTATGCAGGAAAGAGCGGATTCGTTGGATGCCACCATGGTTTTTGGAGAAAACAATGCTGATCATCGTATCCTGAATGCAGCCCTCTCGCTGTGTGAAGAGCATCCGGAGAAAAAAGTAACCCTGGTCACCAAGGATATCAACCTTCGATTGAAAGCCAAATCCCTGAACATCCCGGCAGAAGATTTTGAGACGGGAAAGATCAAGGACCTGGAATCATTGTATGTCGGGAGAACGGTTATAGAAGGATTGACCAAGGAGGTGATCGACAGGATTTATGCCGATGGATTTTGTATGCCTGAAGATGTGGGCATCAAGAATCCTATCCCGAACCACTACTTCATTCTGAAGAATGACCGGACCTCCGCCCTGGTATTTTACAATCCCGTGCTGGAGAGGATAGAGCGGATAGAAAAAACGCCCGCATACAGGATCACCCCACGCAATGCGGAGCAGGTGTTTGCCCTTCATGCCATCTCCAACCCCAAGGTAAAGCTAGTGACCATACAGGGTGTGGCCGGTACCGGGAAAACCTTGCTGGCGCTGGCCGGTGCGCTGGAGCAGAAAAAGAACTTCAAGCAGATCTATCTGGCCAGGCCCATCGTACCCCTGAGCAATAAAGATATCGGTTACCTTCCGGGCGACATTGCCTCAAAACTAAACCCTTATATGGAACCGCTCTGGGATAACCTCAAGTTTATCCAGAATCAGTTCAACGAAAAAGACAGGGAGTTCAAAAAGATCAGTGATGCGCTGGAGCAGGAAAAACTGGTGATCACACCGCTGGCCTATATCCGCGGACGCAGTATTTCCAATGTATGCTTTATCGTTGATGAGGCACAGAACCTCACACCACACGAAGTGAAGACCATCATCACCCGGGCAGGGGAGAATACCAAGATCATCTTTACCGGTGATATCTACCAGATCGATACCCCATACCTTGACTCACAGAGTAACGGGCTTTCGTACCTGATCGATAAGATCAAGCACCATGAGATCTATGCGCATGTAAGACTGGAGAAGGGGGAACGTTCCGACCTGGCCAACCTGGCCAACGAGTTGCTGTAATTTGCTTAATGGCCGGGAGCAAATTATCCTTTTTCGCGGTATACCACATTTAAAACAACGGTACCTACTACATACAGAGTGTTAACATCGATATGCTCCATGTTATCGTTCAGCGTATGCCAGTGCTTGAAAAAGCTTCCGGTATCTTCACCACGTTCAAGATGTATGATATTGATGGTTGGGATATTTGCCAGTGTATTCACAAAATAGTGGTCGTCGGTAATATAGCTGCCATATTCATCAGGGAAATAGCTATCATAGCCCAGGCCCTGGGCGATTCCCCAGACTTTTTTTACCCTGGCAGGGGCGTACATCATGGAGAAGCCCTCCATGAGGAAGGTGGCATCTTTCACTCCCACCATATCGAGCAGTATGCCATAGCGTGCGCGGTAGGCGGGTATATGCGGGTCTTTTGACCAATACTGTGACCCCAGTCCCCAGTTTTCTGTGGCAGTAGATTGGGCATCCTGGGGAGGACCGTAATCTTCCAGGTCGAAGAGCACGATATCGACACCAATGTCAGGATGCTGAAGACCAAACTGCCTGGCAGTCTCTATCAAAACACCAACACCGCTGGCACCATCATTAGCACCATCGATGGGCGTATCGTGCATAGAATCATCGGGATCATAATCGGCATAGGGACGTGAATCCCAGTGTGCACAAAGCAGGACTCTTTTCTTGTTTTCTACATTGTATGAGGCGATGATATTCTTCCCTCTGAGCACTTCGCCATTATATGCCCTGGCCTTAAATGACTGTACGATTACAGTATCAGCAAATCTTTTCATGGTAGTTTCAAGCCAGGAGGCACAGGCAGCATGGGCTTCCGTTCCCGGTACCCGGGGGCCGAAGTTCACCTGCTGTTCGATATAGGCGTAAGCAGAATCAGCATTAAACTTTGGTATGATCAATGATTTCTGTGGTTCATCGGGTTCCTTATTATTGGCTATGTTACTGTTTCCGCATGAAAACGCTATCATCGCCACCGCAATGATCAAGAAGCTTATTCTTGCATTCATAAAGTTCTGATTTATTCCTTATTCAACAATTTCTGAGGCCCGGCCATATATCCCGGAAAAGACAAAGGTATCCATTTCCTTGCGTTCGCGCTCGGCCAGTTCAGGTTTTTGCATGCGTGGATGCAGCATGGAAGGATCGCCCAGGTATCCGATGGCTATTACCGATACAGCCTGCACATCTTCCGGCAAGGCAAAAAGCTCTGCAGCCTTCAGGGCGTCGAAACCTGACATCTGGTGCACTTGAAGGCCTTCCTGCATAGCCTGAATGCTCAGGTGAGC
>Ga0164313_10000873_pt1 | contig 25627 bp, 23 predicted proteins | sample GuaBasSedimGuay4_FD_113735 | JGI IMG/M metagenome (GOLD analysis project Ga0164313, IMG submission 113735) | Subseafloor sediment microbial communities from Guaymas Basin, Gulf of California, Mexico - Guay4, Core 4569-4, 0-3 cm | ecosystem: Environmental > Aquatic > Marine > Hydrothermal vents... | reverse complement strand
TGCTGTATTGGGTTACGCCATCGGAACTTTTGGGGCTATTATGGCGGCAATTATGATGGAAATTGTTTCGATGTAAGTTTTTACACCTCCCCATACAAATCAAAATGATCTGCTTTACTGATTTTAGCGTTTACAAACTCACCGATCTTTAAATTCTTGCTGCCGGTAAAAATCACCTCATTGTCCACTTCTGGTGAGTCATATTCAGTCCGGCCATAAAAAATACTGTTTTCTTCGCGGTCAATTAAAACTTTGTAGGAATTCCCAATCATCTGCTGGTTATGCTCCCAGGCGATTTCCGACTGCACATCCATAATCTCATCGGCCCGTCGGCGTTTTTCTTCGTCCGGTACATCATCCACCAAACCATATGCATGCGTGTTTTCTTCGTGCGAATAGGTAAATACACCCAACCGGTTAAATTTCATTTCTTCCACCCAGCGCATCATCTCTTCATGTTCTTCGAGTGTTTCTCCAGGATAGCCTGAAATAAGCGTAGTCCGGATGGCAATATCCGGCACCTTATCGCGAATAGAATGAATCAATGAGGTTGTTTTTTCTTTAGTGATGCCACGGCGCATCGATTCCAACAGACGTGAAGAAGCGTGCTGCAATGGCATATCCAAATAATTGACAATATTTTCCCGCTCTTTCATCACGTCGAGTACATCCATCGGAAAACCCGCCGGATAAGCATAGTGTAAACGAATCCAATCCAACCCATTAACATCGGACAAGCGGCGGAGTAAATCCGCAAGATTGCGTTTTTTGTAAATATCCAGACCATAATATGTCAAATCCTGGGCAATCAGAATAAGTTCTTTGGTGCCGGTTTTTGCTAAATATTCTGCTTGCGTAATCAAGTTTTCAATAGGCGTCGAAACGTGTTTGCCCCGCATAATCGGAATGGCGCAAAACGAACAGGGCCGGTCACAACCTTCGGCTATTTTAAAATAGGCATAATGCCCGGGAGTAGTAAGTAAACGTTCACCAACCAGTTCTTTTTTATAGTCGGCGTTTAAGGTTTTTAACAGACGGGCCATGTCTTTGGTGCCGAACCATGCATCTACTTCAGGTATTTCATTTTCAAGTTCTGACTCGTAACGCTGAGATAAACAACCGGTTACAAATACCTTGTCGACCAACCCTCTTTTTTTAGCGTCGGTAAACTGAATAATGGTATCAATTGATTCCTGCTTCGAATCATCAATAAATCCACAAGTATTGATGATTACAATCGATGCATCATCACTTTTCGATTCGTGTTCCACATCAAATGCATTGGCCTGTAATTGTCGCATCAGTACTTCCGAATCGTACACATTTTTAGAGCATCCGAGTGTAACTACATTCACCTTGTTTTTTTTCAACTTCCTGACCTTCATTTTTTCTTTTTATATCGCCATGCAAAAAGAAGAAAATTAATGGAGATAAAAAATACTTTTTAATCGGTGCAAAATATCCCTTAAAAACAGTTAGTTAAACCCCTAAAGTGACAGTATACTTCAGATTATTTTGACATTAACCAGAATATGATTAAAATTTTATCTTCGCATTATAAGCAATAGACAGATCTTAGGGACACTATGAAAATCACTTTAACTATTTTATTGATCTTTCTTTTCAATGTGGGGACCAATATTAATGATGCCGACTGGGTATTGGAAATGGATAAAAACGAAATAATGATATGGACCAGGGAAACAGGATCCTCGAGGGTTAAGTCATTTAAGGCGATTACAACCCTGACTGCTTCTGTCGAACAATTAGCTACAGTACTCAACGATGTAGAAGCCTATCCTGAATGGATGTCGGATGTTGAGTATACAGAAGTTTTGGAAGAAATAAGTGAGAATGAACGTTTTTATTATTTCGAGGTAAATGCACCCTGGCCGGTAAGTAACCGTGATAATATTGTTCACTTTATACTTAAAAAAGATCCCAAAACCATGGGTTTTAAAGTTACTGTAATTGGTGAGGCTAGTTACATTCCTCAAAAACCGGATATTGTCAGAATCCCTGAATCTAAGGGGTCTTGGGAATTTATTCCACTCGAAAATGGGGGATCGAAGGTTATTTTTGAGTATGCCGCTGATCCGGGAGGGAAACTGCCGACTTGGGCAATAAACATGTTTATTGTCGATGGACCATTCAAAACATTAAGCAATTTGAAAGAATTTGTGAAACAGAATAAGTATAAGAAATAGGCACTATAAGTCAGTGTTACAAACTAAGTTTTATCATTATTAATTAAAGAACCCTGTTCAATTCATTTTAAACCATAAAGATTAATTTTACAGAAAACAACACAGTGAAAAACCTCTTCCGTACTTGTGTATTTCTCATCGTATTTATAACCTCTGGCTGTTCTGACAATCCCAATATTGTAGTTGTTTACACCAGCATAGACCAGGTATTTTCGGAGCCGGTTCTAAAGCAGTTCGAAAAACAAACCGGTATCCGGGTAAAAGCCCTATACGATACCGAAGAAACCAAATCTACCGGGGTGTTAAACCGCCTGATTGCTGAAAAAGATAATCCCCAATGCGATATTTTCTGGAGTGGTGACCCAGCCAGGACTATCGTGTTAAAAAACAAGGGGATTACCGCTCCATATCATTCCAAAGTCGCCGATGATATTGATCCTGTTTTTAAAGATTCTGCCGGTCATTGGACGGGTTTTTCGGCACGTGCCCGCGTGCTTATCTACAATAAAAACCTGATGAAATCCGGTGAAATCCCCCAATCGGTTTTCGACCTCACCAAACCTGAATACAAAGGTAAAGTGGCTATTGCCAATCCGCTGTTCGGGACTACCACCTTTCAATTCGCGGCATTGTTTGTTGCGCTTGGCGACGAAAAAGCAAAGCAGCTTTTAACCGGTTTAAAAAACAACGACGTGGTGATTGCTACCAGCAACGGCGATGTAAAAAAACGGGTTGCTCGAGGTGAAGTCGCCTGTGGACTGACCGATACCGACGATGTAAACGAAGCCATTAAGGAAGGTGCTGAGGTGGGCATGGTATTTTTAGACAAACAGGGGATAGGCTCACTGATCATTCCCAATATGGTCAACCTGGTCAAAGGAGCTCCTAACCCCAAAAACGGCAGGAAACTGATTGATTACCTGTTAAGCCGCCATACTGAAGCAACATTGGCGCTTTCCTGCGCCCAGATGCCTTTGCACAAAGGCGTGGAAACTCCAACAGAAGTTCCGACACTCGACCACATTGTTCCGATGGATATCGATTACGATAAAACCGCTCACAAACTGGTCGAAATTCAAGATTATCTGAAAAAATGGGCCGAAAATTAATCAGACATTCGGTTTACAGCATCGTTTACGCGATGTTTGTTCTTTTGGTCGTCCTTCCTGTTGGCTATACGCTTTTTGAGGCCATGTTTTCCGATGGCACGCTCTACCAGAATCTACAGTTAATTAACAATGACATTTTAATGCTCCTTGCAAAAAGCGCATTGATTGCCGCTGCAATTGCTTTGCTGTCCACATTATTTGGCACCTTATTCGGATTTCTTCTTTACAAAACCCGCATCCGATTTCGTGGGTTGCTAAAAATTGCTTTTTTGGTCCCACTGTTTATTTCGCCTTACATCCTTGCCGTAGCTTGGAAAGACCTCTTTTTCCTGTTATTTGACAGCACGGATATAATTTCGTCTACCCTGGGGGTAATCCTGGTCATGACTACGGTTTTCACTCCTTTGTCTATGATCATTATCGGCAGTGCTTTTTCGAATATCGATGCGCAGCTCGAAGAATCTGGATTGTTGATTTCCGGTTTTCGAAAAACAATGTTCAAAATTGTCCTCCCACTCATAAAACCTGCCCTGGTAACGTCGTTTGTGCTGATTTTTATATTTGGCATATCTGAATTTTCAGTTCCGGCAATTTTTGGGGTAAGGGTTTTTACCACCGAGATATTTACGCAGTTCTCTGCGTTTTACAACCATTCGCTGGCCATGCTGCAATCTACTATGCTAATTTTCCTATGTATTTTATTGTTGCTGACCGAACGAAAATATATCGCCGATGCACCATTTTTTTCGGTGGGTGGAAAGGGAAAAAACAACAGAATTTATCGCCCCGGAAAAAACGGATGGGTTAACACGATGTTGATTTACGGTTGGCTATTTATCACTTTTTTGCTGCCTTTTGTTATGCTACTTGTTCATTCGTTCCGCGATGGTTCCGCTGCGTTTTTACAGGCTTTTAATTTGCTGAAACCCACTTTTGCCGATTCTATCGGATTGGCATTTTCGGCAGCATTAATCATTGTTTTTATCGGTTTTATTGTAGCTTATTATTCCGAAATGGAGAATAAAAAATCACTCATTTGGTTTTTGTTGGTCGTTTTTACTATTCCGTCTATTGTTCTGGGTATCAGCTTAATCAAATTTTATAACCGGCCTATTCTGGACTTTATTTATTCGGGATACCTTATAATCATTATCGGTTATATGGGCAAGTTTTCTTTTATTTCTGCCAAGGTTATTGCTAATGCTATCAAGCAAATCCCCCGCTCGTTGGAAGAAGCAGCGCTAATCGAAGGAATTGGATTTTATAAGCGGCTGCGTGATATCCTGGTTCCATTAATCATGCCTGCATTGTTTGCGGTATTTATCATTAGCTTTATTTTTACGCTCGGCGAATTGGGGCTTACTATCATGCTGTATCCGCCCGGAACCGAGATTATGTCTATCAAAGTTTTTACCATCATGGCGAATGCACCTCAGGCACTTATCAGTTCGATGACTTTAATCGTATTTTCTATTACATTACTGGCCGTAACCGCAATGTACCTTATCATAAAACCTTTGATAAAAAACTACAGTTATGCCGATGATTAATCTCAAAAATATAGCTCTTGCTTATAATGGGAAGGTGGTTCTGCGGGATCTTAATTTAAAGGTCAAAGGCAATCAATTGACCTGCTTGTTAGGAAGTTCGGGCAGTGGCAAGACATCCATCCTTCGGCTTATAGCCGGATTGGAAACCCCGGAAAATGGGACAATTACGATTGACGATATAATCGTTTCAGCAAATAGGAAGGCCCTTGTTCCTCCGCATCGAAGAAACTTAGGATTTATTTTTCAGGATTTAGCCCTTTGGCCTCATTTTACGGTATATAAAAACATTGCCTTTGGATTGCAAGAACGCAGTAAAAAGAAGGTGAAAAATACCATTTTCGAAATGCTCGATTTCTTTAATCTGAGCGAACACGCTGATAAGTATCCGCATCAGCTTTCGGGAGGGCAGAAGCAATTGGTTGCCATTTCGCGCGCATTGGTTTTGAAACCTAAAATTTTATTAATGGACGAACCCCTTGCCAACCTTGACGTAAAGCTGAAAAGAAAAATCCTGGACCATATAGTCAATCTGTGTAAAAGTTTCGATCTCACTATACTTTATGTTACTCACGATCACAAAGAAGCCTTTGCCATTGCAGACGAAATTGTGGTCATGAACAAAGGAAGAATAGAAGAATCGGGTACAGCCAGCCAAATAAAGGAATCGGATAATAAGTACATAAAGTCGTTTATTGAGATATAAATAATCACAAAACTAAACCCATAGAATTGTATATAAATCTTAGCATTATGAAAACTTTAGCATTAAGTATTCTGGGCATATTTCTGCTCACTTCTTACACCCCTTCATTAACAAAACATGCTCCTATAAATTTTATTAGCCCACAGGATATTACGTTTGATTTCGAAAACTACACGCTTATCAAAGCCCCTGATGGTTGGTCAACTTATTTTACCGGTAAAGGAGATTTAGGAAAGTGGCAAATTCTGGATGACCAGGGAAACCAAGTTCTGGCGCAAACTTCAAAAGAAAACTTCGGTTATCATTTTGATGTAATCGTAAATGATGAATTGAGCTACAAAGATGTAGAAATTACGGTTAAATTTAAAGGCGTAGATGGCGAAGAAGACCAGGGCGGGGGACCTGTTTGGCGCTATCAGGATGCAAACAACTACTATATTGCCAGGGCAAATCCGTTAGAGAATAATTATCGTGTTTATAAAGTAATCGATGGAAACCGAAAGCAGTTAAAAAGTGTTGATATGGAGATTAATTCAGGAACATGGTACACTTTGAAAATCACCATGAAGGACGATGAAATCAAATGTTATTTCGATGGCGAGCTTAAATTAGAAGCTACAGATGATTCATTTCCAAATGCAGGTAAAAATGGTTTATGGACTAAAGCTGACGCGGTTACCTATTTTGATGAAATGCTTATCACAACCTTTAAATAGGACTTTTTAATCAGAATGACCTCAACACTTTCTCTTTATTCTTATTCACCTTTTTCTTGCCAAGCTGCGAAACTGAAAAGTTTTAGGCCTAGTTTTTTTTGGTGTGAAAAACATTAAACAGCATTATTTTTTCCTAACATCACCCGAACCATAACTGCGCGATTTAATATCGGGGTCGCCGGTATAGTTTACATCACCACTACCGTTAACTTTTGCCTCAAGGCGGTCGATTACATGGATGTAAATATCACCGGAACCATTAATCCCAACATCGGCAGTATTGCTTTTTAGTTTGTTTGCTTTAATATCACCCGAACCATTGATGTTAGCATCGGTTAGTTCAGTTTTTCCACTTAAGTGCATATCGCCTGAGCCATTAACTGATAGCGTGAGATTTTTTACATCAAGGTCAAGATGTATATCTCCTGATCCGTTAATTCCAACGTAAAAATCATCTGCTGTAAATGTCCCGGAACCCGTGATATCACCGGAACTATTAACTTTTATTGCTTCTATATTTGGAATGGTTATTTTTATACTGAGTTTCTCATTATGGGTTTTTACATTTCGTTCGGTGTATTCTATTGACCATTTCCCACTACTCACTTCGGTTTCAAGTAAGTTGATTAATCGTTCAGACCCTTCGGCAACTACTTTTTGCGTACTGCCCTGCTCAATGTAAACATCGGCACTTATATTCAGTGTAATTTTTGAGAATTTATCGATGTTTAATTTTCTAGTTTCCTGGCTAATGACATTGGTGGAAATAAATAATAATAGGATACTAAATACAAAAAAGGATAGTGATTTTTTCATGGTTTTTGATTTTTATAGTTTTAATTCAGCTTTATAGACAACATCATTTATTAAATGTTGCATCGAAGTACCGTAAAAGTACCCCAATCGTATTTTTAAACTAAAACTATTGGATGAATGGCAATTAGTCTCTGCAAGAAAACTAGTGTTTTTTGGTGTGGCAGATAAGAAAACGTCAAGGTCGAGGCGTGAGAAGTCTTGAAAAATCAGGAGTTTACTGTTGTAAATGACTGTGTTTCAAGGCGAGCACAACGAAGAAATTGGCGTTTTCTTGCAGCCACTAATTAAAGAAACGATAACCTATTGAGCGATAAGCTCATCAAGAAAAGCCCTGAAACTTTCGCCATCCCATTTGTATGCCCCGGTATGAGAAAAAACAATCTCGCTTTTGCGATTGATAACAAATGATGTCGGAATGCTATTGTGGTTGAGCGGTGCCGGCAGTTTGTTGTAATTGAAAACGGGAAGATTATACTCGTTTTTCAATAGGAATTTGTCGGTTTGGGCTTTTGTATCATTCGTTAAAAATAAAAACACAACGTTGTCTTTATAATCATTATAAACCCTTTGAAAATTAGGCATTTCAGCAATACAAGGGGGACACCAGGTAGCCCAGTAATTAATTACAATTACTTCTCCGTCGAACGTTTGGAAAGGAATAGCTTCACCTTCTTTAAAAACTACGAAGTCTTTATCTGTTGCACTAAGTTTTGCCGGGTTTTCGGGTTGGCTGATACTTCCGCGGTCAAACATAGTTAGCTTAATCAGCGTTGATGAGACTAATTTTCGCGAAGAAGGGAAGATCATGGCAGCAACAAAAAGAATAAATATAATATTTGAGATATGCCCCCAAACAGTTTCCTTTTTTTTATAGGCTTCCCACCAGTTTTTAATCTTTGATAGCATTCATTTTATTTTGGCTGCAAAATTAACAAACCAAAGGTTATTGTATGTTTGGTTTATTACAAAATGATATTTTGCATTATTTTAGACATTCTTGTTTGGTCAGTTTAAAATAAAATCCGGTTAGCCAGCATTGGTAAACCGGATCGAGGAATTCGATTTTTCCTTGTATCAACTCAACGATTTCTTTATTGATTAACGCTTCCCGTATTCTTTTTACATTGGCTGATGTGCCGAGATGATAATCCGTAATTACCCGTTTCGAACTGAATTTTGTTTCACCTTTTAACACCGCTTTTAAAAAGTTAACCTGTGTAGTTTTAAGTCCGTCAGTTATGGATTGAAAAAGCATCCCAAGTTGTGCCATCAATGATTCATGGGCTTCCAGAATGATTTGTTTGCTACATTCGGTGTTGCTTCTATACCAGCATTTTTGTGCCAGTTGTTGAACATAATAAGGATGGTTTTGGACAAGCAATGCAATAATTCCTGCAAGTTCAGGTGTAATTTTCTTTTCTGTTTCTTTAAAACGCTTGACAATAAACCTTTTCCATTCTTTGTTGTCGATCTTTTCAAGAAAAATGATATCCCCGAATTTGTAGAAAGGCATGGAGGGAGAGGTAAAAACATCCATCAGCATGTGTCTTTTGCTTCCATATAAAATATAAGAAACATGCTTGTGTTTTTGCCAGTTTGCCCTTAGTTTTTTTTGGATAGCCAATTGATTTTCGAAAGTTGAAATATTTTGAAATTCATCGATGCAGATAATTATCTTGATTTTCTTGTCCTTAGCGATTTTCTCAGCAAGATTTAAGATTTCTTCTGGTCTTTTTTTTACTTCCTGCCAGTCCAGTCCCAACGAAAATTCACTATCAATCTGTGGATTAAAACTAATTTGCGGTATCCATTGTTTAAAAAACTTCTGTGCGTTCCTTACTCTTTCTTCCCATTTATTGTGGGTTGCTTTAAATATTTCTTCAGCAAATATTTTGTAAAAGCTCTCCTCCGAACGGATGTCATACAAATCGATGAAGCAGAATTTAAAGTGCTTGTTTTTCCTTTTGAACAATTGTGCCGACCTTGCTACAAGTGAGGATTTGCCCCATCTTCGTGGTGAGATTAATATCGTATTAGTTAGCGCAGTAAAGTTTTGTTCAAGGGTTTTAATCTCTTTCTTTCGGTTCGCGAACTCAAGTCTACCTGCTATCTTGCCAAAAATAAATGGAGTGCCCATATCAATTAGTTTTATTGCCGATAAAAGTAACTAACAAACATGTAACTAACAAATATGTAACTAACATAAATGTTACATTATTTGTTTAATGTCTTCTATTAACCATATAAATCGGTGTATAATGCTTATTTGTTTGACTGTTTTTTGTATTTCCGTATCGGCAAATTCCGATCGGATAAGTTTTACCTTCTACAGGATAATTTGTGCATTTAAAAATAATCCCAGTGTTGAAAAATGTTGTTAGCAAAAGTTGATGCATTCCGATATTAAAGGTGATGTTCCGCATAATTTACATGCTAAATCGGACTGTATCGTCCGTTTAACGTTGACCAAAAGCGATAACGTTAATAGGGTAGGGGATGTTGTGAAGTAATACTATTGAGAGATTATTGGCTATGTACCAATGTCATTTCTTCAACCAGATGACCTGCTCCTGCATATTTATCGATAATAAACAATACATACCTGATATCAACCATAATATTTCTACATATCGCAGGATCAAACATAATGTCGCTCATGGTACTTTCCCATGTCCGATCAAAATTTAAGCCTACCAGGTTTCCATAGGCATCAATTGCCGGGCTACCGGAATTCCCGCCGGTGGTGTGATTGGAGCCAAGAAAACAAACCGGCAATTCATCTCCTTCAGCATATTGACCGTAATCTTTAGCTAGCCACAATTCGCGCAAACGTTCAGGTATTTCAAAATCCTTACTACCGGTATTGTTTTTTTGGATAATCCCACCCAAAGTTGTTCGGAAAGTATAAGTCATCCCGTCACGGGGTTTCGATCCTTCTGCTTTTCCAAAGCTCAGGCGGAGTGTGCTGTTAGCATCCGGCCAAAAGTGATTTTCAAAAAATAATTCTTTTTGTAAGCGCGTATATTTACGCATTAATATGTTGGTCTCTTTCTGGTTTAAGGCATACCTAGGTTTAACCACTTCGATGTAATTTAATATAATTGCTTGGGCAGCTTGAAATAACGGATCTTTATTTATTTTTTTATTGAATTTTTTAGCATTGCTATGTAATAATTCCCTCAATGCTTCCTCATTACTAAAGAGCGATTCTTCAAAGAACAATTTGCTGAGCTTTTCTGTATTGTTAAGATCAGCTGTATTCAGATTATCATAGTTGATGCTAAATTTATCCGGAATTCCAGCGTGATATAATGGCCACATGTCATTAAAAATATCACGGTCAATTGTTTTATCGTAATTTTTGAAAAATCCGATGATTTTTTTATCAAGAACTTTGATTTTTTTATCGATATCTTCTTGTGTCGTTTCGGGGTTATCATATAAATCGGTCAAACTTTTAAATCCATTTGCGAAGCGAAAAAGTTCAGGGCCGTAGTAATAAAACTCAAGTAAATAATCGCGGGCAAGTGTTGCATCCTCACCATTAATAACAGATTCACTCAATTCATTGAGAAGGTTGCCATACTTGTCTTTTAAAGTAGGGTCGCTATCTATCTTTGTTTGGAATTCCGCTTCAAATATTTCCTTTCTTACTAGTGCACCATAGGCTTCCAGTCCCAGGTTTTGGCCAATCCATTTTTTATAGGCATTGCTAATCCGCGATTGTTTTGCGGCATATTTTATACGCGTGGCATCTTCAAGGTCCATGGCGGCATCTATTATTTTCAAACTGGTTTTCCGCATTTCTATTTTCATAGGATTTGCAGTATTCACGGTGTAGTCAGCTGCCTCACTGTGAATGTATTCATAAGTTCTACCCGGGAAACCATACACCATGGTAAAATCACCCTCCTGTATCCCATCAATGTTTATTGGTAAAAAATGCCGGAGTTTTAAGGGGATATTATCTTCGCTATAATCAGCCGGATTACCAACAGAATCGGTATAAATTCGGAAAAGTGAAAAATCACCGGTATGCCGGGGCCAGACCCAATTGTCGGTATCACCCCCAAATTTTCCGATGGCTGATGGCGGCGCTCCTACCAAACGAATATCTTTAAAAATTTCCTTTAGAATAAGATAATATGCGTTACCGTAATTAAATGCTACTACTTTGGCATTGTAATGTGTATCCTTTGTGTATTCATCAACCAGTTCCAATGAGTTTGCCTTTACAATCCCGATTCTAATTTCTTCGGGGGTGTTTTCATCAATCGAGTCTAACACCCGGTCGGTTACATCTATTATTTGTACAATAAAAGTAGCAGTCAGTCCAGGATTCGACAATTCTTCATCCTGGCTCATTGCCCAGAATCCGTCTTTTAAATAATTATTTTCAAGCGACGAATGTGCCTGGACCCTTGAGTATCCGCAATGATAATTAGTTAGAAGCAAGCCTTGATCGGAAATAATTCCGCCGGTACACCCACCACCAAAATGAACAATGGCATCTTTTAGGCTCGAATTATTAATTGAATAAATGTCTTCGGCACTTAATTTCAAACCTTGGGCTTGCATGGCGTCAATGTTTAAAAGCGTTGGCAACCACATGCCTTCATGGCTATATCCTTTTATAAATAGGGCAATAAATAATAGCGTGAAAATCTTTTTCATGGAAGGGTTTATTTATGGGAACAAATTTATTGAATGAAATTTTATTAAGAGTTCTAATTGTCACATTAAATGGACATTAGTTTATTTCATAAATTCTTAAGAAATAGCAAGATTTAATACCTTTGTACAATAGTTTACGGGTTATTGAAAAATCACAAATATTGATACCCATTTAAAGGCGAGTCTATGAAAGTAAATGATAAATTGATTGATAAACTTGCAAACCTCGCAAAAATTGAGTTTGACGATAAAGCTAAAAAAGAAATCAAAAATGATATGGACAATATGTTGGAATTCGTTGACAAATTAAACGAACTGGACACCAAAGGTGTTGAGCCATTGATATTTATGTCAGATGAATTAAATGTATTTCGTGAGGATTCCGAAAAAGTAACCATCACCCAAAAAGAGGCACTTAAAAATGTGCCTCAGCATGATTCAGATTACATTATGGTTCCAAAGGTTGTTTCAAAAGACTAACAACCTGAGGTGCTTTTTTTTATAACAGTACCTCAGGTTAACAATATTCTTCGTAAACCATCCCCAAATGGGCAGTTATCATTTCAGGTGTACGCCCTTCAATGTGGTGCCTTTCTAATATACTAACCAATTTACCATCCTTAAAAAGTGCAACAGAAGGGGAGGATGGAGGATATGGCAGCATGTGCATCCGTGCCCTATCAGTAGCTTCACGATCGACACCGGCAAAAACAGTAATTAAGTTTGTTGGCCGTTTATCGCTTTGTAACGAATTTATTACTCCTGGACGGGCAGACCCGGCAGCGCATCCGCAAACCGAGTTCACAACCACCAACGTGGTTCCGTTTTTACTAATTTCCTGATCAATTTCAATAGGGGAAGAGATGGGTTTAAAACCATTATTTGTTAATTCAGCCTCCATGGGCTGTACTAATTCTGGTGGGTACATAATTTCCTTGTTTTTGTTTTGTTCTTGGCGGCAAAAATAGTGGAATTGGTATTATAATAAAGTCCTTGTAAATTTTATTTTTTAGATAGGATCGTTTAGGGAAATCTAAAGCGTAATATAAGATTTTTGCTTGCCATCTAGCGTATACCGGATTATTGTTGCCCGCATATTGTCTTCAAAAATCAGCTTTGTGGCTTTAATTGTGCCGGTAGGATAAAAATAAAGTTGGTTTCCGAGGCGGTTTCCACTATTGTCGAACTTAAAAAACTGCACGATATTTCCTTGTTCATCAAAACGTTTTAATGTGCCAATCTGGTGGCGGAGATGCCAAACCCCTTGCTCCATTAATGTGCCGTCTTCGTAATAGTATTTATATTCGCCAATGGGTTTTCCGTCAATATAATTTATTTCACTGATAAGTACTCCTTCTTCATTAAATTCACGTACAGTTGAAAAAAACTTTCCGGATGAACCATCAGGATTTTGAGCCTGTAGGGATGACAGACAAAAACTAAACAGTATAAATAACAATCGTTTCACGAGCCAGAATTTGAGGTTAATGACATTCCACGCGAATTGACAATTCTCAAATATAGGAAATTATACTCTCTTTTTTAATTTTTGGTTTCATAAAATCATGGATTAATTTCATTATTTTTTAACAAAATGGCGGTTTATTCCCTTTTTTGTTTAAAAAATTGTGAGATTAATTTAGAACTTTCAGCTTCTAATACTCTACCACTTAATTTGGTTTTGTTATGAATTGAATTTTTATGCCCAATCAGAAACCCCCTTTTTAAATCCCTGGCCCCATAAACAATCCGCCCGATACGTGTCCAATAAGCAGCCCCAGCACACATTACGCAGGGTTCTAGTGTTACATAAAGGGTACACTCGTCAAGGTATTTATTGCCCAGGTAGTTTGATGCTGAAGTATAAGCCTGCATTTCGGCATGTGCAGTAAAATCATTAAGCTGCTCGGTCAGGTTATGTGCCCTGGCAATTATTGTATTGTTACTAACAATTATAGCCCCAATCGGGACTTCATCTTTGTCGAATGCTTTTTGGGCTTCCATTAATGCTTGTTTCATAAAATATTCATCTGAAAATACATCCATAATTAAAATTATTTGAACTACAATATATTTATCCTTAGAAAAAAGGTGTCAACAAGAGTACAGTATTATGGATAATTATCTGGGAAAAGAATAGTTATTTTAAAAGTAAGCCTGTTTATTCACCTGTTTTATTTGGATTACTATTTTATTCTCAATGATTGGCAAATTAAAAACAAAATTTTAACCAAGCTTTTTATCTTTGCAAACTAAAAATAAAAAAATGTCTGATCCACAATTATTCAATTTAATAGAAAAGGAAAAAAACCGCCAAACCAATGGACTGGAACTTATTGCTTCCGAAAATTATGCAAGTAATGATGTTTTAAGGGCAACCGGTTCGGTTTTAACAAATAAATATGCCGAAGGGCTTCCCCGAAGACGTTATTATGGAGGTTGTGAAGTCGTTGATGAAGTAGAACAATTAGCTATCGACAGGTTAAAGGAATTATTTGGAGCTAGCTGGGCAAATGTACAACCGCATTCAGGTTCTCAGGCCAATGCAGCCGTAATGCTCGCTGTTCTAAAACCGGGCGATGATATTTTAGGATTTGATCTTTCACATGGTGGACATCTTACACATGGTTCGTCGGTTAATTTTTCGGGAATTACTTTTAATCCCAATTTTTACGGGGTTAACAGAGAAACCGGAGAAGTTGATTACGATGACCTTGAAGAAAAGGCAATATCAATTAAACCAAAGTTGATTATTGTGGGTGCTTCGGCCTATTCGCGTGACTGGGATTATGAGAGGGTTAGAGCAGTAGCTGATAGAATTGGAGCCCTTGTATTGGCGGATATTTCCCATCCGGCTGGACTGATTGCCGCAGGACTGTTGTCCGATCCATTCGATCACTGCCATATAATTACAAGTACTACGCATAAAACTTTACGGGGCCCACGGGGCGGAATAATTATGTTACGGCATGATTTCGAAAACCCCTGGAATTATAAAACGCCCAAAGGAAAGGTGAAAATGATGTCGCAATTGTTAGACAGTGCAGTTTTTCCGGGTTCGCAAGGAGGTCCGTTGGAGCATGTAATAGCTGCTAAAGCAGTCGCTTTTCATGAGGCACTTCAACCCGGGTACAAAAAGTATATGCAAAGGGTAAAAGACAATGCCCACCATTTGGCCGAAGCATTAGTCAGTAAAGGATTCCAGATAATTTCGGGGGGAACAGACAATCACTCTATTTTAATTGACCTGAGAAACAAGGGTGTTACGGGTAAGTTAGCGGAAAGAGCCTTAGTAATTGCCGATATTACGGTAAATAAAAACATGGTGCCATTCGATGATAAATCGCCATTTGTTACAAGCGGAATTAGAATTGGAACGCCGGCAGTTACAACACGCGGGCTTAACACAGATTCTATGCCGGCTATTGCCGATTTGATTGATCGGGTTATTCAAAATCCGGAAAATGAAGCAATTTTACTTTCCGTTAAAAAAGAGGTTAATGCTATGATGGGTCATTTACCATTATTTGTTGGTTAACATTAACTTTTAACATTTGTATTATTCAACTTTTATTGTTTAAATAAAGCCCGAAAAAACTTTATTCAAAAGCATTTAAAAGGTAATTTGCAACGATTCAATGAAGTTAGGTATGAAAAAAATTGTATTATTATTTAGCGTGCTGATTTTAAACCTTCACTTGGTAGCACAAACAGATCCTCCACAATCGGAAGAGAAGATAAAAATTGTAAAAGCATTGGGAGCTGACTCCCTGGGCTACGTAGATCCTGATGTTCTTAAATCCTATAATATGGGCGTGGAATTTTTAAAAAATGGGCAATTGCAACAAAGCATCGAAGCTTTTAATCAGACCATTTTTATGAAATCTGATTTTTCTAAAGCCTATTATAACCGGGCCATTGCGGAAAAACAATTGGGAAACTACGAAGCGGCTGTAAATGATTTTATCAAATTTGCAGAATATGACACCCTACCTGTTGAGGGTTATTATCAGGCAGCTTTGGTTTATTACGAAACAAGCAGGCACGATGAAGCCATTTCGATGCTCGATAAGGCATTGAAAGCAGATAATACAGATGAGCGGTTCAATTATCAAAAGGGGGTAGTTTTTTATCTAATGGAAGATTACGATGCCGCAATTGAAGAATTTACCTCGGCATTGCAAAAGCAGCCAAATGATGCTTATACATTAAACGACAGGGGAAGTTGTAAGCGGATGAAAGGCGATTTGCAAGGGGCTATTTACGATTACGAAAAGGCGGTAAAAGCTGATCCAAATATGGTAATTGCATGGAATAACCTAGGTTCAGCAAATAGGGAGTTTCATAATTATGCCGTTGCCAACGATGCTTACAATAAGGCGATCCTGTTGGATCCGAAAAATGCAATTTACTTTAACAATAGGGGCTATAATTACTATCTATTGGGGCAATATACCCAAGCGGTAAAAGACTTTGATATGGCCATAGTGCTAAAAGGAGATTATGCTTTTGCTTTTAGCAATAAATCTGCAGCTTTAGTTAAGCTAGGTAAATTTGAACAAGCAGCAGCCCAGGCTTCCAAAGCCATAAGCCTTATGCCAGGAAACGGTTATGCGTATTTAAACCGGGGGATTGCCCGGGAAATGCTTCGCGATAAAAATGGAGCCTGTGAAGATTGGCTTAAAGCTAAAGAACTTGGCGTAAGTTCAGCATCTGCTCACCTAAGTAATACCTGCAACTAAGATGAAAAAAATAGTATTTATTTCCGCTTTTTTAATTTTGGGTTTCTCTGTGGTATCTGCCCAAAATGTGCCTTTCGAAAAGGATCATTTTAAACAAGATAAACAAGGGTATAAAACCGCTGTTGATAATTTAAAGAGGGGGGATTCATTTTATGAAGAAGGTGAGTTTTATATGAAAGATGCAGTTCCTTTTTATGAAGCTGCACAAATGTTTAATCCTAATAATGCAGATTTAAATTATAAACTTGGCGTGTGTTACTTTTTTAGTCATATGAACCACAAAGCTGTTGCAAGATTAAAAAAATCGTTAGAACTTAATCCAAATGTTGCATGGGATGCCTATTATTTTTTGGGTAAGTCGTACCAACGAAACTATGAATGGGATAATGCAATTAATGCTTACCAGGCTTTTAAATCTGGGCTTAATGGTGAACAGACAGAAGAGTTAAAACTAGCAGATAAGTTAATTAATGAGTGTAATACCGGAATAGAATTAACCGGCAAACCTGCGAGGGTATGGGTTGATAACCTGGGGTCGAGCGTTAATAGCCAATACCATGAATACGGAATCGCAATAAATGCCGATGCTTCGGTAATGATGTTTACGTCGCGCCGCCCGGGCAATATCGGTGGATTAATAGATCCGATAACGAACGATTTTTTCGAAGATATTTATATGTCCGAAAAAACCAATGGAACCTGGTCGCATGCACAAAACCTGGGTCCCCCTGTAAACGATGAGAGCCACAATGCCTGTTTATCGCTCTCCAACGATGGGATGGAACTATTTGTGTTTAAAGGTAACGAACGGACGCTTGGGGATATTTACACAACAAACCGTTACAAAGGAACTTGGTCGAAACCTAAAGAACTTGGCAAACATATAAATACTAAATACCATGAATCATCGGCCAGTTTATCGCCGGATCGCAGGAAATTATACTTTGTAAGCGAAAAACCAGAAGGGTATGGTGGTCGCGATATTTATGTTGCGGTTTGGGATTCAAAGAAAAAAGAATTTGGAGAGCCCACTAATCTCGGGTCGGTTATAAATACCGAATATGATGAAGAAGGGGTATTTATCCATCCGGATGGAAAAACCCTTTATTTTTCTTCGGAAGGGCATAATACGATGGGCGATTTCGATATTTTTGTTTCTACCTGGGATGGTTCAACCTGGTCAACCCCTATTAACCTTGGTTTTCCGGTAAATTCACCGGATGTTGATGTGTTCTTTTTGGTTTCTGCCAACAAACGGTTTGGGTTTTTTACAAGTGAAAAAGAAGGTGGTCATGGATTACGCGATATTTACCAAATAGAATTTTTAGGAGAAGAAAAACAACCAATCTTAAATTCAGAAGACCTGTTGATAGCTTCGATTGCGCAGCCAAAAAGATCGCTTATTATTGAACCAACAGTAAAAATCACAACCTCGAAACTTGCCCTTGTACGTGGTGTGGTTTTAGATGAAGAAACTAAGGAACCAATTTTCGCAAATATGGAATTGGATGATAACCGTACTGGTGAAGTTCTTGCTGAATTTGAATCAAACCAATCTAATGGTAAATTTTTAATCTCATTGCCCTCAGGTAAAAACTATGGTATAGCTGTTAAATCGGAAGGCTATTTGTTCCATTCCGAAAATTTCTTGATCCCTGAAGGTAGTTTATATCGGGAGTATGATCTTGAGATTTATATGAAAAAGATTGAAGTCGGAAAGAAGATTATTCTTAAAAATATTTTCTTCGAATCAAACTCTTCCATTTTATCCCCGAATTCAAAATCCGAAATAGCACGTATTGCAAAAATTATGGTTGACAACCCTACTTTAAAAATTGAAATTTCGGGACACACCGACAATATTGGTGATGATAACTACAACCAAAAATTATCTGAAAAAAGAGCAAAATCGGTGGTTGATGCCCTTATTAAACTTGGAATTGTTAGTTCGAGGCTCGAATATAAGGGTTATGGTGAAAACGATCCTGTTGCTTCAAATTTAAATGATGAAGGCAGGTCTGAAAACCGGAGAACGGAATTTAAAGTTTTAGAAAAATAGATTTCAATTAATAATCGTTGCAAATTTATAGATAGTTCCGTTGTCAATTTCAAAATCCAGAAGAATGCACATTAGGAAAATTACAATAATATGTAGTATCATCGCTCTGGTAGGTATTATTTCTTGCGCTGAAGAAAAGGTTGAAAAGAATATTGTCAAAAGAATTATTGAAGTTAACTGCGATCTTGAAAATTCAAATGAAAAAGAATTTATTTGCAGTAATGGTATAATGATTTCAGGTGCAAGTCGTAAGTCTGAAGAGGTTGCAAGAAGTGGTAAAACCTCGGTAAAAATTTCCTCTAACCGTAATTATGCATTGCATTATAGATATGCGCCAATTGAATTGGGTGATGAAATTATTGTTAGTGTGTGGAGGTATAGGAATAATTCAAGTTTTGGTGCTTTAACAATATCAACGGGAAAGCAAAGGTCAATTTATATTGGCAAAAGTGTAAAAACCTCAGGCGATTGGGAGTTACTCAAAAAACATATAAAGATAAATAGGGAATTATCCGATAGTTTGCTCGACATATTTGTTTTTAATAACAATAAGCAGCCAGCTTACTTTGATGATTTACAGGTTATTATTGTAAAAAATGGCGGTTATACAGTAGTTGACCATCCGGAATTAATTCAGCTCCATTTAGAGGTTAAACCTAAAAATATGGCCAAGCTCAAAGAGAAAAGAATTGCTGCTTTAAAAACCAAAGTTTTAATTTCTGAAAGCGATGATTGGGTAAAGGCAAAGGTTAATTGGGATTACGATTCCGAAAAATGTAAAATCAGGTTAAAAGGAGACTGGACTGATCATCTGGTTGGGAAAAAATGGTCGTTAAGGGTAAATGTATTAGATAGTAAAAAGGTCGGTGGATACAACCGTTTTTCGATACAAAACCCATCATCAAGAGGCTATTTGTTAGAGTGGTTTTCGCACAAAATCCTTATTGATGAAGGTGTTTTAACTACCCGATTTGATTTTGTTAACTTTAACTTAAATGGTGAATTAAAAGGGCTATACAGTATAGAGGAACATTTTACGGATGAGTTATTGCTTTCTCAGAATCGTAAAAAAGGGGTAATTATTAAATTTGATGAAAACCCAATGTGGATATTCAGAAGCGAACACCACAAGAAAAAAGAAGGCAGTCCACAATGGTATACAAGTGCTGAAATAATTCCTTTTGGTTCCAAAAAAATTAAAAGTGATGAATTATTACTAAATAATTTTTTGAAAAGTAGGGATATGTTAAACAGGTTCCAACATCGATATGGAGCAGCCGATCAAGTATTTGATCTTGACAAAATGGCTAAATTTCTGGCATTGGTTGATGTTTTTAAGGCATACCATGGTTTAATCTGGCATAATCTCAGATTTTATTACAATGAAGATACTGAAAAATTAGAGCCAATTGCGTACGATCTGTTTACGGAGGACGATCCACCTGAATCGCCTTATCCTGGGTTAATTGGATACAATTTTTTGTCTGGCGATAGATCTGGTTTGTATTTCGAATTTCGATTTTTATTTACTTCCATCGATTTTATTAATAAATACATTGCTTACCTTGAACTCTATTCTTCACCAGGTTTTCTTGAAGATCAACTTGATAAATATAAATCGGAACTTAATTTCTATCAAAAGGAAATCCAAAAGGAATACCGGTTTTATAAATTTGAGAGTCAGTTTATAATTGAGAATGCTAGAATGATTAGAGAAAAACTACCGGAATTTATCAGAAACAAAGAAAAACTAATTCCATCAAGCCAATATAAAGGCGGAAAAATAGATCCAAATAAATTATCGTATAAACCGGTAAATAATCAGTCTTTAAAAGTGTATAATTCGATATTAAATAGTAAGGTACGTATACAGTTTCGCAACTTTTATTATAGACCTATAATTATTACAGGTTATATCATCAGCGACGATACATTGCAACTTAATAATGAGATAAAATTAGAACCATATTTACAGACCAAAACTATAAATACAACATCAATTAGTACTGCTATTTTAATTGATCAGGTTCTTTATAGAGTGGATGGAGAAACGGAAACTTTTACTCAAAATGCAATCCCTTTTAGGGCTCCTGAATAAACGATTAATTAATAAAAAGGATGGTAAATCTTACTAATCTTAAAACAATTGCCTTTTATTATTAATCGTTTCCCAACTATTAGATAATAAAATTGAAACATTATATTTGACAATAATTTAATTCGAAAACCAAAAAATATATCATGAGAAAATTAAAACTATTAAAAAACTTATCGCTAAATGTATCCTTAATTGTTTTATTGATTGTAGGATTGTATTCGTGTGGAAGTGAAGAAAGCACCGATGTTGACCAGAAAACAGAAACAGAAGAGGTTATTATTATTGAAACAGAAAAACCAGATGATAATACCGAAGTTAAGAAAGCTACCAAAACAAGGGTAGTAACCAGAAAAGATGAAAATTTAAAAGTTAATTCAAAATCGGAAGGTGCTGAATTAGATGAAGATTTCGGGGATATAGGATTTGAAGAAACCTATAATTATTTGGATGTTGATGTTCCTCCAGTGTTTGATGAATGTGAGGAAAAAGTAAGCAAAGAAGAAATGGAGGAATGTTTTGAAAAGTTTTTAATGAAAAACTTGCATAAAAACATAAAGTATCCTGAATCTTCTAAAGAATTAAATGTGGAAGGCAAGACGTATATAGGTTTTGTTATGGATAAAACAGGTGTAATAAGCCAGGTTAAAATTATGAAAGGATCAGGTGCCGAGTACGAAAAAACCGAGAAAGCCATAAACGAGTATATTGATGCCTACAATGCACTGGACCAGGCTGCTCTTGTTGCTATAAAAGCTACGCCCAAAACCAGACCGGCTATGGTAAATGGTGAGCCTGTAAATGTTCAGTATGTTATCCCGGTAGTTTTTGAGGTTGAGTAAATCAGAAAGGATTACGGATTAAAGAAAATATAATACAAAATGGAAGGGTGAAATTACGATTTCACCCTTTCTACGTATGTTTTGGTTTTAGTGTCAACCTTAATTTTATCCCCTTCGTTAATAAATAATGGGACTTTAATCTCGGCACCTGTGTCAATGGTGGCAGGTTTTAGGGTATTTGTTGCCGTATCCCCTTTTACACCTGGTTCGGTGTAGGTTATCGTAGCTACAATATTTGTTGGCAAATCAACTTGTAATGGCAATTCTTCTTCTTCATGAAAAACAATTTCAACAACCAGTCCTTCCTGTAACAGATCGTCTGCTTCAATCATCTTTTTTTCTATAAAAACCTGTTCAAAGGTTTGTGTATTCATAAAGTGAAAGCCATCTGATTCGGAATATAGGTATTGGTATTTCCTTCTTTCTATACGGACTTCCTCGACTTTAACACCGGAATTAAATGTGTTTTCGAGAACTCTACCGGTAGTTAAACTACGTAATTTGGTCCGGACAAATGCCGGCCCCTTACCGGGCTTAACATGTTGAAACTCTATAATTGAAACCAGGTCATTATTGTATTTGAATGTATATCCTGTTCTAAAATCAGAAGTACTTGCCATTGTATTAAGTTTATAATTATACCATTCCTTTTATAACACCATTTTCAGATGTTCCTATAAATTCCAGAATTTCATCCGAAATTGAATTGTGTGCCAATTTACTCTTTACTTCATTAACCCCTTTTGAAATCGTAGTGTTTCTTACATAAATCAAACGATAAATATCTTCAATTGTTTTTATGGTTTCGCGATCATAGCCATTGCGCGATAAACCAATTGAATTTACACCTGCAAAAACAAGTGGATCGCGGGCAGCTTTTACATAGGGCGGAATATTTTTCCTGACTTTCGACCCGCCCGAAATAAAAGCATGTCTTCCAACCTTAACAAATTGTTGTATACCAACAATCCCTTCTATAACAACATGATCGCCTATTATAACATGGCCTGCAATGCTGGCTGAGTTGGCAATTATACAATTGTCGCCCACAATTACATCGTGGGCAATATGTACATAAGCCATTAAAAGGCAGTTTTTACCTATGGTGGTTTTATGCCTGTCGGCTGTGCCCCGGTTTAATGTAACGCATTCACGAATAGTGGTATTATCCCCAACTTCTACCAACGAATATTCTCCCTTAAATTTTAAGTCTTGGGGTATTGCTGCTATTACAGCCCCAGGAAATACCTTGCAATTTTTTCCGATTCGCGCTCCACTTAATATCGTAACATTATGCCCTACAATTGTTCCTTCACCAATCTCAACATCATCTTCGATTACTGAAAAGTGCCCAACTTCAACCCCTTTACTTAATTTTGCATCGGGATGGATAAAATTTACTATCTCCATGCTATTTTTCTTTTACAATCTGGGCCATTACTTCAGCCTGGCTTACAACTTTATTATCTACATAAGCCTTACCACTCATTTGAACAATTCCTCGCCTGATTGGTGTTAACAAGTCGAGCCGCAAAATCAATGTATCTCCGGGAACAACTTTTTGTTTAAACCTTACTTTATCTATTTTCAAAAAATAAGTACTGTATTTTTCAGGGTCTTCAACCTGGCTTAAAGCCAAAACACCTCCACATTGTGCCATTGCTTCAATTTGCAAAACACCTGGCATAATCGGGTTTCCAGGAAAATGTCCGGTAAAAAAGGGTTCATTAATGGTTACATTCTTACTTCCAATTACATAATCATCACCCAATTCAAGGATTTTATCAACCAATAAAAACGGATATCGATGCGGGAGTATCTCAGCAATTTGGTTTACATTTAAAATGGATTTTTGATTTGGATTTATATGTTTTACCCCTTTTTTGTACTCTATTATTTTCTTTTTCAGAATTTTGGCAAACTCAATATTTCCGGCATGTCCCGGTCTGGCAGCTAAAATATGTCCACGAATATATTTTCCAATAAGGGCAAAATCGCCAACGATATCCAATAATTTATGCCGAGCTGGTTCATTTTCGTATTGAAGTTTAACAGTATTCAAAATACCTATTCCTTCAACCTTTATGTCCATATCTTCCTTGCCCAATAACTTTGCAATATTATTCAATTCCTGTTGCGATCGCTTCTTTTCAACCAATACAATGGCATTATCAAGATCTCCGCCTTTAATCAATCCGGCTTTTGCCAGGCTTTCGAGTTCTTTTAAAAACACAAAAGTCCTACATCCGGCAATTTCGGTTTTAAACTCATCGATTGTGTACATACTTGCATGCTGCGTGCCTAAAACCGGTGAATGATAATCTACCATTACTGTTAAGCGAAACTCGCCTCCGGCAGTCGGAACTGCCAGCATTTCAACATCTTTAACGGTATCTTCGTAAGTAACAATTTCTTTTAAATCAAAGTATTCACGAATGGCATCTTGTTCCTGGTACCCGACTTTATCAATAGCCTCAACAAATGGTTTTGAACTACCATCCATGATAGGAATTTCCGGGCCATCAACCTGGATTAAGGCATTATCAACCATCATTCCGAACAATGCTGCAAGAACATGTTCAGTAGTATGTACCCTAACACCTTCATACTCTAAAGTGGTTCCTCTTTTTGTATCTACAACCAAATCAACATCTCCGGGAATAATAGGGTGGTCTTCAAGATCTATTCTTTGAAATTTATAGCCATGGTTTTCGGGGGCCGGCAATATTTTTAACATCACCTTTTTACCGGTATGCAATCCAACACCTTTAAGTTCAACAGGTACTCGAATGGTTCTTTGTTTTTCCATCTATTCGGTCAGGTTTTTTAATTTTTTTAATTCTCTTTCAAGTTCATTAATTCTACTGATCAGATTAGGCAATTTCCTAAATCCGACATAAGAACGTTGATAAATACCAGCATCAAAAGCAGGCGAACCCTGCACAATTTCGCCTTGTTCCAACGGTTTTCCAATGCCCGACTGCGCAGCAATTTTTACTCCATCACCAATCTTTATATGTCCGATTATACCAACCTGACCGCCAAACATACAATTTTTTCCGATTTTTGTTGATCCTGCTATACCTGTTTGGGAGGCAATTACTGTATTTTCACCAACTTCACAATTATGTGCTATTTGGATCAAATTATCCAACTTCACCCCTTTCCTAATTATAGTTGAACCAAGAGTAGCCCTGTCAATACAGGCATTTGCACCAATCTCCACATGATCTTCGATAACAACATTTCCAATTTGCGCCACCTTATTGTATTGGTTTTCGCTATTGGGTGCAAACCCAAAGCCATCAGCTCCAAGCACTACACCAGCATGAATAACGCAAGCTTCACCAATTTTTGTGTCGCTGTATATTTTACACCCGGCATAAATTACCGTGTCCTTTTTTATCAGCACATTATCTCCGATAAAAGTATTTGGGTAGATTTTAACACCATCTTCAATAATTGAATCCTTTCCGATATAAGTAAATGCCCCAAGATAAATTTCCTTTCCCAATTTTACACCATCGTCAATAAATACCGGTTTTTCAATTCCGGCTTTATCGTTCTTAATATGATTATAAAAATCGAGTAATTGGGCAAAACTTTTATAAGCGTCTTCAACTTTAATAAGGGTTAATGAATTTGGCAACGGCTTGTCCGGCACGAAACTATTACTTACAATTACTATGGTTGCTTCGGTTGTATAGATAAAAGATTCATATTTAGGATTAGCTAAAAATGACAATGTACCCGGCCTTCCCTCTTCAATTTTTGACAATTCACTAACAACCGCATTCTTATCGCCTATAACGGTTCCTTTAAGGATTTCGGCTATATCAACTGAAGTAAATTCCATAACATCTTATTTATACAAATAAATAGGCTTAATTAATTAATTCCACACGATTTCGGATAACATATAAAGTTTTTTTCCACAGGTGCCGACAGCGCCGAAATATTAAGGTTATCAGAAGCCAAAGATAAATCAATTAATTCACCAGATTTCATTTTTAATAAAATTCCGTCCTTGTCGTGCAAATAAGCGTTATTACGAATTTTTCCTTCTATCCATAAGTAATCCATCCAATTATTATCATTTCCGAAAGTTAATGTA
>Ga0164313_10000872_pt1 | contig 25631 bp, 21 predicted proteins | sample GuaBasSedimGuay4_FD_113735 | JGI IMG/M metagenome (GOLD analysis project Ga0164313, IMG submission 113735) | Subseafloor sediment microbial communities from Guaymas Basin, Gulf of California, Mexico - Guay4, Core 4569-4, 0-3 cm | ecosystem: Environmental > Aquatic > Marine > Hydrothermal vents... | reverse complement strand
CTCATCCAGCTTCTCGCGCAGGCGCGAGGCCACTTCGTAGAGCAGCAGATCTGCAACGTGCGCCTCGAAGCGCGCTCTCACGGCCGCAAAACCGTCGAGGTCGATGAGCATCAGGGCGAAGGCGCCGCCCGCGCGGCACCGTGTCACGAGGATTCGCTCAAACTCGTGCCGGGGGTCGTCCCCCAAGAGATCTTCGGAGTCGTACATGCTCGGGCCCTCTTCATGTTAGGGGGCGCGAGGGGATGGAGGCAAATGAGGGGTCAGTGACAGTGCCAGCGTCAACGAGGCGGGGCTTGCTGTAGTTCGTTCCGTTTGGCTATCGGATCTCTGAGCGGGTTCATGCGCAGCTGTCCGACTTCCTGTGCCGTGTAGGCAGGCTTAGGTCGCTTTCCCGTGAACCGCTGCACCAGCCAGTTCATCAATGCGGCCAGGCGCGCATCGGAAAGCGGCGCCTGCGCGGCCCCGGGGACCTGGATCCAGTATTCGCGCACTCCAGGCTTTCCGTTCAGCTCCGGCATCTTGTGGAATGATGGCACGACACTCGAGCCCGAACCGTCCATCCGGTGGCAGCCGGAGCAGTTCAAACTGTAGTCGTGCTCCTCATACGAGTCCGCTCGCGCGGTCATCGTCGTGAGCAGCAACGCCGCAACGGTGATTGCGAGCCTCATTTCTCCGGTTGCGCCTCTTTGGCTGTCTTGACGACAACCGCGGTTGAGCAGCTGTAGGTTTGTGACTTCGCGCCGCCACACCAGTTGATGTCGTTGCTGCGGTACCAGTGATAGAGGGGACGTTCGCCTTCGTTGCGGTTGCACATGCACCGGCCGCAGAATGTTTTTCCGCAGCAGTCGTTGTACGAGATGATGTAGTCCTTGCCGTCTGCGGGGTTTCGGCAGGTGCCGATCCACGTCACGGGCGACATCTCGGTTCCGGGTGGGCATGCGGTGTGGGAGCCGCCGCAGCAGCTGCACAGGAAACCGTCGATCGCGCAGTGACGCCAGTATTCGCAGCGGGTCGGGTCACCCTCGCGGCCTTTGACGCCGTCCTCGCCGACGGTGTGTTTCTCGGCGGCGCGCGCGACCGGGAGCAGGGGAAGGGCGACCCCTCCGACGAGCACTCCGCCGAAGCGTGACAACCAGTTGCGGCGCGACACCCGACGCGCGGACTCACGCGACATTCCTTCGAACCATCGATCAAGGCGACTCATTTTGCCTTCTCCTCCAGGTAGTCCTGAATCGATGCAATCCCGCGCCGCTGTGCCTCGAACAGGCTTTCGAGGTGCTCGCGCGTGTTGACCAACCCCTGGGCGGCGACGATGCCGCCCTCGTCGATGAGTACGGCGTAGGGGAGCTTGGCCACCCCGTAGGCCATGCCGAGCGGAGCGGACAAAACGTACGGCAAGTGTGAGATGCGCTTTTCGTCCACGAATACGCGGTGCTCGTCGGGCAGACCGTCACTGGCGAGGACGACGCGGACGCGTGGCACCTCGGTGCGGGCGACGCGTTCGACTGTGGGCAGAAGCGTCTCGCAAACCGGGCACGTCGGGGAAAGGAAGAACAGGAGAGTTCGGCTCTCGTCTTTCGATGTGCCGCCGATTTGCAGTGGACGATCGTGCAGGTCGATCAATGCCAGCTCCGGGGCCGGATCACCGACTTTGATTTTCGCTTGAGGAGACAGAGCGCCGACTGGCGAGATGCGTTCGTGGAGCAGGCCGATTTGGCGGGTGAGGGCGAGGACAGTCAGCGCGAGCCCGATCACGAGCAGCCACAAGACACCGTTGGAAATGAGGAGTGCGTCGATCATCGGGCGCCTCCAAGCTGCCGCAGCGCCGGGCCGGTCTGTGCCAGTCGCTGTCCCGCAGCCCAAAGGAGAGACAGCGTGATGAGTGTCGTCACGACGGTCAGGCCGTCGATCCAGACGAGTGTCCGCGCCCGAACGGGCATGAGGAGCAGACAGGCTGCCCCGATCAAGACGGCGTTGCGGACGACGAGCCAATTGCTCAGCGGAACACGTGCCGAGGCGGCGAAGCATCCGCAGTCGATTTCGCGTCGCCCGCGCGCCAGGTTCACGGAGATGGCGGTGGTGTACAGCACGAGCAGTGGCACGCCGGCGAGCGCTGCAGCTCGTCGCGTCGGCGGGTAGAGAAGCCCGATGGCAATCGACGCCTCGAGCAAGGGAAGGAGTCGCGTGGCCGGCGCAACCAGCCATGAGGGCAGCAGGTTGTACGCGCGTACCACTGCCCCAAAGCGCATCCGATCCGACACCTTGTGCCATGCGGCTGCCGCGAAGAGGAGCACGAGCGCGAAGCAAAGTGATAGCTCGATGACAGGGTCGATCATGGCACCACCAACAAAGCGCCTGATAGACCGGTTTCGTCGATGTCCCGAAGATGCTCGCCGCTCACCGCGTCCAGCACTCCTACCGCGCCCAGGTCGGCGTTGCGCACGAAGAGCAGGGGTTGGCTGTCTTGGGTCACGGCAATGCTATGCACGCCGATATTCGGCAGCAGGAAGTTGAGAACCTTCCCGAATGTACCCTCCGCGTCGAACCCGGCTTGCGGGCCCAGAAACGCGACAATCAGGCTGGGCGCAGTGAACACGGTGACTTTTTTCCGGGCGGGGACGTCGTAAACCCAAATCTCGGCGCCCGGGTCCTTGTGCGAGCCCGGCCCGCCCTGGTGTACCAGCGAGTAGAGGCGCTTCGTGCCTGGATGATACGCGAGGTGTTGCGCACCGCCGATGCGCCACTCGTCTTTGAGCTCACCGTCGGTGAATAGCGGCCAGGGCGCCTTGGGCGTGGGGGCATCGCCGCCAAAATCCACCTCGTAGAGGAGGCCCTCGAAGGAGGCAAACCACCAAGTCGAGCCGTCGCGAACGCCCTTCTCGGTGATCGGATCGGCAACGACATCGAAGAATGACGTGCTGCGTGCGATTCGATCGAGCTCGCCATTGTCTTTCAGGTGCACCGTGATCGCCGTGCCGTTGCCACACAGCATGCCGAACCGGGTCGGACCCGCGGGGAACACTGCGGCGCAGCCAGCCGTTTGGACCTCCGCAACCATACGCATCGCCTCGACGTCCACGACAGAGACCGATGCGCCAGGAGACTGGTTGAGCACCACGATGAACCGCCCGCCGTCGAGTAGGCCGACCAACGCGATGCCCGGTCCCGTGTCCGCCGCTTTGGGTGGGATCTCGATCTCGCCCTTCACCTCCAGGGTGCGCGAGTCGTAGATCACCACGAAGTCGTGCCGCTCCCCGCGATGGCCGCGCGAGTAGATGGTGTCGACGTTGTAGATTTCGTTGCGCGTGCGCGACCACAGCGGCGCCTTCGGACTGATCTGCACACCGCTGTCGATCGCGCCCAGCATTTTCCCAGTGTCTCCGTCGAGTAGGATCGAATGACGAAACAATCGATCGGGGACCCACACCCAGTGATCACTCACCGTTTCGGGTAGCTGCATGACCTGGCCGACTTTCTCAGGCGGAAGGTCGGCACCCACGCGCGGCGTGAGGGCAAGAAGGCACACGCCGAGGCTCGCTGCCCCGAGCAGGCTGGCCCGGTGGGTCATGAGGGGGTGGTACCGAGTTGCCTCCCGATTGGCAATAGGAGATCAGGTGATTCCAGCCTCCCTTCTGAATTCCAGACACTGGGGGCTCCCCTTCTCAAACTCCCGGCACGTGGTTCCCCGAATCTCGTAGATTTGGCAGGCGTTGGGGCTCTCTGAAGTTCCCAAATGCACGCAGGATCCATCCTCTCTCGTCGCAAACGCCACCATGCCGAAGTGGCCTGGCTGTACAGCGGTGGCAAGGTCGTCCCGGCCGATTTCCCGCCATCGCACCAAGTCCTGCGGTGGGATCAAGATGCGGCCGTCGGTTCCTGTTCGGCAGCAGGCGCCGCAGGTCAGGCAGTCGAGGTTCTCGGACATCGAAGGAAGAGTATGGTGCGGGGATGCCGGACGCACGCGGTGGACTTCGCGCCGCAAGCGTGATCTATTGCGCGAGATGCGGAATTGGATGTTTTGTGCGGCTGTGCTGCTGCTGAGCTGCACTCGGAACGAGCAGCGGGAAGAGGTTGCGTTGCCGAACGTTGCGCCAGACACCGTCGTCGTCTCCTGGAGCGTGGTCAGTCGGAGCTCCGATCGGCGGAGCATGCACATCGTTCTCCACGCGAGTCGAGAGCTGATTACGATGAGCAGATCCGCTACCGGCACGATGATGAGCGTTGCCCGTACGGTGTCGAAAGAAGACTACGCGAAGCTCGTCGGGACGCTGCGCAGCCTGCAATGTTGCGCGTTGCCCCCCTCATCCGGAGAGCGCTCCGATCCTAGCGAGGCCAAGCCGCAGCTTGAAATCAATTTTGGCGATATGCAGTGCGAAATTGAGCTGTGGGATCGGGAGTGGCGCGAGGGGCGCGCGAGGGAATGCGGGTTCGCGTTTGCGCTCTTTCATCACAGCGGATTCGTGCCCGATCCACCGGTCGACGAGCCATCGCCGTAGCCGTATGCTCGCGCGCCATGTCCACGAAGTATTTCTGCGCGCATTGCGATAAGGAGTTCGTCCCCGAGGACGCGGTTGCCAAACCGCGCTGCCCACAGTGCATGCGAAGGGGCGGTGTCGAGCTCGTGAAGGAAGTTGCGCCCGAGGGTGACGCCAGCCGTTCGTGGTTGCTCATCGTTGCGTTGGTCATCGTGGCCGCGGGGCTTGGGTACGGGGTGTATCGCGCGACGACGGTCACGCTCGAAGAGACGCCCCCGCTGCGTCCGCTCGAGGCGCGAGAGCTCTCTGCGTATCTGGAGCGCGACCAGATACGGGTTGGGGCGTACGAGCCGATGATGGTGCTCCCCAAGCAGGTCGAGGGATGGCCCGAGGGGGCAGCGGAGATCGCGGCGCGAATGCACGGGGAATCCTCGCCCTGGTCACTAGAGCTTCCGCTGTCTCGCGAGGTGCTCACGGCGGACCAGACGCTTGCAATCATGGACGCGCACGAGGAGCGCGTGGCGCTCTACCCACTCGAGCTGGCAACCGCAATGGCCGCGTTGCTTCGGGACCGCGGGACCAAGGCCATGGTCGCGGAGGTGTGGGAGTTCGAAGGAGCACGCGCGCCTGCCGATCCATCGGGCATGTTGGGATACTTCGTGACGGCCGTCTATGACGGGAGCGCGTCGGGGGAACCGGCGGCGTACTTCGACCCCTGGGGAGGTCGCGGCGAGGTGAAGGTCTCGTCGGTTCGCGTCCTCCGCGACACCGAGGTGTTGGCGGCCGCCCTCGGGACAGAGGCCATGCGCATCATCGCGCGCTCGGGGGACGGACCGAAGGCCCTACCAATGGTCGACACGGCACTCCTCCTCGACCCCGCGTCTCCCTCACTTCGCACGGTGAACGGCACGATCCTCGTCGAGTCTGGCGGGATCGCTCAGGCCATAAGTGAATTCGAGGCGGCGCTTCAGCTCAGACCCGACGGGCCCCGTCAGCTCAAACTGATGCAACTTCATCTGGCCCAAGCAGGGATGCTCGAGATGAATGGTCAACAGGCGGAGGCCGAAGCGCAGTTCAGCAAGGCCAGTCGCACGGTCGCTGAGGTGATCGAAAAGTGGCCTCGGTATGGGCGCGCGCATGTCATGTTGGCGACGATTCATCTGGGCCTGGACGAGCCGGAACGAGCCCGGGTGGAGCTCGAGGCCGCCGAAGGGCTCAACCCCGATGGGCCGATGCTGTGGGCGGTTTGGGCGCAGTACCACCTCGCTCAAAGTGATCCCATCGCGGCTGCGACCAAGATGAAACGCGCGGTCGCTCTCGACCCCGACAACTGGCAGCTTCGCCTCCAAGCGGCGCGCACCTTTCAGGGGGCGGGTGACGACGAAGCGGCTGCCGAGAACGTTGGCGCGGCGATGCAATTGGTGCCGCCCAGCAAGCGAGCCGACATCCGCCAGTTCGTCGAGCGGATGATGGGGCCGGAGGCGTTGGGCGGCGCACCGGCGCCAGCGATCGAGGAGGGTGCCGACGCCGATCAGGACCTTCCCGAGCCGGCCTTGATGCTCGGAGATCCGTCGAACCTGCGCTTGCGGGACCCGGGGCAGGGGCTGAAGCTCGATCTCGAAGAGTAGCGGAAGCTCAGTCTTGCGCGGCCTCAATCGGCCGGTCGATGCTGCTCACCGACAAGACTCGCTCCCACAGCGCGTCCCACCCGTCGCCCGTGACCGAGCTGTAGGGGATGACGCGGTGCTTGACCTCGCGTTGAAACTTCGCGATTGCTGGCTTTCGTTTGCTCGTGGGCAGCTTGTCGATCTTCGTGGCCACGAGAATCGGCGTGACACCGACGCTTTGCAGGAATTCGAGGAGCTGAAGGTCGTCGTCCTGCGTACCCCGCCGGATATCGACGATGACGACGGCACCCCGTAGCCCGGGTCGCTCGCTGAGGAAGCCTTCGATCAGCGGGCCCCACGACTTGCGCTCGGCCTTGCTTCGCTGCGCGTAGCCGTACCCGGGTAAGTCGACCAAGTCGAGGTGCGCCTCGTCGTCGTTGGTCCGGAGGCGCACGCGAAAGATGTTGATGGCGCGCGTGCAACCCGGCGCGCCGCTGGTGCGGACGAGTTTCTTTCGCCGGACGAGGCTGTTGATCAGGCTGGACTTGCCGACGTTCGATCGTCCCGCGAACGCGACCTCAGCAAAGGTCGGCGCTGGCAACTGTCCGAGCGCGGTTGCTCCGGCGACGAATTCTGCGTCGAGTACGTCCATGATCGGGGTTGTAGCGCCCCTGGCAACTCACGCACGTACGCGGCGCTGGATGGCGGCCTTGAGGTCTCGAAGCTCGGGTGAGCCGAGGGCCGCCGCGACCAAGAGATAGGTCCCAAGTCCGGCCACGGCGGTGGCAGCAAATACAGCCACATTGCGTGGGTCGTTGCCACCGTTGCTCCATTGACCGAGGCGGGCGCCTGCCCAGACGACCCCACCCATCACGGCGCTCGCGACGACGATGCGAAGGACGCTCGCCTGGACCTCCGCGAGACCGAGGTCACCGGATCTCCTGTGAAGAAGCCAAAGCAGCGCAACGAGCTGGGTGACGGCAGCGGCGGACGTTGCCGCAGCGAGGCCGGCATGCTGCATCGGTCCCATCAGGACGAAGCTGAGTGTGACGAACGCGACGAGATTAAAGGCGCTGGCAATGACCGGGGTCCGTGTGTCGTTGTGTGCGTGGAACATCGGAACGATGGTGCGCACGGACGCGACCGCCCAAATCCCTGCGGCCTGCCAAACCAATGAGCGTGTGGTTTCATGAATGGCAGCCGCGTCGTAGTGGCCGCGTCCGAAGAACACCGTCACCGCCGGTTCTGCCAGGACTGCCAGTGCGACAGCAGACGGCACCGCGACGAACAGTGAGAGTCGAAGCGCGTGGCGGAATAGGCGCTTGGCTTCCTCTTCGTCGCCTTTGGCTACGGCATCGCTCAATGCGGGAAGTGCGGCCGAGGCGATCGCAAGCGCAAACATACCCTGCGGGATCTCGGCGAGGCGCTGCCCATAGTAGAGGTAGCTCACGCTTCCCGTTGGCAGGAAGGACGCGAATAGTCGCGAGAGGAGCACGTTGAGCTGGTAGACGCCGAGTCCCGCCAGTAGCGGGACCATGAGACGCGCGCACTTGCGCACGTAGATGTCGCCGAAGCCGATTTGCGGGCGGACGATCAGGTTTGCTTTTCGAAGTGAGGGGAGCTGTGCAGCGATCTGGAGAACTCCGCCGAGGAGGGCGCCGACGGCGAGGGCGAAGATTGCGGGCCAGCCCAGATCGACGAGCAGGGGCGCAAGGAGCAGCGCTGCGGCGATCAGGCTGATGTTGAGCAGCGCCGGGGCGAAGGCCGGGGCCGCGAATCGCTTGCTCGCGTACAGGGCCCCCATCATCAGCGCCGAGATCCCCATCAAAAAGATATACGGAAAGAGCAGCCGGGTGAGCGTGACGGTGGTTTCAAACAAGGCTTCGTCGCGCTGAAATCCCCACGCATAGCCTTTGACGATCCATGGGGCGCCCGCGATGCCCACCACCGTGACCACCAACAGAACGAGGGCCATGGCGCCGATCAGGTTCCCGTAGAATTGCCGGGCGCGCGCCATACTTTCGCGTTCGCGCACCTCTGTGAACACTGGGACGAATGCTGCCGATACCGCGCCTTCGCCCAGCAGCACGCGCAGCGCGTTGGGGATGGTGAACGCAAGCCAAAACGCGTCGGTGGCACCCAAAGCGAATACGGCAGCGACCACTGCGTCCCGGATCGCGCCCAGGATTCGCGACGTGAGAGTGCCAGTGGCCACCACGCCCGCGCGGCGGACGATCTCGCCGCCGGAGGTTCTAACTGGCTCGCCGGACATCGGCGGAAGGATGCGCCCGAGGTGTCGATCCCGGCAAGAAAGCCGGGCCGATCAGCTCGCGCTGAGGAGGCCCTGAAGCTGTGCAATTTCTATGGCGTAGGACGTACCGCAATAGTCGCAGCCGATGCTCAGCGGCTCGCCTTCGTCGACGAGCTCTTGAATCTCCGAACGATCGAGGAGGCTGAGGGTCGTCATCACTCGGAGCTCGCTGCACTGACAACCGAAGCGGATGTCGTTGCTGTCCAACCAGGTGAACGGCATCCCTTCGAAGATTTGCTCGATCAGTTGAGACGGCGAGCCGTCGGATTGTTGTAGGCGTTCTCGGATCTCGACGAAGTCTTCGAGGCGCTTGGTCATCGTTGCCATGGCGGCCTCGGCCTCCGTGGCTTCGGGCAGGAGCTGGACGACGAAGCCGCCGGCCGTGGGGTTTTCGCCCTCGGCCACCGAACCCAACGAAATCATCGATATGATTTGTTCCGATAGCTGCATGTAACGCATGAAGGCCTCGGAAAGATTCCCGCTTTCGGGCACCTCGACCACGCCGCGGTGGAGATCGGAGTTTGGCAGCGTCCGCATCATCTCCAGAGTTGCTCGGGTTCGACGGATGTTGGGTGGGGCGCTCCCGGAGCCCTGCTGCAAGAGGCCGCGGGTCCAACCGTCAGGGTGCGAGTCTGCGATGAGCTGGCCGGCCTCTTCGTCGAAGCGAACGATGCATTGGACGCGCAGGGTCGGGGCCATGGTTTCCCGGTACAGCACCGCGCTGGTCACCAGGTTCGCCATGTCGTGGGCGATGGCGCCAGAGAGTTTCTGGGCCGCGATGACGCCCTGGGTGGTGTCTGTCGTTCGGGCGGCGACGATGCGAAAAGCCCCGTCGTCGGTCATCGCTCGCATCACCGAGTCGTTTTCGGGCATGTTTCCTTTGAAGCGTATTGGCGATTGGTTGGCAAGCGCTACTCTTAGGCCGGGAGTATCACATGACAACGCATCAGATCGTTCTCGTCCCGGGCGACGGAATTGGCCCGGAAGTCGCCGCTGCCACCACGCGCGTCCTCGAGGCGGCCCGGGCGCCGATCGAATGGGTGGAGCATCACGCTGGCATCACCGCGCTGCAAACATTGGGTGAGGTCCTCCCCGAGCAGACCCTGGACGCTGTTCGTGAGCGAGGCATCGCGCTCAAGGGACCGTGCACGACGCCGGTGGGCGAAGGCTTCACCTCGGTCAACGTGCAGCTGCGCAAGCGGCTCGACCTCTACGCCGCCGTTCGTCCGGTGCGCAACCTGCCGGGTATTATCACCCGGTACGAAGACGTCGATTTGGTCGTGATTCGGGAGAACACGGAAGGCCTCTACAGCGGAATCGAGAACGAGATCACCAAGGGCGTCGTGACGAGCCTCAAGGTCGCGACCGAGTCGGCTTCCACGCGGATCGCCCGAGCGGCCTTTCAATATGCCCGCGACCGTGGCCGCAAGAAAGTCACCGTGATGCACAAAGCCAACATCATGAAGATGACCGACGGAATGTTCATCCGATGCGCGCGCGCCGTTCAGGAGGCTGAGGGCTTCACCGACATCGACTACGAAGAGGTGATCATCGATGCGGGTTGCATGAGGCTCGTGCAGGACCCGACCCAGTTCGATGTCCTGCTGCTCGAGAACCTGTACGGCGACGTGCTCAGCGACCTTTGCGCCGGCTTCGTGGGCGGCCTGGGCGTAGTTCCCGGGGCGAACATCGGCAACGATTATGCAGTTTTCGAGGCGGTGCACGGATCCGCACCCGACATCGCGGGCAAGGGCGTCGCGAACCCGCTCGCTCTCCTCATGTCGGCGGTGATGATGCTGAATCACATTGCCGATACGCGGGGGGACGAGAGTTGTCGCGCCGCCGCCGGCCGCATTCGAGAGGCATACAATCGCACGTTGTCCGATGGCCAAAAGACCCGGGACCTCGGCGGAGAGCTAGGCACCGAGGAGTTCGCCTCTGCCCTGATCGAACGAATCGAGCCTTAGTCGCCCGACGCTCGGACCCCGCCGCTGCCTCCCGCAACGCGAAGCAGTGGCGGCAGCACGATCAAAGTTGCCACCAAGCAACCACCGATCGTCACGGCAATCAACTCGCCGAAGTTCCGAACGGGAACGAATGAACTGAGGAGCAGCACACTGAAGCCAGCCATCAGCGTTACGCACGAGATGACGATGGCTCGGCCGGTGCCTCGCGCGGCGCGCACCAACGCGGCTTCGCGGCCGATTCCCGTATGCATTTCTTCGCGAAAACGCGCGAGGACATGAATGGTGCCGTTGACGGCGAGGCCGAGGCTGATCGAAAAGATGATCACGGTCGAGACGTTGAGGGGGATCTCGCGCCACACCATGTAGGCCATCGTCGCGACCAACGGGATCAAGTTGGGTGGAATGCTCAACAGCCCGAGCCGAATGCTCCGAAAGAAGAATGCGAGCAGCAGGAAGATGACCACGACCGCGACCAACAAGCTCCCAAGCAGGTCGTTCACGACGGCGGCTTGCCCGCGCGAGCCCGTGTAGGCATCCCCGGTGAATGACACTTTCACCGTATTGTCATCTCCGATTTCAGCCTCGATGACCTCATCGAGATCGTCGAGAAACCGCATCGTGGCTTGGGCGCCGACGTCACGGAGCTTGAATTGAATACGCGCCTTCTTGCCGTCTTGGGTGAGCCAGTCGGACAGTGGGCTCGGCTTGCGCTGACTCATCATGGTGACGAGGCCCTTGATCTGCTTGGAGCTCTTGAAGTTCTCGGACCGCACGCTCGGATCATCGGCAAGGAGCGCGTACGACTCGCGTAGCATGTCGCCGTAACTCAGCGTGCGGATAATCTCCGGGCGAAGGGCGGCCCAGTTCCGGATCCTCTGGATGGTTTGCACCATCTCGGGATTCATGAAGTGGTATTCCTCCGTGCTGACCAACACGACCTCGAGCGGGCGGACCCCGGCGAGCTTTTCTTCGATCAACAGCGTCGTCGTGTACACCGGGTCGGTCTCGTCGAACTGGTCGAGTAGGGCGTGGTCGACCGTGATTTGACTTGCGACATAGCCCGCGCCCACTGTGAATACCGCCGTCGCGCCGAGCACGGCCCATCGCCAACGAAGCAGCTTTGCGACCAGGCTGCTCGTCACGGTGGTGAACATGCTGGTTCGCTCTCGTCGCATCTCTTCGCGCTTGGGTGGGGTGACCCAGGTGAGAATCGCGGGCACAAACGTGATGATGACGACGTAGGAGACCATGACGCCGAGACCGGCGGTGAGTCCGAAGTGTCGCAGCATCACCGTCTTCGAGACGACGAGCGAGGCTAGGCCAACGGCCGTCGTCGCCGAGGTGAGCATGCAGGCCACCGCGATTGCGCGGACGGTGCGTCGCCCGGCAGCGCGACGATCGGCGTCGTCGTCGTCGCTCACCTCGTCACGATACCTTTGAATTAAATGCGTGGCATCGCTGATGCCGATGATGATCAAGAGCGGCGGGATGACGTTGTTGAGGATGTTCATCGGCTCGCCGACGAGCGCCATGCCGCCGAGCGTCACCAGAGTCGTGATGGCGACCGCGCCGAACGGGAGCAAGACGCCGGGCACCCAGCGGAACGACAACATGAGCAGGGCCAGGCAAACCACTAGGGTCAGCGGAATCAGGCGCAGGTTGTCCGCGCGCATCTTGCTGACGATGACGCTGCGAAGGTAAGGCAAGCCGCCCACGTGCAACTGGATGTCTTGAAACTCAGGCAGCTCCAATCCTGCGCGGAGCTCGTCCATTGCCTTGCGCATCTCGCGCGGGCCGAGCTCGGGCAGCTGAAGCGCTATCCCGGCGACCGTGTGGTCCTCGTCGATGAGCCGGCCCACCAGAAGCGGGTTACCGGCAATGGCGCTCGCGAGCTCGGCAGCTTCCTCTTCGGTGACCTCGGTCCCTTCCACGATTGGGTCGGTCCGCAGCTCTGCGGAAAGGGCCGGGCCAACTTTGGCGATGCCATCGGGGAACCGCTCCGGATCGCTTTCGATGATGTCGAGGAGGGCGTTGAATGCGTCGTCCTCGAGATCGCCTTGGGCGTCAGCTTCGTCGAGGGAGTCGAGATCGTCGAGCGAATCGAGGTCGTCGAGACCACCTTCGTCCTCGGGGCCGCCGACTTCTTCGAGGCCGTCCAAGTCATCGAGGTCGTCCAGATCGCCGTCTTCGTCGTCCGGCGCCCCTTTGACGCGCCGCGGGATGCTGAGAGTGGTGATGCCCGCGACTCTGTCCACCCAGGGCTTATCGGCGAAGTAGAGCGAGAGATCGTGGATCTGCTGAAGAGTGTCCCGGGAGAGAACGTCCTCAGCCTCCACCAGGATGAGGACCGCCTCGCGCCGCTTGCCGAACCACTCCTGGAATCGCTGCTGAATCAGCGCGTATTCCTCGCCCTCAAACGACGAAAGAAGGCTCTCCGGGGCCGGGTCGGCGGTCAGTTTGGGGATCTGGCTCGCGAAAGCCAGGGTCAGCAGAACGGAGACCCACACCACGCGCTTCCGGCGCTCGGTGACGAGCTTTGCAAGCCAATTCAAGGTTTGTTGGCGTCGGGACACGAGCGTGTATGTCTGGTAGGAGCGGGGCTCGCAAGGTTGTTCTCACCGGCTTGACAGCCCTGCTCGGCAGGGCTACCACCCGCGTCCCTACGGGGAGGATATCAGAGTGGCCAACCACGCTTCAGCAAAAAAGCGAGTCCGTCAGACGGTCAAGCGCACCGCGCGAAACCGGCAAATCAGCACCTACGTGCGTACGTGTGTGAAGCGCGTGCGCGCCGCAGTCGAGGCGGGTGATGCTAGCGCCGCGAAGAAGGCGCTCATCGAGGCCGAGAGCCGTATCGATGGCGCAGTGTCGAAGGGCATCTTCCATCGCAAGACCGGCTCGCGGTACATTTCCAGGCTGACCCACCAAGTCAACGCGCTTCAGGGCTGAAGCCCCACAGGCCGCGTCGGCGAAGGCCGTTTAGTGCTGGTCCGCGCAAAGCTCGAGGACTGCGTCCTGCAGGATGACGTCCGGCGGGCGCTTGCTGCCTTTGAGCGCACGGTCGGTTTCCGCGATCAGGGTGAATGCTCGTCCGAGGCTGTCCGCCGTGAATCGCCGGGCCGATTCGGTGAGGTCGCCGGCTTTGAAGGGTGGGGCGCCCGCGCGCTTGGCCGCCTCTTGCGGGCGAAGGCCCTCGGACAACGCTTCGCGCATGCGGGCGACAATCCGCAACTGCCGCGCCACCATCGCGAGCAGGCGCAGTGGTGGCTCGCGATCGTCGAGGAGTGACTGTGCCGCCGCAATGCCTTTGCGGCGGTCCTTGAGCCCGATCGCGTCGACGAGGCTCCAAATTGACTCCACCCGGATGCGCGTCACACACATCATCACCGCGTCGGCGTCGATACGCTGACCTGCGCCCACGAACAATGATAGACGTTCCATCGCGTCGTCGATCGCGGCGAGGTCGTCGCCCACGGCGTCGAGCAACGCTTCGATCGCTTGCGGCGCGATGTTGTGCTCTCGTGCCGTGGCCTCTGCGCGAATGAACTCGCGCAGGTCACGCCCGCGAAGCGGTTTGGCGTCGATGAGAACGCCCTTTTTCTTTGCGGCTTTGGCGAGCTTGCCGCGCCCGTCGAGCTTGGTTGCCGTGGCGACGAAACACGTAGATTCGCTAGGATCATCGAGGTATTCCACGAGCTTGGTCTGCTCGGTGGGTGTCATCGCGTCCATGTGTCGCAGCAGTACGAGGCGCGTGTCGGCCATCATCGGGAGGGTGCGAGCAGCGGAGATCACGCGTGCCGCGTCGAGGCCCTTGCCGTCGAACACCTCGACGTTGAAACCGGGTGCGCCCATCGAGTCGACCGCCTTGCGCACCGCATCGACAACGCGCTCGATGAGCAGGCGCTCCGTTCCGACCAGCACGTAGACCGGATCGAGCGAGCCTTTTGAGGCCCTCGTGGTGACGTCATTGAGGCTTGGCACTACTCAGCGGGCTTCGTCATCCGAGAAGGTGACTTCGCCGCTATGTTGTACCCTGTCCCCGAGAATTTGAAAGCGGTAACGTCCAACCTCTTGCCGGCGCACGGTCACCACCATCTCGAGCCGACGGTTGGGCTCGAACTGCGGGCGACTGAGCCGAAGCTTGTGCACGATCGTGCGCTGCTTTCGGTCGTTGACGAAAACCGTCATCGTGGGGGCGATGAACCTCCGTTCGGAGGTCTGGATGTCATAGAACAGCACCTCGAACTCCGAGTCGCCCACCGGCGCGTTGAAATTCGCCACGAGGGTCGCTCTCCATTGGCGATCTTCGACCGGCGCATCGCTCGTTTCGCGCAGCCGGGTGGCCTTGTTGGACTGGGCAAAGCGAATGACGCCCGACTCCGAGAGGGAGCGCGGAACGCCCTTTTGAACGAGATAGATTCTCGCCCGCAGGCCCGACGCGGCCTCAGCATCCTGCCAAGGGGTGGCGGCCGAGACGACGGCGGCCAGAACGGTTACGACGAGTGCGAGACGTGGATTCACAGCTTGCTCCTGGGTTGCGGTCCAGGATCAAGGTAGCAACTGGAACTTTACAGTGACAGGGTGATAAGGTGGTCAAATGTAGGATTTGCCCCTCCTTCGGTTCCAAGCTCCGCCAAAAAGTTGTGCCCCAAGCCGGTGACAGCTAACTCCGACCCAGGAACGGAGCTCGATGACGACGGTCGGTGGGGGTGTTAAAGGACTGGTCGCGCGCGCGCAGCGCGAGGCGCAGAGGCGCACGCAGAGTCCGTCTACGGCCTATCTGCTTCTCGTGATGCTGCAGACCGGAGGCCCAACGGGGAAGCTCCTGTCTCAGCTCGGGGTGAAGGAGAGCGATCTGCTGAGTGCGATTCGGGTCGTGGACATGGAGCCGACGAGCGCGCTCGAACGGGCGGTGGAGCGTGCGTACCGGCTTGCGAAATCGACGGGAGCGGCAGAGGTGTTGCCAGCGCACCTTCTTCTTGCGATCGCGCGCGACACGCGGAGTGCAGGGCACCGAAGCCTCGAACTGATCGGCGCCGGATCTAGGCGTGTGCAAGAGGCGGTGCAGAGCGTATTGCACCCAGAAGACGCGCAGAGCGCGCGAACCTCCACGTACATCAGGCCAGCCGCGTCATTTCCGGCCCAACCGGAGGCGAAGCCCTCACGCCCGTCCGCGCGTAGAGTTGCGGAGCCCGCGCCGCTCATCGCCTTGCGCGTCGAACAGCCTGAAGAAGAAGAAACCGTCATCGAGGCGCTTGCCGAAACGCCTGAGGACGAGTTGATCGTTCCCTCGTCGTCACCCTTCGGACTAGATGCGGGCAAGTATCCGATGCTCGCCAAGCTCGGCCGAAACCTCACCGAGATGGCTTCGTTGGGACGCATCGACGAGGTGATCGGTCGCGACGACGAAATCGAACGGCTCCTCGATGTATTGGCGCGAAGGCGGTCGAACAACCCGATTCTCGTGGGACCGCCCGGTGTGGGCAAGACTGCGATCGTCGAAGGGCTCGCGCTGAGGCTGGCGCAGGGAGGCGAAGGCGTGCGCGGGCTCGAAAGCACGATCCTCGTCGAGCTTTCCGCTGGCGGCTTGGTTTCCGGTACAGGGGTGCGCGGCGCGCTCTCCGAGCGGATGCGCAGGCTTCAGTTCGAGGTGAAGCGGGCGAACGGCAAGATCGTGCTTTTCATCGACGAGGTACACACTCTCTTCATCGGAGGGGAGTCGCCCGACGATCTCGCGCACGAGCTCAAAGCGTCGCTCGCCCGGGGCGAGCTTCCGTGCATCGGTGCAACGACCGACGTCGAGTACCGCAAGTACGTCGAACGAGACGCCGCTCTGGCGCGTCGGTTCTCGCCGATTCACGTGGCCGAGCCGACCCCCGAAGACGCGATCGAGATTCTTCGCGGTATCGCGCCTCGCTACGAGGTTCATCATGGCATTACGTACGAGCCGTCCGCGGTCGAGTCCGCGGTCGAGCTCTCTGTGCGCTACATGTCCGAGCAGACACTGCCCGACAAAGCGATCGGTCTTCTCGATCTCGCAGGGGCGCGAACGCGTCGGCGGGGTGGAGCTGTGGTCGATCGCGAAGCCGTGGCGCAGGTCGTCGCCGACAAAGTGCGCGTCCCGGTCGAACGGCTCTTGGTCACCGACTCGCAGAAGCTCCTCGAGCTCGAACGGCACGTCGCTGAGCACGTGGTTGGTCACGTCGAGGTCATGACTCGCATCTCGGATGCGCTCCGCAAGGGTGCGGCCGGGTTCCACGGGCATGGGCCGCTCGCGACGTTCTTGTTCCTCGGCCCAACCGGCGTGGGCAAGACCGAAACCGCCCGCGCGCTCAACGAGCTGTTTTTCATGGGGTGCCCGATGACTCGCATCGACATGAGCGAGCTCAGCGAGTCCCATGCGGTCGCGAAGCTGCTTGGCGCGCCTCCGGGTTATATCGGTCACGACACCGGCGGGCTGCTCACCGAAGCGATTCGTCATCGGCCCTATCAGCTCGTCTTGCTCGATGAGATCGAAAAAGCACACATGGATGTGCTCCAATCGCTTTTGCCGCTCCTGGAAGACGGCCGCTTGACGGACGGCAAGGGGCGGACCGTGGACTGCACCCACACGATTGTAGTCATGACGTCAAACCTCGGCGCACAGCAATCCAATCGCGGCCAAGGCTCGATAGGTTTCGGGGGTGCTTCGGCCGGTTCGGAGGAAGTGTTATCGGCCGCACTCGCCGCTGCACGGCGCGCTCTTCCGCCCGAGCTTTGGAACCGTATCGACGAGCCACTGTTCTTCGGTCCGCTTAGCCGCGAAGAGGTCCGCGAGATTGCGCGTCGCATGGTCGCAGGTGTCGTGCAGCAGCTCCGCGAGCGACAGGGCGTCGAGCTCAGCGTCGAAGCCACCGCGATCGATGCATTGCTCGCTCTCGGCGGTTACGATGCCGAGCTCGGCGCGCGCCCGATGCGTCGCGCAATCAGCCGGATGGTCGAAGCGCCATTAGCGGTAGCGATCCTCGGTGGCGACTTCCAGCGCGGGGATCGCATTCGTGCGGTGGGCGATGAAGAAGGGGTTCACTTCGAGCCGCTCGAAGGCTCGGTCGAAGCCGCGGAGTGAGGTTGGCCTTCACGCCTTTGTCGTACGAAGGATCTTCGACGCTTTGGCCTGCGACAGGCCCGCGGCTCGCGCGCACTTGACGATGATCGGAACCACAGAGTCGTAAGCGGTGAGCGCATCCCGGCTGACGCGCCGGAGCGCGCTTCGATGGTTCGCAACAGCGCCCACATCGCCGCGCGCGATCGGACCCGTGAGTGCGCTCGGAACGCCTAGGTTTTGAACGTTTTCTCCCACGCTCTGCAGCAGTCCGCCGATCGCGTGCTCGGCGGCACGCTTGTCGAAGCCGAGGTCCTCGAGCACTCCGACCGAGACGAACGCCAGCGCTGCAGCACCATTTGCGGCCAAGGCAGCAGCGGCGTGATATGCGCCGTCGCCAGTTTGGGCGACGACGGCGCGCGCGCCACATGATCTTGCGATGCGCCGACTCGTGGCGATTGCGCGTCGGGACCCATTCACACTGAAGGTGGTTCCGTGAAGGTCGGGGCTGCTGCGCATGCTCGGGAACGACACCAGCGGGTGCATGATGCCCACTGCGGCGCCGCACGCTTCGCAAGACCGGAGCTCTTCGGTTCCTCGGCTGCCTGCACAATGGAGCACCGTGGTGCTGCGGCTCACGTCGGGGGCGACCTTCCGGGCGACCGTTTCGATCGAGCCGTCGGAAACCGCGAGGACCACTGCATCGGCACGTTGCACGCTCGAACGATTCCAGCGGCGGCCCGCGGTGACCACGTTGTGCTGTCCGCTCGATTCCAATGACCGTCGCAGCGCCCTGCCGACCCGGCCGCGCCCGATGATCAGGATGTTCATCCTTCGCCTTGGTAGAGCCCGTGCGAACCGATGTGCTCGATGACAGCGGTCGGGACGAGCCCCGTAACGTCAGCCGCGTGTGCGAATCCGGAGCGGATGTCGGTCGAGTTGATGTTCGGAATCGAGATCGGGCAACCCTCCGGAACCGGAGAACCTTGACGCCCGATTACGAGGGGCGGCGCGACCTTCACAACTTCATCCCACCGGTGCCAGCGATTGGTCGTGGGTAAGACGTCGGCACCGATGAGAAGGCGAAAAACCGCGTCCGGGTGCTCGCTTTCCAAAGCGTCGAGGGTGTCGAGCGTCCTGCTGACGCCTCCGAGACGCTGTTCGATGTCAGAGACCTCGACGTCTCGAAAAACGGAAAAAGCAAGCTTGCACATGGATAGTCTCTGTTCGAACGACGCGCCGTGCTCTTTGTCGAACGCGTGCTTCCAGGTTGGGATGATCCAGACCGCATCCACATCGGCTGCCGAGAGAGCCCATGCGACCGAAAGAACATGCCCGAGATGTGGAGGGTCGAAGCTTCCTCCGTAGATCGCGACCCGTCGCGTCGTCACGGCGCCACCATCATCTTGGCGCCTCGGCCTTGGATCGGTTCGCTCCACGCGACCTCTCCGCTGAGGTTAATCGCCTTCAGCACGACGCCGCCGGATTCGGAGTGGTCGTCGAGGAGACCGACGTGTCCCACGTCGAGCGGTCCCGGACTGAAGAAGCAACGGGGCCCGAAGCGTTTAAACATCAGTTCCGTCGCGTCGCCGTAGACGACTACGTTGGAGTTGATGACGTCCTCTTCTCCAACGGTGGACTTGTTTCGAACGATGAGCACGATCCGATCGTCGAGCATTTCCATCGCGCGCCTGGGTGCCGGTGGCGCTACCCGCAGCTTGCCGAGGTAGCGTGCCCCTCGGAGCTCCCGAAGGACATCCTCGATGTCGTCTGCGGAGCCTGTTGCCGCGACATCAGCGACTCGCTGCTCGATCGTGTGGTCGCTGTCCTTCGATTCGTGCGCCGCAACGAAATCGCGAAGGGCGTCGTCTTCGCCGAGATAGATCACCGCGTCGACCTCGAGGTCGCAGATCAGCAGCTTGGCGGCTTGCTCGAGAGCAGCCGCGTCGGTGTCCGCAGGACCGATGAAACCCAATCGCATCGTCCTAGGGATCTACACCAGCTTGGGCCCGAGCTTCAAAATGTGAGTCACTTATCGCGAATCGAACCAGCGCCCACGCCTCTGGTGTTTCCTGAATTGCGCTCAGACGGCTGGCATCGTTGGCGGGTACATCATGCCCAGCAATCTTGAGCAGCGCGTCGACAGCGGAGGGAACGTCCCCCGTTAGGGTCAGTGCAACGCGGTCTCCCAGCTCGGCGATGGCGAAAGGGACGGCTCGCGTCGCGAAGGCGGCATTTCCCCGCAGTTCGAGCACCAGGCTCTCCACCTCATCCCGCCAACGCCGAGGCACGGCCTTGAGCAGCTTCTTGCGGAGGTCCTGCATCTGTCGAGGCTCCGGCTGCTGCGCCCTGCTGGCCTCGTGACCTTGAAGCAGCGCAAGCAGCGCGACATCGAGATCCTCGGGCCGGGCGCGTAATGCAGGCGCGAGATGGTGGCTGGCGATCCTTAGTGCGCGGGCGAACAGGAACACCCGTTCCTGGGGAGTGGTCAACTCGTGCAGGTTCCCCCCTACGACGAGGGTAGGCGGGTCTCCACCGATCGGCATGCACGCTGCGGGCGCGACGTAGGTCACCTTCAAGCGCGGCTCGCTGATGCCTAGAGCCTCGGCGACGGCGCCCGCTTCTTCGGTCAGGCCCCGGTGCGGGCCCAATGGTTTGCGCAGGCGCCATGCGTTGGCATCGAACGGCAACACTTTGTCGAACGAGTGCTCACACAATGAAAAAAGGCGTCGAAGCGTTTGCGGCAGACCAGGAGGCGCCACGATGCTGTCGACGACGGTCGACAAAGGGACCTTGGTTTCCCCGAGGGCTTTGCCTCGAGGGGTGACGTCGCCTTCGAACAGCAATGCCGGATGACCGATCGCGATCGCCGCACTGGCCGCGCATGACGCGGGGCCAGGACCATGTCGCCGCGCGAGCACCCGCACCAAGGTCGTCCACGAGCCTTCGCTGCCAGGATTTGCGTTGATGGCGGTCCGCAAGTCACTGACGGCGCGGTTCAAATGCATGGCTTCGGCGGGGCCGGCGCCCTGTCGCTGGTAATAGTCCGCGAATGCGAGGATCACGTCGGGATCCGTTGGCTGTTGGCCTCGAAGATTTTCCAGCATCAGCTCGGCCTGCCGTGCTTGGCCCGCGGACTCGACTGCACGCGCTAGCCGAATGCGATAATCGCGGTCCTGCGCATCGCTGCCAGCTCGCCGAACGAGCTCCTCGAGCAACCTAGCCGCTTCGACGTTCTTGTCCTGGCGGCTCAACACCGATGCGAGCAGGTCCAGTGTTTCGATGTGCGTCGGCGTAAGCTTGGTCACACGCCGGAGCGAGGCTTCGGCGCGCGGGAGGTCTTGAAGATGCACATCGTATGTCTCCGCGAGCTGAGAAAATGCCCAAATCTGCTCATCGGTGCTGCGGTTCAATCGTGCGATGCGAATCAGGCCCTCGGCAGCGCCCTGCCAGTTTTCCGTCGCGCGGTGCGTGTCCACGAGCTCCTGGAGTGCGGCGAAGTTGTGCGGGTCGAGCTCCAGGCATTCGTTCAGCGCGTCGGTGACGCCCTCCATGTCTCCGCGCTCGCGACGCTGGCGGGCCTTTTCCAGCAGGAGCCCGACGAGCGTTGGCGTGTCGGCGCCCGCGTCGATGCGCAAATCGGTGAGGGTGGCCAGCAAATCTGGCTCGCCCTGGCTGCGGTAGAGAGCGGCGAGCCGGCGGTACACATCCAGGTAGGTGAGGTCGCAATTCGCGGCGGCGACCCAAGCGTCGACTGCGCGGGCTTGATCATCGAGCTCTTTTTCGAAGATACAGGCAGCTTCCCGCCACAGCGATGCGGCGCGATGGTTGTCCTTGGCTCGTGCGGCGGCGTCCTGATAGGCGCGCGCGGCGTCTTCCCACCGCTTCGCCGCGTGAAGGAGCCGCGCTTCGCCCTCGCGCGCCAGCGGATGACTCTGTGCCGCGTCCAAGACCTCGAGCGCGCGCTCCGGGTCCCCCAACTGCTGGAGCACGTGGGCGGCGTCTAGGGCAAGCGCGCCGCGCTCCACGTCGTCATCGAGGGAAGATCCCAGCGCGGTGAGCGCCCGCAAGCTCAATGGCAAATCGCCCTTCGCGTATGCCGCGCCGAGCACTTGTCTTGCCAAGCCCGGGTCGGACTCGAGCGAGTCGTCGATACCGCGCAACAGTCTGTCGATGTCGGCCTGCATGATGTCCGAGTCGGTCTTGAGCAGCTCGACCATGAGCCTGTGCCTCGCAAGCCGGTCCGCGGAGTCGGGAGGAAGAGCCTCCGAAAGTCGACGAGCGCTCGAACGGATGCGCTCGGGGTCATCCTCCCGAAGCGCATCCCATTCGAGGGCATGGGCCGTTGGGATGTGCTCGGGGCGCAACTCGGCGATCGATTGCAGAGACAAGCGCGCGCTTTGCATGTCGCGCCTCGCCAGGCGGTCGACTTCGGCCATCGCAGAGAAAGCCACGAGCCGCTCGCCGTCGTCGGTGGCTTCACGCGCCCGCCGCATTTCCGATTCGGCCAAGCGCGCGAACTCCAAAGCCTGAAGCTCTGCATCCTTGCGCTGCACCCGAATCGCTTGGTCGTTCGGGCGGGCCTCCGAAGCGTCCCTGAGAACCTTTGCGGCTCGAGCCGGAAGACCCGCCGCACGGTATGAAGCGGCGGCGCGTTCGAGGTATGTGACCAAGTCCAGTCGGCGCGCGGCCGCCGCCATGAGGTCGCCAGCCGCCTCGGTGGCGCCGCCGGTCGCCTCGAACAGATGCTCTACGAGGAGAGGATCAGGGGCGTCCGGATTCAACGCGTCTTGGGCATGTGCAAAGCGCTCCTTGCGTTCGCCCCCTTCGTCCCCAGTAAGCGTCCACATCGATGCGCGCAGTCGGTGCGCAGGCGCCTCCGCCGGATCGAGGTCGGCCTGGGCCCCTGCACTTTCCGCTCGGGCTTGCGGGGAGCCGAGATTGTCCTCGAGCTCCCACAAGGCGGGCCAGTAGTCGGCCTCCTGTGCCAATGCGTCTTCGCACAGGCTCATCGCCGCCTTGGTCCCCGGCGGGGCCAGGCGCGCAGCCATCGTAAAGGCGAATGCGCTGCGCGCGCCGGTCGTCGCCCGGCCTTCGTCTGCCCAGGCCCGGGCGTGACGTTCTGGATCGTCGTCCTCGAGAAGCAGAGCTCTGCCGATCAGTGGGCTACCCGGAACACGCTCTTCCGCTTGAAGCAGGGCCGTCCGGCGGTCGGTCGTTCCCGCAACGTTGGCGAGCTCAGCGAGCGCAAGAGCTGCCCCCGCCAGCAGATCCGGCGGTGTTTCCGCGAGCTCACGTTCGAGGGCGGCAATGAAAAGTGCGCCGTCTCCACCGTGCGCAGCGTCGTCGGCGCGAACCATGTCTGACGAAACGCCTGCTGCCTCGTCAGCCATCGCTTCGAGCAATCGCCGTACCTCGCTCCCCTCTTCGGCGTCCACCATGACCAAGCGTGCCGAGGCCTGCAGGTAGGCGTCCAGGGTCGGCGCGTTTTTCGCGTCGCGGGACGCGTTCTCGTAGTGCGTTTGCTCACCCCGCTCTGCGTGCAGGCGTGCGCGCCGAGCGCTATTGACTGCGCGGGCTTCCGGGGTTTGATTGGACGCGCTGTCGAGGGTGTCGATCGCCCTTTGCGTGTCGCCGGCAAGCGCCGCGGCCTCGGCGATAGTCCAAACCGACGCCGTGTCGTCGGCCTGGTCGAGGAGCGTTCGTCGAAAGGCTGCCGCGATCGGCGCGGGGGCATGCTCCGCTGCTGCCCCGAGCAACTCGACCACCGCTTCCGTTTCGCCGAGCGCTCGTGCCGCGCGAATCACGCCGAGGTGCGCAGCAACCAGCCTGGGCTGAAGCTCGATGGCCCGGGAAAACATGCTTTTCGCGGCTTCGACTGCGCCGCCGCTCTCCATGAGCTGCGCGGCGTGCAGAAGCATGACAGCCCGTGCTTCTTCCTGTGGCCAGCATTGTGCAGCGGCCGTGACGGCCTCGGCGGCGCGCTCGACGTCGCCACGTGCCAGACGCGCCGAGGCGGTCAGAATCCGCGCGATGAAGTCGTCTTGTTGGAGCTCGGCGGCGTGTGCGGCCGCTTGTTCGGCCGCCGCAGGGTCACCCACCTTCGAGAGCCGAACGCGCGCGAGCAAGTTGAGTGCCGATGCCCGCTCGGCCACGCTCAGGTCGAGCCCGGCTTCCTTCTCCAAGGCGTCCGCCGCAGCCGTCCAATCTTCGCGCCCCATGGCATGGCGCCTCAGCGCACGGAGGACGACCACATCGCGCGCATCGGCTGCCAGCGCTCGTTCGTAGTTGTGCGCGGCGGCCTCGGTGTTGCCGAGTTGCTCGTGGAGCTCTGCGGCCGCCGTCAGTAGCCGTGCACGGGCCGAACCGACTGCGCGTTCCGCGAGTGCCTCGAGGAGCTCTGCGCGTCGGCCCTTCGTTTCGGGCGCGTCGCCCACGAGCGGAAGCGCCTCGTGGCGTGACGTGTGTTGGAAGACTGTGCGTTGCGCCGCCTGGGCCCCGGAGTCCGAGGGGTCGGGAGGCCGGCTGACGCGCTTCGCCTGCGGGCCCGTTTGCGTCTCGACAAAGGTGTCGAGGAGCATGGAGATGGCGTCCTCGTCGAAATCAAACGAGGGCGCGTCCGACTCGCGGTTCGCTCGAGACAGATCGTCTTCAGCCATCGTTGCCCCACAGTGGTGACTCGGCGTCGAGCGAGAATCGCAGAAGGTCGAGACCGCGCGTCGACGCTTTGAGTGCGTCCAGGGTGACCCGACCGTTTAGCAGTGTGGCGAAGCCCGCAGCGATGTCTCCCGCGGCTAGAAGCCCCGCTCGGTCGGCACTGCGTTGCAGGCTGCGCGCGTATGCGAGCAGCGATGAAGACTCCAGCTTTTGATCGCCAACCACGTCGTGCACGGCGTTGCGAACGGCTCTTCGCAGCTTGACCTCGACGGCGGGAAGGGTGGGCGTTCCTAGCCCGACCTCGCAGCGCGCGGCGCGAAGGACCGCTGCCAACGTGCCCGCGACCTTGTGAGGTGAGTCATCGAGGAGGGCCGCAGCGCCATGTGGCGCTGCCCAGGCGAGCCGCCCCGCGACGAATCGGCCCACGTGGTCCAGACCGTTTTGGGAGCTACGAGCAACTACCCAGTCGATCTCGGCGTCGCGGCCGGTGCGGGCGAGCATCGTGACCAGGTCGTCTGACAGGCTGACCGACCCGACGCCGGCGCCAAAGCGCTGGGACAGTCGCTCGAGCTCGCTGCACACAGGATCGCCCAGATCGGCTTTCTTACTCCGCAGACGATACTTGGACAGGGCAGGGCCCGCGTGGAGCACGACTTGCTGCAGCATTTCGTTGGCGTCGGGATCCCAGACCGTGGCGATCGAGGTGTCACCAAGCTCCGCCACCTCGCCTTCGCCCACCGACATCGCGAGGCCAAGCGCGCGTTGGGCCGCCCGTGCTGCGGCGGCGCGCGGTGATTGCCCTCGCCACGTTGCGGCGTCGTGCAAGCCTTCGAGCAGTGACGTGTCGAGGTCGCCGCCGTCGATGCGTTCCCAAATCGCGCGCTCGTACGTCACCAGGGCGGCGTCCCTGTCCGCTTCGTCTAGGAGATCGACCACGTTAGAGATGGCGACGGCGTGCGTCGGCTCCGCATCGAGTGCGCGGGTATAGGCGTCGATCGCTGCCCCGCGATTGTCAAAGCCCGCCTCGAGTGCGCCAATTCGCGTCCACGTCTGCGCGTCAGCGGCGCCGAGCGCTTCGACCGCGCGTAGCTCTCCGAGTGCAGCGGCTTTGTCGCCGAGATGCGTTTCGAGGAAGTCCGCCGCGCCCAGGTGGGCGAGACGGCGTTGCTCTTCGGGGATGCCTGCTTTGGACAGCCGTTGCAGGCACTCGACGGCCTCCGACCACTGTTCGAGTGAAACGTGAACCTCAGCAGCGAGCGCCAACGCGCCGACGTGCGCCGGTTCGGCGCTGAAGAGCTCACCGAGCACCTCCAGTGCGCCAGGCCGGTCACTGAAGCCGCGAAGAAGGCGCGCGCGCTCGTAGAGCAAGTCGAGCCGATCCTTCGGGCCACCGAGGGCAAGTCGTCCCGAAACGAGCTCTTCGAGGGCTTCAGCGTCTTCTTGTTGGGCAAGCAGGTCGTGCAACCGGCGGAAGGCGATGTCGCGTGTCGGGTCCTCTACGATGGCGCGGCGAAAGAGGTCCTCCGCTTGCTGTCG
>Ga0164313_10000871_pt1 | contig 25648 bp, 22 predicted proteins | sample GuaBasSedimGuay4_FD_113735 | JGI IMG/M metagenome (GOLD analysis project Ga0164313, IMG submission 113735) | Subseafloor sediment microbial communities from Guaymas Basin, Gulf of California, Mexico - Guay4, Core 4569-4, 0-3 cm | ecosystem: Environmental > Aquatic > Marine > Hydrothermal vents... | reverse complement strand
TTTGGCTATGTCGATGTATATAAAGGCTTGAGTAAACTGGAACATGAAGGAACACTACGCGCCTCAGACCGGCAACACCTTAACCAGTCACTGGAACTGCTGGTTGAAGAGTTGGCTTATGCGATGGGCAACACACCTGAAAAAACCCGCCAAAAGATCACCGGCTAGTAAAAATTTACAGCCTGGAAAAAAACCCCACCAGTTAGCCTGGTGGGGCTCAATGGAGGGTATCGGTTAGGGGGAAGAAACCGATTCCGCAGACCCATTTTTGGGAATGGGCCGACCGTTAAGAACGGTCATATATTCAGACTGAGATTTACCGGGAAGGTTCAAAAAAATCAATGCGCAGTATCCCAGTCCGGGCCGGAATCTGCATCCACAACCAGCGGTACATCCAACTCCGCAGCTGACGCCATGTGCGCAATTACCGCCGCACGGACAAACTCAAGCTGATCCTCTTCAACCTCGAGCACCAGCTCATCATGCACCTGCATTACCATGCGTGCGCCGGGCTTCTCCGTTTGCAACCAATCATCCACCCGGATCATGGCAATTTTGATGATGTCAGCGGCCGTGCCCTGCATTGGCGCGTTGATGGCAGCACGCTCAGCAGCCTGCCGACGCATCATATTACTGGCATTTATTTCAGGCAAATACAGTCTGCGCCCAAACAGTGTTTCAACATAGCCCTGTTCCCGCGCCTGCTCACGGGTTTTCTGCATAAACGCCTGAACCCCCGGGTAACGGGAAAAATAGGTATCCATGTATTCCTGCGCTTCCGGGCGGCTTATGTCCAACTGGCGAGCAAGCCCGAAAGCGGACATGCCGTACATCAGGCCAAAGTTGATCGCCTTGGCCGCGCGACGCTGGTCACCCGTTACCTGTTCATAATCCTCTGCAAATACTTCGCCAGCCGTCGCCCGATGTACATCAACACCATCATGGAAAGCCTTTAACAGGCCGGTATCGCCGGAAAGATGCGCCATAATACGCAACTCGATCTGGGAGTAGTCTGCCGCAAGTATCACGCTACCCGGCGGTGCCACAAAAGCTTTGCGAATTTCGCGGCCCTGCGGTGTACGGATTGGAATATTTTGCAAATTGGGATTGGCTGAAGATAATCTTCCGGTCGCCGCCACAGCCTGATGGTAGGACGTGTGTACACGGCCGGTGTGTGGATTAATCTGTAACGGCAATTTATCGGTGTAAGTGGACTTGAGCTTTGAAATTGAACGGTGTTCCAGGACCAGCTTGGGCAGTTCATAGCTCTGCGCCAGTTCCTTCAGCACGTCTTCGGCGGTTGAAGGCTGCCCCTTGGGAGTTTTGCGGATCACCGGCAACTCCAGTTTCTCAAACAATATCTGCTGTAACTGCTTGGGTGAGCCCAGGTTGAATGGTTGACCGGCTTCTGCATGGGCCTGACTTTCCAGTTCCAGCATCCGCCTGGCCAGCACACTACTTTGGCGCAGCAACAATGCGCCATCGATCAGCACACCGGCCTGCTCCATCCTGGCCAGTACCGGAATCAACGGAATCTCGAGCTGGGTTAAAACTTTTTCCAGGGCCGGTTCCTTTTGCAATTTTGGCCACAAATGCTGGTGTAGCCGCAGGGTGATATCAGCATCCTCAGCTGCATAATGCCCGGCGTCTTCTATGGATACCTGGCTGAACAAAATCTGCTTTGCACCCTTGCCGGCAATGTCCTCATAATGCGTAGTCTTGTGCCCCAGGTATTTCAGAGCCAGTGAATTCATGTCATGGCGACTGCCGGTGCTGTTGAACACGTACGACTCCAGCATCGTATCAAAGGCAACACCCTGCACGGCCAGGTCATAGCGTGAAAGGACATTCATGTCGTACTTGATGTGCTGACCCACCTTTTTGGGTGTTTTAGACTCCAGTAGTGGTTTCAGGGCTTCCAGAACAGTTTCACGGTCGAGTTGTTCAGGAGAACCCGGATAAACATGGCCAACCGGGATATAAATCGCCTCATATGCATCAATCGCAAAACTTAAACCCACCAATTCTGCCTGCATTGGATCCAGGCTGGTTGTTTCGGTATCGAAGGCGATCAACTCAGCCTGCTGTAACCTGGACAGCCAGAGATTGAAAGTTTCCATATCCAGCACGGTGGTGTAATTCAGCTCGGCCGGCGCAGCCTGCTCCGCATCGTTGTTGCCCAACTCCTGTAACCAGCTGCTAAATTCATTATGCTGTAGAAATTCACGCAAGGCAGCTTCATCAACCGGTTCGCGTTTCGATTCCTTAACGCTGTATTCCAGATCCAGATCGCTGCGGATGGTGGCCAGGTCCTGAGACATCGGCAAGACTTCCAGCGCCGCTCGCAAGTACTCGCCTATCTTGCCTTTCATATCAGCGGCATTGGACATCACCCCGTCGAGGTCATGCCATTGAGTCAGCCACTTGGCAGCTGTTTTCGGACCACACTTCTCTACCCCGGGAATGTTGTCCGCCTTATCGCCCATCAGGGCCAGGTAATCCACAATCTGTGCTGGTGATACACCAAACTTCTGCATCACCCCGTCGGCATCCATATGCGTATCGGTCATCGTATTAATCAATGAGACGTGTTCATTCACCAGCTGTGCCATATCCTTATCGCCGGTTGAAATAACACAGTCCATTTTTTCCGCAGTCGCGCGGGTAGCCAGGGTGCCAATAACATCATCAGCCTCGACTCCCGGCACCTGGATCAAGGGCAGGCCCAGCAACCTGACGATTGCGTGGATAGGTTCCACCTGTTGCCTCAGCTCAGAAGGCATCGGCGGACGATTGGCCTTGTATTGGTCGTATAACTCGTGTCGAAAGGTCGGCCCTTTGGCATCGAAAATAACCACCACTTCATTTGAACCTGCATCCTTCAACAAACGCCGCAGCATATTGGCAACACCAAGCAATGCACCGGTCGGCTGGCCCGAGGAATTGGTCAGATTGGGAAGTGCGTGGTAAGCCCGGTAGAGGTAAGATGAACCATCGACGAGGTACAGGGTTTTATCATCAGCCATTGTAATCCAGAATCAGTTTTTCGGGTCTGTTATGCTGAGAGTATAGAAAAACCGGTTTGGCTGCGAGGGAGTAACGCAAATGAAACGCACATGGAAAGTCCTGGCAGTCAGCATGGCGCTTGGTCTCACCACCGTCAGCAGTCTGACCCTGGCGCAACAGGAAGATAAGAACCTGGCCACGCCACCTCCTATTCCACCTAAAGTTCCCAATGAAGAACTGGCGCCCACCGTTGTGATCACCGAAAAAGAGGGTGAACGCATTGAAGAGTACAGCCGCAATGGGCGCGTTTACATGGTAAAAATCACACCGGTCAAGGGCCCTGCCTACTGGTACATGGATGAGAACGGTGATGGCCAGCTTGAGTTGCAGACACAGGATAAAGGCCACGGCCCGGTCCGGCCTGTTTACTGGAAACTCAAAGAGTGGTGAAACCGGCCGTATGAGCACATCCGCAGAGGCAACGTGTGTACTGCATCGCACTTGATGGTACTTTCAGAGGCCCACAAATGATTCAAGACAAGGCACAGTTTGCAGTTAATGGTTATTCCCTTAACAAGGACTGCAACGCAGTATTGAGTCATTTGTGGGCCTCCCTTCGGGCGCGACGAGAAGCCGTCATCTGCGGTGTTGCATCTCTTGGAAAGGACCAGCCATTCCCTGCAAGACACGCCTTGCAGCTAACGGCTTCTCGTCACGCTGAAAGTATCATCAAGTACGATGCAGTACACTAGCAGCTTTCGGCTTTTAAGTAATTTCATAGCATTGTGTGGCAAAGGTGTCGCCTGGCTGACACTGTTGATGGTCCTGCTGACATTTACGATCGTGGTATTGCGCTATGGCTTTAACCTGGGCTGGATCTGGCTGCAGGAATCACTGACCTATCTGCATGTCGCCGTATTTACCATCGCCGCTGCCTGGACGCTGCAACTTGACGGACATGTCCGGGTAGATATTTTCTATGCCGATATGCCAGACAAAAAACGCGCACTCGTTGACCTGCTCGGCACCCTGGTTTTCCTGGTGCCGTTTTGTATCTTCCTGTTGATTATCGCCTGGCCCTACGTCTCCACATCGTGGAGGTTACTGGAAAGCTCACGCGAAGCAGGCGGACTGCCGCTGGTGTTTTTACTCAAGTCCCTGATCATGCTGTTGCCCGCACTATTACTTGGTCAGGCTTTAATCAATGCAACGGATGCGTGGAAGAAACTCAGGGCCGGTTAACACGTGCCAAAGCGCTGCGGCGGGATCCCATTTTGCTCAATACCATTTTGCTCAATACAAGGACCGATGAATGACACCTGAACGCTGCGCACGTCTGGACGCAGTACTTGCCATGCGTCAACCAGACCTGACCGTTTTCGCCGAAAACCTGCACAAGCCCAAGAACTTTTCCGCCATGGTTCGCAACTGTGATGCCGTTGGTATCAATGAAATGCACGTATTGCCGGGTGAAACTGAGTTGCGTAAACACTGGAACACATCCCAGGGAGCCGAAAAGTGGATGCGCATCAAAACACATGAAAGCGCGGAATTGGCCTGTCGCTGGCTGAAATCCAATGGCTTCCAACTGGTCGCGGCACACTTGAGTGACACGGCCATTGATTATCACGATATCGATTTCACCCAACCCACTGCATTGGTGCTGGGCACTGAGCTATTCGGTGTCAGCGATGCCACACTGGCTTATGTGGATCAACAGATCAGCATTCCCATGATGGGGGTAACCCAGTCACTGAATGTGTCAGTCGCCTGCGCAATTGTGTTGTACGAGGCGCAGCGGCAAAGACAGGCGGCCGGAATGTATGACAATCGCCGGCTTGATGACGAAACCCTCGCACGCCAGCGGTTTGAGTGGTTACACCCGGTATTGACGGATTATTGTCAGCGGCACGGACTCGATTACCCTGCGCTTGATGAGAATGGCGATTTAGCAGAGCCGATGCCCCGCTCAACGGCCCCCTAAACACCAGTAGGAGCGGCGTCTCGCCGCGATAAAGGTTAAGCCCCACACAAGGCCTGAGAGATCGCCGCGAGACGCGGCTCCTACAGGTTCCGTTTACAAGCTTCAATCACTGGTCCGGTTTTGGGTTGTTTTCCCGTCCAGATTTGAAAACTTTGCGCCGCTTGTTCCACCAGCATCCCCAGGCCATCGATATATGGCTGGCGCATCTCATTGCAGTATTTCTTCAATGGCTGGCTGGCCTTGAAGTAGTTCAGGTCATAACACAATGCACCAGGTGCAAACAGGTCCCGCGTCAATGGTGGTGCCTCACCGTGATGACCCAGCGATGTTGCATTGATGACCAGGTCGAACCTGTCGTGCTCCGGTAAATCCATGCAAGGCAAATCCTGTAGTGGTGTTACGCCAACATGGCCGACCAGGCTGAACCTTTTTGCCAACGCCCAGGCGCGTACCGGATTGCGGTTGACCAACATGATTTCACGCGGATCGCAGGCCAGCAACTCACCAAGAATTCCCGCCACTGCACCACCGGCCCCGAGGATCAGTATTCGCCGACCAGCAAGTTCAACCCCGTGATTCGCAGTCAGGTCCGCAACCAGGCCAACACCATCGGTATTGTGGGCAAACCAGCCCGATGAATGATTGATCAGCGTATTGGCGGCCTGGGCCAGGGCGACTGCCGCGGTTGATTCTGTGGCTATGCCCCAGGCGTCCCGCTTGATCGGCAATGTCACGTTACAACCGACACCGCCTGCAAGCCTGAACTTTTCCAATTCAGCGGGAAACCCTTCGGCGTCGGTTTCAATACTCTGAAATTCAATCTGAATACCTGACTGCTCAGCGAACAGCCCGTGAATACGGGGCGAAAGTGACGCTTTGATGGGTGACCCGAACAGGGCCAGCCTGATCAGTCCTGACCCTTGATCCATGCCGCCGCCTGCAGTGCGAAATAAGTCAGGATGCCATCCGCGCCGGCACGCTTCATACCGGTCAACGCCTCCAGGACAACAGCCTTCTCATCCAGCCAGCCATTGATCGATGCAGCCTTGAGCATCGCGTACTCGCCAGAGACCTGGTAGACAAAGGTTGGTGCACCGAACGCCTCTCTTACACGCCTTACAACATCCAGGTAGGGCATGCCCGGTTTGACCATGATCATATCCGCTCCTTCATCCAGATCCAGTTCAACCTCCGAAATTGCTTCATCGCTATTGGCAGGATCCATCTGGTACGTGTATTTGTTACCACCACCGAGCGCGCCGGCAGAGCCAACTGCATCCCGGAAAGGTCCGTAAAAGGCGGAGGCATACTTGGCCGAATATGCCAGGATTTTGGTATTAACATGGCCGCCCGCTTCCAGTGCCTCACGAATCGCACCAATCCTGCCATCCATCATATCGGATGGCGCGACGATATCCGCACCGGCTTCGGCGTGCGACACCGCCTGTTTGACCAGGGCTTGCACCGTACGGTCGTTGGTTACGTAGCCGCTTTCATCCAACAGTCCGTCCTGCCCGTGGGAGGTAAATGGATCGAGAGCAACATCTGTGACAACACCCAGTTCAGGGAATGATTGCTTCAGAGCGCGCACCGCGCGCTGGGCCAGTCCGTCCGGATTCCAGGCCTCGCAGGCATCCTCCGTTTTAGCCTCCGCTGCCGTGACTGGAAACAGGGCAATCGCCGGAACACCGAGGCTCACGCAATCCCCGGCTTTAATCAACAGGCGATCTATCGTCAAGCGCTCAACTCCGGGCATGGATTCGATCGCTTCACTTCGATTCTCTCCCTCAATAACAAATACCGGCCAAATGAAATCATCCGGTGTTAATACCGTTTCACGCATCATGCGGCGTGAAAAATCATCTGCGCGCATACGGCGCATCCGTGTCGATGGGTAATTCATAACCATGTGTCCTGTTTCAATACCGGGGTGTCCAGCGCACTATTTTACGCCGCTTCATCACTATACTCATACCAGTCACTCAATTTCTCCACCAGTTCTTCAAGACCGGTCTTCTTGCTGGATGAAAAAATCTGGACACTGGCAATATCCGGTAAATCACGGCGAACTTTGAGAAAGGTCGATTGTGCCGGCCCGCGTTTGAGTTTGTCTGCCTTGGTCAACAATATATGACAGGGAGTGTTGGCGGCCTCGCACCAGGCCAGCATCTGCTGGTCGAATTCACGCATCGGATGGCGGATATCCATCACCAGCACAACACCGCGTAAGCAACTACGGGTCTGAAAGTATCGCTCCATGACCTTGCGCCAGTGCTCTTTGAGCTTCAACGGTACCTTGGCATAGCCATAACCGGGTAAATCGGCGATACGCCGGTCTTCGTCCAGCTTAAAAATTACAATCTGCTGGGTACGCCCTGGTGTTTTGCTGGTTCGTGCCAGTGATTTTTGATCTGTAAATGTATTGATCGCACTCGACTTACCAGCGTTGGAACGACCGGCGATGGCAACCTCAATGCCACGATCTTCAGGCAATTGTTTCAATTCATGAGCGTTAAGTACATAACTCGCCACACGGAATGGATTGGTTCTTTTCAAAATAGTTTACTCAATTGTCATCTTTTGGCTGGAACGCGTGCGCCTAAAACGGGATAATTCGATCATTGTACGCAAACATTCCTGGAGAGTACGAAATGAAGCACTTAATTTATGTTGCAGCCACCTTGTTGCTGCTGGCCAATTTGCCTGCACTCGCGGCTGGTGACGCAGATGCCGGGCAAAGCAAATCAGCCGTATGTGCTGCATGCCATGGTACCGACGGCAATAGTGCTGTTCCCAACTGGCCAAAAATTGCAGGTCAACACGCCCCTTACCTGGAACGTCAACTTGACCTGATCAAGAGTGGCGCACGATCAGTACCGGAAATGGCTGGAATCGTCATGGGGCTGAGTGATCAGGACATGGCTGATTTGGCCGCCTATTTTTCAACCCAGACCATTAAAGCCGGACTGGCAGATGAGGCAACCTTTGCCAGTGGTGAACGCCTGTATCGCGCTGGAAATTCCGATACCGATGTTCCAGCCTGCATGGCTTGTCATGGACCGGCAGGAGAAGGCAACCCGCTTGCAGGCTATCCCTCGCTTGCCGGACAGCATTCTGCCTACACTGAGAAAATGCTGAAAGGCTTCCGCACCGGTACCACCTGGGGTGCGGATGATGAAAGCAGCAAGATCATGGCCGATGTCGCATTTCGCTTGACCGATGACCAGATCAAGGCAGTATCCGCTTATATTCAGGGTCTGCATGCCGTCAGCGACTGAACGATTTGGCAGTTATTTTTATCAGAAGGGAACAACACAGGCTGGATGTGGTCTGTTACCCAACCAGACAATTCCGGGGATTGAAATGATTCAGAAAATTATTCTTGCTGTTGGCCTGCTACTTGGCAGCCAGGCCATCATGGCTCAACAGGGTGTTTACCAGGCAGGCGTACATTACTTTGAGATAGATCAGGCTGCGGGCCAGACCGCTTCCGATGTGATTGAAGTAGTCGAACTCTTCAGTTATGGCTGCTCACATTGCAATACTTTTGAGCCATACATGCAGAGCTGGAGTAAGAGCAAGCCGGACTATATCAAGCTGAGCCGTTTGCCAGTCTCTTTTGGCCGTCGTGCGTGGGAGTTAATGGCACGTGGCTACATGGCCGCTGAAATGATGGGCATCGCTGAACAAAGCCATGTCCCTATGATGGACGCCATATGGAAAGAGCGTAAACAATTTCGCAGCGTGGATGAACTGGCAGATTTCTATTCCGGATTTGGCGTAGACAAAGATGCCTATATTGCACATTTCAAGTCATTTGCAGCCGATAGCCAGATGCGAAAAGGTCAGCGTGACGTGCAACTGTTTGGTACCAAAGGAACCCCGACATTGATTGTTAACCGGAAATATCGCGTTGAAAGCAGTAAGGAGGTTCCCGGTTTTGAGGCCATGTTGAACGTAGTGAACTTTCTGGCTGAGCGTGAGCATGCCGCGGATATATTAACTGCTGACAAGTGATTCCGGGCAGCATGGCTGAAACACCCGGTGCTGCACTGTACATCCTGAACATAAAGGGTTGACTCACCCACGCATAAGAGTATTCTGTGGCTTTCTTACCACACCTTATTAATGCCGTATGTCTCAAGCGCAAATTCTGGTCGTTGATGACGAACCTGATATCAGGCAACTCGTACAGGAGATCCTTGAGGATGAAGGATATTTTGTGCAGACCGCAAAGGATGGCGAGAGTGCACGACTGCTCTATGCGCAACAAAAACCCGACCTGGTACTACTGGATATCTGGATGCCGGATATTGATGGTATCTCACTGCTCAAGGAATGGTCCTCGGCTGGCAGGCTCGAATCCCAGGTAGTCATCATGTCTGGACATGGCACGCTCGAGACTGCCGTGGAAGCTACCCGTCTTGGTGCCTTCGATTTTATCCAGAAGCCCTTATCGCTGGCAAAATTACTGGCTACCGTTCGAAAGGCGCTGGAGGCCCGTCCACACACAGAATCTGCAGAATCAGCCGCCCGGCATACACCACATATTGAACCGCTGGGCACAAGTCCCGCAATGCAATTATTGCGCAACAAGGCCAGACAGGCGGCCAGCCATCGCTCCCCTGTCATGATCACCGGGGAACCCGGCAGTGGTCGACGGACACTGGCACTTTATATCCACCAACTGTCTGGCGTCGATGGTGAAATGGTCATATTCGACCATGGCCAGGATATTACCAACCTGCTGGTCCAGGCCTCCAACGGCACATTATTTATTCCCGAATTAACCAAACTACCGGCTGATACCCAGGAACTGCTCGACCATACAATTGAGTCCGGTCACTTCGCTGCAGCAGGTGGCACGAGTCAGAATAAAATATCCTGCCGCATAATCTGCAGTGCCCCCAGGGACCTGGAACTGGCTGTCAAAGACGGCCAGGTTCTCAGTTCATTGTATTTCCGCCTGAATGTTCTGCCATTGCTCGTCCCCGCCCTGCGCGAACGACCGGAAGATATTCCGGAGCTGATCAGGTACTTCTCCGATTGGTTTCCGAACCAGGAGAACCTGCCCTATCGACAATTCTCAGTTTCTGTACAAAACCGCATGCGCAATCATAACTGGCCAGGCAATGTACGCGAACTGCGCAACCTGATTCAGCGCTTACTGGTACTCGGAGGCAACGGAGAGATTTCGCTGCAGGAAGTTGAGGATGCTCTCAGCCTTAGCGCTGCAAGCATGAAGATGGCCGGCAGTGGACACGAGGTATTATTTGATCTGCCTTTGCGCGAAGCGCGCGAACAGTTTGAACGTGAATACCTCATTTACCGCTTAAGAAAGGCCGGTGGAAGTGTCGGTAAGCTGTCTGAATCAGTCGGGATGGAAAGGACTCATCTGTACCGCAAGTTAAGATCGCTGGGCATTGATCCCAAATCCGTTTTGAGAGGTGAAGGCAAACCGTGAAAATTGTAATTCTCGGCGCAGGCCAGGTGGGTTCTACGGTTGCCAATGCGTTGGTGCATGAAGACAATGACATCACAATTGTTGATCAAGACCAACGGCGATTGAAGGAACTGCAGGACCAGATGGATATACGCTGTGTGCTTGGCCATGCTTCATATCCCAAGGTGATGGAGCGGGCTGGAATCGAGGATGCCGACCTGGTCATTGCACTAACCAATTCTGACGAGACCAACATGGTCGCCTGCCAGATTGCCTACAGCCTGTATAACGTGCCAACGCGCGTGGCCCGGGTACGTTCAGCAGAATATACCGACCGGCCCGAATTATTTCACCGCGAACATTCCCCCGTCGATGTTCTGATTAGCCCTGAACTGCTGTTGACGCAGTATATAAGCAGACTGATCGAATATCCGGGTGCCTTGCAGGTTGTGGATTTTGCCGGTGGCCGGGCACAGCTGGTCGCCACAGAAGCGGTCGCCGGTGGCCTGCTGGTCGGGCAAAAGCTGTATACCCTGAAACACCATATGCCTGCCCGCTCTGAAGCGCGTGTGGCGGCCATTTACCGCAAAGAGAAGTTAATCTTGCCATCTGGCAATACGGTCATTGAGGAAAATGACCTGGTGTTCTTCCTGGCCGCAAAGCGGCATATCCGCACTGTGATGAAAGAACTAAGACCACAGGATCGTCCGATTCGACGGGTGATCCTTGCCGGCGGCGGGAATATTGGCAAAAACCTTGCCCGGCGCCTGGAACGTGATCACCATGTCAAAATCATTGAGCACAATCCTGCCCGGGCTGAGGAGATTGCTGAAGAATTGTCCAAGACCATCGTGTTGGTAGGTGATTGTGCAGATGAGAACCTGCTGCGCGAAGAAGCTATAGAAAATACCGATGTTTACTGTGTTCTGACCAATGATGACGAAGCCAATATCATGTCCTCTTTACTGGCCAAACGTATGGGTGCGAAAAAAGTAATCGCCATCATTAACAGGCCGGCCTATGTGGACCTGATGGAATCCGGCACCATTGATATTGCCGTTTCGCCACAACAGGTCACCATCGGCTCATTGCTGACGCACATCCGCCGGGGCAATATGGCAAGAGTGCATTCACTGCGCAGCGGTGCTGCTGAAGCTATCGAAGCGGTAGCACTGGGAGACCGGCGTAACTCCAAAGTTGTTGGCCGCACCGTGGAAGAACTGGATTTACCAACCGGAACAACCATCAGTGCTATCGTCCGTAATGAAGATGTCATCATCGCCCATCACGACACTATTATTGAGGAGCACGACCACGTGTTGCTGTTCGTACCCGACAAGAAACAGATTCATGCCGTGGAACGGCTTTTCCAGGTCAGCGCCACTTTTATTTAGTGAAAAACGCAACCGTTCAGAAGATTGTAGGATTCCTGATCGCAGGTGCCAGCCTGATGATGTTACCGCCGGCACTGGTCTCATGGATATACCAGGACGGTACAGTCAGCATTTTCCTGGTAAGTGCCGTCATCCTGCTGATCACCGGCATGGCCATCTTTCTACCGGTTCGCCACACTCATCAGGAGTTACGTTTACGTGACGGTTTTCTGATTGTTGCAGCAAGCTGGCTGGCACTGGCGCTGGTGGGCGCCCTGCCATTTCTGTTGTTGCAACAACCGGAAATCTCCTATGTGGATGCAGTATTTGAATCCATGTCCGGTCTAACCACCACCGGCGCCACAATACTGACGAACCTTGACGAACTGCCACGTGGAGTTTTGTATTACCGGCAGCAATTGCAGTGGCTTGGCGGCCTTGGCATCGTGGTGCTCGCGGTGGCAATTTTGCCCATGCTGCGGATTGGTGGCATGCAGTTATACCGCGCAGAGACCCCGGGACCAATGAAAGACAGCAAGTTGACGCCCCGGATTACCGAAACAGCAAAAGCACTATGGTTAATCTACCTGGGCATCACAGTCTTGTGTGCATTGGCATACTGGTTAGGGGGTATGACGCTGTTTGATGCCATCGGCCACGCTTTCAGCACCGTGGCCATCGGCGGAATGTCAACCCATGACGCCGGATTTGCCTGGTTTGACAGTCCTACGCTGGAAATACTGGCCACCATATTCATGGTGGTTGCCGGCGTCAACTTTGCCATCCACTTTACTTCATGGAAACGTGCGAGCGCACAGCCTTATTTTCAGGACCCTGAGCTCAAGGTCTATGCATCACTTCTTCTGGGCTTCGTCGTAATGGTCACCATCGCGCTATACATCAATGGCACCTACGAAACCATTGCTGAATCGGCACGCTACGCAAGTTTTCAGGTCGTTTCAGTCATGACCACGACCGGGTTTACAACCACAGATTTTTCCATCTGGCCGGGGTTTATTCCGATCATGCTGATATGCATAGCTTTCATCGGTGGCTGCGCGGGCAGCACCTGTGGTGGTATGAAAGTGATACGTGTCATGTTGCTGTACCGCCAGGCAATTCGTGAAATTCTCCGATTGATCCACCCCCACGCCGTTATACCAGTGAAAATTGGCGGGCGGAAAACATCCACCACAGTCATGGATGCTGTTTGGGGATTCTTCTTTTTGTATGTCGCCAGTTTTGTGATGATCACCATCGCGCTCAACGGCGTCGGGGTAGACCCGGTGACAGCATACGCTGCGGCAGCGGCCTGTATCACCAACCTCGGCCCGGGTCTCGGTGATGTCAGCGCCAACTACGCCAGCCTCAATTCAACTGCCAAAGTCATCTTGAGTTTCGCCATGCTGATGGGACGGTTGGAGATTTTTACATTGCTGGTATTGTTTACACCGGCATTCTGGCGGGACTAGTGTCGTGTCAACCCTGGGAACTTGAAGTCGAGCCTGACTTATAAAAAGGCTTTTCACCCTCAGGCCGGTTTCTGAAGCGCTTGTAGGCCCATAAATTCTGTGTTGTATCCACTTCGATACATTGTTCCAGACTCCGGTTCACTGATGTCAGGGCGACACGCATGTCACTGCTATACGTATCTTCACCCGCTTTGAATATATGCACGCAGTACCGGCCGCCTTTTCGTCTCTCACAAACACCGAACATGACCGGCGCCCCGGTCCGCCGTGACATACGCGGCAGTAATACACCTGTGAGGGTTTCGATACCGAAAAAAGGAGCAAACTGACCCTCGCCCAATGTAGGTTCCTGATCGACGGCAAGGCCCACAGGCCGATGCGCTTTGAGCAGTCTGAACATGGTCCGCAGACCAGCACCGGAGGCCGGCACCATAGTCGCGCCACCACGACGGCGTTTCTCCGATAAGAGCTCTTCGACATCGGCATGTCTGCCCGGCTTGTACAGGATGGCACCATTCATATGTCGCTGCATAAACAGGCTAAACAATTCCCATGCACCAAAATGCCCACCCGCCAAAATCACGCCTTTGCCGATACGTTCTGCCTCATGGTATTGCTCGATGCCTTCAGGCTCATCAAAATGGCTGAAGATCCTGTCCAGTGGCCAGTGCCATAACATGCCGGCTTCGAAAACCCCGCGAACATAATGGGTCATGCTATCCCGGGCAATTTTATTTAACCGTGCGGCATCCATATCCGGATAGACTGCACGCAGATTCAAACGTGTCACACGCCGTTTGCGTGGCGACAGGTACCACAAAATGGCAGCCACCGGTGGTGCGATGATCTCAGCAGCTGGCGGTGAAATCCAGCTAAACAAGCGCATCATGACGCGAAACAGCAAAAGCTTCATAAACGACCTTCCATTGTTAACGCTCAGCCTGATAATGCGGGATGTTAGAATATTAAAATGATCGCATTACTGCAAAGAGTATCGGAAGCCAGCGTGCTTGTTAATAAAAATTCGTCCGGGCCGGAAGTTACCGGGGCCATTGGTATGGGCATACTTGCCCTGGTGGCAGTTGAGAAAGGCGATACCACTGCCCAGGCAGACCGGCTGTTACAGCGAATCCTGGCCTATAGAATATTTGAAGACGACAGCGGTCGAATGAACCTGAACCTGCAACAGGTGCAAGGTGAACTGTTACTGGTTTCCCAGTTCACACTGGCGGCCAATACCAACAGCGGTAACCGTCCGAGCTTTACACCAGCGGCCGACCCGGCAGAAGGGCGCCGGCTATTTGATTACATGCTTGAATCAGCCCGTCGCGAACTCGGAAATGTAGCAACTGGACAGTTTGGTGCGTATATGCAGGTAAGCCTGATCAATGATGGGCCGGTTACGTTTAACCTGCGCGTACCGCCAACAGGCTTAACATGATTACTGCCTGGCCAGTGCTTTTTTACACTGTAGGAGCGGCGTCCCGCCGCGATTTCTTTTATATATCCTGGGTCATTTTACAAAAAAAGAATCGCGGCGGGACGCCGCTCCTACAGACAAACTGCTAGTTTTCGAATTCTTTCAGTTTTCGGGTCAGTGTGTTGCGGCCCAGGCCCAGCAAGCGTGCAGCTTCCACACGTTTGCCACCGGTAAAATCCAGTGCACAGTCCAGAATTGTCCGTTCCAGGTTTTGACGCGCCTCGGCCATCAGGTCAACCTGTCCACGCGCAAGTGCCGAGTGGGTCCAGTGGCGCAGGCCTTCGGACCAGGTTCCGTCTGCTTGTGCTGCTGGATCTGTCTCGCTGAGACTGGAGGGCAAATCCTCCGGCAAAATCTGCTCACCCGGTGCCATCACACACAATTGCTGGCAGAGGTTCTGCAGTTGACGGACATTGCCGGGCCAGGCCTTGCGCTTCATTGCCTGGATGGTTTCGGGTAACAGGTATTTCTCTTCCAACTCAAGGTCAATGGCCGCCTGGTGCAGAAAGTGCCGGGCCAGCAGCGGGATATCATCATCACGCTCTCTTAACGGCGGCAACTTGATGGTAATCACGTTGAGCCGATGGTAAAGATCTTCCCTGAAGCTTCCATCCACAATCCGGGCTTTCAGATCCTGGTGCGTTGCGGTTACGATCCGGACATCCGCCCGCAACAGGTCACGCCCACCCACCCGGTAATAGTCTCCCTCGGCCAATACACGCAATAGACGTGTTTGCAATGGCAGGGGCATGTCGCCAATTTCATCCAGGAACAACGTTCCACCGGCAGCTTCCTCAAAACGTCCGGGCCGCTGTGCATGAGCACCTGTAAAGGAGCCGCGTTCGTGACCGAACAACTCGGACTCCAGCAACTCGGACGGGATGGCTGCTGTGTTGATAGCCACAAAAGGGCCGCTGGAGCGCGGGCTATGCTGATGCAACGCCCTCGCCACCACTTCCTTTCCAACACCTGTTTCACCCGTGATCAACACACTGATGCTGGTGCGCGACAGTCTGCCGATGGTGCGAAATACTTCCTGCATGGCCGCCGAATCACCAATCATCTGCCCATGCCCGATCGCTTCCTCGCTAACCGGACCCGCGGATGAATCTGCAGATGCACGCGCCACAACAGACAAAACCTTATCAAGATCAAAGGGTTTTGATAGATAATCGAAAACACCGGACTGGAAAGCTGATACGGCCTGGTCCAGGTCTGAGAATGCTGTGATGGCGATCACAGGAATCGTAATGTCTTTTTCTTTCAGCGTCTGCAGGACACTTAAGCCGTCAGCATCCGGCAAACGAATGTCGGTAATAATCACGGAAGGCTCGCCAGTGTCCAAGGCCTCAGAGATCGCCGAAACCGTACCAAAACTCCTGGTTTGATAGCCGGCACGATTAAGTGCTCTTTCAAGAACAAAGCGAATTGCTTCGTCATCATCCACAACCCAAACGGTTGCAACCCTGCTGCGGTCTTTCTCAATCATGATGGCGCTTCAGTGGTAGTTTCAGGGTGAATCTGCTGCCGGGCTCCAATGGTTTGTAAGTTAACAAGCCATTATGTGCGGCAGCAATTTGTTGTGCCAACGCCAGGCCAAGACCGGTACCGTCACGACGACCGGTCACCATCGGCATAAAAAGCAATCCACGTAAAGATTCCGGAACACCGCAGCCGTTATCATCAATTTCCAGCCGTACAACACTGCGCACTCCAGGCTGCAACAAGGCACTGTCATGCTCAATCCGGCTACGTAATGTCACTTCCGTCGCTCCGGCCTGAAAAGCATTACGTGCCAGGTTGAGGAACAACTGTCGCAAGGCTGTCGCATCGGCGTTGATGTCCGGGATACTGGGGTCGTAATCGTGGATTATCTTGACGCTTTGATTGGACTCAAGGTGCAGCAGGTCGGCTGTTTCACCCAACACCCAGTGCACATCCACCAGGCTGAGTTCCAGTTCCGGCTGCCCAAACCTTTTCAGCAACTCATCCACGCGATCAACTTCACGCATGATTAACTCTGCCAGGGTTCCCAACTCACCGCCGTTCAATTCTGCCGCCATCATTTGTGCAGCACCACGTATTCCACCAAGTGGATTGCGGATTTCGTGCCCAAGATTGCGCCGCAACAACTCCATCATTCCGGTTTGCAGTTCACGTTGCTGTATCTTACTTTGCTGCTGTTGCCATTTGAGATTGTAAAACTCCAACAAAAGATGTTGATCGGGCATTGCCTTGATATTGCAGTCGTACCAGCCATCTGCGAGTTCACATTCACGTAAATGCCGATTATGCCGGTCACTGCTTGTTGCTGATATGGCCTGGATGAGTACGGGTGGAATTCTTTCCAGGCTCTGGAACGAGCCACCAAAAGCCCGTTCCCTGCCGGTATCCAGACAATTCTCGGCGGCTGCATTCATCATCCTGATACAACCTTGTGCATCCAGTTCGACCACCGCGGTAGACAGCATTTCAAACATGGAGCCTGCCGGGCATCGTTCATTAGCCTCCGCGTGGAGTCGGGCGGGCAACGTTGTTATTGAGACCGGGTCGCCTGACAAAGAAAATGACCGGCTCTGCGGTCGCAATCCTGCGATTCTTCGCATCGGTCAATTGTGCCTCCACTTTGTGCTCACCGCGCTCAAGTTGCTCTACCTCTATACTTTGATTGGTGGTTTTTGACTGCTGCCTGCCATCCACATAAATCGTCACCTGCATACCGTCTTGCAACTGGTAACGCGTATTCCAGGCTATGGTCATAGCTTCTTGAGGGTGCCAGACAGACTCTTCCTGCCGTGGCGCAACAATGGCGAAATCAGCGTAATTCCTGCGCAAATCCCGCAATGAAATTTCGCTACCTTCCTCGGTTTCCGCCTTGGCAGGCTTCTCATAAACAGGCGTTTCAATCACACTGATGGGTGCCAGCTTAACTGGCCCTGACCCATCGGGTGGTTGCCGATCTGTATACGTTACGTTGCCGTTCTCATCCACCACTTTATATACGTCAGCCGAAACAGCACTGGCCGCTATGGCTATCGTCGAAACCATCAGTATCAGAGAGAAGTGTTTAGCCATTACCCGTTTCATCATCAGACTCCATCTGTGTACCGGCTATAAACCCGTTTAAGGGGGCCCCGCCAGCAGCGGGGCCAACCAGTTTCCGTGGAACTGCCGGATGACAGTTCCTCTATATAGAATAATACATATCGAACTCAACCGGATGGGTAGACATACGGAAACGTGTCACCTCTTCCATTTTGAGTTCAATGTATGCATCAATCAGGTCATCATCAAAGACGCCGCCGACTTTAAGGAAATCCCTGTCTGCATCCAGCGATTCCAATGCCTGTGCGAGACTGGCACATACCGTCGGGATGTTTTTAACCTCTTCAGCCGGCAGATCGTAAAGATCCTTATCCATGGCAGGACCCGGATCAATCTTGTTAGCGATACCATCAAGGCCCGCCATTAGCATGGCTGCAAACATCAGGTACGAATTTCCTGCCGGATCACCGAAACGAATTTCGATGCGACGCCCTTTGGGGTTTCCAACATGCGGGATACGGCATGAGGCCGAGCGGTTGCGCGCTGAATATGCCAACATAACCGGCGCTTCAAAACCGGGAACCAGGCGCTTGTAACTATTGGTCGATGCATTGGCGAAAGCGTTAAGCGCTCGCGCGTGCTTGAAAATACCACCGATGTAATGCAGCGCCATGGTTGAAAGGCCACCATATTCTTCACCGGCAAACAGGTTTTCGCCATCTTTAAACAAGGACTGGTGCACATGCATTCCGGAACCGTTATCGCCAACCAGTGGTTTGGGCATAAAAGTGGCTGTGCGACCGGTCACATGGGCAGCATTGTGGGTTGCATACTTGAAAATCAACATCTCATCCGCTTTACGGGTCAAAGTATTGAACCTGGTGCCAATCTCACACTGCCCGGCAGTACCCACCTCGTGGTGATGTACTTCAACAGCGACTCCCATATTCTCCAGAATCTCACAAATGCTGGAACGCAGATCATGCAGACTATCAACCGGTGGCACCGGGAAATAGCCACCTTTTACGCGTGGGCGATGACCGTGATTACCCTCTTCATATTCAGCACCGGTATTCCAGGCACCTTCTTCTGAGTCAATGTTGTAAAAAGTGGAATGCATATCCGTGCCGAAACTGACACTGTCGAACACAAAAAACTCCGGTTCGGGGCCAAAATAGGCCTCATCCGCGATACCGCTGGATTGCAGGTATGCTTCTGCACGTTTAGCCAGTGAACGCGGGCAACGGTTATAGCCTTCCATTGTGTCGGGTTCAAGTACGTCACAGCGGATAATCAGGGTGTTATGTTCCATAAAGGGATCCATAACCGCCGAATCCAGGTCCGGCATCAATACCATGTCGGATTCATTGATACCCTTCCAGCCTTTAATGGAAGAACCGTCGAACATCTTGCCGTCTTCATAGAAGTCTTCATCAGCCTGGCTGGCCGGCATGCTGACATGCTGTTCTTTGCCTGCGGTATCGCAAAACCGCAAATCAATAAAATCGACTTCATTTTCACGGATCATTTTCTGGATAGTTTCTGCACTCATTTCAATATTCCTGTTGTGTTTTCTTGATAAGGTTCCAAGATGGGTCACTAATATATATGCAGATTTCGTGCCAAAATCTTAAAATGACACATGCTTATTTAAACTTTGATTTCTGTATTTTTAGCAGCATTTTAACTACATTTACAGGTAATATAGCCGAAGTTGAATTTATCAGGTAAATTACCTCAGACTGATAACTTGTCAGGCCGCACCATTATGGCACATTAAGGAGTTTAACGCACCATATCAGTGCAATAGTTACATCAGTACAACATCCACAACAATACAACACCGAGTGCCAGTCGGTAGAAAACGAAGGGCAGCAGGCCTACACGCTGCAAAAGCACAAGGAATGCGGCAATACACAACCAGCCTGCCAGGGCGGAGAGAGCAACAGCAAGAGCAAACTGCATCCAGTCGATTGGTGAGTCGTGCAACAGCATGCGCAAAACACCGTAACCACCGGCAGCGGCAATGATCGGTATGGAAAGCAGAAAGGAGAAACGGGCGGCAGTGTTGGCATCAAACCCAAGCATCCGCCCCATGGTAATTGTGATTCCGGAGCGCGAAGTACCCGGTACCAGCGCCAGCATTTGCGCCAACCCGATCATGACACCCGCCTTCAGGTTCATGTCTTCCATTACCCTGCTACGCGTAAAACGTGCATCGGCCCACCAAAGCAAAAGGCCAAAGCCGATCGTGGCATAGGCGATAATGCGTACATCACGCAGCACATCCTCAACCCAGCCATGCAACAGACCACCAGCAATAACGGCTGGAATACTGGCTATCACCAGCGTAATACCGAGTTTGCGGGATGCTTCATCGCCCCGGCCCTTCCTCAGCCACGGCGCTGCCATTTGCCAGATCTCCTTACGAAAATACACCAGCGCCGCAAACAGCGTGCCGAGGTGTGTTGCCACGTCAAACACAAGCCCCTGGTCCGGCCAGTTGAACACCTTGCTGCCCAGAATCAGGTGGGCAGAACTTGATACCGGCAAGAATTCGGTCAGACCCTGGATCAGGGATAGCACAATAATCTGGATGAGTGTCATGGTGTGTATACGATGCGGTAGATAACACCGGCCATATCGTCAGACACCAACAACGCACCATCGGGCATAACCAGTACATCGTTGGGTCTTCCCCAGTTTTCCTGACCTTGCAACCAGCCCGATGCAAATACCTTTTTGTCCACCACTGTTCCATCCGGATTCACATCGAGAACAAGTATCTGATAACCAGACTTTTCGGTACGGTTCCAGGAACCATGCTGCGTAACAAACAATCGATTTGCATACTCATCCGGAAACATCTCACCTGTATAAAACACCAGGCCAAGTGCAGCACCATGCGGGTCGAGTTTTGCAACAGGCGGTGTGTAATCAGCGCAGTCTTTGCCGATCCCGAACTCTTCATCCAACAAATCACCCTGATGACAATACGGGATGCCAAAATGCATGCCCTGTTTTGGTGCATGATTCAATTCATCGGCAGGGATATCATCCCCCAAGCGATCAAGGCCGTTGTCGGTAAACCAGAGTTGTTGATTGTCGGGGTGAAAGGCAAGACCCACACTGTTGCGGACTCCAAACGAGAATACCTCCATACCGGTTCCGTCCGGGTTCATCCGCCGTATTTCCCCAAAACCCTTGTCATCACAAATATTGCAGGGAATGCCCACCGGAACATATAGCTTGCCGTCGGGCCCGAAACGCAGGTATTTCCAGCCATGATACTGCTCCTTTGGCAGCGCATCTGTCACAAGCACCGGATCCGGTGGCTGATCGAGGTTTTCCTCGATATCGTCATAACGTAAAATCCGGCCCAGCGCGCCTACATAAAGCGCCCCATCACGAAATTCGAGTCCGGTTGGCATACGTAAACCTTCATCTATCAGCCTGACCTTGTCAGCACGCTGATCTCCATCGATATCGCTGACAGCCCATACCTTACCGCCACGACGGCTGCCTGCAAATATTGTCCCTTTTTCGCCGCGCGCCATTTGACGTGCATTTTTAATGCCTTCCACGTAAATCTCAATACTGAAACCAGCTGGCAACTCAATCAAATCCAACTGTATTTCGGCCTGTGTTGATCCTGATAAAAAGAAGGCAAAAGCGAGCAAATATAATTTTGAAATTTTCATGCCGGCAATGGTAACAGCAGAACGCAACCACGGCACCTTGAAACCCAAGCCAGTCAACGTATATTGAAAAAACTAATAAACTAATGATAATCAACATCTTGGCCTCGATTTGTGTCATTATGACCACGATACATATAAAAGAAGACAAACTTTACGTGGACAAGGATGTATTTGAAGTAAGGAAACAAATAGAGAAATAAGCTAAAAATAACAAGCCGCTTGTCTGGCAAATAACCAAAAACCAAGCAATCGGCCTGTCGTTCACTGCGGGGGTAGAAGACGACGTGTCCTTATTCGGAGAGTTAAGCCGGTATGTTTTTCGTGCTGGTAGAAAATGTTTTATTAGCACCTGGATCGTAGGGTGGACATTCATGTCCACCGTGTCACTGTGCAAGTCAAAAACAAGCAGCAAAGAATCACGCCTCGCCGAAAACGGCACTGAAATACTCTTACCAATTTCCCGTAATTCCGGTTCTGGCCCGGTGGACATGAATGTCCACCCTACGGGGCTTTCATGAGTTTTTTTGTTGAATTGAAGCGCCGCAACGTTTTCAAGGTCGGCTTTGCCTACCTGGTTGGCTCGTGGCTGTTAATCCAGATTACCGACATCCTGCTGGATAACATCGGTGCACCCGCCTGGGTGCTGCAAACCCTGTTGGTTGTCATGGGGGTAGGATTCTTCATCTCCGTGTTCTTCGCCTGGGCTTTTGAACTGACACCGGAAGGCGTCAAGCGCGAGAAAGATGTTGACCGCAACCAGTCCATTACGCCGCAAACCGGTAAAAACCTGAACAACACTATCCTGGTGATGATGGCCCTGGCCATCGGGTATCTCTTGTATGACAAGTTTTCTCCGGAAATGGGGTCAGAGCCCTTTTCTCAGGAACCCACTGTGCAAGTCATTGAAACGGGTAGTGAGAAAAGGGATCCGACCCCGGTGAACACTGAACCCGCCATTAAACGGCAATCCATTGCAGTACTGCCCTTTGATAACCGCAGCAACCGCGAGGAAGACCAGTTTTTCACCGATGGCATCCATGATGACCTGCTGACCACCATTGCCAAGATTGGCTCGATGAAAGTTATTTCACGTACCTCGGTAATGGAATACAAGGGCACCACCAAAAAAATCCCGGAAATCGCCAAAGAACTGGGAGTTGCAAATATTCTCGAGGGTGGTATTCAGCGCTCCGGCAACCAGGTACGTATCAATGTTCAGTTGATTGATGCCGTAACCGACGAACACCTGTGGGCAGAAATCTTCGATCGCGAGTTGACCGCGGAAAATCTGTTTGTGATCCAAAGCGAAATCTCAAACGCCATCGCCGATGCTTTACATGCCACTCTTTCACCAGAAGAGCAGCAACGTATCGACACAAAACCTACCGATAACCTGCAGGCATATGATGCCTTCATGCGCGGGCGACAGTTGATGGCCACCAGGGACTCAACAAGACTAAAACTCGCAACCGAGGAATTTGGCAAGGCCGTTGAACTCGATCCGCTGTTCGCACTGGCATGGGTAGGCGTGGCAGACAGTAATTGGTTGTTATCTTTTTATGGGGCACTTCGTGAGGCTGAACTGCTACCCATCAGGGAACTTGCCGTCAAGAACGCCCTGGCCATAGATAACCAGCTCGGTGAGGCCTACGCGTCACTGGCCGCAATTCATCGTTTTTACGAAAGGTTTCATGAAGCAGAGCTTGCTTACCAAAAGGCCATCGAATTAAGTCCGAATTATGCCAGCGCATATCACTGGTACTCGAATCTCCTGGGCATATACCCGCTACGGATACAGGAGCAGGTTGACCTGGCTCGAAAAGCTGTTGAGCTGGACCCCAGGTCATCTATAATCCGCAACAACCTGGGTGGCCGATACCATAATCAAGGGCTCTACTCACTGGCGCAAGGCCAATATCAAAAAGTCACTGAACTCGACCCTGATTTTGCGCCGGGATATTCTTCATTGGCCGAACTCTACGTTTACGACCTGGGTCAGTATGACAAGGCGCTGCCGCTGATGTACAAAGCGATCGAACTGGACCCTGGAAACCTGGAAAGCAACATGGTGCTGGTCGACATATTCCTGGAATTGGATGACCTGGCCAGGGTCCAGGCTGTCAGGGAAAAAATGGCCGGCCTGGAACCAACAGATCCGACCATAGGCATGGTGGATGTGCTAATAAACGTAACAAACAAAAACGCGGCTGGTACCCGTGAGGCCATCAACTGGCTACTGCCAAAAATTGAGAATTACTCCGGCTGGGTCCGGGGCTTAGGATTCATGGCACTTACCCAGGGCGACGTTCAACGTTCATTGGAAATCTACCTGTCCGCCGATCCGGGCTGGCTTGATTCCAACCAATGGCAGACACTGATTGAAAGAATTACAACTCACAGCTGTGCGGTTTCCTGGTTACTTTCGAATACTGGCAAGCAGGACCTGGGATCCGCATTGCTAAAGCAAACAATCACCTTCCTGGATGAGACCTTGCCTGCGGCTGTTGAGCATTCTGACATTCGGAATCCTGAGATTTGCTATCTGGCTGCCGGCAATACCGAAAAAGCCTTGCAAAGCATCGAAACACAACTGACCCATAACCACCTGTGGGGCTGGGACATTTGGCACCAAATGCCGATGTACGACCCTATCCGTTTTGAGCCCAGGTACCAGGCAGCAATGACAGAACGCGAGCGGCGTATTTCAGTACAGCGCGAAGCAATCTCCGCTATAGATGCAGAGGCCAGCCCATGATCTGTTTCATTTTCCAAACCGTAGGAGCCGCGTCCCCGCGGCGATTATGCACAGGATGTGTTGTATATCGCGAAAGAGCACATGGCAGGGATTGTTCCCTACAATCCCATGCATTTCCTCCATCCCTGGAGGTCAGATGTGCGGCGCGATTGTGTCAGGCTTGCACGAGGTACAAAACAATTCGCCGCGAGACGCGGCTCCTACAGGAAGCATTATGAGCTTTATTGGGGAATTACAGCGTCGTAACGTCTTTAAAGTCGCAGCTGCCTACGTCATTGTCGGCTGGTTGATCATGCAGGCCGGTGAAGTTCTGTCACCGGCTCTACACCTGCCGGAGTGGATCAATTCAGCGCTGGTTTTTTTCCTTATCCTCGGTTTCCCGCTGGCATTAGTTTTCGCCTGGGCTTTTGAGATGACGCCCGAAGGCATCAAGAAAGAAAAGGATGTCGACCGATCCGGGTCCATCGCAAGCACCACCGGTAAAAAACTGAACCTCACCATCATCATCGTGCTTGCGCTGGCACTGGGGTTATTCGCCTTTGACAAATTTGTACTCGATCCGGGCCGCGATGCCACCGAAATCGCAACGGCCGTTCAGACTGCCCAGCAGCAGGTCGTCGAATTAATTGAACCTTCTGACAGTGAAGAACCCACTGATCATGAGTCAGCCATCAGTCACCTGTCCATCGCCGTTTTACCTTTCGAGAACCGCAGCAACCGCGAGGAAGACCAGTTTTTCACCGACGGCATGCATGACGACTTACTGACCACCATCGCCAAGATCGGCTCAATGAAGGTGATCTCACGCACCTCGGTCATGGAATACCGGGACACCGTTAAAAAGATTCCGCAGATCGCACAGGAACTGGGGGTCGCAAACATTCTTGAAGGCGGTATCCAGCGATCCGGCAACCAGGTACGGATCAATGTTCAGTTGATTGATGCCGAAACCGATGAACACCTGTGGGCTGAAATCTATACTCGTGAGTTGACTGCGGAAAACCTGTTTGTCGTACAAAGTGAAATAACAAAGATGATTGCCGATGCCTTACAGGCCGAGCTTTCCACCGATGAGCAAGGACGCATTGACGCAAGACCAACCGACAATCTGCAGGCCTATGAAGCCTATATGCGAGGCCGGCAATTGATGGCGACCCGCAACGCAGACAATCTGAAACTGGCCGTTGAGGAGTTTAGCAAAGCCACCGAGATCGACCCTTCGTTTGCTTTGGCATGGGTAGGTGTGGCGGATAGCCTCAACCTTTCAGCAACCTGGGCCGACGCTCGTGCCGAAGACATGTTCCCCATCATTGAAGATGCCGTGAAGAATGCACTGGCTATCGATAATGACCTGGGCGAAGCTTATGCCTCGCTAGGCTTGTTGCACTG
>Ga0164313_10000870_pt1 | contig 25654 bp, 25 predicted proteins | sample GuaBasSedimGuay4_FD_113735 | JGI IMG/M metagenome (GOLD analysis project Ga0164313, IMG submission 113735) | Subseafloor sediment microbial communities from Guaymas Basin, Gulf of California, Mexico - Guay4, Core 4569-4, 0-3 cm | ecosystem: Environmental > Aquatic > Marine > Hydrothermal vents... | reverse complement strand
AACTCATTATTGGTTGAAATGGATGGCTTCTCAACTGATTCAGGAGTAATAATTTTGGCTGCCACTAACAGGCCGGATGTGCTGGACGCGGCATTGCTTCGTCCGGGTCGTTTCGACCGACAAATAAGTATTGACAAGCCAGATATTGTCGGCCGTAATGCAATATTCAAAGTACACATGAAGCCACTTAAGTTGGCTAAAGATATTGATTCTAAAAAGCTTGCAGCGGCAACACCAGGTTTTGCCGGAGCAGAAATTGCCAATGTTTGTAATGAAGCTGCTTTAATTGCGGCCCGGGCTGATAAAAAAGCTATTGATATGGATGATTTCCATAGTGCCATTGACAGAGTTATTGGTGGACTTGAAAAGAAGAATAAGATAATATCACCTGAAGAAAAGAAAATTGTTGCTTATCATGAGGCGGGGCACGCTGTGGCTGGCTGGTTCCTTGAACATGCAGACCCATTGGTAAAAGTAAGTATAGTACCTCGTGGTGTTGCAGCACTAGGCTATGCTCAGTACCTACCTAAAGAACAACTGCTCTACCAAACAGACCAGCTGGAAGATGATATGTGCATGGCACTTGGTGGCAGAGCTGCTGAAGAAATTATATTTGGTAAGATATCTACCGGCGCATTAAGTGATTTGGAACGAGTAACCAAGGTGGCTTATAATATTGTTTCTATTTATGGAATGAACGACAAGATTGGGAATGTTTCGTTTTATGATCCTAAACAATCTGAATACTCCTTTGGTAAACCTTATTCAGAGGCTACCGCAGAGATAATTGACCAGGAGGTTAAAGCAATTATTGATAAAGCCTATAGCAGAACAAAAGATTTACTCAACCACCATAAGGAGAACCTGGAAATTCTTGCACAAGAGTTATTGAAGCGAGAGGTTATATACCAATCGGATTTAGAAGAGCTTATTGGCAAAAGACCATTTGCCTCTCCTACTACTTATGATGCTTTTGTCAACGTAGAAGACAAAGAGGCCAAAGAGGAAGTTGCAGAAGAAGATAAACAGGATGAAACTTCAACTGGCGAAACCACAACCAATGAATCAGGGAGCGAGAAAGAGGTGATTGCTTCAACTAAACATGCTTCGGAGGAAGAGGAAAGAAATAGTGAAAATAAGGACACAATAAATTCATCTACAGATAAATCCAGTACTGAGCATCCTCTTGATTCAGAAATAGAATCTAAGGAGTCGGCTTAGTTGAAGTGCAGTTAGAGCTGCGCAAAATATTAGTATAGAGCAAATGACCTTAACCCTAAATTTACAAGCGAATAAAAAGGTCTATTTTGCGTCTGATTTTCATCTGGGCACACCCAATGCTGCTTCCAGCCTGGAACGCGAAAAAAAACTCGTTGCATGGCTGGAGATGGCCGCACAGGACGCTGAAGCTATATTCTTACTTGGAGACATATTCGACTTCTGGTTTGAGTATAAAAAAGCCATTCCCAGAGGGTTTGTACGCTTTCAGGGCAAGTTAGCAGAGCTTGCAGATAGAGGTATTGCCATTCATATATTTACCGGTAATCATGATATGTGGATGTTTGATTATTTCCCTTCTGAGTTTGGGATTCCAATATATAATGACCCGGTTGAATTGGTTGTAAATCAAACAAAATTTTTAATAGGCCATGGGGATGGCTTAGGTCCGGGAGACAAAAAATATAAGAGGCTTAAGAAAGTATTCAAAAATAAGGTTAGCCAAAAGGCCTTCTCAATGTTGCACCCAAATTTAGGCATGGGGGTAGCCCACAAATGGTCTAAAAAAAGCCGCCTGGCAAACAACAAACATGAAGAGGTATTTCATGACCAAAAAGAGCATTTATTGGTTTATTGCAAAGAACAGGAAGTGCAAGAACATCGGGATTATTACATTTTTGGGCATCGGCATCTTACCTTAGATCTTGAAGTAGGCGAAAATAGTCGATATTTAAACCCCGGCGACTGGGTTAACCATTCAAATTACATTGTTTTCGATGGCACAAAATGTGAAATTGTGGAGTTTTAGAATTAGTCTGATGACAGGCTTATTATTTACCCTGTTTTCATCCCATAGTCAATCCATCCTCTCCGACACAATAAAGGTAAAAGATGAAATTACTGCCTTTTCTCAGGATAGAACCGGTAACATCTTTCTTACTTTTAAAGGAGGAGCAATTACAAAATTTAGTTCGAATATGGATTCCTTGCTTTCATTCAGTCCAGAAAAATTAGGTGACATATCCCTTCTTGAATCGTGGCATGGATTTCAAATATTCGCCTTCTACGAAGAGTTTCAGGAGTTTGTTTTATTAGACAGGTTTCTCACCCGTGCAACACGCTATCGGCTCTCACAATCGTCAGCTAATTATGCTGATATGTGCACCATCAGCAGCGATCAGAACCTGTGGATATTCGAAGAAAATCAGTTGCGAATTATCAAGCTGAACTTAAATGTTAGAGCTATTGATATTGAAGTACCCCTGGAATTTATTCTCGACGCAAGTGAGCACAATATTACCTTTCTTCGGGAGTATCAAAACTTAGTGTTTCTGGTAGATGAATATTCAGGAATTTATTTACTCGACAACATGGGAAACTACCTCAGAAAGATTGAGGCACCGGGGATAAATTCTATTAGCTTCAAAAATGATCACTTATTTTATTTGCAGAATAATGAGGTTCACGATATTAATCTCTATCAGGGTAGTCATGATATAATTAAACTGAATGATGGAAATTATTTGGGTGTATTACCACTTGACAATGAACTTTTGCTGGTAAAAAAAGATATGGTAATTAAGCTTCCTCTCCCTTTGAACTAATCTGCCAACTGTTACTTTATTGATCAAACAGTATTCTTGACGAGTTAGAATAGTGCAAAAAAAAGAAACGCCTCGGTCAAAGGCGTTTCAAAGGTCAAAAACTCAAAATAAATAGGACTAATTATAAAAATTCATCCAATAACAACGACATAAATATAGTGACTCTATATTAAAATCCTATCCCTTTCTGAGAAATTTCTCTAAATAAAAATCTATCCCTTCAGTTTTTGCAACTTAATAAGTGAAAAATTACATAAATAACTGTCCGATTTCGTAACAACTTCGTACATTTCAGGACAGAATTCCTAATATTCTTAGGAAAGAACACATCTAACTCAAAATTAGGGAGTTGGCATAGTTTTTATACTTGTAACAAATAAATAAACCTGATTGTGGAAAAAGAACTCGGCAAAATATTAATAATCGATGATGATGAGGATGTGCTATTGGCAGCCAAGCTTTTATTAAAGAAGCATGCTCAACAGGTAATTATTGAGAAGAATCCCAAAAAAATTCCATTTCTAATGAATAACGATTCATACGATGTTATTCTTCTGGATATGAATTTTAGTAAAGATATTACTAGTGGTAAAGAGGGATTTCATTGGCTTAATGAAATTGTATCTAAGGACCCGCAAGCTGTAGTAATCTTAATAACTGCCTTCGGAGATGTGGAGATGGCAGTGAAGGCATTAAAAGAAGGAGCCACAGATTTTGTCTTGAAGCCCTGGCAGAATGAAAAACTTTTGGCAACCCTGGCAACAGCCTCTAAGCTTAAGAGATCTTATAACGAAGTTGACAGGCTTAAGAAAGCGAAAAAACAGCTAGAGCAAGACATAAATCAGCCATTTAAGGATATTATTGGAAGTAGTCCTGCCATGTCAAAAGTTTATAAACTCATTGACAAAGTCGCAAAAACAGACGCCAATGTATTGATACTTGGAGAAAATGGTACCGGAAAGGAATTAATTGCCAGAGCACTGCATAATAAATCCATGCGTAAGGATAATGTATTTGTTGGTGTGGATATGGGGGCTATAACTGAAACTTTATTTGAGAGTGAACTTTTCGGTCATAAAAAAGGCGCCTTCACAGATGCCAAGGCAGACCGTGCAGGAAGGTTTGAGGTAGCCAATCAGGGCTCGTTATTCCTTGATGAAATCGCCAATCTCAGTATGCCATTGCAATCAAAATTACTGGCTGTTTTACAAAACAGAGAAGTTACCAGACTTGGCACAAATAATCCTATAAAAATTGATATTAGGCTAATCTGCGCAACCAATATGCCTATTGAGGAGATGGTAGGAGAGAGTAGATTCCGACAAGATTTATTATACAGAATCAATACAGTAGAGGTACAGTTACCGGCATTACGGGAAAGGCTGGAAGATATACCACTGTTGAGTGAACATTTTTATAAAATGTACTCTAAAAAGTATAGAAAAGAATTGACTGGAATAACTGAGGCTGCTAATAATCATTTAAAGAAATACCCGTGGCCAGGAAATGTACGTGAACTCCAACATGCAATTGAGCGGGCAGTGATTATGACTGAGAATGAAAAGCTAGATCAAGAAGACTTCTTCTTCTTAACGGCTTCTACTCAGGAGATGCCTGCCGCCAGTGATAACTTTAATCTTGATGAAATTGAGAAAAATGTTATTCATAGAGCTATTGAGAAGCATTCTGGCAATATTTCAAAAGCTGCAAAAGAACTAGGCCTCACCAGAGCTTCATTATACAGGAGATTAGAAAAGCATGGCCTTTAATAGTTTCAACAGCCAGGTAATTCTAAGGATTACTGCCATTATAGTAACAGGTATACTCCTATATACGCAATGGGCTGGTGATGTCTATTTATTCGGAATCCTATTATTTAGTTTCTTGTTATTTGCCCAGATTATTGCCATGGTCAGGTACTTAAATAAGTCGAACGAAGAGATAAAATCTTTCTTTGACTCCATTAAATATGATGACCTCGACCAGAGTTTTACAACCATGGGTGATAGTGAGGCTGCCAACAGGCTAAATGAAGAATTTAATAAGGTACTCAATCAATATAAAGAGATCAGGAGAGAGAAGGAAGCTGATTTCCAATATATGCGTAATATTGTACAGCACGTAGGTATTGGATTAATAACCTTCAATAAATCAGGGGAAATTCAGTTGATGAATGCTGCTTCAAAAAAGCTATTGCACATCAGCCAGGTTAATAATGTAAAGGAGCTTGAAAATATTTCTCCTGAGCTCGTAGATGTATTCTTCAGGTTGAAAACTGGTGGCAGAGACCTTCTCAAGCTAAAAATTGCTGATGAAATTATTCAACTGGCAGTATTTGCCATAGAGCTTACCTTAAGGGGTGAAGAATTTAAGCTCATCTCCTTACAAAACATCCAGAATGAACTGGAAGAGATGGAAATGGATGCGTGGCAAAATCTTGTTCGCGTCCTAACTCATGAAATAATGAATTCAGTTACACCAATATCCTCGTTGGCGGGTACTGTTGAGGTTGAGCTTAAAGACTTATTTAGTGAAGACCAACCAAAAAACGAGATCTCTAATGAAGACCTTGAAGACCTCTTTCATGCTGTACAGACTATTCAGAAAAGAAGCCGAGGGCTCATACGCTTTGTACAAGATTTTAGAAATCTTACCCATATCCCCAAGCCCAAAATTGTTGAAGTAAAAGCGGAAGAGATGCTCAAGGAGATTAACACACTACTTGCCTCAGAAATCTCTGATAATAATATTACATATAAGTCAAAAATAGAGCCTAATTCAATTACCATAATGGCAGATAAGGAGCTTATAGAACAAGTACTTATTAACCTAATTAAAAATGCCATCCAGGCTTTTGATGAACAAACGAATAAGATTGTTGAAGTAAGTACAACATTGTCTGAAAAAAGCCGACCCATTATCACTATTAAAGATAATGGCAATGGTATTGATGAGGAGGCCATGGAAAAAATATTTATTCCCTTTTTTACCACTAAAAAGACAGGTTCCGGAATTGGCCTTAGTCTGTCAAGGCAGATTATGCGTAAGCACCAGGGCACTTTATCCGTAAAATCTAAAGTTGACGAGGGTTCCGAGTTTCAAATGAAGTTTTGATTTAACCGTTTTTTGTAATTGAAAATCAATTACAAAATTGACGAATTGAAAATCGAACAATTAGTAAGCAGAAAACAGAAATTTTATTCTTTTCAATTGTCAAGGTCAACCCTGACAAAACACTGTTTAAAGTGTTTTCGTCAAATATTAGATAAAATGTCCATTCATTGTACAATGTTTGGGTTTGATTAAAGTTTTTATCAGTTTTGCCACAAATTAGTAGCCATTTTGTATGGAAGAGATAGCCAAAAAAGTTGAAGAGATATTAGTTGTAAAATTAGGTATTGCTTCAACAGAAGTTACACCTGATGCTAACCTGATTAAAGATCTGGGAATAGACTCTCTTGATTATGCTGAGCTTGTTATGGAGTTTGAGCAAACATTTGATATCAGGATTCCTGATAGTGATGCAGAATTGCTCGGGACCGTTAATCAGGCTGTTACCTATATTAGCGAGAAAGTAGAGGCTAAAAACGAATAATACCGTATTCTCTTACTCTTTCTCTCCTCTTTCATAAGCATTATAGCCTATCACGGTTGTAAGAGCAAAGACCCGATTCATTTTTATTGATTGAGATTGTGATTTGTAATTCCATGTATGCTCTTGATTATCCCAAAATACATGATACTTAATATCTCCAATTAGTAATATGTCATCCTCGTATATTTCCTGACCTAGTTTATCAACAAACCCGGTATACTGTAAGATCACACAATTAGGAATGACTAGTTCTCCTTTTTGAAAACTAACGTTTCCGGGACGAATCAGGAGCTTTTTATCTTTATCCCAGGCTTTAAATTTGAACCGGCTCCCCATTTATTAGAAACTGTATGAAAATCCCAGAACAACATATATCTGGTTATGAACAGTACGTGTATCCTTTGTTTTCTGTCCAAATAGTAACTCTGACTCTACTGGATCTGACAAATTCACTTGTTGAAGATCTCCTTTGCTAAGACCAAAAGCATAGTCTCCACCAAGGGTTAAGTGAGCTTTTTCGTTATACCAAATAATACCTCCTGTTACATGATACAAATTCCAGTATGACATCTTTGGGACAAACTTATTGCTGTCTAAAAAACTATCACTAGAGTAATTCAGATCTGTTCTTGCTCCACCTAAAAATGACAGTCCATCGCGGATATCCTTTTTTAAGCCAATAGAGAAATTAATAATTTGCCTGGCCATGTCATAGGCCATAACTGGTTCTTTTGTTAATGCAGGCTGATCAAATATTTGAACTTCGCTGGCGATCATAACATATTCTTTGACCGGAGAGTTATAAGTAACACTAAAATTCCATGTCGAGTTTAGCCATTCTCTCTCATAGCCAAGCGACATTATTAAAGGTGTCCGATGATAGGTAGTGAGCTTTCCTCCATAAAGATTTTCCGTAAGTGAAAGATTTTGCAGGTTAGGTAATTGAATCGAAATTGTTTGTGAAATATCCCCTTTGGCAAATAAATCTATATTTAAATTTGGCGAAGATATCGTAAAACCAAGGCTGCTGTTCTGCCATTTATATACACCTCCTGCTTTAAGAACAAATCCGAAACTGCCAAATCTAAGATCACGTTGAATAGAAGAATGAGCCAGGCTCCTGGAAATCACATTTCCATTCACTTCACTGGCAGTTGCCGATTGACGCAATTTATAATTCTGAGAGAAATAAACACCAAATAATGACACCCCTATACCGAAGTTTTCATTAACTTTTTTGCTTGCCGTTGCCCCAATCCAATTTTCACGAATTTTATTACTATAGTCATATAGACCTTCATAAAATTCGTCGCCCGGGGAGTTTAATAAGACATCATAAAACATAGTATTTCGTACATTAAACTCAATAAATGATGAATTAACAGTAATTGAAGAATACGCAAAGCTCCAATCGGGCTTCTTTTTACTTTTAATTACTCCACCAATTAAGCTGGGAATTACATCGAAAAAATTAGACCTAATATTAATATCTTGCCCAGCTCCATTATCTATCTGTAGCATTCCGCCAAACAATGTTGACGTCTCGAGGGTAACACTTGATTGGCCTATAAAACTAAGTGCTCCGGGGTTATAATATACTGCACTAATATTATCAACTCCTGCTACTACTGAACCCCCTAGCATAGTTGCTTTTGCCCCAACCTCATAGTTAGAGTAATTCGATTCCTGAGCATTTGCTCCCACGCTCAGGAATAAGCTTCCTAACAAAAATACTGGTAGAATAAATACACGTTTCATAAGGAGGATAAAAATAGTTCAAAAAAAGTGTAACTTGTAAATTATTCCTGCGTCATATTAATTGTGAATTCGCCTATATCTGATCAGACCATTATAAATAATGTTTTGGCCGGAGATACCACTCAATACGATGAACTGGTTCTTCGTCATAAGGATTATGCCTATACCTTGGCCCTTAAAATAGTGCATAATACCATGGATGCTGAAGAAGTCGCTCATGATGCCTTTATGAAAGCTTATACTTCATTAAAAAAATTTAACCAACAAGCTAAGTTTTCTACCTGGCTATATCGTATCGTATTTAATACTGCAGTTAGTCACACACGAAAGAATACTATTAAAGTTGATGACATAAGTGAAATGGTACATCAGCCAGAAAGCGGCAGCAATAGCAGTGAATCACTATTTAGTCAGGACAGAGAGAAATTTATTGGAGAGGCAATGGAAAAGCTGGATGCGCTGGATGCTACTATAATAACACTGTTTTATATGAAACAGCTAAGCCTTGAAGAAATTGGTGAAACTGTTGGCATCAAAGCTTCTGCTATTAAAGTAAAGCTTTTTAGAGCAAGAAAAAGGCTGGCGCGGGAATTGGAAAATGTTCTTCATTATGAAGTACATGAAATTTTATAACTTTATATTCAAGAAAATGAAGTTTACGGAAGAAATTATAACGAAATATTTAGATGGAGAGCTCTCACAACAAGAGGTTCTTTTATTTGAAGAAGAATTGAAGATAGATAGTGCTTTTGCTGAGTTGTATAGGCGACATATGGGTATTCATAAATCACTATTAAAAAGCCAACTCTCTAAGCCTTCAGCCAACTTCACCAATAGGGTTATGCAGTCTGTAGCATTATTAAGTGTTAGTGATGGGAAGTTCTTTAATAAAACCAGGATGTATGTGTTGTTGCTGATAGTTATCGCTGTTGCCACTACGCTATATTACATTAGTTCTCAGTTCTACCCATCGCTAGGCAATGCTTTATCAAACGAGATTACATTAAAAGAATTCACATTTAATTTGCAGCCGGCACAACAAATATTGAGCACTGATTTAGTATTTAAAATAGTGTTTTACGTTAATGGCTTAATAAGCTTGCTCTTGCTGGACCGAGCCATTCTAAAACCTTATTTTGCGCGTAGAAAGCAGCGTTATTCTATGTAAATCGGGAAATTATATTTTCTATCTGTCCCAGGTAACTCCTGCCAAATAGGTTTAAGTGAACGAGTAATGGATAAAGGTTGTAAAGATCTACTCTTTCATCAAATCCCGGTTCCAATGGGTAAACCTCATTATAAATCTCATAAAATTCACGATTGAAACCACCAAAGAGATGTGAAAAAGCAATGTCCATCTCCCTATGACCATAATACACTGCCGGATCAATAATACAAGGTTCTCCCAGAGCGTCAACTATCAGGTTTCCTGACCATAGATCCCCATGTACTAATGCGGGTGGTTCAACAGGCATCAGATCTACTATTCTTCCCAGAACGTCTTCAATATTAATGACAAATGATTTTTCAACAAGTCCTGTATTAATTGCCATCTCTACCATAGGCAATATTCGCCTCGCAGAGAAAAAAGATTGCCAGTCATCTTCAAAGTCATTCTTTTGTGGCAGGGCGCCAATAAAATTGTTTTCATGCAAACCGAATTTTTTACTTGTTTGTTTATGTAGCTCTGCCAGGTGAGTCGATAAATTGTTCCAAAACATGCTACTCCGGCCAGCTGCTTCTATAAAACTCATTACTAAGTAAGCCGTTCCTGCATCTGTAAAAACTGAAATTACTTGCGGGATGTTAAAAGAGCTCTTCTCTCTAAGCAAGTCCAGACCACTGGACTCTGCCCTAAACATTACTTCCGCATCCGGGTCACTATTGACCTTAATAAAAAAGGTCCCTGTTGAAGTCCTCGCTTTGTATGTTTGACTAATAGAACCTCCACCTACCGGGCTTAAGTCCTCCACTTCTAAGGTATCGGATAACTCGTCTGACAGTAATCTACTAAGGTGCTCCTTATTTATAACAGCGTACATTATAGTACATAATTTTGTTCATTATTGAACAGATCTCAAACTGTAGTAATTTATTAAAAAATATATTTTGCTGAATATCAATTACTTAACAAAGTTGGCACAAGTCTTGAAGAAAGCAAGTTAATCAAAATAAGATGGACGCTCAGAAGCCGGGATCCCAATACTCCTATAGCAACACTCTCCCGGCTTCTTTTTTCTTTACCAGACCTCGCGATAAACCTGTGATTAGTGAATAAAATAAAAAGTTTTTTTTGGTTGTGCTCGGGTAGTAATTTAAACCTACTTGATAAAGTACCTACCGAAGGGGCCAAATATGCAGGTATTGGCGCCACCATTTTTTTTACAGGAATATTTGCTACTATAGCTGCAGCATATGCAATATTCACTTTCTCAGATAATTTATGGATCTCCTCAATTATAGGCATAGTTTGGGGGGGAATGATCTTTAATCTTGATCGTTACATCGTTTCCAGTATGAGAAAGTCTCACTCTTTGAAGAAAGAATGGACGATGGCATTACCAAGAATTTTTCTTGCTCTAATAATTTCATTGGTTATTGCCAGGCCCCTGGAGTTAAAAATTTTTGAAAAAGAAATAAAAACTGAGCTTGATTTAATGAATACCGAAATTATTAATGCTAAACGGGACTCAACCAACAACTATTATCAGGGACTAATAGCAGCGAAACAAATAGAAATCGATATCTTATTAACGGCAGTCTCAATCAAACAACAACATAGAAACCAGCTCCGGTCCCAAGCCACTGCTGAAGCTGATGGTACAGGAGGTACTATGAAACGTAATGCCGGGCCAATCTACAAAATCAAAAAAGCCGAAGCTGATAAAGTAGAAGAAGAGCTGGCTGCTCTTGAATCAAATAATCAGACTTTAATAACCGGGATTCGTGAGCAAATAGCTGGGTTGCAAGAAGACAAATCCTTGAAATTAGTTAAAATAGAGCATCCGGACTATACAGGATTTGCCGCCAGGCTAGAAGCATTGGGCAGGCTTACCAATAAAAATGCCAGCTTATGGCTAGCCAATATGTTTATAATACTTTTATTCATTGCTATTGAAACAGCGCCTGTATTAGTAAAATTAATTTCCTCTAAAGGGCCTTATGACTATATGTTAGAAACCGAAGAATATACCCATGAGATGGATTGGCTAGCTAAAAAAGCAAAGCTTAATACTAAAACAAGGAAATCTGCCAAAACCTATACCGCTCAAGAGAGTGAATATATCGATCAGTACTTAACATCAAACCTCCATTAAAAAACCGGCCATCAATCCCGAATAAATTCGCAACCAACAGCCGGTTATCCAACAACACAACTTAACTAACCTTTTCTATTTCTTAGCGATCAATCCTCCAGACTGAACCATTCTGAGAAATTCATTACGGTAACCGTTTTCATCATCGCCAATAGCACTCTGAGCTAAACTAACAACTTGAAGATAGCTGCTTTGCCCTTTAAATTCTGAATCTCTCAGTAGCATACCAAATTCTGCTACGGCTGCAGCCCACCTAAAATTATCAGACGATTTCATAAGAGGCGTGTCACCATCATTAATAACAGCTGATAAAAGCTGGCTTGTAGTTCCTGTAGGTTCTTTATACCTAAGCTTCACTGTCATCAATTCATTGCCATGCTTTCTCTTAGGAGTCTGCTTATTTATTTGATATTTTAATGGATCTATACTTCCTCCACCTGCTATACCAACCGGGATAATCTCGTACATGGCCGTAACTGTATGCCCTGAACCAAGCTCACCCGCATCCTTTTTATCGTCATTAAAGTCCTCGTCATTAAGCTTACGATTCTCATAGCCAATTAATCTATACGCCTGTACTAGCTCAGGGTTAAATTCAACCTGGATTTTTACATCTTTAGCAATAGTAAACATGGTGCCGCCGAATTCGTTTACCAGTACTTTTTTAGCTTCAAGAATATTGTCGATATAAGCATAATTACCATTTCCTTTATCCGCCAATATCTCCATCTTCGAGTCTTTGTAATTACCCATGCCAAAGCCAAGTACAGTAAGAAAAACGCCACTTTCGCGTTCTTTTTCTATCATTCTTTCCATTTCCGAATTACTAGATGCGCCAATGTTAAAATCACCATCTGTGGCTAAAACTATTCGGTTGTTACCACCTCTTACAAAGTTCTCACGGGCCATCTTATACGCTAACTGAATTCCCTGTCCACCTGCAGTTGAGCCACCGGTTTGCAACTTATTAAGAGCCTCTAATATTTGTTCCTTTTTATCACCTGAAGTTGGCTCCAGTACAACCCCGGCTGCTCCGGCATATACTACTATTGCAACTTTGTCCTGCTCTCTAAGTTGGCCTACAAGTAAATTAAAAGCCGACTTTAATAATGGTAGCTTATTAGGCGCATTCATTGAGCCGGATACATCGAGTAAGAATACAAGGTTGCTGGCAGGCAAATTATCAGTAGCAATCTTTTTACCCTGAATACCAATATGAACCAGCCTGTGTTCACTATTCCACGGTGCTTCAGACACCTCTGTATTTACACTAAATGGCTCATTTGCACCAGGCGAGAGATAATCGTAATTAAAATAGTTCACCATTTCCTCTATTCTCACCGCATCTTTTGGTGGCTGCTGCCCGTTATTCAAAAACCTGCGAATATTACTGTAAGAGGCAGCATCAACATCAATAGAAAAGGTTGAAAGAGGAGTTCTTGTAGGATTATGGAAGATATTGTCATGTATAGTTGCATACTCTTCAGTATTCCAGTTCTGAGGCTCAGGTGAATAGACAGATTGCTGATATGATCCTTTATGTCTGTTATAAGCAGATGTACCCACATAGCTCTTATCCAGCTTCTTTTCTCTGGCAGGATATCCTGGCGCAATGTTTATATCCATAGATACCACTTCTTCTAAAAGAGGCTCTATCGCACTGGTAACGAGCTTAACATTTATTACTGCCCTACTACCGACATTAACTTCCTTTAGCTCAAACCCAATAGAAGAAAATACAAGCGTTTGATTTTGAGATGCATTAATTGCGTATTTACCATCGATATCAGTTAAGGTACCTTTACCTGTATCTTTTAAAGTAACATTAATCCCCTGTAGAGGTGCTCCCGTATCAATAGAGGTCACTTGTCCGGTAATTAAACTTTTCTGAGCAAATCCCATACTTACAGCCGATGTAAGTAGTAGTAAAATTAAAATTCTTAGCTTTTTCATCAGTTTTTTTTGTTTGTTTCACCCTTATAATGCTTGAGATTACCATATTCCATAAATTATTTTCATTTTTGATTTTATTAAGAGCATAATGCGCATATTTAAAGGCATATCAACAGAAACCCCGGATCTCGAGCTTATCGAAAAATATAAGCGAACCTCAGATCTGGACTATGTAGCGGAGCTCTACAATCGATATCTACATTTAATATTTTCCGTTTCTCTGAAGTACTTAAAAGTGAAAGAAGATGCAGAAGATACAAGTATTAAGATATTTGAAATTCTCAAAGAGAAGCTCCCGGATCAGGAGATAGAAAATGTAGGCGGTTGGATACATACTGTTACCAAGAACCAATGTTTGATGCAATTACGTTCTGTATCCAGGGAACAACAAAAAGAAGATGATTACGGCATTTTTATGGAAATTGAGAATAGTGAGCATCATACTAATGAAATTGATATAGAAAGTGATATAAGAAAACTCGAAAAATGCATAAAAGAGCTCGTAAATGAACAGAAAAAGTGCATTGAAATGTTTTACAAGCAAGAAAAATGCTACAAGGAAGTAGCGAATTTAACAGGATATGGACTTAAAAGAGTAAAAAGTTATTTGCAAAACGGTAAAAGAAACATAGCTATTTGCATGGAAAAGTAATATGAATAATACTAGCTTCAATAATGACATACATCTCACTACGGAGGAGCTCGTGGCCTACAGCCAGGGGAATCTCAGCAATAAAGAAATGCATCGGCTAGAGCTGCATTTAATTAGTTGTGAGTTGTGTAACGATGCACTTGAAGGAGTATCGAAAATTGGAGAGGCTGCTTTGGTTAAGAAACTTGATAATATCAAGGCACAGACAGAAGTTAAGTCAAGTATAAAAATTACTATCAGCAAAAAGCAATGGATGGCGATGGCAGCATCAATTGCCCTAATTGCTGTGGTCTCTGCTGTTTTCTTTTTGCTGCCTGATAGAGAGGAGACGTCACTCGCTGAAAAATCCACTGTAGAAGAAAGCCCTGCCCTGGTGGAAGAACATACTTCCAGCCTGAAATATCAAGAAGATTCTCTTAATATGGTTGCCCAAAGAGAAGACAGCTTGTTGGCCCTGGCCGAAGCAAGTTCTCAACAATATGCAGCCAAAGAAATAAGTGCAAGTGAAGTTATTGAAGAAGAAGCTATTGGCTTAGGCGTCTCTGATCGACCAGATGAATTAGGAGATTTAGCCATCAATAATGACACTTCTTTTCTAGCAGAGAATATAATTATTGAGGGAACGATTGAAGAATTAGCAGCTGAGGAAGACAAGGGTGCAGCAGCTCGTTCGAAGAAAATGGCAGCGCCGGTAGCTGGCGCAGAACAACCACAGGCACTTTCAGAAATTGTGGTAGAAACTAAGGAAGAAGAATCTAGTGGCTATGTTGCTGCAACACAAGAAAAGGGTGTACGCCATTATGAGCGATACCTTAAGCGTAGCCTTAAATACCCTAAAGCTGCTACGGAAAATAACATTGAAGGAGCAGTGATTCTGGAGTTAACCATTAATTCTTTTGGCTCAGTAACTAATATCGATGTAAAACAATCACTAGGCTATGGGTGTGACCAGGAAGCAATTAGACTTGTGCGGGAAGGGCCTAATTGGGTAGCGAGTACAAGAGACAATATTGCAGTAGATGACAAGGTCTCTATAACCATCTCTTTTAAACTAAAGGATTAATAACTGCCCTTACATGATTTTTGCTAATTTTGTCCTGAAACATAGCAGTAATGACAAATCGTATTAAGCTTGACAAAAAAGACAAGCAAATTCTTAAGATACTACAGGCAAATGGCCGAATAACCAATGCCCAATTGGCAATGGATGTTGGTCTATCGCCAGCACCTACTCTTGAACGTGTTAAGAAGCTTGAAAAAGTAGGGATTATAGAAAGCTATCATGCCAGACTAAATCATGCTGCAATAGGCCTTGGCGTTTCGACCTTCGTAAAGGTTACCTTAAAAAGTCATAATAAGGAGGCGATAAATCGATTTGCCGATGAAATGCAAAAAGTAGATGAAGTTGTTGAATGTCATCATACTACCGGTACTGCTGACTTTATGCTTAAGGTTGTTGCAAAAGATATCCCGGCTTATCAGGAATTGATGTTAGAGAATATCACTGAAATTCTTGAGATTAATGAAATTGAATCAATGGTGGTTCTTTCTACCCTTAAAGACAGCCGAACCGTTCCTGTACCTTAGAATGATAGTCACAGAAACTTCGATATTGCTCCTCAGCGCCGCTCAAATTAATCAGAAGATTAAAAGGATGGCCTATGAGATTTTAGAAGCCAATTTTGGTGAGAAGGAGTTAATATTTGCCGGCATTTGTGAGCAAGGAGAACTTCTTGCTAAGCAACTAGCGAAGAATCTGGATGAGATTTCTTCTGTTAAAACTACCGTTACACGTATCGATTTAGACAAGTCGCATCCTTTTAGACAGTCCCATGATAGTCTAAATGAAGAAATTAAGATTAATAATAAGGTTATTATCATGGTTGATGATGTGCTGCACACAGGCAAAACCATCGCCTATGGCCTGAAGCCATTTCTAAGTGCAAAAATTAAAAAAATTGAGGTTGCGGTTCTAGTTGATCGCAGCCATACAGCCTTTCCCATCAAAGCCACTTATATCGGCTATGGCCTCTCTACTACCCTATCTGATAATATTTTAGTGAACCTTAAAGGCAAAAAAGGAGTTTATCTTAACTAATATGTCTGTACATAAATCTGATATTAAGCGGATAACCACTCATGTGGTGCAAGCCATGAAAGAGAAGGGTGAAAAAATTGCTATGCTAACGGCATACGACTACTCTATGGCAAAAATTCTTGATGCTGCCGGAATTGACATTTTGTTGGTGGGAGACTCAGCCTCTAACGTAATGGCCGGCCATGAGACTACCTTGCCAATTACTCTTGATGAAATGATATATCATGCATCATCTGTAGTAAGAGCAGTAAAACGGGCGTTAGTGGTAGTTGACTTACCTTTTGGCTCCTATCAGGGGAACTCTGAAGAAGCACTTAAATCAGCTATCCGGATAATGAAAGAATCGGGGGCGCATGCGGTTAAACTGGAGGGCGGTGCTGAAGTAATTGAATCTGTGGCCAGAATACTTACTGCCGGAGTTCCGGTAATGGGTCATCTGGGATTAACGCCCCAATCGATTTATAAATTTGGAACGTATACTGTTCGGGCTAAAAAAGAAGCAGAAGCTAAAAAACTGCTTGAAGATGCCAAACTGCTCGAAGAAACGGGCTGTTTCGCTCTGGTTCTAGAAAAAATTCCGGCTGACTTAGCTTCAGAAGTGGCCAGCGCCATTTCTATTCCTGTAATTGGCATTGGTGCCGGTGCCGGCGTAGACGGACAAGTTCTAGTGATGCAAGACATGTTAGGAATAACACAGGAGTTTAACCCACGCTTCCTACGACGATATGCTGACCTCTACAGTGTTATCAATTCTGCTGTCGAGAATTATATCACCGACGTGAAGGATGAAAAATTTCCTAATAGCGAAGAGCAATACTGACTGGCGAAATATTTATGGAGCCAATAAAATCTCCTGTAAGATTAAGTTCAAGAACAATTTTTCTTAATTTTGTAGCCGATGAAGCACTCAGCTTATTTTGAGGAAGCGCGTACCGCTAAAAAATGGTTCTTGATGGATAAAAATTATATCCTCAGGGAATCACAGCTCGTATTAAAGGAGCAGCTCGTCTTTTGGACTACCAAATATGCCAAAACGTTTTATCAGCAACATCACAACCCACTTGGCTTAGTTGATGACACTGTGGCTCAAATAGTTGAAGCGAAATTCACCGATTATCATCTATTAGAAACATTTTACTCGAAACTAGCTAGTGTTTATCGCTATAAGCATGGTGAAACTCAGCTCGAAATGCTTTTTGATGGCGCCACCCACTACGAAAAATATAAAACTGACTGGCTTGAAACCTATAAGATGTGGGTTAATGAGTTATTTACTGAATGGCTTACCCTAAGAGCAATTTTAGAGCTAACGGTATTCACAAAGCCGGATACACATCAAATTCAATTGATTGATTTAAGGCTGCAAACTTATATCGAAGAGTATTTTGATATACGGCTCTATGTTTACAAGGGTATTGTAGATACCCATGAAGTTGCCTGATCAACTATTCTCAAGACCAAAGTGTTTTCTTTGAGGAGCGCGTTACCTAGAATTTGCGATAAAAAATAGTCATATCTGTCAATATAGCTGATTTTATATTTGTATGTACAAGCAAGTATGAATTTCCAACAGGGTTCGGCCTGCAAGTGAAATGATCTCGAAAACCGGCAGAACAAGGTGAAATATTTCTTTGTTGGTTTTACAAGGCATAGTTTTTCTTTATGCGTATATTGAATTTTTTTGTAGAAATATGGAAACTTTTCAGACCAATAGAATAAAAGAGATCCTTCCAAAGATCAAATTAATCCTGAAGGAAGATATAATGCCAATTGAGAACTTATTCTTACAAGGCAAGTATCAAAAGCTGCAAGAAGAATTAGAAAATATTCGTGAAAAAGTAAAGCTACAAGGCCTGTGGGCACCACACCTAGAAGAAAAAGATGGAGGTCTGGGACTTACATTGACTGAATTTGCTCATATCAGTGAGCTATTAGGCAAAAGCCCTTTAGGACATTATTGTTTCAACTGCCAGGCACCTGATATTGGTAATATGGAGTTGCTGCATGGCCATGCCTCTGCAGAACTAAAAGAGAAGTATTTTACGCCATTAGCGAAGGGAGATATACGGAGTTGCTTTGCTATGACGGAACCTGAGCTTGCCGGCTCCAACCCGGTGATGATGAATACTACAGCCGTAAAAGACGGTGATGACTATATCATAAATGGCCACAAATGGTTTACTTCCTCTGCTGATGGTGCTGACTTTACTATTGTCATGGCCAATACTAACCCCGACGCTGAAAGCAAGTATAAACGAGCAAGCATGATTGTGGTGCCGCTGGATAACCCCGGCTACAGACTTATTCGCAACATCCCGATAATGGGAGATACGGGCGAAGGTTATTTTACTCACGGTGAAGTTAGATTTGATAATTGTCGAGTACCTCAGGAAAACCTTATTGGTGATGAGGGCGAAGGCTTTACCCTTGCCCAGGAAAGGCTGGGACCCGGCCGTATTCATCACTGTATGCGCTGGATAGGTATTTGCGAGAGGGCCTTTGATATGATGTGCAAAAGAGCTGTAAAAAGAGAGTTATCTCCCGGTACACCTTTGGCCACCAAGCAATCAGTACAAAATTGGATAGCCGATAGCCGGGCAGAAATTAATGCCGCCCGTTTTATGGTTTTACATACGGCTGTAAAAATTGATAATGAAGGAGCCAAAGCGGCAAGAATTGAAATCTCTACTATCAAATTTTTTGTTGCCAATATATTGCAAAAGGTTCTGGACAGGTCTATTCAGGCCCATGGAGGATTGGGTATTACCGATGATACTGTGCTGGCCTATTGGTTCAGGCATGAGCGCGCCGCAAGAATTTATGATGGCCCTGATGAAGTACATAAATCGGCACTTGCCCGAAGAATCTTAAAAGATTATCAGTAAATATGGGTGAGGAGTTTCTAGACAAGGCCCGGGCGGTGAGAGCTGGCGAGGAGATCGATAGCCTGCCATTTCTGGATTTTCTCAAAGAACGACTGGCTGATTATCCCGGGGAAATAGAAATTCTGCAATTTCCCGGCGGCTACTCAAACCTTACCTATTTAATTAAAAAGGGTGCTTCAGAATTTGTCTTGCGCAAACCTCCTCTTGGTGCTAATATTAAATCGGCCCATGATATGGGGAGAGAGTTTAAAGTCTTGAGTCTGCTTCAGCCTTCCTATGATAAAATACCGGCGCCAATATGTTATTATGAAGAAAATGACCTTATAGGAGCCCCTTTTTTCATGATGGAACGGGTAAAAGGGCTTATTCTGAGGAATAAAGTACCAGACGGGCTGTCAATGACGAAGAATGCATTTAGAAAGCTGTCAGAAAACACCATAGATAACCTGGCCAACCTGCATCAAATAGATATAAAAGTAAGCGGATTAGATACGCTCGGCAAGCCGGAAGGCTATGTGAAGCGACAGGTAGAAGGGTGGATAAAGCGATATTTTAATGCTGAAACCGATGTGATTGAGGCAATGAACGAAACCGCCACCTGGATGCAGGATAATATTCCACCGGATGTAACACCTGCCTTCATTCATAATGATTACAAGTATGATAACCTTGTTCTTGATCCGGAATCTTTAGAAATTAAGGCTTTACTGGACTGGGAGATGGCTACGGTAGGTGATCCCTTAATGGACCTGGGTACTAGTCTTGGATATTGGGCAGAGCAGGGTGATCACCCCGCGCTTAAGTCATTTGGGCTTACCGGCCATGATGGGAACTTGAGCAGGCAGGAACTGGTTGAGAGGTACGCGATCACAAGTGGCAGAAAGGTGGAGCATATTGTTTTCTATTATGTGTTTGGCTGTTTTAAGATAGCAGTAATTGCCCAACAAATTTATGCCCGATTTAAGAAGGGGCTGACAAAAGACCCGAGGTTTGGCGGCTTGATTTACGTTACCAATGCCTGCGCCGAAAATGCCGCTAATGCCATAAAATTTAATAGAATAAACAACTTCAAATAATAATTTACAACCGCTAATACTAAGAATAATGAATGCAGTTAGAATCCACGAAACAGGAGGCCCGGAAGTGCTTAAATATGAAGAGCTTCAAGACCCGAAAATTGAAAATCATGAGGTACTGGTTAAGATCGAAAGTATATCGGTTAACTTTTCGGATACCCTAATACGCCGCGGACTTTACCCATACATGCCGGAATTTCCTGCTATACTTGGCAATGAGGCTGCGGGAAAGATTGTTTCTGTTGGTGGAGATGTAAAGGGACTTAGTGAAGGACAAAAAGTAATTGCGTTTGGCTACCCTTCCTACGCCACTATTGTAGCTGTGCCTGGCAGCCGGGTTATTCCTATTCCAGAAAGTATTGATTTAGATGAGGCCGCGGCACTGCCAATTATCTATCAAACGGCTTACCATATGTTGCATACGGTAAAAAGAATCAAAACGGGAGAATCAGTTCTTGTATATGCTGCAGCAGGGGGAGTTGGCACTGCAGTAATTCAGCTAGGAAAACTTGCCGGTATTAAAATGATCGGGCTAACAAGTACAGATGAGAAAGCCAAAGAAATAACCGCTCAGGGGATAGACCATGTGATCAATTATAAAACAGAAAATGTTATTGAGCGAGTGCTGGAACTAACGGATGGCAAAGGTGTTGACCTTATTTTGGATTGTGTTGGCGGGCCAAACTTTGCTGACAACTTCAAGATGATGAATACCATGGGACATCTGATTTGGTTTGGTATAGCGGCAGGCAATCCTTCTACTAATTTATTAGCTGCCTTGGGTAAAGAGCCGGCCAAAAGCTATGCTGTTAGCATGTTTCATCTCTATGCAATCATTAATAATCCTAAATTAATGGCCGAATCCTTTAAGACCCTTATCGGCTATCTTGCAGAAGGGAAGATTAAGCCAATAATTCATGATAGGATCCCCTTGGAAGAAGCGGGCAAAGCACATGACATACTAGAGAAGCACGAAAATATTGGCAAGGTTCTTCTTAAGCCATAAGGTCACATTCTAAATATAATTTAACTTCATATGGAGCTCCGCGATATAAAAAATGTATTGATATTAGGTAGTGGCACACTTGGCTTGCGAATTGGTTTGGCAGCAGCCATCAACAACTATAAAGTGAAGATTTTTGATGTTCATGAAGATAGCTTTCAGCAGGCAATAAAAGTTCAGGACACCATCTTAAGACAGTTGGTAAGTGAGTCCAAACTAGATGAAAATCTAATAGGCGAAATTAAGATGCGCATTGAATGGACTATCGATCCTGAATATGCAGCCAAGGATGCAGATTTAGTAAGCGAGTCTGTTACTGAAGACAAGGAGTTGAAGAAGATGGTATGGGAACGATTTGGAAACCTTTGCCCCAACGAGGCTATCCTTACTACCAATACATCCTATTTATTGCCATCAATGTTCGCCGAAGCATCGGGTAATCCGGAACGATTCTGTGCACTTCATTTTCATGATGTGTTCTATGCTAATGTTGTGGACATAATGCCCCACCCGGGAACCGCACCCTGGATGATTGATCTATTAGCAGACTTCGGTCGTAGTTTAGGTCAAACTCCGGTAGTCATGCAAAAGGAATCGCAAGGATATATATTTAATTCTATGCTTATGGCTTTGCTGGGGGCAGCCGGAGCCCTGGTAACTTTCAATATTACCAATATCGAAGATGTAGATCGCTCCTGGATGGGTAACTTTAAGATGCCTATGGGGCCATTTGGTATTCTCGATGAAATTGGCCTTGAGACGGCATGGCATGTAACCAAGAACAATAAAGATGAAAGGAGTATCCGCTTTGCTAAACTGCTCGAATCTTATGTTAACGAGGGAAAACTAGGCAAGAAAACAGGCGAAGGGTTTTATAAATACCCCGATCCTGCTTATAAAAGAGAAGGGTTTTTGGAGGGTAGATAATCTATGTGAACGAACGTTCGTTCACATAGATATTAATAATCGCAGCTGCCTATATGCTTAAAAATCCCCTCTTTCATCCACTGACTAGCCGACTGACATCTCCCCTATGCTCGGGGAGAAATAGAATCGTTTTTATGATCAATGTGAATACACAAGTATTCTCTCACAAAAGTGATATCTTCGGAAAACTCGATTATAATGTTTAGCTCAAAGTTCTTCCGCACCTACCTGATGCCCGGCTTTATATTCCAGTCGATAGTAGTTGGTGGTGGCTATGGCACGGGCAGGGAACTGGTAGAATTCTTTATGGTTGAAGGGCCATTGGGTGGACTAATGGGCATGATGGTTGCCATGATAATTTGGAGCATTGTGTTAGCCATTAGCTTCGAGGTTGCCCGAATGAGCAAAACATATGATTACAGAACATTTATTAAGTCGGTTTTAGGCAAAGGGTGGCCTGTTTATGAAATAGTCTATGGGATTGGACTAATTCTGGTTATTTCTGTTTTAGGCTCGGCATCGGGTAAGTTGGGAAATACGATGTTTGGCCTGCCGGAAATCACCGGCATCATAATTATGATGCTTATGGTTGGACTGCTGGCATTTTTCGGCACCTCTCTAATTGAAAAAGTGCTCTCCTTCTGGTCTATAGGCCTCTATGTCGCATTCTTTCTTTTGATTTTAACCTGCCTTTGGGTCTTTGGCGACCAAATAGGTGAGAATATTATGATCTACACTGAGGGCTCTTCCTGGTTGCTGGGTGGCATTAAATACTCCGCTTATAACATCGGCATAATGCCGGCGATGATTTATGTGGTGCGTCATTTCGACAATAGGAAAGAGGCGATAGTCTCAGGTACTATTGCAGGTGCCCTGACCATGATACCGGGCTTCTTCATATATGTGGCCATGCTTAGCAGCTACCCTGATATAATTACCGAAAGTATACCTATTAATTATCTTCTGGGCACCTTGGGTTTACCCGCTTTTATGCTGGTATTTCAGGTTATCCTCTTTGGTACCTTTATTGAAACTGGTGTTGGCTTGATTCATGGTTTTAATGAACGAGTTGCCGGCGTTTATAAGGAAAAAGATAAGGAGATGCCCAGGGCTCTTCGAGCCGGGATCGCAATTATCGTTCTCGTGATTTCTATTTTTATTGCTGATGCCGTAGGGATTGTATCCTTAATTGCTAAAGGTTATGGTGCGCTCACATGGGGCTATATGCTCGCCTTTGTACTTCCGTTGCTGACTATCGGCGTGTACAAAATATGGTTTTCCAAGGCATAAAACAGGTTATTTGCCAACCTAACTAACGTTCGTTAGCTTTTTTTGACAAAGAAAATTAAGGGCTAAAGCCCTGAGATGTAAGATCTTTAAACACCGCACTAAAGTGCGGAGCAAAAATCAGATGCATTCTATTGCCCGGTCCTTTAGGGTCGGGATAGGGAATAATTATTTAATAGGGCTTTAGCCCTTAATGATAAATCAACCGTAAGGATTTTAACGGATTTCAAACCGGGGAAAGTTCTCCAAGGCAGCTTATTCTATGTCAACATCATTTACCCATCCCTGTGGCGGCCCACCCTTGCGAATCCAGACAAGCAGTTTATCAATAATGGCCTGTTCTCCTTCAACCTCTACGTAAACACTACCATCGGGCTCATTACGAACAAAACCTGCTAGGCCCAGGCGAGATGCTTCTCGCTGAGTAGAAACTCTAAAAAACACTCCCTGTACTCTTCCGCTTACTTTAATATTATAATGTTCAGCCATGATGATGAGCTACCGTAGTTTATAGCTATTCTGCAAACACTTCATAATGTGTTACTTCTTCTTCAAACTCAAGGAGAAATTGTTCGTCTTCAGGATAATACTTGGCCTTTTCAAAATCGTCGCCGGCAAAATTCTTTATCACCTCCATATTCTCCCAAAAAGTTATCAAAGTAAAGTGCCCGATATCATCTTTGATATTTCTAAGAAAAGTCAGCTTCACGAATCCTGAAGTTTTTTCATAATCCGGGATGGCCTCTGATTTCATAAACTCAGTGTATTCCTCAAAATCTTCAACCTTTGTTCTCCCATGCCAGATTCTTGCAATCATGATTTCTTAGTGTACGTTCCCTTTATATATCCACATCGGTTGTGTATTCCCGGCTCTCTCAAATCCTGCTTTTTGATAGAAATCTATGGCTTTCCCATCCGCAGTTAACATTTGCATATGAAAACCGGCATATTTTTCCTGCATCTTCTCAAAAATCATTTGCCCAATACCTTTGCCTTGATATTCCGGAAGAACTAATAAGTGTGGATAGTAGACTACCAAATGTCCATCTGAAATTGCGTTTCCCAGCCCAGCTAAAATATTGCCATCCCTTGCAGTTATTAATGAATGTGAATTCAGGAGGGCCTTATATAACTCTTCTATGTTGAAATCCTAGCTATATGAGAAAATTTTAATTACATATTATTTTTACTTTGAACAGCCTTTTTATCTAATCAAAATCAATCTTCTATAAGCAGTCCCACCCTAGTGGGCTGCATGGTACCTTTTATATTTTAAAGTGTGGGGTGCAATCTGATGGAAGCAGTCATCCGAAGAGCTGCAGAGTCATTCAAGCACTTACTCACATTGTTTAGATTTTTGTAGATTCTAAGCTGCTAGTGCAAGCACATATTCTTGTTTATTAATTAGTACATATCTTATCCTGTTGAGTAATTTTCTAGCAATCCTTATAATTGCTTTATTGCCATTCATTCGACTACACAGTTCATTGTACCGCATAGATAAAGCCGGATCGTTTCTGGCCGCTACCCAGCTGCTTTCTATTAAGTGGCTTTTTAGGTGCCTGTTACCTCTTTTGGTTATATCACCAACTTTTTCCTTTTCTCCTGAACCATATACATTGGGTATCAGACCTACATAGGAACATAGTTGATCCAGTTTCTTAAATCTTTTCACATCGCCAATCTCTGTTAAGAATATCATGGCCGTTAACATGCCAATGCCAGGAACTGTAAGTAATAAGCTTACATCTTCAGCATACTTCTCTTCTTTTGACAGCAATCTTATATTACGACCTGCTTTTAGCAGTAAGTCTCTTAAAAATGTAGCTTCTGCCAATAATAAGAATAGAGCAGCGTTTCCACTTCTGTGCTCCAGGTCGAGTTGGCTTAACCACTCCATAAACCTCTTTGACCAATGCGTGCCGGATTTGTTAAATTGTTCCGGTATATCTATCCCATAAAAGCTTAGAAGCCCCTTTATACGATTGCGACACCTGGTTTGGTTTCCTATAATCTTCTGTCTCATCCTCAATAAGCTTCTATCTTGCTGATTTTTCTTATCCGGTATATGGATGGCGGTAAGCTCCCCATTTTTTAAAGCCCTGGCAATTTTCCGGCTATCAAGTGGGTCACGTTTTTGCTTCCGCTCTTTATCTGTTGTGGGTACATCGCAAGGGTTAACCACAATACAATCCACACCGCCAGATTGAAGAGCTTCCTGTATCCAAAATCCTGAAAATCCGGCTTCATAAGCAGCATAATAATCAGCCCCTGGATAGTT
>Ga0164313_10000869_pt1 | contig 25676 bp, 22 predicted proteins | sample GuaBasSedimGuay4_FD_113735 | JGI IMG/M metagenome (GOLD analysis project Ga0164313, IMG submission 113735) | Subseafloor sediment microbial communities from Guaymas Basin, Gulf of California, Mexico - Guay4, Core 4569-4, 0-3 cm | ecosystem: Environmental > Aquatic > Marine > Hydrothermal vents... | reverse complement strand
CAGGCGCGAAAACACCGGCAGTACTGGTGTTACACGGATGTTCAGGCCTGTCCCACGGCGACAGGGAGTACCGCCGCTACTTCATCAATTCCGGTTACGCGGTGTTTGAGCCAGATAGCTTTGCCCGGCCCGGTCGTGAGCCCTGTACCGAAGACACATTGGACGAATCCTACCGCATGCGTGTCGAAGAACTGGAACAGGCTTTGATTGAGATTCGAAAACTGGCCTGGGTTGACCAGGATCAATTGTTCCTGATGGGTATCAGCGAGGGTGGCGCGGTCGCAGCCGGCTGGAGCAAAAATGGATTCGCCGGCCATATCATCCTCGAAGCATCCTGCTGGGCACAAAAAGACCGAATCCCGGAAGCCCCTCTAAATGTACCCGTTTTAGCGGCTATTGGAGAAAAAGACCGTTGGGGCAAAGGCGCAAGCTGCAACACTAAAACTCATGCGCGTGGAAGCAATTCTATCGTCGTAAAGGACGCTCCTCATGGTATGTCTGACCGTCCCGAGGTCGGTAAGGCGGTTGACGATTTCCTGCTAACGGTAAGGGCCGAATGATGATGTCAAATTTTTCCAGGCCAACGAATAACGTTTACGCCGGGAATAGCTCCTTTAGTCGTAGATCAAGGATTTGGACAGTCATCGGATTCCTGTTGTTGTTGTGGGTAGTGGGTAGCTGGTCAAGCGAATATCTCCACAGCCAACTTTGGCCTCTCGATACCCAACAGACCCAACTATTCATCGGCCTACTGGTTTTGGTCTACGCGCTTTGCATGATGCTGCCCTTTATGCCCGCGATAGAACTGGGCCTGGTACTGTTAGCAATGCTCGATATCGAGGGGGTCCTGATGCTTTACCTGCTTACCGTGGTTGCGCTAATGATCAGCTATGGCATAGGCAAGTTAATACCAATCCACGTTCTGAAAAAATTGTTTGATTTCTTACATTTTCACAGGGCCAGCGAGCTACTTTGCAGGGCTGGAGTGTGTGACGAAAAAGAACAAATCAATCGATTTATCGAGCATGCGCCAAAACGGATGATTCCTTTTCTATTGCGTCATCGCTACTGCGTATTTGCCGTGGCTATTAATACACCCGGCAATATGATCATCGGAGGTGCTGGCGGAATCGCGATGATGAGTGGTTTGAGCCGGTTATTCGGTTTTAGGCAATTCGCTCTAACCCTGTTGATAGCGGTATCCCCGTTGCCGATCCTGACCGTTCTGTCAAAGCTGATGATCATTGGCTAACGAGGCCGAAAGATGCGATGCATAATCTGTTTTTTGTTTAGCGCTTTTCTGCTTAGCTTCCCATTAGGCTCTAAAGTTGCCTTCGCCGCAGAGTTCGACGAATGCGGCATCGAGTCCTCGATAGCCTTCGAAGACTGGCGGCAATGGGCAAAAACTACGCCAGAACCTTACTTCTCGAGAGAACATGGTAACAGGTGGGTCACTATTTATTTCGATGACCTGGCCGGTATTTCGGATCAGTCTGACAATGGGAAATTCACAGTCTGTGCCAAAATTATCAAGGTGCATTTCACCGGCGTGAGTGGTGCTACGCCTCGCAAACTATTTTTTATGGTTAAAATGCGGCCCGGATTCGATCCCGACCACGGCGACTGGTGGTATGGCAACTTCAACGCTACTGCCGGTGCCGCCATGATCGAACAGGGGGCTGTCAAAGCGTGTATCAACTGCCATCAGCGCGCATCCGGCACGGATTATGTTTTCTTCAAGGAACAGATTAAAAACTCGACGAAGTAAGTGAAGGCTTCAATTTGGAGCTATTAGCGCGCTCGGCCAGCTATTATTAATCTACTGCTGTCCCGGTTTCACCGTAACTGTACCAGAGCCGGGTGGGTGCTAAAGGGCTTTCACGGTCTATCCAGATTAGATGCAAGCCTCCCGATTCGTCCAGCGCAGCCGAAGCATGTGATTGCTCACCTGGCCCTGAGGCGACAGGTGGACTGACATTTTCACCCCACTCCCCATCTTCATCCAGGCGCACCAGCCAGATATCGGAATCACCCATCCTGTAATCGTCCCAGGCTACAACCAGCGTTCCGTTAGAATTGCCGCTGGTGGCTGGATTGTAATGCGGCAAGGTATCGCCCTCTGGCCCATGGATTTTCTCGTTTGGGCCGAAGGAACCATCGCTACCGATCGATGAGAATATTCCATAGCCCTTGCCGCCGCGCCGTTTATCCATCCAGGCCGAGACAATTTCATCTTCACCGAAACTCGCAATCGATACCCGCGTGACGCCACTACCCTTGTCGTATTCGGTTCGGTTCGAGAAAAATTCGTTCAGATATTCAGGCTCGATAAAATTAGTTGCCTGAGCGGACGAAAAGCTAAATTTTAAACGGGTGTGCCCGGCGGCGCGGTCTTCCCAGGTCACATACAAGCCAGTTTCATTCACTGCCAGGGTGGGAAATAGAAAAGGTGTAATACTAGCCTCGGCTTCAACAGCACTGATGGAGAGCAATTCGGCAGCTTTCACTTGTGTAACTGACAGCCTGGCCACCTGCAGGCTCCACGACCTGCCCTGTTGCTCGCGCCAGATCACGTAGATCTGACCATTGCTGGTCGCGACGCTGGATTGACTGGCCAACGAGTCTGACGAAAGTTTTAACGGTGCGTTTAAATTTTGGCCGTCATGCGTGTTCAGGTAAATAACACCATCCTGCTCCCAGACCAGCACGAACCCACCGCCCGCTAAGCTGGCTATCGCCGGTTCGTAAGCCTCTTCACCGGTACTCACTTTAACGGCAGGCGTAAAGTTCGAATCGGTGCTGTCTTTTATCGCCAGGTATACTTGCGGATCGCCGCTACTATCATCTTCCCAGAACACAGCTACTTTACCCGCTGAAACCGCAATATGCTTACGTCCGGCTCCTTCCAGATGGTGATAGGTTCCTTCGACCGCAACGCCGGTGATGGCTATTCGTTCACTAAATTGCCACCCGGCACTCACTTCCAACGGCAGGGCAAAAAGCCATGCTGATATCATGAACCCGATAACTTTCATTCGTTTGACAGGTACTGCTTTAAAGACGTGGTTTTATAATGTCCCTTTGATACAAAATCGCCGTACTGCTGCATCTGAGCAATGGTTTGAAAACCTGCTTTCGTAAACAACGGTTTTTGTTGATCGGAAAAATAAACAAAGGTTGGTGTACCTATAATTCGGCTGCGTGAGGCAAATTGCATTTCTGTGGTACGTTCACCATTAGCCAGACGAATCCGGTTACCGCTTTCGGTATCAACATAAGCCAGCACAAATTGACGCGACAGGTTTTGTCTTAGGGATGGATCTGAGAACACTTCTTTATGCATCTTGCGACAGGTAGTACAACCGAAACGCCCAAAATATAAGAACAGGGGTTTATTATCAGCGGTAGCCTGACTAAGGGCCTGATCGAATGGAAGAAAATCATACTGCTCAGGCGGCGCCGCCAGGGCATGCTGGAATATGAAACTGGCCAGGCATAAAAAAAATGCCGGATAAAAATTAAACTTTGCTAAAATCATTTCGGTTACGGATTTCCGTCTAAATTTAATGTGAGATTTACGCCTGACACCTATAAAGTATCAATGCAGGTCTGTACAACGATTAAGGGTATCTCACAGCCAGACGAATATCATGACTTTAATCAATTAGTCTGCTCTTTTTGTTTGCTATACTGCGGCCTGATTTTCATTATTGGAGATTCAATATGGCACATATCGTTGTTCTCGGTGCAGGAATTGGCGGCGTACCGGCCGCCTACGAACTGCGCGAGGAATTGGGCAAAGATCACAAGATAACTGTAATCAATGCCACCGACTATTTTCAGTTTGTCCCATCTAACCCCTGGCTTGCTGTCGGCTGGCGCACGCGGAAAAAGATTACCGTGCCTATCGGACGTTATTTACAGAAACACGATATTAATTTTATTCCGAAAATGGTGAATGAAATTGACGCCGCAAATAACACGCTCAAATTAGAAGGCGATGAATCCGTCGAATATGATTACCTGGTAATCACCACGGGTCCGCGGCTGGCGTTTGAGGAAATACCAGGATCCGGGCCGAATGATGGCTACACCCAGTCGATTTGCACGGTTGATCACGCGGAAAAAAGTTACGCGGATTTCAACAAACTGGTTGCCGATCCCGGCCCGGTGGTTGTCGGGGCGGCGCCGTTTGCAAGCTGTTTCGGTCCAGCCTACGAGTATGCAGCAATTCTTGATACCGCACTGAAGAGAAAGAAAATCCGCAATAAGGTACCTATAACCTTTGTCACCAGTGAGCCCTACATTGGTCATCTCGGACTCGGTGGTGTCGGTGATTCGAAGGGGATGCTGGAACATGAATTCCGTAACCGTCACATCAACTGGATTACCAATGCAAAGGTTACACATGTGGAAGATGGCAAAATGTTTGTCGATCAGTTAAATGAAGAAGGTCAGGTAATTAAACAACATGAACTGCCTTTCAAACATTCAATGATTTTGCCCTCGTTCAAGGGCGTGGATGCTGTAGCCAATGTTGAAGGCTTGTGTAATCCGCGTGGATTTGTCACTGTCGATGCACATCAACGGAGTACAAAATATTCCAACATATTTTCCGCGGGCGTCTGTATCGCGATTCCGCCGGTCGAGGCTACACCGGTTCCCACCGGTGCACCAAAAACCGGATATATGATCGAATCAATGGTGACTGCGATTGTTAAGAATATTAAGGCGGAAATCTCAGGTGCCACAGCGGATGCGGAAGCAACCTGGAATGCTTTCTGCCTGGCAGATCTTGGTGATACCGGTGCCGCATTTATAGCAGTACCACAGATTCCACCACGAAATATCACCTGGTTCAAAAAGGGTAAGTGGGTACACTGGGCCAAGATTGGATTTGAAAAATATTTCTTATACAAGATGAAGAAAGGCGTTTCCGAACCCCTGTTCGAAAAGATGGCATTGAAATTAATCGGAATATCGCGACTTCGGCCCTGAAACAATCAGTCACGCTAACCCGCATATTGCACGAAGGCGGGTTAAGTTCCTGGTTGCCGGACTAAAAAAACCGGGCAGCGGAGTTCTTCACGCAGATATCGTAGTGAGTCGCCTTCAAGCACAGTGTCGGTGGCGGCAATCACCAGGGCACCGGCAGATTCGCTACGAATCGCTTTGACGATCGACTGCGGTCTCGTGTCAGCCAGGTTTTGGACCGAAAGACGCCCATCTGGCAGAATCCGGTCCATCATCCTTCTGGCGGCTTCCGGCTGTGACAGTGCCTGGCCAGTCAGAAAAACCAAAACCCGTTTAGGCTGGCGCTGAGCCAGGATTGACGCGGCAATCATCGTGTTTTTGCCGGTCGATAAATCCTCGATAATTACCGCTATGCGATGACGCGCCTGGGTATTGCGTAGCCTGCCAGGCCAGGACGTCATCGCTGCCGGCCTGATCGGCTCAAATACCGTTATGTCAGATACGCTGGCCGTCTCTTTCAGCAAACTAATGGCCGAACCCTGCACGTTGCGGAACGAATGCGTCACACCCGCCCTGCCAGCAAACACCGCTATCGTCTGCCTCGCCTCACGAACGCGAAGCTCGACCTGGCGTTTCGCATCGCTGGCGTGAAACTCACGCACAATTGAAGTCAATCTGCTCAATTCTTTGACGAATGGTAACTCTGCGGCTTTCTGTAATTCGGCCTCCTCGACGAATACTCCCTGCAGATCGACAACGGCCTCATGCTCGAGAAGCGGCAACACGGCATCCAGAACCTGCCGGCCAGACGTGCCGGTTCCGAGTAAAATTGCGATCTTACGAGGCACATCTTCGGACAGTTTTTCGCTCATTGAATTACTTATCACTGCTGGACCTGGCACCGCCGAAAGACCGCCGTTTGGCCGCAAAGTCGAGTAGTTTGGCGCGAATTTTTTGATTAACACTGCCTTTCGTGAATTCACCGCTCTTGTTTCGCTTTCCGGAAGGCAGGCCGGTGAGTAACGCGAGACATTGATCAACATGATCAACCGCGTAAACATTAAACTCGCCAGCCCGAACCGCGGCAACGACCTCGGGGCGCAGCATCAGGTGTTTGACGTTTGCGACCGGGATCAACACACCCTGATTGCCGCTCAGGCCACGCGCTTTGCAGATTTCAAAGAACCCCTCGATTTTCTGATTCACCCCGCCGATTGCCTGAACTCTGCCGTGCTGATCGATAGAACCAGTGATCGCGAGTGACTGCTTGATGGGAATCTCCGCTAGTGCCGAGCACAAGGTGCAGAACTCTGCGGCCGAGGCACTATCACCATCGACACCGCCGTAGGATTGCTCGAAAACCAGGCTAGCGGACAAAGACAGGGGCCTGTCCGTGACATAGTAAGAACTCAGGAAACCACTCAGAATCAGCACGCCCTTCGAATGCAGCGGACCTCCAAGCTTGACCTCGCGTTCAATGTCGATGAGCCTGCCTGAGCCTAGCGTGACAGTTGCGGTAATGCGCTGCGCACGACCAAACGAGTAATCACCCAGTTGCAGGACCGCGAGGCCATTAACCTGGCCGACCCTGGCGCCGTCAGTCTCGATGACGAGGGTTTCGCGAACCGTCTCTTCAAGCAGGCGTTCGCGTAGTCGACTGGTTCGACGAGTCCGACTCTCTACCGCCCGCTCTACATCATCCGCGTCAATCAGTTCCTTGCTATCCTGGCTAGCCCAGAAATGTGCCTCGCGCAATAAATCGGTTGTCTGGCGAATGTCAGCCGACATACGTTCAACATCGGCGGCCTGGCGGGAACTCTCGTCGATGATGCGAGCAACACCATCGCGACTGAGGTGTTTCAGATTATCTTTTTGCACGGTGGTAACCAGCAGTCGCGTCAAGAGATCGATATTTTCATCACTCCGTTTGATATCATCTTCGAAATCCGCTGCGACTTTAAAAAGATCCGAAAATTCTGGATCTAGTCTGGCCATCAGGTAGTAATATTTTCGCTCACCTATAAGGATGACTTTTAAATTTAGCGGTATCGGCTGGGGTTCCAGAGAAACAGTACTCACCAGGCCAAACTCATCCCCGAGTGAGCGGACACGAATCTCTCCGGACTTCATCGCCCGTTTCAATCCTTCCCATGACGCTGGATATGAAAGCAACTTGTCGACATCGATGACCAGGAATCCACCATTTGCACGGTGTAGCGCACCAGCCTGGATCAGGCTGAGGTTGGTAACCAGCGTGCCAAATTCTGCTTCGTGTTCAATCTTGCCAATCAGCTCAGGGAAGCTCGGTTGGTCCTCGAAAACCACCGGGGCACCCTCACATTCACTTCGATCGACTAAAACGTTAACCGCATAGCGCCTGGTCACAGCTAATTCCCTGGAGGCCGGACTAGCTCCCATTTCGGCCATTAAACCTTGCCCCTGTGATTGTGGCAGGAACAGGCTGACGTTCTCGACGATATCCTCCTGCATACGTTGCAGGTGGTCGACAACATCTGGCAGGTCCTGGTATTCCTGCATCAATTCGTCAATCAAACCCGCCACGGCCAGGCTGGCCACCTCTCTCTCCAGCTCGTGTATTTTCTGCCGTACTTCCCGCCCAAGCTTTGGCGCGCCACGCATGACATGTTGCAAGCTTGCGGTTAGCTCCTCGATATCCTGCTTGATCTTTTCCTGCTCCTGTTTGGACAGTTTTGCAAATTCGCCTGGGTCAATTGTTTCGCCGTCTCGAAGCGGCACAAACACGACGCCGGTAGGTGTCGGAACCACACCAATATTGCGACTCTTAGCATCCGTTTCCACATCGGCGAACGCCTGTTCCTGGCGCTCCTTGTATTCCCCCTGGATTGCATCGTGCTGGTTCTGAAAATCTTCGCTCTCGAATGCGGCTGGAATTGCCGTTTGCGCATCCTGAACAACATGCTCGACATCAACGCGCAGCTTCTTACTGATACCCGGCGGCAGTTCGAGTGCCCTGGGCCTTCGCGGATCCTCAAAATTGTTGACGTAACACCAGTCGTTCGGAATATTCCTGGCGGCCGCTTTTTCTTTCAAAAAAGTCCGTACGAATGTATGACGACCAACGCCGGGCGGACCGAGAACAAAAACGTTATGGCCATCGACATCCATTTCGGTAGCAAAGTGAATCGCTTCGGCAGCGCGATTCTGACCGGGGATATAGCTGAAAGGCGGTAAAGCCTCTGTAGAGTCGAACTTCAGCTTTGCAGATTCACAACTTCGAACTAGCAATTTCGGTGACAGTGGTTTTCCTGGCCTTATTTTCATCTTATGCAGATAACCTGAGTTTCCTGGCTCCAAATTCACAATTCATGAATTTCGTCAGCCATACAAATAATGCTGAATTAGAACTAATCCTTGTTAAAGCATCTCGATTTTCCAATCTCAATATAAATTAAAATTTACGCCTACGAGTCAGAAAGATCAATACAGGTTTATGCCTTTTTTCAATCTAGCCTGCAGAACCCGGGGCATCTGGGCAAGGGGCTTTTATTTCTCCTATACTTAATTACTCGCACCCAGCGGAGTCATAGTCATGCGCTACCTTAGCTTGTTTATCTGCCTGGCCTTCCTGTCAGCCTGTGGCGGCAGTGATGCGCCGGACGAAGTTCTTTTCCAGCAACAACGCAATGCCTTGCAAAAGGCCAAAGGCGTAGAGGATATGCTGCTGGACACCGATCAGAAGCGACGTGCGCAGATGGAAGCGCAAGAGTAAGATCTAAAAAGTTAAAATAAGGGGCCGGTAACAAATGCGAATGAGAATCATTTGTTACCGGCTTCCTTTTTAGATTGTCATTGCTCACCTAACCGCATGAACATAAAAGTCCGTGACTGCAGGTAGTCAAAAAACGGATTCCAGCGCAGACGCAAAAGATCAGTCCCCGAAACTCGAAGTACACCGTGCTCACCCCTGAGGTCCAGATTACCAAGCTGTATGCCGGGACTTTCGCCTGCCGATGGCCCGCCGTAAACGGGATCGTCTGGCGCAAACGGAAGCGCCACGTGAGAAAGCGAGTAAATTCCCTCAGGCCATTCGTTGAGATAGGCCGACACCGCGGAATCCTCTTCGCCATGCTCGTTTCTCAAGGCTACAACTCGATGACTCCCCTCGCTCTCATTCGTTACCAGGGTCAGGTCGTAACCGCGCTCAAATTTATGCAACAGTGGCCCGAAGACCTTCATCGGATCATTCTTCAGCAAATCCTCGGTACCAACTTCGCGGTTGATATCAAAGAGCACGAGTTCATGAGTTGCCGGCGGTAAGCGAGCGAACAGATTCTCGACCAGGGCACGCGGTATCACCGTTGCATCGACGCTCGACTGAAAGGCGAGGATCGGCGGCATCTTCTCAAGTTTTCCCGTGCCTTGCAGCACAGTCAGCTGATTTTGTATGTGTATTGTGATGCGGTGTGCGAGATCTCCAGCATTGACGGAAAAGGAGCCGTACTTGAATGGGTCATATTCCGGAATCACCGAGTTCCAGGCCAGTTTCTCAAGTCCGAGCAAATGTCCGAGACGCGCCTGCCACACCGCCAACGCGGCGATTTCGCTCACACCGATTTCAGGCGAAAGCAGAATGATTCCGGATGGTCGTGGTAACGAAGCATCATCCAGCATCGAAAGTGTGTACTCGATCGATAAAGCGCCGCCGTTGGAATAGCCGACCAGGTAAAAAGGTTTATCACCGATCGTGTCCTGAACGTGGCGGGCAGCAAGGCGCACAGCCGCGGCCATATCCTGCCAACGCGCTTCAACGAGGCCGGAAGGCGCTGTACCGTGCCCAGGTATTCGTAACCCCAGCACCCAGGCGCCCGCTTTGTGCAGTCGCTCGCCCAGAGCCCGCATGCTGTAGGGTGAATCGGACAAACCGTGTAAAAGCAATACGCCGGCAGTTGGATCATCATTGCGCAACTCGAAACTTCGGTTCCAGTTAACCGGCCAACGCCCTGGGTCCGACAGACTTCCGCGGCTATAACGGTTAACGGCGTTCCTGTTTCCCCGCGGAACCTCAGCATAGACGAGCTCGTCGAGCTGTGCGAAGAGCCGGTTCTCCAACGCGAGGTATTGGCTATAGTCCGATACATCGGACCCAACGGTGAATTCCTCATCGAGGTCGGCATGATGCCAGACCGACAGATCGGGACGATTTTCGAGAATACTGATATAGACGATTAAAACGACTATGAAACTACCCAGCAGCCCGTAGCCGAGCAGGCGTAAAAGAATACGCGTGAGACTGGTGAAAATCTTCAATCGCACGGCAATATATAATTCAAACGGCGATAGGCCTGCATATCAAAACGAATAACATGGGATCTACAAAGGGGTGCAGCGAAGTATAAACACCCAATATCCACTATTCCACCAGATAACGAACAGAAACTCGCTACGCGCTTCAATCCCTATACATCAGAAAACTATCTGAGGACCCTGATATTGTGTATATCACTTATAAACCCCCGGCTGCTAGCGAAGAATCGGCTGAAGCCCTGAAAGAGGTTGAAACATTATTGCGCGAGATAGTGATGGAGTCGCAGGAATAATTGATTTATGAATAATTGATTTACAAAGGCGAACCAGCCTTCCATGAAGCTTTAGGTAGCAGCCTTGTTCGCTCTTTAGGTTAGTACCCGGTTGTCTTCAGGTTATTCTTTTCTTTGTGGTCATCCAGGGCCAGTTGAATCAAGCGATCGATCAGGTCCTTGTACGATAAACCAGATGCCTGCCAGAGCTTAGGATACATACTGATTACGGTAAAACCAGGAATCGTATTGATTTCATTGATGTATACCTCGCCGCTTTCTGTCAGGAACATATCGACACGCGCCATGCCCCTAGACTCGAGCACTTTGAAGGCAGCAATAGATCTAGCCTGTACTTTTTCTACCGTCGCTCGGTCCAGGTTTGCGGGGATTTTCAGGACAGCCGCATTTTCGTCGATGTATTTCTTTTCATAAGAGTAAAAGCCGTCGGCAGTTTCTATCTCGCCGACCACCGATGCAATCGGATCGTCGTTACCCAGTACTGAACATTCTATCTCGCGGCCGACAATCGCCTCTTCTATCAGAATCTTGGTGTCGTATTGCAACGCGTTATCGATGGCTGGGATTAGATCGGTAACACCTGAAACCTTCGTCACACCGACGGATGAACCCATGTTGGCGGGCTTCACGTAAACAGGATATCCCAGAGCCTGTTCAACCTGCCCCGGCAATTCGCTTGTCAGACCATTTCGTCGAAGACAAATATGGCGCGCGACGGGAATGCCCGCGTCTCGAAGCAGGCGTTTCGAAACATCCTTGTCCATACCAATCGCTGAGCCCAGAATATCGCTGCCAATACAGGGCACGTTTGCCAGTTTAGCCAAACCCTGAACCGAGCCATCTTCGCCATAGGGTCCGTGTAACACCGGAAAAATGACATCGACAGCCGGTATAGATGCGGGGCCCTGTAGATTGATAAGAACACCCGTCTGATCACCGGGAATCAGGGAAACAGGTTTTTTGCATTTATTCAGTGCGATTAAACGCGGGTTATCCGAATTCAGTAATGGCATGGACTCATCGTTCAGGAACCAGGCGCCTTTGCGATCTATGCCGATAAGAACCGTTTCAAACTTTTCCTGATCAATCGCCTCGATGACGTTGCGCGCCGACTGGAGTGAGACCTCATGCTCTGCAGATCGCCCTCCAAACAGAACCGCTACGCGATTTTTTCTCTGCATATTATGCCTGCCTCACAATCGAAATTGATGAAATGGGAACGAAATACCATATGAGGTCAGTTTATAACAGTCGAATTCAAATGCGATATTTATTGTCGGCTATGAGGAAAGTAAGCGCCCAAATACTGAGGTACGGCAAGGCATCGAAGCAACCGAATAAGCCCGGGCGGACTCTAAGAATGATGCTAGAACGGTGGTGCTCCTTTTTTCTGAATACACTTCAATTTTTTTGTCGTTCTTTTCCGATCCAGGTATCTCTAATGCCTAATTTACCGACTATAGAATCGGAAAACACCTGGGCGGCCTGTGCGGATTTAAATCCTGGAACTGCTATTCGATAGCGGATTACAGAATCGGTTTCGCTCACGTAGATTCGAGATTCATGACCGGCTTCGTGAAATTTTCTGTTGACTTCCTCAGCAACATCCTCGGAGCGGGTAGAAAACAAATACACCGTATATTTGTAGCCAGATAAATCTTCTTGTGTGGTTAGCCCGGTTTCCACCGTGGCGGCTTCTTCTGATGTGATGATCTTGTCATCACCAACATCGGGGGCATCACTCGAATTCTCTGCTTTAATGGATGCCTCAACGGTAACAGGCTTATCCACTTCGGATGCTAATAATTCATCACTATCGGGAAATAGTAATTGATACGAGCCATTGTCATCAATACGAAATTCCGTGCCCGCCTCACTAAGAACTATTAAATTTGGATCGACGGAATGAGTAACCTGGACGCTACCGCTACGCAACATAATTGATGACCTGCCATCTTGCCGCAGTACGCAAATATCACCTTGATGCTGCATGGCGGCAAACATCGTGTTACCAATGTTTAATTTAAATTTGTTTTCGGTATCGGGCTGCGGTGTAAATTTAATACAGGCCCTCCCTTTTCGAACATACAACTCTGGCTGAACGTCGATAGTGATTTCAGAGTTCGCATTGAGCTGCAGTGCCACGCTTGACCATAAAAGCATTTCCACTCGTCCGCTATCGCCGGTAATTATTTGGTCCCCGGTTTTTAATACACTGTTTTGGCCCAGTTCAGTTTTAGTATTGTTTTGTTGAACCCACACAGGTGCTTGTAATTCAATAATCGTGGCAATAGAGGACGCATTCGCAGATGAAATGCTAGTGATGCCAACGAGGGCAATGAAGCTCAAAAGTATTTTTTGCATGCGCAGAATGCCAATACAAGGTTTTTGTATCATACCCACTTTTACAACTGCATGATATTCACAATCGCTCTATTAGTATTGGGTGAGTGATTTTGAAGAAAGGGGCAATGGGGACGCAATAATCAACCACCCAAACTACAGGCGAATAGCAAGGATTGCCACGGCGAATGCTGGTAGCGTAAATTCTTTCGCTGCCGTTTCGGCCCCGCTGCTAACAACAAACCCAGCCGTGGCATATGGTTACTATCCTGGCTTATAAACTTCGTATACTTCTACGCTGGGTGCTTCAGAGACCAGGTCTTGAAGCGTTCCTCCAATTTCCGAGCGAATCGATTCACCCGCAGCCACGGCATCATCCCTTGACTCCCAGAGACTGAATGAGCCGAACTCGGTCTGGTCTTCGTTAATGACAAAATGAATGCTGATGAAACCATGCTGAGACTTCACAAATTCGAACACCTGGTCGGCTAATGCCTCTACGTCGGGACGTCGGTCGGGACCAGCCTTGAATGTAAAAAAGCGAGCATACATTGGTATTTCCTCCTTCCTTTCAATGAGATTATTGTTGGTTGTTGTTGACTAGCAATTGAATTATACCACTTGAACAAACCAGGGGAAAATGGGCGTATTTATCTGCCTGCCAAATGTCGGCTCCCCGTCCGTTAAATCCTTGTATTTGAAGATATTCTAACGAGAAAGTAGACCTGGAGAATTTACGGTCAAATTTCCGCTTACGATGGCAGATATTTAAGTAACTATTTCACTAATATGACAATTTCACCTGTTTGAGCGATTCGGAAATCCATCAAATAAGTCAGTATTTCATCGACCAAAGCAGAGTTTTTGCAACCTAAGCTAAATTACTCATGGATCAGGAACAATTACAATGAACAGACACCTAAGAATAATCTCGGTTACGACACTGCTACTGACTTTTTCGTGGATTAATCCGGCGATATCATCAGTCACCGGCATTGCTGTTGGGGATATCAACAGTACGGGCCAGGTCGGGATACAGGACCCTAATACCGGGGTAGTAAAATACTACATTCCGTTAAACGGAGACGATTCAGGAGTTTACGGTGTTGACGATTCACCGAAATGTGGCATTGGCAGTGTAGGCACATGCTCTGATAGTGGAAGTGGTTTTGGATATGACGACGAGTCGAAGTTCGCCCTTAGAATGAATATCTACTTTGACTTATCCAACCTGGTCAACAAGGATAACGCTGTACTAGACATATGGTTTGATGATCTCGACCTGGTTGGTATTAATGATCCAGGTTGGTTTTTTGAATCGGTCTCTGTATCCGGCAAAAAAGCTGGCGGTGCATTGACTAATATTGCATCCACCAAGACGCTTGCGTCAGAAATCTCCACGGCGACACAAGACCCTTTCACATGGAGCCTAAGCCTGTCTTCTTTAGACTTAGATAATACCGATAACGATGTATGGATCCAACTAGAGTTCGACTCTAAAATGACGATAACAGGATCCGCATCCAATACCCCCGAGTACCTGAAAGCCACTATCTCAACTGTACCAGTTCCCGCAGCCGTCTGGCTATTTGGCACGGCCCTGATAGGTTTCGTCGGCATGTCCAGAAAAACCGTAGTTACTTAGGAATCTTCAAAGATCAAGTAGTTAAATTACCAGCCCCCTCCGCATCATTGCGGTGCAATCAGGACATTGCGGATAAGATGTTTTTGAATCTTTCCCACCGAGGTTTTTGGCAGGGATTCCTCGAATATAATTTTTTGCGGTACTCTGAATTTAGCCAGCTTGCCGGCACAAAATTCGATCAGATCAGCTTCCGAGACATGACAACCCCGATGAAGCACAACGACACCGACGATCGATTCATCCCTTAATTCATCCGGCAACCCAATCACGGCACATTCAAACACCTCCGCATGCTGCAATATGACATTCTCGACTTCCCCCGCAGATATATTCTCACCTGATCGCTTGATCATGTCCTTCTTGCGATCGACAAAACGAAAAAAACCGTCTTCATCCTGTATCGCGTTATCGCCAGTATGGAGCCAGTTATCGCGAATGGTGTTACTCGTAGCTTCCGAGTTTCGAAAGTAACCCGCCATGATGGTTTTACCCGGAATCCCCTTCACGGTTATTTCACCCTCCTGTCCTGCTTCTACTGCCCTGCCCGCTTCATCCACTAAAGTAATCTCATAATCACCGGTCGGCTTACCCACGGCCCAGTTACGCCGTTCCCCTCGAAGCGGATTCATCAGCGGTGGGCCCATGGTTTCCGTCATTCCCCATATCTGGCTGAGTGGCGCCCTGAATCGGTACTGCCATGCGAGCATTTGCTGCTCAGTTAAATTCTGGGCGTAAATAACGATCCTCAATCTATTATGCTGATGATCAGGCCTTTGCGGCTGGGCCAGTATCATGCGCATCGGTGCCGCAAACAGGCTGGCCACGGTACAGTCATACTCGATACACTTGTCGAAATACTGACTCGCTGAAAAGCGATCCATCAGAGCGATACTTGCACCCCGAATCAGCGCGCTCATGGTGGAATAGTACTGCGCATTGCCGTGAAAAAGAGGTAGTACAACGAAATGCCGGTCATTCTCATCCAGTTCAATAGCGTCGGCAACGGTCTGACCCGCCGTTATGTAATTGGCGTGGGTAACCATCACTCCCTTCGGTTTTGAAGTGGTTCCCGAGGTATACATGATGGCAACCATGTCGGTCTCGCTGGCTGGACAATCCCAGGATGTGTCTGGCTGCTTCTGAACATTCGTTTCAAACGAGTCGACGGCGGGATCATGCGAGTAAGGGTCGCAAGGAATGATTTTTTCCAGGCAGTCAATCCTGTTCCGGCATTGCCTCAGCGTTTCCAGATGTTCTTCCGTGGTAAAAGCCATTTTTGTATTGGAGTGTTCCAGCAGGTAGGCAAGCTCCTCGGCAGATGCCAGCACATTGGTGGGCATCATCACCGCACCGAGCCGGGCCCCGGCAAACCAGAGAATCAAAAACGCGGGGCAATTGGGAAGGTGAAGGTTAAATACATCTCCCTGATTCAGACCCTGTGAGGAAAGATAATGACAGGCCTGGTTCACAAGACCATCCAGTTCTCGAAAAGTCAGGGTTTGTCGAAAACAATCCTGATTAATACTATTAGATGTGCTGGTAGCAGGCTGGCGGTCGAAAAGCAGGAATTTCCTGTTTCCATATTTTGTTGCCCTGTCAGCGAGTAAATCGGAAAGATTCATATAAAATTCAACGATATCATATAGCGGTGCGGTATCGACAGCTTAAGTAATAGAGGGCATCAATATTACTTTGTCGAAAACATTTCCCTGTTTTTGTCGGTTAATGTATTCAGAAAATCTGTAATATCGCTTACCTGTTGATCGGTGAGGTCTTCATCCAGTTGTAATTTTCCCATCTTGCGTACCGCTTCTTCGAGTGTTTTTATTTTTCCGTCATGGAAATACGGTGCTGTTAATGCCACATTACGAAGTGGAGCCACCTTGAAAAACATGCGATCACTCTCGTCCCCGGTGAGCAGGTAGATACCCTGGTCATCCTGGTTTTCATAGGGATGTTCCTTGCCGAGCGGTTCATAGGTTTCACCACCGATCAGAACTCCATCGTGGCACGATTGGCAGTCAAGCTTGAGGAAGGTTTTAAGGCCGCGCTGCTCATCTTCACTCAATGCCTCGGCGTTACCCTGCATAAAATCATCGAAACGACCAGGTGTTATCAGGGTACGTTCGAAGGCCGCTATCGCTTCGGCAATATTCTGGTAGGTTATTGCCTGCTCACCGCCAGGAAATGCCTGGGCAAATTCATTTTGATACTCGACGATGCCCCGTATCTTCTTTACTACCGTTTGTTCATCGGGCATGCCCATTTCAATCGGATTAAGAATTGGGCCTTTGGCCTGTTCGACCAGGTCTTCAGCACGGCCATCCCAGAACTGGCTATCCTGCCAGCCAGAATTCAATACCGTGGGGCTGTTGCGCGTACCCTGCTCACCTCTTGCACCGGGGGATGTAGGCAGATTATCGACACCGGCGAAACCATCCTCGAGACGATGGCAGCTAGCGCAAGACTGGGTATCATTGATAGACAGGCGTTTTTCAAAAAAGAGTTTTCTACCCAGCGCAATTCGCTCCGCTGTGTCATTTTCCGATCCCGGCATACTATCCGGGAGGGGACCGAAATAACGGTTAGCACGACTGATTAATCTATCAGACTCATCCGCAAAGGCAGTAGTTGTTGCAGTTAGCAGCGCGGTAGCGACGATCCAGATGATGTGTTTTAGCATATTCGTTCAGACATCCGCCTGGGAAAGCCACTAGCTTCCAGGCTGCATGGTAGGAAAAAGACGAATTCGAGAAATCCTGTCATACAATCATGATGCCAAACGCCCAATTAAATTGGAAGCCAAAACAGAATTGGGCGCTGACAAACTTTCGTTCAAGGAAATTGGCACCCTAAATAAATGCGCCCGTTTAGACAGTTTATCCTGAAAGCGTTACTAACGATAAAATCGTCGATATCAGGATAGCTCTCGGGGTCTCACCAGTTGCTGCAGACTTGCGCTGCCAGGCTTCAGGCTGGCCCATTCACTGGACAACGAAAATATGGCGATGGCAGCCGTGGTCATGAGCTTGCCGGATTCGGACAGGGGTGGCGGCTCCAACGCCAGCCATTCTACCAACTCATCCATACCCGGGTTGTGGGCCACCAGCAGGACGCTTTCCGCACTACCAGGAACGGCACGCAGGACATTCACAAGCGTAGATCGACCCGCGAGGTAGAGATCCTTGTTGAATACCACCTCATCCTCTTTAACGCCCAGTATATCGACCACCGCCAGCATGGTTTGTCGGGCGCGTTGCGCGGGTGACGCTAGCAATACTTGCGGTCGTAAACCCTGCGCTTCGAACCATTGGCCCATGCGTATCGCATCCTTGCCGCCGCGCACATTCAGCGGCCGCTCAAAATCTGACTGCGCCGTGCTGTGCCAGTCTGACTTTGCATGGCGCATGAGATACAGCGTTGGCATTCAATTTAACCTCAAGCTCAATCCTGAAAACACGCCGCTACCTGTACCCACTTCGACAATTACCGGCACCCTCTTCGCAGAAGATTATACGCTGCATTCTGGACTTCCTCTATATCGGCGAACCCGTATCACGAAACCATTTTACCATTGGGAACTGTAGGATAATTAATCCAGGAATGGTATGAACTTCACAAAATAATTGTAAAAACTTCACAATATTGTCAATTTTTGAATCCTGGCCTAGCTCGAAACTACTACACAACATAATCGCAAACCATTGTTTAATTACTTATATTTAAATGCTCACAAAATATTGGCCTCAAGATTGCATTACTACCGGTCTGGGTCGATTTAGATGGCTTAAACCGATACCTGGTTGATTATTTTGCAACACATTAAAGAGGGAGCAAGCCATGAAAATTATAAATAAAGATAGCTTGAAGTTATTTTGTCTAGTAGTAATTCTCGCCATGTCTCTACCCGCCCATGCTAAAAAAGATAAACATAAAGCAGGCAAAAAGATTCACGACTGGGAGAAAGCGGATGCGCTTATCTATCAGAGAATCGACGACATGCAATCAGAACCAAAACTTGCCGGCGCTAATGGTGCCAATGGCGCTACAGGACCAATGGGCTTACCTGGAATCCCAGGTGTTAATGGCACCGATGGCGCTACTGGAGCTGTGGGGCCAATGGGACCCGCTGGTACTAATGGTGTCGATGGTGCTACAGGGTCGGTTGGACCAGTCGGCTTGACTGGACTCGCAGGCGCTAATGGCACCGATGGCGCTACTGGAGCTGTGGGGCCAATGGGACCCGCTGGTACTAATGGTGTCGATGGTGCTACAGGGCCTGTAGGACCGGTTGGACCAGTCGGCTTGCCTGGACTCGCAGGCACTAATGGCACCGACGGCGCTACAGGACCTGTGGGGCCAATGGGGCCCGCTGGTACTAATGGTGTCGATGGTACTACAGGGCCGGTTGGACCAGTCGGCTTGCCTGGACTCGCAGGCGCCGATGGCACCGACGGCGCTACAGGATCTGTGGGGCCAATAGGACCCGCTGGTACTAATGGTATCGATGGTGATCCGGGAATCGATGGCCTCGATGGTTTTCCCGGCAAGGACGCCCCAGACCGTACCGCCGAGTTATGCGCTCTTTATAATGTATTGTTCGATACAGGGATGATTTCCCCACTCACAGTACCCGAATATTGCACTGGTTCCGAAAAGCCTGGATCCACCTATACGATCGGCAGTACGGGCCCTGGTGGCGGTATAGTATTTTATGTTACCGAGGGTGGTTTACACGGCATGGAAGCCGCACCAGAAGACCAGTCTGCGGGTGCAGAATGGGGGTGTTACGGTATATGGGTATCTGGTGCTGTCAGCACAGCAATTGGTGGCGGCGCGCAAAATACGGCCAGTATTCTTACTAAAGGCTGCACAGCATTCGACAATAGCGATACGACGGCAGCTAGGATAGCTGATGCGTATGTCTCTCCTAATGGCCACAACGACTGGTTCCTGCCTTCACGTGATGAGTTAAACCAGTTGTTCCTCAATAAAGGTACAGTGGGCGGGTTTCCAGCCACCGACAATAATTACTGGAGTTCCTCAGGCGGGGGGACTGTTTTTGGGGTTTACCAGGTCTTTACCGGTGGGACAATATCCAATACCGAAAAGTTTAAAGCATTCAGAGTCCGTGCTGTTCGGGAATTCTAACTATCTATCCCATTACTGTTTTTTACCGCAAAATGCTTGCTTCTTAAGTATTCGGGTCTTGCTGTAGAATTCAATCGTAATACCCTGTAGTCCTGCGGCAGCCGATCGCCGCAGGGTTCTACATACACCCCAGGAGTAAAAGCCATCGAAAGACAGCTTGTTGAAATGACTCAGGAGGCCAGCTCTTCCCGCTTGATATCGTATTTTTCAATGGCCGAATTGATTTCACGCTGCGTCGAGCTTTCGTCAAATTCGTGCGGCGCAAACGGCATCGTAACCTGTCTGTAGGCGAGGATGGCCGCTATTAGCTGCTCCCGTTCGTCGGAGAGCAATTCATCGGCCGCATCGGTAGACACGATTTCACGAATGGTGGCGCGCGCGTATTCCTTGGTTAATAAGTGCTCCATGTTGATGTTCTTCAGGCAAATTCCCCAGGTCCCATCGATCATGTATTTCCAGGCATAATCCGAGCCACCTGGCCACGGTGGAGGATTACCATTCAATGCCTCTTCAAAATACCTGTCGAATTCGGCGCGCACTATTTTTGCGACATCACCGAGTTCACGTGTCTGCACCAGCGATAATGCCCTGCTAACCCATGCTTCAATTGATGGGTGATAGTAGCGCTCCGGCGTAACTGCTAGATGATAGGTACCGAAGCTGCTAGTGACGGTCATTTCCCCTTCGACGACATACGAGGCCGCGGGAATACATTGCGCTTCTTCTAACGCCAGTATTTGATCAGCTGTCGTGCCCGTGCGTTTAGCCAGCTCTTCAGGCTTCAGGTAGTCGTGTTGAAGCAGATATTTCTGAACCTCCTGGGCGGATATATTGCTCATATCAAATCCTCCTTTCACCAGGGAATTACCGAGCCGTCGAAATTAAAGAACTGACCGCTTTGCGCAAGACCTGCTCCAGTTAACACCTGTTTAAGCCCCGCCGCACTTTCATTCACATCAATCTCAGCATTTGGGCCGCCCATTTCCGTTCTTACCCAGCCCGGGTGCAGGCTTATGGCACTGATATCTCGCCCCTCGACATCTTTAGCAATACTTTTCACCACCTGGTTTAGCGCAGTTTTGGAGCTACGGTAAATGTAAGATCCACCGCTGCTATTGTCTGCAATACTACCCATCTTACTGCTGATCACTGCCACTACTTTTTGCCGACTGATCGCCACCTGTTCGATAAACGCCTGTGCCAGCATTAACGGCGCTATGGTATTGACTTCGAAAACCTGACGCCAGGCTGCTGCATCCACTTTGCCAAAGGCGTCCCCCCTGGGGCCATATATACCCGCATTGCTCAGCAGGATATCGATCGGCCGATCTTTGAGTTGTGATGATAGTGCGGCTAACTGGTCGTAATTGGTTACATCCAGTTGGAACATTTCCAGCGTTGGATATTCGCTGGCTAATACCTTTAAAGCGTCTGCATCCTCGGGGCTACGACAGCAGGCAAGCACTTGCCAGCCATCCTCGGAAAACTGTCTGGTTAACTCTAAACCAATACCACGATTGGCTCCGGTGATCAGAATGGTCAAATTTGACATATCAGTGTCCTAGAAAATAGTAAAACGAAAGAAGCGCAGTATAACTGGCAAAAACTCAGCCCAGGATATTGTCATCAGGTTTATGGGCGAAAATACTTAAAACAATTGGGCTTAATAATTTCCCAGCCCTGATCCAGGATATCGAGAATCGCCTGGTCAAGCGGTGCGCTTTTAGATGCGGCCATATTAGCTTTTAGATGCTCGATCTTGGTCACACCAACAATAATTCCATCGCCCTGCTCCGAATCTAATAGTGAATGATTCACCAACCAGCTCATCGCAGCCTGTGTCGGTGTCAGGCCATGCTCTTTACAGGCTTCACCCAGTTTTTGCAGAACTTCAAAATAGTCCTGCTTCCAGTAACGCCCCCTGTAGTTTGTTTTCTCCGAGAACCTTCCTGAGTCAGGGAAATCGTCAAATGAATTGTATTTACCCGTCAATAACCCTCCTGCAAGAGGATTGTAAGCATTAAAACTAATGCCATAGTTCCTCAGGCAGGGGAACAGTTCACGTTCAACATCGCGCGTCAGTGCGTTGTACATACCCTGGTAAACTGTCGGTTCCATCCAGCCTTCCCGGCGACAGATTTCGACAACTTCGGCGACCTGCCAGGAGGCATAGTTACTTAGTCCAAAGTCTCGGAACCTACCCTGCTGGTATAGCTCGAAACAACACTCCAGGGTCTGGACCACGGGTGTTTCAAGATCAGGCGAATGAAGGTAAAGTAAATCGATACTGTCTCTACCCAGGCGTCGCAGTATTTCCTCAAACTGCTTTTTAATCTCTACTGGCTGTAGGCCCTCGCCATCCCAGGGATTTACCTTCGAGGCGATGTAGAATTCATTTCGCTTTGCTGGCGGTAGTAAAACGCCGAGCATTTCTTCGGTGCGACCATCGCAATACTGATATGCGGTATCGAGTTCGTGTTGTCCCGATGTTAAAAATTCATTGAGCATGGTCTGTGCGGTGTCCTGATCGACTTGATCACCGAAGGTCATAGTGCCGAGAATTTGTTTCATGTCACCCTTACTGGTAGCCTGTTATGTTAAACACATTGTAAATACATAGCGTTAGAAATAATGATACCTTAATCTATCATTCTTCCCTTCTTTTTAACAAAATATCAGGAAACGCCGGACAGCATTACACTAGTATCCACTACTTTCTAATCGTTACATAAACTATCCCAATGCTAACACTGGTTCCGACTGATGGATAATACGACTGCACAAACGAACATAATAATATGGCAACAGAATCACCAGAAATGAAATCCATGTTCGGCGGCAAACCGAGCGGCGGCTTCTTTGATATCGGCCAGGGACGTCCCGGCGACATACCTGTAGTGCGCATAGAGGGCAAATAAGCTTTTCCTATGCTGATGCCGATTAATACCGGGTGCTGTTAACAAAATATTTCATAGATCAAATTATTTCACGATGGTACGTAATTCTCCCTGACGTAGTCCTCTTTGAACCCGGCTTTTAAAATATTACTATAGGAGTGTTGCGGATCACCGGGCACACTCACGCCTGTACAGGTAAATATTTTTTGGCAGCCTAGCTTAATGGCAAGATTCAAACGGGCGGCCATTACGGCCCCCTGACTGCCCCGGCAACGGAATTCCGGTGACGTGGCACCATAATCGATCCAGCCAAAACCATTTTTAACGAACAGAGCTCCTACGCCAGCGGGCTTATCTCCATCAAAACTCATAAAAATATGCCAATCTTTCCTACCAGGTAACTTTGCAAGCCAGGGTATTGCTTTATCACCCAAATCGAATGCATTACAAATAATCTCGCCAAAGGCCGATCCATATTCCGGTCCAATCTCACGCACCGTCAGGTTCGTTTGACGATCTTCAACCTTGACAGGATCACGTGAAAATTTTTGCCACCCCCGGTCGGGTTTCAGTCCTTCATATCTCATCCACTCGGGGACTTCGGTTGGGCTGGCATCAGGGTGCAACTGAACAAAATACTGAGTTACTTCGTTCTCGCTATAGGTTGAAACGATGGTCCTGACTTCTTCCCGCGACGCCGGCGAAGACAATCCTAATCCCAGAGTCCGGTTTACTACGATTGCCGAGTCCGGGAGGTTCCGGGCAACCGAGATAAACGACGAATTCACAGTTAAACTCATTAAACCGATTTCTCTGATGTCAGCCTGGTCAGCCGCGTCGTGCAAATCTTCCATTGCAGCTCGCTCTATGGTTTCCGATTCGTAAGATTTCATATTTGCAGAGGGTCCAGTTTGCTGATGCAGCTTGAAGTTTATCTCTCCGTCTATCCTAACGCTTCTACTTACCCCAATCAATTTACCCCTCAGATAATGCAATCAAGGTGCAATCAAGGGGTCAGACTCCTTGAAACATACCCGGTACCAGTGTAAATTTTAACTGTGCGTGGGAAATATTTCGACGCCAGTGCCAAAATTTCGAGTTTTCACACAGCCTGGGCCAGAATCGGACATTGACTAATGTCTTCAAGTTACGTGTTCAATTCTGTCAATGCTCAAGCCGCCAGGTTTACAGCAGCCTCGACGCTAAGAGCCGCTGCAACCGCCCGGACATTCCGTGAAGCTGACCAGGGCCTCTTCGAACAGCTTCAGGTTTGTACTCCAGCGGGTGGGCACGGTCCAGAAAAGTAACTGGTGGAAGTGGTCTTCACCTTCCAGGGCAACCTTCAGGTAGGCTATCTTGATGTTGTCGATCTCTCCCCTCATTTCGTATTTCAGACCGTTCATGCCGTTGATCTTGACCTCGCCCAGGTACTTCAACTGGAAGTTGTCGATCGAATCGCGTAAATTCTGCTCCAGCAAATCGTTGTAGACGAATACATCCGTGCTGCTGGCGAAATCTGTCTTCGGCTCTGAAATGACGACCAGGTACTGTTCGCGTTGCAGACTTGCATACTCTATTCCCGCGATATCGGTAAGCTCAGGATGCTTCTTCCAGCTCGTGGGCAAGCGTATTCTGGTGACGTTGTCGTCGGCAATTGCCCACTGGCGATTAACCGCAGCCTGCTGCCCGCTGTAATTGCCGTCGCGACATTGCGTCGGTCGAAACTGCTTGGCCAGCGTGCCGCCGCTGCAATCCCACTGTACCGTGTTGTCCACGAGTCTCGGCACATAAAGCAGCGTCTTGCCATCGAGGAGGCTGCTGCTTTCGGAGTCGAAGGTCATGGTGATCACCCCGTTTTCCGAAACCACTAAGGAAGTCAGCGATTCGCCTGACAAATCATCGCCTAAACCTGCCTCGGTATTGCTGTTCGGGAAGTATTTTTCACGCTTGCCGAACTCTGCTACCTTGTCGATGGCCGGTTGAACCTCGTTGATTGACTGCCAGACTTGCGATCTTTGAACATAATCGTTGTATTGCGGTATCGCGATGGCGGCCAGGATTCCGATAATCGCAATGAACAGGAAGGCCGCGACGATCATCATCGCTGCACCGCCGCCGACGACGTTACCGTATTTCCGCTCCCAGCGCTCACGACCGGTAAGCAGGAACACGATCGCCTCGACCCAGGCAACTGGCCAGATGATGAAGCCGAACAACAGGTAGATAATGCCCACCCATTGGCCAAGATAAAAGCGGTGAATGCCCAGGAAGCCGAGAAAGATGGCGAGCAGCGCGGCGGTTACCTTGCTCTTCGGTTTTCCGACCACCTGGCGGGTGTTGCACTGCGGACAGGAACTCGCGGTGGCGTCGATCTTCGCGCCGCAGGAACGACAAAATACCTGCTGGTTGACAACTGTGTTTTGTTTCGGCGGCGCGTAGGGATTCACTGGCCCGCTGTCCTCTGGGGGTGTTTTCGCCGGCGGTGGCTTTGCCGAGGCTATCGCAGGCGATGCGTCCGGCTCAACGGGCGCCGCAGCGGTTGAAATGTCGGGATCGGTGGTGCACTCTACTCCAGCATTGGTGAGCGCGGTCTGGTACTTCTTCAGCGTATCGGCGGGAACATCTTTTTTCAGTACCGTGCGTTTTCCGGAAAACAGTTTGTCCACGGTGGCACGATCAATTTTAAAGAGGCGCTGCAAATTGCCCTTGGCTATCTCCATATCGACACCGTCGGCAACTTTCCCCTCGAAAATAATGTTGTAGCGCTGCGAATCCATCGGTACGAATAGTTCCCCTGGTCAATACCGCAAAAGTTTTAACGAATATTTGAAACTACAGTCGCACTGAGTATAGCCGATAAACCCTCCGATGCCGCGACAGCGTAGTGATTCGAAAAATCGCCGAACCCGCCAAAATCAAGGGGTCAGACTCCTTGAAACATACCCATGGACTTGGAGGGTTGTTAGTAGCTATGACAAAGCAAGAAACAAGACCCCAATCGTGCTGTTGACTTGTGGAATATGAAGGTCTGTTTTCAACCAGCCTCAAACACCAGCATGAACACAGGAGGGTCTAAATTTTTAAGGT
>Ga0164313_10000868_pt1 | contig 25692 bp, 17 predicted proteins | sample GuaBasSedimGuay4_FD_113735 | JGI IMG/M metagenome (GOLD analysis project Ga0164313, IMG submission 113735) | Subseafloor sediment microbial communities from Guaymas Basin, Gulf of California, Mexico - Guay4, Core 4569-4, 0-3 cm | ecosystem: Environmental > Aquatic > Marine > Hydrothermal vents... | reverse complement strand
TGGCGCTGCTCTTGATCGCAGTTCCTGCTTCTGCTCAGCAGCTCTTTGATTTTCTTGGCCAGACGGTGGTTCCCGCCGCTGCCGGGGGTATGCTGAATATGGACAGCCTTATTCGCGACCCCGCGCCGGCGACAACGCCCCTGCCGCTGGATTTCGCGAATTTTGAATACACTCTGGTGGTCACGAACCTGGAGTTGATCTCCGGTGACGGTACGACGGCTAGCCCGCAGAACTATGCCAACGGCACGCTGACCATCTACGAGGACAATTCCACGGCCGCGGATTACGCCAATCCGGCCACGTTCAGCGACGGCGAGGCCATCCTGATCGGCACCATCACCACGCTGAATCGCACCATGTTCACTCTTACCCTCGGTTCGGCCGCGGGCTGGGTGGACTGGGTCGGCGGTACCCATCTGGACGACATCGCCCCGGTGGACCAGATTGGTTGGCCCTTCCTGACCGGAATCAGTGCGCGCTCAACCGTTATTGAACCCGGTTACAGCGAGCAGTGGGACGGCAAGGTCGAGCCCGAAGAGCCCATCGTGGACACAGAAGATATGTCTTGGGGTTCGGTGAAAGCGCTGATGCGTTAGATCACGACCGTACTTGATTTGGAAACCCGCTTTCTTCGGGAGGCGGGTTTCTTTATTTTAATATGAGGCCGGAAGTGTTATTATTGATGTCTTGTAATGTGAGACGGTCTTGAAGGTGAAAGAAAACCAGAAGAAACAGAGGATTCAGGTGCTTACGCTGACTAAATCATCGTTCTTTTCCACGCTTTCAACGCGTGTATTCGTGTTCGTGCTGGCCGTATTGGCCTTTGGTGGGGCTATCGCCGACCCCCCGCCGGGTTATTACGATTCCGTGGACTTCACTAATCCGGCCACCGTACGGGCCACGGTGCACAACATCATCGACGGTCACACCAAGATTCCCTACACCTCTTCCGCGACCGATACCTGGAACGTACTCGAGCTGGCGGACCAGGATCCCAACGACCCCACGCATATTATCGATGTGTACCGTAACCGAACCTTCGTGAAGTACGGCGCGGGCAACAACTTTTACAACCGGGAGCACACCTGGCCCAAGAGTTACGGCTTTCCCGATGACGGATCGACCAATCTTCCCTATTCGGACTGCCACATGCTGATGATTTGCGACGACGGCTACAACAGCTCCCGGAGCAACAATTATTATGACAACTGTCCTGCCGGCAGCGCCAGCTATCCGACGGACAACTACAACGGCCAGGTGGGTACCAACTTCAGGAGTACCCTGGGTTGGGAAACCTGGACCGGCCGCCGCGGCGACGTGGCCCGGGCCCAGTTCTACGCCGACGTGCGGTACGCGGGTGACGCCGGGGCCGAGCCCGATCTGATCCTGACGGATAACGCCGGTCTGATCCTGGTTACCGGCAGCAATTCCTCAGTGGCCTACATGGGGCTGTTGCAGACCCTGATCCAGTGGCACAACGAGGATCCGGTGGATGACCGTGAGCGGAACCGCAATGACATTGTCCACTCCTACCAGGGCAACCGGAACCCGTTCATCGACCACCCCGAGTTTGTGGCCTACATTTTCCAGGGGATCATCAGTGGGGTGGAAGACGGTGTGCCGGGAGCCGTTCCGGTGACGACTATTTCCAGCATCTACCCCAATCCCTTCAATCCTACGACCACCATCGATTTTTCGCTGACCCGTTCGGGTCCGGTCCGGGTCGAGATCTATGCCATCGACGGCAAACTGGTACGCATTCTGCTGAGTGAAGACCGGCCCGCCGGCGACTTTCAGGTTCAGTGGGACGGGTCGGGGAATACGGGCAGCCGGGTACCCAGTGGGGCTTATTTCTGCCGGGTCCTCGGGGCCGGGGAAAGCGATACGCAGCCGCTGTTGCTACTGAAATAGTTTTTACTTTTTCTAAGATTGAGAAAAGGGCCCTCGGGGGCCCTTTTTTTTTGCGCCGGCGTCCATGTATACTCCTGAACTCCGAGGCGTTAAAATGAGGCCCAAAAGAAAGGGTGCCATGAAAGCCGGCAAACAAATATTGGGACCGGTGTCGTGGGTCCTGGTTCTGGCCGTTGTGGTCGGTGCCTGGCCCGCGCTGGCATGGGGCCAGGTTGGCGAAAGCGTTGGTGATGGAGTGGTCCGTTTCCATGCCTCGAATGAGGCGCGCGACGGAGCGCTGCCCTCCTTATGCCTGGTGACGCCGCTGGCCTCACAGGGGCCCATTCCCGATAACTGGGCCGTAATCCCGGAATTCACCCGGATCCAGGGACGGACTTCGGTTTTCCTGCCCATCGGCGAAGGCACCGATCTCTACGGCACCGGTGAAGTACCCGGCCCCCTGCGCCGCAACGGCACCCGCACCGTGGCCTGGAACTTCGACGCCTACGGTTGGAGCGGCAACGCGGCGAGCTTGTACCAGTCGCACACCTGGGTGCTGGCCGTGCGCGCGGATGGTTCGGCTTACGGCGTGATCGCCGATACGCCCAACCGGTGTGTGATCGACCTGAGCCTGGGCATCCGCTTCGAGGCCGATGGGGTGGAGTTTCCGGTGATCATCATCGAGGGTGTCACGCCCCAGGAAGTGGTTCGGGCCCTGGGCCGCCTGACCGGCACCATGCCCCTGCCTCCGCGCTGGGCCCTGGGATACCATCAGTGCCGCTACTCCTACACTCCGGATGACCGGGTGCGCGAAATCGCGGACGGTTTCCGCGAACGGGAAATTCCCTGCGACGTTATCTGGTTCGACATCGATTACATGGATGAATTCCGCTGCTTCACGGTGGATACGTGGAGTTTTCCCGACTTGCGCGGCCTGAACGACGAACTGCACGGGAAAGGCTTTCATACCGTGGCGATCATCGACCCCGGCATCAAGCAGGAAATGGGATACCACGTATACGATTCGGGCGACGCCATCGACGCCTGGGTGCAAACTGCCAGCGGGGCTCCCTTTGTCGGCTCGGTCTGGCCGGGCCGCTGCGTGTTTCCCGATTTCACGATGGCCCAGGTGCGCACATGGTGGGGCGGGCTGTACGGGCAGTTCCTGTCGCTGGGCATCGACGGCATCTGGAACGACATGAACGAACCGGCGGTCTTCAACGTAGACTCGAAAACGATGCCGCGGAACAACCGCCACCGCGCCGATCCCGAGTTGGGCGGGTCCGGCACCCATGCCCGCTATCACAACGTGTACGGTATGCTGATGGCCCGGGCGACCTGGGAGGGTGTGCAGCGGTCACGACCCAGGAAGCGCCCCTTTGTTTTGTCGCGGGCCAACCACCTGGGCGGCCAACGCTGGGCGGCCTGCTGGACCGGCGACAACAGCGCCAGTTGGGCCCACCTCGACTATTCGGTATCCATGGTGTTGAACCTGGGCTTGTCGGGGCAGCCGTTGTCCGGGCCGGATATCGGCGGTTTCGCGGGGGCCGGCACCGGTGAGATGTTCGCCCGCTGGATGGGCATCGGCGCGCTGCAGCCGTTTGCGCGGGGCCACACGGGCAAGGGGAACATCGACAAGGAGCCGTGGGCTTTTGGATCGGATGTCGAAAAGACCTGCCGGTTGGCGTTGCAGCGGCGGTATCGGTTGCTGCCATATTTGTATTCGCTGATGCGCGAGGCGGCCGAAACCGGCTTGCCTCCAGTGCGGCCTTTGTTTTTTGCCGATACTTCGGATCCCCGTTTGCGGGCCGAGGATGATTCATTCCTTCTGGGCGATGACCTGCTGGTGGTCTGTTTCACCAAGCCCGGGAATGCCAGGCCCTCGCCGGTCCTGCCGGCTGGCGACTGGGTCAGAGTGAGTCTGGTACCGGGCGATCTGGACGACCCTGATTTACCCGATTTGTATTTGCGCGAGGGGGCCGTTCTTCCCCTGGGCCCGATCATGCAGTGGTCCGATGAACGGCCGTTGGACGAACTGGAATTGTTGGTCAATCCCGGGGCCGACGGCCGGGCGGTCGGCTATTTGTACGAGGACGACGGTGACGGCTACGGGTATCGGGACGGGGGGTACCGGGTGACCGAGTTCGTGTTTGACGATGAGATGGAAGCCACGGTGATAGATGGATCATGGGAGCCGGGATCCTGGAAGCTCGTAACTCGAAATGTTTCCAATAAATAAAGGAACTCTGTTTTGAAAAAAAGTCCTCTGGCAATGGTATTACGGAAGCGCTAACGAACCCATACGGTTTCCGCCGGAATGACCTTTTGCTTGGTATGCCACAGTAGCGGATTTGCCAGGTGGGAGCTCCTGTTAGGCTAGCCATTCCCACTACGCAACCCCAACAGATTATCCAATGCCTCTTTCGGCTCAAACTCTATCTTATAGAATTCGGCTGCACCTCGTAGCCTGCCTGCCGAACATAGATATCATTGCGAAAAAGGCCCCCCGGGGGGCACTTTCTGCAGTGCTAAAGGCGTTAGCTTGCATGAGCCGACCAAGCTCCCAATGCTCGGCTGCCGCAGTAATGAGCAACCGGCCGCTAACCCCGGAACATCAGCCACGTCATGACCACCCCGGCCACGACTACAAGGCTCAACCCGACAAGCAGATTCCGATACCGCGACGGTTCCCCGGGTTCCGCAGTGGCGTAGGTCAACCCCGCCAACTGTTCTCGCGAAGGGGCCGCCGAAGCCAGGCTCACCACCACCAGCAGCACCACGCAGATCGCGAACAGAAACGCCGCGAAATGCAGGAAGTTCATCGTCGCGTAGGCGTGCAGGGCTCCGCTCAGGGAATCCACGTTCAGCTCCAGAACCAGTCGCGCCGCACCCAGCACGAATCCACCCCACAATGCCGCCATCGCGCCACGCGAATTTACCCGCGCCCAGAACAGGCCCAGCAGGAACACGGCCGCGATCGGCGGCGAAATGTAGGCCTGCACGCTTTGCAGGTACTGGTAGAGCTGGCCGGAAATCCTCTTCATGAACGGGATCCACATTAACGCCACGACCACCAGTAGCAGTGTGGTGACCTGACCGACCAGGACAAGTTTTCTGTCCGAGGCGTCCGGCCGCAGTTTGCGGTAGATATCGAAGGTCACCAAAGTGGAACATGAGTTGAAAACCGAAGACAGCGAGCTCATCAACGCGGCCAGGAGACCGGCCACCACCAGGCCGCGCAGTCCGGCCGGAAGCAGGGCCCCCACCAGGGTGGGCAGGGCCTGGTCGGGGGATTCCAGATTGATGCGGCCCTGTTGGGCCAGCCCGTAGGCGATCACGCCGGGGATCACGAACAAAAAGACGGGCAGTAGCTTCAAAAACCCGGCGAAAATCGTGCCGCCGCGGGCCTGGTCGATGTTGCGGGCCGCCAAAACACGCTGCACGATGAACTGGTCGGTGCACCAGTACCATACGCCCAGAATCGGAGCGCCAAGCAGGATTCCGGTCCAGGGAAAGTCTGGGTCGCTCATGGGCAGCCACATGCTCATGAACCCGTCGCCGGCCAGGTTTTTCATTTCGCTGACGCCGCCGAGTTCGTTCAGGCCGATGATCGTCACCGTTGCCGAACCCAGCACCAGCACAAAAAGTTGCAGCACATCGGTGGCCAGAACGGCGCGCAATCCGCCCATGACGGTGTAGATGCCGGTGGCCGCCACCACGATCAGGGCACCCACCCAGAAATCAAGCCCCATCAGGGCGCCAAAAACGATGCCGCCCGCGGCGATGGTCACCGAAATCTTGGTCAACACGTATCCGATCACCGAAATGATGGCCAGGTACCAGCGCGCCGCCGGCGAGTAGCGGCGTTCCAGGAATTCAGGCATCGTGGTCACGCCGCTGCGCAGGTAGAAGGGCACGAAGACCCAGCCCAGCAGCAGTAAAATCAGCGAGGCCAGCACCTCGAACTGACCCACGGCCACTCCGCGGGCCGCACCCGCGCCGGCGAGCCCGACCAGATGCTCGGACCCGATGTTGGAGGCGAACAGCGACGCCCCGATCACGAACCATCCCATGTTGCGTCCCGCCAGGAAGTATCCCGTGGATGAATCGCGCACATGTTCGCGGCGGGTGAACCACCAGGCTACGCCGAAGACGAGGACGAAATACAGGGAAAGAACGATCCAGTCCAGGAGAGCCAGGGTGTTCATGGGCACCTCGGGGTTGGGGATGAAGGGGCTTCCTGTGATTTTCCTTCAGCGCGACGAATATGTGTAGTTTTGTTTTGGTCGTGCCTTGCCGTCCATTCCATGTGGTATCTTCCCGGGCAACCGGAATCCGGCAACCACCTCCAACCTCGGGGATTTCCACCGATGAAACTCCTGGCCGTCCTCATATCCGTTCTTTTACCCATGACCGGCTTGGCTGCCGAGGTCACTTTCCGGGTGACTGTTCCGGCGGACACCGATCCCGCGGCAACCGTTCACATCGCGGGGGACTTCCAGTCGTGGCAGCCGGGCAATCCCGAATACCAGCTGGTCAGCCTGGGTGAGCATCTCTGGGAAATCGTCCTGCCGCTCGAAACGGGTCAGGCCATCCAGTACAAGTTTACCCTGGGTGACTGGGACCGGGTGGAGAAGGGGCCGAAGGGCGAGGAGATCCAAAACCGTCTCCATAAGATCACCGGCGATCAGACGCTGGATCTGGAAGTGGCCGGCTGGGCCCATGGAGAGGCCCGCCAACCATCAAAGACCGGCAACATCGAACTGATCACAGTGCCGGATTTTCTCGACGACCGTCGGGTCTGGGTTTATCTGCCTCCCGGTTATGAAAAAGAACCTGACCGGCGTTACCCCGTGCTGTACATGATGGACGGCCAGAACGTCTTCGACAACGCCACCGGCTTCGCTGGCGAATGGAAGGTCGATGAAACCCTCGAGGAGTTGATTCCCGCGGGCAAGGTCGCGCCGCTGATCGTGGTGGCGGTAGCAAACGGGAGCGACAAGAGGACCAAGGAATACACGCCCTGGTACAGTTCCGACCACGAAGCGGGCGGTGGTGGTGGAAAACACCTGAAAAAATGGATCGAAGTCCTGCTCCCGCATATCAACGCGAACTATCGGACTCTTACCGGCCCGGAAAACACCGGCCTGGCCGGATCGTCATTGGGCGGACTCATGACCATGTTCGCGGCCTATACCCATCCGGACGTATTCGGGAAGCTGGGCTCCTTTTCCCCTACGCTGGGGTGGGCCGGCGGCAGGCTGCCGGATATGATCGCGAAGAAGGACAAGCCCGCCATCACCATCTACCTGGACATGGGCACGCGCGAGTGGGGCAACTTCAAGGACGATGACGACAACGATATCGATGACAGCATCGACCGGCTAAGGCGCATGCGGGATATCCTCGTGGGGCAGGGTTTTGTCGAAGGTTGGGATTTGATGGTGGTCGAAGGCGAAGGCGATCGCCATAATGAGGCCTTCTGGGCGAAACGATTTCCCGGAGCGGTGGTCTTCCTGTTTCCGGGTGACTCTTGAGAAACATCAAGGAGATGTTGATGAAGTTCAGATTTAGTTCTGGCGCGGTAATTTTGGCGATCCTGGTCATGGCTGGAATGGCCACTGCCCAGGATCTGGAACCGCGATCCTTTTCCCAGGCCCCGGTGGGCATGAATTTCGTGTCGATGACCTACGGGTATTCCATCGGCGAGGTGTTGTTCGATCAGGCGTCGCCCATAACCGAGGCCAATGGGCGGGTCAGCAACGTGGTCGGCGCCTATGTCCGGACCCTGGGCTTTTTCGGGGCCTCGGCCAAGGTCGCGGCCGTCGTGCCCTATGCCTGGGGACACTGGCACGGATTACTGAACGGGGATTACGCCAGCACCAACCGGTCGGGCTTTGCCGACCCGCGGCTGCAGCTGTCGGTCAATTTCGTGGGCGCGCCCGCCATCAAGATGAGCGAAATGAAGACCTACACCAACAACACGGTAGTCGGGGCCAGCATTCGGGTGGTCCTGCCATTGGGTCAATACAAACCGGAGAAGCTGATCAACCTGGGCCAGAACCGCTGGGGTTTCCGGCCACGGGTGGGGGTTTCCCACAAGGCGGGGCGTTGGACCCTGGAAGGCATGGGCAGCGTCTGGCTGTACACAAAAAACCCGGATTTTTACGGAGGCAGTACCGTCACCCAGGATCCGCTCTGGTCAGTTCAGGCGAATATCATCCATTCCTTCCCGTCGGGAATCTGGTTTGGCGTGGGCGCCGGATTTTCCCGGGGCGGGAAGACCGCTTCGGACGGTGTGTACGGAAATACCTACAAGAAAAACACGCGGTGGGCGGCCCTCTTTTCCTACCCGCTGGCCCGCCGGCACAGCGTGAAGGTTATTTATATCGACGGTCTGTCCACGCGCCTGGGCTCGAATTTCGACCAGGTCAGCATCAGCTATCTGATGCGGTGGGGCGGGGAAAAATAGAACAAAGCCGCCGGATGTCCGGCGGCTTCATTCTATGGGAGTGCAGGCTTGATCTATCGGTAAAGCGCCTTCAGCGAACCCATGGTCATCACTTCGACGGAGGCGGCCTTGTCGAAGCCCAGGGTTTCATATTTACCGGCGCTGGGCGCGAAGGTGTCGCCGGTAGTTTCGGATTCGGCTTCATCTGAACAATCGCTGCTGTTGTAATCACCAAGGTCGTTCATGAAGGCCAGGGCAGCCTTGCGATCCCCCTTGCGGGGATTGCTGTAAACCGGATGATCGACCAGGTAGGCGTCGGCATCGGCAATAACACCGGTCATATCGTCACCCGCGCCGCTCGCCTGGTTCAGTTTGGCGGCGATGAGAGCCCGGGCCAGGATCACCGTGGCGTCCCCACGCGGGGGGGTATTCAGGATATTCAACAGGGCGGTCTGGTCCAGGTTTTCGGAACCCAGGTCCAGATTCATGACCGGCCAGCCGGCTGCGTGATTTTTCCAGTATCCGCTGCCGCGCGGGCAAAAGTCGGTCACGATGGGATCATCGCCGCCGCCCCCGCTGGTTCCACCACACTCGAAGTTGGTGGTGAATCCATCCTCGAACCTGTTTCGCCCATCGGGAAATATATCGAACAACAGGACATCGCAGGTAACAAGGTAGGCGCCGTCGGGCAAACCAGCCGTCCACGCATCACCGAACGAATAGACCATTGTATTCTCGGCCGGGATATCGACCTCGGCAGCATATTCGAATCGTTCCATTTCAGTCCCGGCCGCATCGGTCAGGGCCACGACGTACTCCAGACGAACCAACATGGCGCCAGAGCGGAAAGTAACGGCCACATCGGCGTTCCAGCCGTTGCAGTCTGCAGTGCCGGTTACCGAATCCAGGTATACAGCCGAAGCCATGCTCGGCAGGACGAGCAAAAAGACCAGGGCGATGATTGTGATATGCTTCCTCATAAGTCCTTCTCCTGTGCTGCCGATTCCCCTGCGGGATCGTGATTGTTTCCATTGCTTCACAAGTTGCATCATCCAGGCCACTCGAGGTTGTTTTGTTTGATTTTTTGACCAGTGGTGATATAATTATGGACTCAACCAACGGGGAAGAATTCTGTCATTATTGAAATCCGGAAAAGAGACGGACAATGAAAAAGATGCTCCTGATTCCTGTCCTGGCCCTGCTTGTGATCTGGGCCGGTTCCATGACCGGTTGTTCCGATTCCTCTACGGAACCGACCGCCGGAGGCACCGGGTCCATGCGTATATCCATGATCGACGCCCCGGGTGATTATGACGAAGTGAACGTCGAAGTGATCCGGGTCGAAGTACACCGCGGCGATGCGCCGGATGAAGAGAAAGACGATGACTCCGGTTGGTACACCATCGACGTCGACACCACCTACGTGGACCTGCTGACGCTGACCAACGGCAACAGCGCCACCCTTGCCGATTCCACCCTGCCTTCGGGTTACTACACCCAGATCAGGCTGATCCTGGGCGACGGCAACAACGTCGTGGTCGACGGAGTGGCCTATGACCTGGAAGTGCCCAGCGGCTCCAACACCGGTCTGAAGCTGAACCATCCTTTCACCATCGACGCGGGGGCCATCTATGCCGTGACCCTGGATTTCGACGCGGACAAATCCATCCACATGACGGGTAACGGCCAGTACAAGATGAAACCCGTAATCCGGGTCATCGTGGACCAGACTTCCGGTTCGCTGGAGGGCGTGGTGGAGCCGGTCGAGACCCGGGCCATGGTCTGGACTACCGCCGGCGACGATACGTTGACCGCCTACGCGGATACCTTGTCCGGGGCGTTCAGGTTTGAAATGCTGCCCGTCGGCGATTACGACCTGAATTTCACCGCCACGGCGGGAACCTATCGGGATTCGGTGGTGTTTGATATTCCAGTTACCGCCGGGGAGACTAACGATATAGGGACAATGACGCTGGAAACGGAATAACCAGCCTTAACTTCTTATTGGCTCCCCGGGTTGTATGGGACCCGGGGAGTTCCCATATAATCTGTCGGATGACCCGGAGTTATGCTAACTTGCCCTTGATTCGATGGATCCTTTCACACCCAATCAGAGGTTGATCATGAAACGCACTATTATCCTGTTGCTCGCCCTGTTCGTGTTGACCACCGTCGGCAGCGCTTTCGCCGAGAATCCCGTCGACAAGGTGGCGCCCAAGAAGCAGGTCATGCAGATGTATCACATCGCGATGGTCAAGAAAGGCCCCAACTGGAAGTCCCAGAATTCCGAAGAGGGCATGGACATCCGGATGCAAGTCATCGAAGGAATCAGGAAGGGGGCCCAGTCGGGGCTCGTTGTTTCAGCCGGCCTGGTCAACGATGAGACCGAAGTGGAATTCATCATCATTTTGGATGTGGAGACCAAGACCGAGGCCTACAACATCCTGCAGAAGTCCAAAAACGTGAAGAATGGTTTCTTCTCCGTGGATATTTATTCGTATTTCGCGCCCAAGGGTCTTGCCTTTCAGAAGTAACATTTGTTTGGCTGATCTGCCGCACTCTCGCCAGCACCTTTCGAATTCATTTCGGAAAGTGCTGGCTGTCTTTTTGGCCGGGAACCCCCAATCCCCCGGAGCCTTCTGATGCCTGAATCGCAGGAAATCCGCCGGCTTATGAAGGACGGTCTGAACGGACCGGCCCTGAAACGCCTGGCCGATGCGGTGTCGCAAGCCTGGCCGGAGTTTGATGACGCGGGTTTTCTGAAAGCCGCTTTGGACGGTCTGGATGATCTGGAGTTGAAGGACCGTGTCCGGCACGTTATCAATGTATTGAACCGGTTTCTGCCTGACGCCTATCTCCAGGCTCTGAAAATCGTGGTGCGGGCCGGCGGCCTGTTTCCTTCGGGAAAGTCCGGCGATTCTCTGGCCGGTTTTGCGGCCTGGCCGCTCATCGATTGGGTTCCCGAGTACGGTCTGAATCATTGCGACACCTCGATGAGGGCCCTGAAAAAGCTCACCAGCCTGTTTTCGGCGGAGTTTGCGGTGCGGCCCTTCCTGATTGCGGATACCGAACGGGCCCTCGATCACATGCGCGGCTGGATCGATGATCCCAATGAACACGTCCGCCGGTTGGTGAGCGAAGGAACACGGCCCCGTCTGCCCTGGGGCTCCCGGTTGCCGATGTTCATAAAAGACCCCTCGCTGGTGATCGGGTTGTTGAACCTTCTGAAGGATGATCCCTCACAATACGTCCGGCGTTCGGTGGCCAACAATCTCAACGACATCGCCAAAGATCATCCCGCCACCGTGATCAAGGTTTGCCGGGAGTGGAAAAAGGGAGCGTCGGCCGAGCGCGAATGGATCATCCGCCATGGGCTGAGGACTCTGGTCAAACAGGGGAATCCAGGTGCTCTGCGGGTGTTGGGTTACACCACCGATCCGAAGGTGTCCGTGGCGCTGCGCCTTTCAGCCGGGTCGTTGAAGATCGGGGACGATCTTTCCATCGAAGTGACTCTCACCTCGAAAGCTTCCCGCAACCAGAAACTGGTTGTCGACTATGTGGTTCATCACGTTCGGGCCAACGGCAATACGACACCCAAGGTTTTTAAACTGCGCAATCTGGATCTGGAGCCGGGCCAGGGTGTCAGTTTCACGAAGAAACACAGCTTCGCGCCACGTTCGGTCCGGCGATATTACCCGGGCGAACACATGGTCGAACTGGTGGTCGGCGGACAGTCCATGGGGCGGTGCTCGTTCACGATGACCAAATGACGGGATTGTGATACCCTGATGTCCCACGAACAGGGAGATCCGGAATGAGGCCCACGGCATGATTTGCAGGATCTGCACCAACGGAAAGGGTTTGAAGACCCTCCTGGTTCTGAAGGCGCAGTATATCCATTGCCCGGTGTGCCATTGTCTGTTTGTCGATCCCTTTCCCCGCCGCGAACTCAATCTCGCTTTCCAGGGTGCCGAGACCATCGAGCGTCTGGAAAAGGAAGACGAACAACGCCGGGGATATTTCCTCAAACGTCTCGAACGGTTGGAAAAACGTATTGGGGAAATCCACCAGGGCATGCGGTTGCTTGATGCCGGCTGCGGCGCGGGTATCCTGATCCGGGAAGCGCGCCTCCGGGGTTGGTCGGCCGACGGAGTTGAACTATCCGCTGAACTGGCCGCCAGGGCCCGCCTCAACAATCCCGAAGCGAACATCATCACGGGGGACATTCAGAACCAGGAGCCGGAAGGGCGGGGCTATGAGGTGGTTATTTCTCTCGATGTCCTGGAGCACGTTCTTTCGCCCATAAACATGGTGGAAAGCTGTCGTGAGATGCTCAAACCCGGAGGGCTGCTCATGTTGCAGACCCCCAATACGCGCTCTTTGCGGAACCGCATCCAGGGGGCGAAGTGGGAAATGCTGGATCCCGATCAGCACCTGAATCTTTTTTCGCCCGACGCCCTGAGGGTTTTGTTGACCACGGTTGGTTTCGAAATCCTGGAAATGACCACGGCCAGCGGGACGGGGCTGGAAAAGGGCACCGCGAGTTTGGTCGCGCAGGTCAAGGAAAGCCTGCTGGGGGTGTTGAACCTGGGTAATGCCCTGTTGGTGGTGGCGCGTCGGCCGCTTTGAAATTATCGAAAAACTATTTTTTGGGGTTCAACCAGCCTTCATAGAGTTCCGGTCGCCGATCCCGCATGAACAGTTTGCGCGCGTGTGATTCCGCAACCTGTTCCAGTTCCAGTTCACAATACAGGATCTCATCGGTGCCTTCGGCAGCCCGGGTTAAAACGCGGCCATCGGGTCCACACACGAACGATTCCCCCGCGAAGGTCAGGTTCTCCTCTTCGCCTACCCGATTACACAGCGCCGTGAAATACCCGTTCTGGAACGCCGCCACCTGAAGTTCCGCTTCATAGAGGCCATCCGGCCACTCGCCCACGGATCCGGCCTGGGGCACGACCACCAATTCGGCTCCCGCCACGGCCAGGGCGCGCATGTATTCGGGATAATGGCGGTCGTAACAGATAGCTACGCCTATTTTGCCGTACCTGGTGTCATAAACGACAACTCCATTGTCACCGGGAGTGTAGAAGCCCTGCTCGTGGAAATATTCGTATTCGGTGATGTGAACCATGCGGGAAACACCAAGGATGGTGCCGTCTGCGTCGATCACGGGTGATGAGTCAAACGTAAGCCCCCCAGCTAGTTCGAAAAGGTTTAAAACTATGACAACTTGCTTGTCGGTTGCCAGTTCCCGGAATAAATCAGTGGTTGGGCCCGGGATGGATTCAGCCCGGGAAAGCAATTCCGGTGTGGCCTGGACCTGGGGTAGGAACCGGTCGAAGGCCAGTTCGGCGAAGCAGATGACCTGCGCGCCCTGGTCGGCGGCCTCACGAGCAGCCCCCAGGCCGCGTTGGAGGTTGGCTTCGCGGTCCGTTGAGGCGTGTTGCTGGATTAAAGCGATCTTCACGGCTGCTCCCCTGGTTTTTCCAATGGCTGAAATACCCCCCGGGGGGCAACTTTCACCTAATTATTTTATTTGCAGGCTATTACCTCGCCCAATGTTCCCTGAAACATTCTTCAGGCGAATTCACGATACTTTAGTTTGGTAGGTGGGATTCGTCAATCGGTCAGGATAATCTCATTGACCGGGACGGGGATTTGTGGAGAATGACAAGTAAGGTGACAGAATGACAATAATATTGCATAAGGATGAAACCAATGAACGCACCCCAACCCGCCAAAGACGGACGCCAGTCCATTCTTGAATTGAACCGCCTGATTTTGGAAACCCGGGGGTTTTTCCACGAACTGGAGGAAGTTTCCCGGACAATCCTGGCCCGGCACGACCTTTCCCCGCAGGAAAGGCGTCTGATGATGACCCTGCGTAAACACCGCCGCTGCACGGTACCGCAGCTGGCCCGCAAAAGTGATGTTTCCCGCCAGTACGTTCAGGTCACGATGAACGACCTGGCCAAGCGCGGATTTGTGGTTTTCAAGGATAACCCCGACCACAAACGCTCCCGCCTGCTGGAATTGACGCAACAGGGAGAAAAACGGATCCGGGAAATCATGGCACGCGAGGGTGAGGCGCTGCAGCGGGTGGCCACGGGGATGACTGCGGATGAAGTCCGCGAGGCCGTGGAGGTTTTGCGAAAAGCCAGAATCGGGTTGGGCAGGGAGGCCGGCTGACCCCGGTGCCCTATTTGGTCCACTCGATGGAAAGGATTAGTCCCCTGTCTTCCGTGGCGGTGTCGCTGGCGGGGGGTTTCGAGTCATGGCTTTCATAGAATTCCACCTTGATGAAGAGATCCTTGATGATCTCCTGGCGTCCGGAAATGCTGCCCTCGAATCTGAATCGTTCACTGTCCGTAAAACTGGGATAGAAATCCGCCTGGACCGTTATATCCGACTTGGGAGTGTCATAATAGAACATGGTAAATTCGGTTCCTACCCTGCCTTCGGCATTGTTCGACGGATCGGCTTCGACGCTGGCCCACTCCCGGTTGAGGCTTGCGCCCGCAATGGCCCGCAATTCATGGTTGGAACTGCGCACAAGGAAGTAGCCCAGGTTCCCGCCCCCGAACACCCGAAAGCGTATCCCCAGTTCGTCGTTGCGGAAGGTACCGGCATCGATCGATCCGTGAAAACGGCCGCTGAGCTCGCGTCCCAGGAAAATGTTTGAATCATTACGGCGCGTGATATCACCTTCCCCGCGGTCGGTGATCATGGCGCTGGCATCGATCCCGTACGAATAGATCTTGCCCTTGTACTTGGCGGCGGCATCAAAGTTGGACTGGAGTACCTGGCTGCCCTTGTTCCAGTTGAAGCCGAAAGCCACCGAAAGATCGATTCTATCCCATAAATCGTACCGGATCGGTTCGATCTTCACGACTTCGTTCATGGGCAGAGAAGTGGACCGTTCCTGGAAATTCACCACCAGATACCCGACTTCCTCGGATTCGGCCATCTGGCCGTAGATAAGGGATCCGTCCTTCAGGGAAACCAGGAACCAGTAATTGCTGACAACCTTGGTGATCTTGTCCCATTCGATGGAGACGGTTCCCATGTTGTCGGTACTGGCCCGCACCTTTCCACGGACCATTTCCTTGATTTCGCAGGTGATGATGTCGCCGTTGACCAGGGTGATGACATCGGTCTTGGGGACGGCGGCCGCTGGATTCGCCCACGCCGACAGGAGCAGGCACAGGGCGGCCAGCAGGATCAGACGATTCCGTAGAGAGTGCGAAGGCGGATGCGTTGAAATTCTGGGCATGATGGAAACAAGAATCATCCAGGAGAGGATTTTCGTCAAGCTTCGGCCACGGTCAGGGTGAAATGGAAACCAGGAGATCGCGTGTTTTTCGCGCCTCATTCGAGCCGGCTCCCTTGGTTTCAATAAAGATTTCCAGAGCTTCGTCGAGATGGGCTTCGGCGGGGCCGGGCTTTCCTTGTTCAATCAGGATTTCCCCAAGTTCCCTGAGACATTCGGCGAAGCGGTGCTTCTGGCTGGGTAGCAGAGGCCGGTGAATGGCGATGGACTCCCGCAGTATCTGCTCCGCCCGGTCCAGGTTTCCCCGCTGGTGGGCGGCCTGTCCCAGACGTGTGTGGGCGATGGCCACGGCGGCGTGCTCGTTGCCGAAGATTTCCCGGAACGCCCGTTCCCCCTCCTGGAAATTTTTCTCGGCAGCATCGAAATTTCCCAGGGCCATTTCGGCCGATCCGACGTTGATCACGGCCGCGGCGGTGTATAAATGGTTGGCCCCGAAAGCCTCCCGGTTGATTTCCACTGCTTCGAGAAGCAGCGGCAAACCCTCTGACGGGCGTCCGTCGGTCACCATCAGGTTTCCCAGATTGATGAGGGAAACTCCGATCTGGACCTTGTTGTGCTTTAGTTTTCGCTTGATGGCCAGGGCTTTGAGGTGCAGTTCTTCGGCACGCGGAAAGTCGTCCAGCTGGGATACGGTCAAGGCCCAGTTGCTGTACAGGGCGCCGAAGTAGGTGTGGTTTTCCTCAAGGGACTCCATCCAGCACCGTTCCGCGTCGGCAAAGGCCGAATCGGCGGCCGCAAATCGCCCTACCCCCGACAGGGCCGAGGCATAGTTATTGTAGGCACGGCCCATGTCCATCCTGTCGGCGTGGGAATCGGGGCCCATCATGGAGAAGGATTGTTCGTACAATTCGATGGCGCGCTGTTCTTCGCCCTTGTAGTCCGCGACGCGGGCCATGCTTCTCAAGGGCATGCTCAACCAATTTGGGTTCTGCGGCTCCTGGGCGCGCCGAATGTCCAGGCATTCCTGCAGGTGGGCTTCGGCTTCGTCGAAGTGGGATGATTCCATACAGGTGATGGCCAGGCTGATCCGGGTGTCGGTGGCCTGGGTGCTTTCGTTGCCGTAGAGTTCGATGTGGGCCGCCAACACCTCCTTGAAGATTTCCCTGGATTGTTCATGCAGCCCGAGTTTGTCGTAGACATGGGCCATGGTCTTTCGCAGTGCCACCTGCAATTCGCCCTGGTCGTCAAGTTCACCCAGTTGTTCGTAACCACGGTCCAGCACTTCGCGAGCGGTGACGTCGGCGCCGTCGTTTTCATCGGGATCCGAAATCTTGAAAAGTCCGGTGAGAAATTCACTCACCGCTCCGGCGTGTTGGGCTTCGAGCCGGGCGGCGTCTCTTTCCCGGCTCGCCACCCGTGCCTGCCAGGCGGTCCCCGCGACACCGGCAATGATCGATATAATGACCAGGACCACGCCAAGGGTGGCCGCGCGGTTGCGGGCGATCAGTTTACCGAAGCGGTAGATTGGCGACGATTCCACCGCCTCGACAGGAAGTTGTCCCCGGTGGCGACGCATATCTTCGGCCAGTTCGTGCGCCGATCCGTAGCGTTGGTGCGGATCGGGGGCCACCGCTTTCAGGATGATGGCGTCCAGGTCCCCTTTGAGCAGGGAGCGCCACCGCGGGTCCATGGCAATGGCGCTGGGCAGTTGGGCCCGGGTCGAAGTGACCTTGGTGGCGGATTCCTCGGGGCCGAGGTCTTCCAGTTCCCAGGGCCTGATTCCGGTCAACAATTCGTGGAGAACCACCCCGAGGGAAAAAACGTCACTGGCGGTGGTCATGGGCTCCCCGCGCAACTGCTCGGGTGAGGCGTAGGCCAGGGTCATCATTCCACGGGATGGTTTACGGTCGGCGCCCGGCCCGTCCTCTTCGGGGTCCAGCCAGCGCCCGATTCCGAAATCCAGGAGTTTGGGGTGACCCTCGGGAGTGACCAGGATATTGGCCGGTTTCAGATCACAGTGCAGGACCAGGTGGCGGTGGGCGTCTTCGACGGCCGCGCAGACTCCTTCGAAAAGGCGAAGCCGCGCCTCAAGATCGAGGTCTCTCTTGTCGCAGTATTCCAGGACCGATAGGCCCTCGACCAGTTCCATGACGATGTAGGGGAAACCGTCGTCGGTAATGCCACCGTCCAGGAGGCGGGCGGTGTAGGGATGATCCAGCTTGGCCAGCATTTGACGTTCAGCCAGAAAGCGGGGACGCAAGGGTGAATCGGCGCCCAGCGCGAGCATGAGTTTGATCGCCACGGATTTTTTGTACTGCCCGTCATCCCTTTCCCCGACATAAACGATGCCCATGCCGCCTTCGCCCAGGATGCCGACCAGGCGGTAGGGCCCGATCATCCCGCCGAGTCTGGAGGCGGGGTCCCAGTTCCGGGAGGATTGTTCGATCAGTTGGGCGGCGTTTTCTCCGGCGGGCTTTTCGAGGAATCCGTCGGCCCGGGCGGTGTCGTTCAAAAAGGTGATGACATCCTCGATGAGCCCCGCGTCGTCACCGCACAGTTCATGGATCTTCGGGTTGCGTTCGGCGGCGGGCAGATCCAGGACCTGGTCCAGGATGAGGTCCAGCTTGCGCCAGCGTTGGGTATCGAATTTGTGAAAATCCATATATTGGCTGCCGGTCTTTTCAGGTTCAGTTGTTGGCGCCGGTCCCTGGCTGGGATTTTGAATCGTCGAGCAGGCCGTGGAGAATGGTCCTGGCCTTGATCCAATCCCGGCGCACAGTGCGGTCGGAAATCCCGAGAGCCAGCCCGGTTTCCACTTCATTGAGGCCCGCGAAGAACCGGCATTCAACGATCCGGGCCAGCCGTTCGTCCAGTTCGGCGAGCTTGTTCAAGGCTTCGTCGATGGCCAGAAGTTCATCCGCCTGAGCCTCGACCTTGTTGTGATGGTCGTCCAGAGTGACCTTCACCCGGTCGCCGCCCCGTTTGATGGCCAGCTTGCCGCGTGCCATGTCTATCAGGATATTACGCATTACCTTGGTATAAACGGCCAGGAAATGTCCGCGATTTTCCCAGGACAGGCGGGTGCGGTCGGCGAGTTTGAGGTAGGCCTCGTGAACCAGACCGCTGGTGTGCAGCGTGATCATGTTGCCCTGACAGCGCAGGTGGCGCCTCGCGAGCATGCGCAGATCGTCGTACATGACCGAAACGAGAGACTCGAACGCCTCCCGGCGGCCCCCCTGGAGTTCGATCAGCAATTGGGTGACATCGGGTTGCGAAGCCAAGGGTTACTCCTTCCTGACTTCTTAATATCAGATTGATTTACTCCATTATATGTGTTTTATTGTCGCTTCGCCTGTCCGGATCCTGAATACGAATACGTCAGCGGTTGATAGAGAGATAATTGTGGGGTTGGGAGACCGACGGCAGCGGGCGGCCTGAATGGGCCGCCCGTTGTTTTATTTGGATTTTGAAAGGACCCCCGGGGGGTCCTTTCAAATTTCAGCTATCTGATAAGGCTCATCTTGGTGACCGATCCCATGGCCGTTCCATCCACGTAGAGCCGCGCGAAATAGGAGCCGCTCGGTGCATTGCGGCCCTGCCTGTCGCGTCCGTTCCAGATAACCTCCTGCCGTCCGGGCAGGTAGTTTTCACCGCCCAGAATTTTGAGTAATTCGCCCCTCACGGAATAGATCCGGATTTCCGCGTTTCCGGGCCGGGGCAGGTCGAAGTGGATCGTGGTCCTTGGATTGAAGGGGTTGGGATGTACTCCGACCTCGTAGTTCATGCCGGGCAGATCCTCAACGCCGGTCACCATATTCGGTGTCCTGATCACGACGGGTAAATTCCCCCCATCGGTTTCCAGGTGAACGTTGTGCTGCTCACGCATGGACATCACCGCCACCCGGTTTTCTCCGGGCAGATAGATCTGGTAATCCATTCCCTCGGGCCAATCGCTGCCGTCCCAACTGAGAACGACCTTGCCGGGATTGGTCGTCGAAATGACGACGTTCCAGGTCAAGGGAGCCTCGGTCTCCGGCATAACGTCCCGGGTGAAATAGTCACCTGCCGCCAGATCCCATTCAGGCCGGGCAAAGGCCAGCCGGGATCCGCCATTGGGGCTGGAAGGTGGCTGCGGCATATCGAAAGCGGGATCGAAGCCCATGGTCGCCTCGGGGTGCACACCCAGGACGATGGATTTTCGGTTCCGATCGCTGTCGACCATGGTGAGGGTTGTTTCCCAGGAGAATCCGGCGATGGGTAAACCGGATTTCTGGGCGGTCAGGCGGGCAGGCAGGACCTGGAATTTATGCCAATGGAACCACAGGGAAACACCCGGCTGAAGGGCGTTTATCCAATAGCCGTTCCAGGGTTGCAGATCGATGGCGTTGAAATATTCTCCCGTAGTGTTGTCGAAGGTGAGCACGCCAGTGGAAACAAGCCCCATGTTGATGGCTGTCTGCCAATCGTATTCCCCATTGTTGTAGAAAACGTGAATTCCCTCGAAGGGACCCGGGAACCACATGGGGTAACCGATCAGATTCCAACCGGGAACCAGGGGGATTTCAACTCCGTCCAAGGCCATATTTCCGGTCATTGTCCAGTTGAAACCGGAATCCGTGGCAAGCCAGTAGCCCTGACCGGTCGCGGGGGTGGCTGAACCCTCAAGGGTTCGGTACCCGCTGGCTCCGAGGTACTCGAAAGGCAGGGCGATTCCGGTTGCCTGGTCGAGAATTACATCGTCGAAGGTGTCCGAACCGGGGAGCGGCAGCAGGGGCATGCCGATCATTGACCACCCGGGGTAAAGGTACCTGGATGTCGGGTCCAGGTCGGGAGGCAGGGTCAGGCCCATCATCAGTTCGAATTCGTAGATTCCCGGCCCATTGCTGGTAAAGACGTAGGACAGGCTGGGGAAAAGATCGAAAATCTGGCCGGTCTGAAGGTCCCTCAGGAACAGACCGTATTTTTCTGTGGCGGTGAAACTGGGGTCGAAGATGAGAGTCACCGAACCGACCTGGTCGGTTTCCACCACCAGGGGCCAGGTTTTGTTGGAGAGGAAGGGGTCGAAAATTTCCCTGATATCGGTCTGGAACCTGGGACCGATCGGCCAATCGGGATGGTCGAAACTGGCCGTTACGTATCCGGCGGGAGAAGGCCCGGGTTTCTGGAGATCAACCCCGGTATCATACCCGTCGGTGGCATCGAAATCAGTTGCTGCGCGAATGACCATGTCGGTGAAGCCGTTGCTTGAGGCAGCGACATCGACGCGCAATGTGGGAGGACCGGAATACAGGGATCCCACGATTAAATCGAACGTACGGATCGTGGTTCCCGTGGGTGCATAAAAAGAATAGAGATTTGTTGTGTTGAGATCGACAATTTCGCCGGTCGTGTTGTCTCGAAGTGTGTAATCGAAAGGAGCAGGAGTAGGGAAGTCGGGGTCGAAGTTGAGGACGACATCCCTGGGGCTACCCGTACTCTGGTCGATCTCGACGGTTGTGACAAAAGTCCACTGCTTGATTTCCATGGTGGGATCGTAGGGGCCTTTGACATCATATTTGTAGTTGTTCCCCGAGGGGTTGTTCCACTCGGGATGGGGGAAGGTCAATCGCAAGTCACTGTCGAGCTGATCCAAGGCGGGGTCGAAACCGTCGGTGGCGCCTTCCATGGCTGCGGCGACGTTATCGGAATCACCGTCAAAAGCGATATTGATGGCTAATTCATTGGGGTTGCCGCAGGGAGCGAAATTAATACAGTCATAATTGACCGTGGCGACCGGAGTTTGCGGGCTCCCCGTGGACAGGCCGGTTTGCATCAAAATCGATCCGACTCCATTCTGGACAACCGGCAGACCGCCGGGAAGCGATGGAATCGAGGAAGCACCGATGTAAAATTGCACAGTCATCGGGGCCAGCAGCATGTACTGGAACGAGTGCAGAATCAGAGCAGGTTGGGCCGGCAGAGATAGACCCAGTCCGACGATGAAATCGCCGCCCAAGGGACCATTGGTACCAACATCCACACCCGTGACCACGCCATCGGCGATGGCGGTGGCCAGACGGAAGATCGAACCTTCCATACCGGCGTCAACCACGACATCAAGGCCCAGTTCGTAGGCATTGATGGAGGGGGCGGTGGGGTTGGTGAGGATAATGTAAACATTGAACGGAATGCTGGAACCAATATTCAGGCAATTGTCGTTGGCGTCCCTGTCAAAGTAGATCCCAATCTGGTCAGGGCATGGTGAGCCGACACCAAAGGCTGGGGGCGAGATCAGCATTAGAAATAAAACCGTCAGCAGATATTTCATTGAATTCTCCCTTGGCGAATCCACAAGGTTGCAACCGGCAGGGGGGACCGCCGGACGAAGGAAAACCGAAAAACCGGCACGACCTCCTTTGTAAAATTTTACAGGCAAGCCAATATTTGAGGGCGATCAAATGTTGGACGAATCAATCTGATTTGATGAAAGTTCATAATCTTTGTCGAGAAGACGACGCGCGGTATGATCTGTCAATATCAATTTAAGTTAACTTGTTGCTATTTAACTGAATTAAGAGCCTTTTGGGCCGTTTTTAAATGGCGGCCCAACCGGACCAATTCACCAGGCCCGGCGATCCTGCCGGCACCCTGCGTATCACGGATTTTCCGTTCAATGATCTCCAACGCCCGGCGGTAGTATCTCCGGGCCTTCCCTTGATTCCCATCCAGCACCTCCTGATACCCCAGGGCCAGCCAGGCGCGTTGGTTGTCGGGATCGTCACGGAGCAATGCCCTGAAAAGAAGCCGCGCTCTATCCCGGTGGCCCTGCCTTAATTCAGACAGACCCCGCAGGTAGGCGGCCTGGAACCGGAAGGTCATGAAGGGTTCGCAGTTCTCGACAACGGTCAGCAAGTCACCGGCCTCTTGGAAGCGTTCCTCGTCAATGGACAGTTCGGCCAAGGCGAGATATCCCTCGAAGGCGGGCTTTTCCGTGATGCTCATTTCCAGAAGAGGGCGTGCTTCGTCGGGAGCCCCGGTGGCCATCCTGGCCAGACCAAAGTACAGAAGACCTGCGCCGGGCCATTTCTGCCTGGCAAAGCCTTTTTCCAAATGGGTTGTTGCCTGGGTCATTCTACCTGCGGAAAAATAGCGCTGTCCCGATGCGATAAATAAATCGCCCACGAATTCCTGGATGGCCCCGGTGGCCAGAAAAAGGGCAAGGACCCCGGGAAGCAATGCCAGAACGGGTTTCCCTTTCCACGATGGAGGAGTGGTGGTTGATTGGACAAAAACACCGGACGCCATCAGCCCGATGATCACCGCGAGCATCAGGGCAGTGGCCGGCAGGTGGATCGGAAAACTGACCATTGCGTGGAGAGAGGCTACCAGCAGTCCGGCGGTCAGCAAAAGGAATTGTGTTTTGGTGCCTTGGTCGGGCAAGGCAGGCCACTTTCGCCACCAGAAAGCAATGGCTGCGCCGCTGAAAAGGACCAGCCACACTCCTCCCGTCAGGCCGGTTTCTCCCAGAAACTGGAAAACGTCATTGTGGGCCTGGGCAGCAATTTGTTCGTGGTCGGCCAATCCGGTTACCGTGGGATCGGCCTGGAGGCGCGCCCGCATTGCTGGCCACAAGGCCACGTAGTTTCCGGCGCCCTGTCCCGTCCAGGGGGAAGAACGGAACATCTTACGCGCCACCAGCCAGTCGGTACGGCGGATGTCGCCATGGTTATCCTGGAAGATCCGGGAATGAAGGGTCGGGGCCTTGTTTGTGGCGGAATGAACCCGCAGGGCGTCGCCCATCAGTATTGATCCGGCAACAGCCAGCAATATCAGCGAAGAACCCAGGACCATCGGGACCCGGTGGGCCATCCCCCGGCGCACCATGATCAACGAAGGTCCTGCCAGAAGGATCGAGCCCGCGACCGCCGCCAGCGGGCCGGCGGCTTTGGCGAAAATAACCGTGACCAAAAAAATGATCGTGGCGGCGATGGCGGCCGACCTGCGGGCAGTGGATGTTGAAGGCCAGAGAATGACCGACGGCCACAACAGAACCGCGGCCAGGCCGCTCAGATAGTTCTGGTTTCCCAGGGTACTGATGCCGGGCGGAAAACCGGATTCAGCAGGCGCGCCGGGAATCAGCCCCGCAATCTGGGCCAGGCCGTAAAGACAAACGGCGACCCCGGCGGTGACCGCGGCGGCAACGAGGGTGTTCAATCGGGATGTTGATTCCGTGGTGACTGCGACCTGCCGGACAACGGCCAGCCACAGGGCCGTCAGGCCCACAGTTCGCCACACCAGGGGGACGTGGTGGGCGTTTACCGCGCTGATGGAAAGTACGGCAAGCAACGAAATCCCGGCAGCCAATGGACCAAGAGGAGTCCGCGCCACCGATCGTCCGGTCCCCAGGCGCCAGGTCAGGTTGCCCAGCCACGCGGCTCCGGCCAGAGCCCAAAGGGTGAACTTGATGGTGTCATAAGAAGTGCTGCCCGGCCAGAAGGCGACGGGCAGCACAAGCAGAAGAACGATCAATACGAGGCGGTCAAACCTCATCTAACAAGGCTCATTTTCGTTACCGAACCGATGGCGCGGCCGTCGACGTAGAGCCTGGCGAAGTAGGATCCGCTGGGCGCGTTGCGTCCGTGACGGTCACGTCCCTGCCAGACCACTTCCTGCCGGCCGGCCTGGTAGTGTTGGCCTCCCAGGATGCTGAGCAGTTCACCCCTGACCGAAAAGATGCGGATTTCCGCGTTTGCGGGCCGGGGCAGGTCGAAGTGGATCGTGGTCATCGGGTTGAAGGGGTTCGGATGCACGCCGACCGCGTAGTTCATGCCCGGCATGTCTTCCACGCCCGAGATCATGTTCGGCGTGCGGATGACGATGGGCACCGGCTGATTTCCGATTTCGAGATGGACGTTGTGCTCCTCGCGCATGGACATCACCACCACCCGGTTTTCTTCGGGCAGGTAGATTTGATAGTCCATTCCCTCGGGCCAGTTCAGGCTGTTCCAGCTGAGGACGACCTTGCCCGGAGTGCTGGTCGAGATGACCGCGTTCCAGGTGAGGGGATCCTTGCCGTCGGGCCTGAAGTCGCGGGAGAAATAATCCCCGGCGGCCAGATCCCATTCGGGCCGGACAAAGGCCAACCGCGAACCCCCGTTGGGGCTGGACGGAGGCTGCGGCATGTCGAACCTGGGGTCGAAGCCCGGTGTGGATTCGGGGTGCACACCAAAGACGACGGATTTTCGGCCACGGTTGGCGTCCACCATGGTGAGCTCGGTTTCCCAGAGGTAGTCGGCAATGGGCAGTCCCGATTTTTGGGCCGTCATCCTGGCGGGCAGGACCTGGAAATTGGGCCAGTCGAACCAGAGATTGGCTCCCGAAACCAGCGCGTTGACCCAGTAGCCGTTCCAGGGACGCAGGTCGATGGCGTTGAAATAATCACCGCTCGGGTTGTCATAGGAAAGCACGCCCATGGAAACCAGGCCCATGTTGATTGCGTCCTGCCAGGGATAATTCATGCCGCCATACTGCACATGAATGCCCTCGAAGGGGGCGGGGAACCACAGGGGGTTGCCGATCATGTTCCAGCCTTCGGTCAGCGGGATCACGATCGGGTTCAGGACACGTTCACCACTCATGGTCCAGTTGAATCCCGCGTCGGTGGCGATCCAATACCCCTGGCCGTAGTTCGCCGGGTCGCTTCCGCCGCGGATTTCGTATCCGCTGGGGCCCAGGTATTCGAACAGGTAGCCGTATCCGGGCACCTGGCTCAGGATCACATCATCAAAGACATCCTGTCCGGGAAAAGGAAGCAGGGGCATGCCGATCATCGACCATCCCGGATTGAGATATCTGTAGGTGGGATCAAGGTCGGGAGCGGACACCACGCCGATCATGAGCTCGAAGTTGTAGACCGTGGCCGCGGTGGCGGAGAACACGTAAGTCAAATTCGGGAACAGGTCGAAGCTCTGCCCGGTCTGCATATCCTTCAGGTGAAGGCCGAAGTTGTCCGCGGCGGTAAAGCTGGGGTCGAACGCGAGGGTGACCGTACCGGACTGATCCGTTTCCACCCTCAGGGGCCAGATCTTGGCGTCGGCCA
>Ga0164313_10000867_pt1 | contig 25693 bp, 23 predicted proteins | sample GuaBasSedimGuay4_FD_113735 | JGI IMG/M metagenome (GOLD analysis project Ga0164313, IMG submission 113735) | Subseafloor sediment microbial communities from Guaymas Basin, Gulf of California, Mexico - Guay4, Core 4569-4, 0-3 cm | ecosystem: Environmental > Aquatic > Marine > Hydrothermal vents... | reverse complement strand
GACCTCCATTTCACCGAAACGCTGCCCGCCGTACTGGGCCTTGCCCCCAAGCGGCTGCTGGGTGACCAATGAATACGGCCCGACCGCGCGGGCGTGAATCTTGTGGGACACCAGATGGTTCAGCTTCATCATGTAGATGTAGCCAACCACAACCTCCTGATCGAGTTGCTCCCCGGTGCGGCCATCGACGAGAACGCTCTTGCCCGAAACCGGTAGTTTGGCCTCGTCAAGGTATCCGCGCACCCGTGCCTCGGGAATACCGTCGAAAACCGGAGTGGCGATCTTCAGGCCGAGTTTCTTGCAGGCCCAGCCCATATGGGTCTCGAGCACCTGCCCCACGTTCATGCGGGACGGAACACCCAGCGGATTCAGGCAGATCTCGATCGGCGTGCCATCGGGCAGGTAGGGCATGTCCTCCTCGGGAACGATCTTGGCGACCACACCCTTGTTTCCATGCCGGCCCGCCATCTTGTCACCGACGTCGAGTTTCTGCTTGGTTGCGACATAGACCTTGACCTGCTTGATCACGCCCTGCTGGACCTCGTCCCCGGCCTCGATACTGACCGTCTTGCGTTCCCGGTCGGCCTCGAGTTCGTCGAACTTGCCCTGGTAGGAGCCGATGATCTCCATGATCTTGATACGCACCGGCGAGGGATCGATCTCTACGTGCTTGCTGACCGCAGCCAGTTTTCGCAGGAGAGTCTTGGTGATCTTGCGATTGGCCGGAATGATGATCTCGCCGGTCTCACCGTTGATCACGTCGAGGGGGATCTTCTCGCCCAGGAGAATATTCGAGAGCGCCTCGGTGAGGCCCTCCCGCAACTTGTCCATCTGAGTCTTGAAGTCCTCGCTGATCTGCTTGACCTGACGACGACGGTCGGAGGGGCTGAGTTTTTCCTTCTCGAAATCGATCCGGCTCGAGACCTTCACATCCATGACGATGCCGGTCACGCCCGACGGAACAACCAGCGAAGTATCCTTCACGTCGGCCGCCTTCTCACCGAAGATCGCGCGGAGGAGTTTCTCCTCGGGAGCGAGCTCGGTTTCACTCTTTGGAGTGATCTTGCCGACCAGGATGTCACCCGGTTTGACCTCGGCTCCCACCCGCACGACGCCATCGTGGTTGAGGTTGCGCAGGGCTTCCTCACCGACGTTGGGAATATCGCGAGTGATTTCCTCGGGCCCAAGCTTGGTATCGCGGGCGGTCACTTCAAATTCCTGGATGTGAATCGAGGTGAAAATGTCCTCCTTCAGAACCTTTTCCGAAATCAGGATAGCATCCTCAAAATTGTAACCGTTCCAAGGCATGAAGGCGACGAGGATATTGCGACCCAGAGCCAGTTCGCCCTTATCGGTCGACGGTCCGTCCGCGATGATTTCTCCGGAGGAAACCTCCTGTCCTTTCGCGACGATCGGCTTCTGACTGAAGCAGGTGCCTGCATTTGAGCGCATGAACTTGCGCAATTCATAGACCACAACCCCGTTCTTCGGGTCGGACTTCGGATTGCGCTCGAATCGGACCGGCAGTTCGCCGTCCGACGTCACCACTATCCGGTTGGCGTCGACCGAGGCTACGATTCCATCGAGGTCGGCAATCAGGACAGTCTTCGAATCGCGGGCCACCCGTTCCTCAATTCCGGTGCCCACAAACGGAGATTCAGTCTGCAGGAGGGGCACACCCTGCCGCTGCATATTCGAGCCCATCAGAGCGCGGTTGGCGTCATCATGCTCCAGGAAGGGGATCAGACCCGCGGCAACCGAAACCAGTTGCTTCGGAGAAACATCCATGTAGGTGACCTCCTTCGGATCGACCTCGAGAAACTCGCCGCGGAAACGCACCGTGACCGCACCGATGAATTTGCCCGACTCCTCGACTTCGCAGTTGGCCTGGGCAATGATCTGGTCTTCCTCCTGGTCGGCGGTCAGATAATCGATCCGGTCGGTGACCTTCCCGTTCTCGCAGTAGCGATACGGCGACTCGATGAAGCCAAATTCGTTGACTCTGGCATAGGTCGCAAGCGAATTGATCAGACCGATGTTCGGACCTTCCGGGGTCTCAATCGGGCAGATGCGCCCGTAATGGGAGGGATGAACATCACGAACCTCAAACCCGGCACGCTCGCGATTGAGCCCCCCCGGGCCCAATGCAGAGAGGCGGCGCTTATGCGTCAGCTCGGCCAACGGGTTGATCTGATCCATGAACTGGGAGAGCTGACTGCGGGCGAAGAAATCGCGAATGACCGTGGTCAGCGCCTTCGGGTTGATCAGCTTCTGAGGGGTGATCGAGTCGACGCTCTGATCATACAGGGTCATGCGCTCGCGGACCAGGCGCTCGGTCCGCGCCAGACCAACCCGGCATTGATTGGCCAGGAGTTCGCCCACGGTGCGGACGCGGCGACTTCCGAGATGGTCGATGTCATCCACAAATCCATCGCCCTTCTTGAGTTTGATCAGATACTTGGTGGCCTCGACCACGTCCTCGCCATTGAGGGTGCGCACATTCAGTTCGGTCTCCAAGTTGAGTTTCTGGTTCATCTTGTAGCGTCCAACCCGGCCGAGGTCGTAGCGTTTGGGGTCGAAGAACAGACGCTTGAGCAGAGCCTTGGCATTGGCCGTAGTCGGTGGTTCGCCCGGACGCAGGCGACGGTAAACCTCCTTCAGCGCCTCCTCCTCATTGCGGGTCGGGTCCTTCTTGAGCGCGCGGATCATGGCGCCCTCGTCGATCGTGGTATCGATGACGCGGAGGGAGGAAATGGCGTGGCTCTCAAACTGGCGAACGATCGCCTTGGTCAACGGCTCGAACGAACGGGCCAGGACAACCCCTTTCTGGGCATCGATGGCGTCCTCGACCAGAACGAGCGAACTGACGTTCTCCAGCTTGAGGGCCTCACTGGTCGGGATCTCCCGGATCTCATAGAACAGGCCGAGCAAGTCGAGGTCCGAGCTGTAGCCGATCGCCCGAAGCAGAGTGGTGATGAGAAACTTGCGGCGACGACGACGACGGTCGAGGTAAACATAAAGCAGGTCGTTATTGTCGAACTGGGCCTCGAGCCAGGTGCCACGATCCGGGATGATTCGGAATGAATGGAGCAGTTTCCCGTTCGGGTGGGTGGTCACCTCGAAACAGATGCCGGGAGAACGGTGCAACTGGCTGACCACCACGCGCTCGGCCCCATTGATGATAAAGGAACCGCGCTTGGTCACCATGGGAATCTCACCCATGTAGATCTCCTCATCCTTGATGAAATCCTCCTCTCGGAGGCGGAGTTTTACGTATAACGGCACCGCGTAGGTCACACCTTCGCGGATACATTCTATCTCGGTGTTCTTGGGATCACCGATGGTATAGGAAACATACTCCAGAACGAGTCGCCCATCGTAGCTTTCGATCGGGAACACCTCGCTGAAGACGGCCTCAAGTCCGTATGGGTTGCGCTGGTTCGCGGCGATGTCCTTCTGCAGGAACTCCAGGTAGGAGTTAATCTGAATTTCGATCAGATTCGGCGGCGTGATGACTTCCTTGAGTTTACCAAAATTGATGCGGTCTGCCATGGTCTACCCTTTTTGTGTGCGGCCCGGTGTTTTGAAACGGTTGTGGACGTGTCATTCAGAGGCGAAAAGGGGCCACTTTTCGCCGGACAATAGAAATGGCGAGGACAGGTACGGCAGAAAGCCGGACCTGTCCCGGAAAAACGCAGTCGAATCGACGACCGCGTATATCAATGTTACTTGATTTCAGCAGAGGCTCCAGCGGATTCGAGCTTCTTCTTGGCCTCCTCGGCCTCATCCTTGGAAACGCCTTCCTTGACGGCCTTGGGCGCACTCTCGACGAGGTCCTTGGCCTCCTTCAGGCCCAGGGAGGTCATCGCGCGGACTTCCTTGATCGCAGCGATCTTGTTGGATCCGGCTCCGAGGAGGATGACATCGAACTCAGTCTTCTCTTCAGCGGCTTCACCACCGGCTGCGGGTGCGGCGGCAACGGCCACGGGAGCAGCGGCGCTTACGCCCCACTTCTCCTCGAGGTCCTTCACCAGGCCGGCGATTTCCAGGACGGACTGGTTGCTAAGCCAGTCGATTACTTGATCTTTGGTCAGGTCTGACATGATTTTCCTTGAATGGCTAGTGATCCCGAGAGGGATGCGTTTTAAGAGCGGATGCTCCTAGCCTTGTTCTTTGGATTTTTGGTCTTGTGTTAACCCGGTTGCAACATCCGTTGGCGGCTGCTGAAAACCGGAAATTCGGTGAATTGGATTCGTTGTTCAGCCCTCGGCTTCGCGAACTTTCGCCTGAAGGACGTTGACCAGTCCGGAAGGGACGGCGTTGATTACCCGAACCAGGCCCTGGGCCGGCTGCGAAAGGAGGCTGAGCAACTGAGCCTGCAGTGCTTCAAGCGTGGGAAGATCAGCCAGTTCCTTGAAGGTGGCGGCATCGATGGTCCGGTCACCCAGGATCCCCACCTTGACCACCGGTCGATCCTTCTCTTTGAAGAATTTATGGACGATCTTGGCGACTCCGCTCGGATTCTGTCCCCCGACCACAATCGCGGTCGGTCCGATCAGAAAATCATCTATATCGGGCATGCCGTGGTCCTTGGCTGCCACTTTGAGCACACTGTTCTTGACCACGTGGAACTCTGCATCCTCTTCCGACAGGCGGTCGCGCAGTTCGGTTGCATCGCCGACCGTGATCCGGTCAAAATTGGCCAGGAAGACGTAATCCGACTTCGACAGATGATTCGAAACCTCTTCAACGAGGTATTTTTTTTCGGTTCTCATGACGATGTGGACTAGAACTTGTTGTATTCAGACGCGGCCAGACGAATGCCCGGCGACATGGTTGCGGTCAGCGTCGCGGAAAGGATGTAGCGACCCTTGAGACTCGCCGGACGGGCTGCCCCAACAGCATTGAGCAGAGCCGTCACATTTTCCAAGAGCTGCTCGGGTGAAAAGGACCGTTTGCCAACCCCAACCCCCACATTGGCGGTCTTGTCGACCTTGAATTCCACCCGACCGGCCTTCACTGCCTGGATAGCCTTGGCAATGTCTTCAGCCACGGTGCCGGATTTCGGATTCGGCATCAACCCCTTCGGGCCGAGGACACGGGCGATCTTGCGAACCTCTTTCATGGCTTCCGGCGTGGCCACGGCGATATCGAAATCGGACCAGCCCTCCTGGACCTTGGCCATATAGTCCTCGAGTCCGGCAAAATCGGCACCGGCTTCAAGCGCGGCGTCCGGATTGGCCGTAAAGGCGAGGACACTGACCTTCTTGCCGCTGCCGTGTGGCAGCGCGACGGTCCCACGAACCATCTGGTCGCCCTGGCGCGGATCGACGGCCAGACGGAAAGAGAGCTCAACCGTCTCGTCGAAATTCGCCTTCGGAAATTTGTTCAACACTGAGACTGCGTCCTGAAGCGAGAACTCCTGCCCCAGATCGGCCACCTCATGTGCTGCTTTGTACTTCTTGTTCAGTTTTACCATTTTTCACTCCTTGCAGTGCAAACGCCGTTCAGGCTCCTGCTCACGACATTCAGTCAATCACATCTATGCCCATGCTGCGCGCCGTTCCGGCGATAATCTCAATGGCAGCATCGTCGTTTCGGGAATTGAGATCTTTCTTTTTCGTCTCGGCAATCTCGAGAAGCTGCTTTCGGGTCACTTTCCCAACCTTGTCACGGTTGGGCACTCCGGAGCCCTTGGCCAGACCGGCCGCTTTCTTCAGGAGAACGGCAGCCGGGGGCGACTTGAGGATGAATGAGAACGACTTGTCAGCATAGACCGTGATGACAACCGGCAGGATAAGACCCGCCCGTTCCTTGGTCCGGGCGTTGAAGTCCTTGCAGAACGCCATGATGTTGACGCCCTGGGCACCGAGAGCCGGACCGACCGGCGGTGCCGGATTGGCGGCCCCTGCCGGAAGCTGCAAACGAATATATCCTGAGATTTTCTTGGCCATACGATAAATGGGGTTAGCCGGTCATTCTCTCGACCTGCCAGTATTCAAGTTCCACCGGGGTGAAACGTCCAAAGATTGAAACCGAAACCTTGAGTTTGCCACGATCGGGATCGATCTCGTCGATTCGACCGGTCAGATTCAGAAACGGACCGTCAGTGATCTTGACCTCCTCGCCCTCCTCGAACTGAACCTTCGGAGTCTCCTTGCCGGTTGAGGCCTCGACCCGGGCGCGGATATCTTCGATTTCCGACTCCTTCAGGGCCGAAGGCCGCTCTCCGCCCACGAATCCGATAACGCCCGTCGTCTCGCGAATGAAGTACCAGGGCTTGTTCAGAATCGTGCCGTTCTCGTCAAAGAGCTTCATATGAATGAAGACATAACCGGGAATGAGCTTGCGAACGATTGTGCTCTTCTTGCCGTGTTTGACCTCGGAGACGGTCTCTGTGGGAAGAAGGACCTCGGTGATAAAGTCGTCGAGTTCCTCAATCGTTTTGTAGCGGTCGATGTATTGCTTAACCTTCCCTTCTTTCCCGGAAAGGGTGTGCAACGCAAACCACTGCGCACCGGTAGACGTGGATCCAGACATCAAAAGGGTCAATTACATCCAGGACGTGAAAAGATTCACGACCTGATAGAGGGAGAAATCGGCGATGGAGGTGAAAAATCCGAGGAGCGCCATCGCGACAATCACAACGACGGTCGAATCGCGTAGCTCGGCCCGGGTGGGCCAAGTGGCTTTCTTGAGTTCGCCGACGGTTTCACCGGCGAAGATTCGAACACTGCGAAATGGATTTTTCATACCAGAAAGTGGTGGCAGGACAGGAGGGACTCGAACCCCCAACCGACGGTTTTGGAGACCGCTACTCTACCAATTGAGCTACTGTCCTTCCTGTGGACTATTAAAACACAGCCGCCGAGGACCCGATTCTTCGGATCCCCGGCGACAATTAAGATTGGGCAAGATCGCTTATTCGATGATCTCGGTTACGCGACCGGCTCCGATCGTCCGGCCGCCTTCGCGGATGGCAAAACGCTGGCCCTTCTCCATGGCAATGGGAGCGATGAGATTGATCACGATGTTGATATTGTCGCCCGGCATGACCATCTCCACGCCCTCCGGCAGATCGCAGATTCCAGTAACGTCGGTCGTCCGGAAGTAAAACTGGGGACGGTAACCATTGAAGAACGGAGTGTGGCGTCCGCCTTCATCCTTCGACAGGACGTAGATCTCCGCGTTCGCCTTCTTGTGCGGCGTAATTGATTTCGGGGCGGCGATAACCTGCCCGCGCTCGATGGAGTCCTTGTCCACACCCCGGAGGAGCACGCCGACATTGTCACCTGCCTGGCCCTGATCGAGCATCTTGCGAAACATTTCCACACCCGTGACGACGGTGGACTTGGTGTCGTGGAGGCCGACGATCTCGACCGTATCACCTACCTTGCAGATACCGCGCTCGATACGACCGGTGGCAACCGTGCCGCGGCCGGTGATGGAAAACACGTCCTCGACCGACATCAGGAACGGCTTGTCGATCTCGCGTTCCGGTACGGGGATGTCCTTGTCCAGGACGTCCATCAGGGCCTGGATGGCCTCCTTGCCCGCATCCGTGCCTTCAAGGGCGGCGGTGGCGGACCCCCTGATCATGGAGATATCATCACCCGGAAAGTTGTATTTGCTGAGCAGTTCGCGGACTTCCATCTCAACCAGGTCGAGAAGTTCGTCGTCGTCGATGAGGTCGACCTTGTTCAGGAACACCACCATATTGGGCACACCGACCTGGCGGGCCAGCAGGATGTGCTCACGCGTCTGGGGCATTGGCCCGTCAGCGGCGCTGACCACCAGAATGGCACCATCCATCTGGGCCGCTCCGGTAATCATGTTCTTGACGAAATCGGCATGCCCCGGGCAATCGACGTGCGCATAATGCCGTTTTTCGGTCTCGTACTCCACGTGCGCCACCGAAATCGTGACGATCTTGGAGGCATCGCGCACGGTTCCGCCCTTCGCAATGTCAGCGTAAGACTTCAGCTCAGCCAAGCCCTTGGGTGCCTGGACAGACAGGATCGCAGTCGTCAGGGTGGTCTTCCCGTGATCGACGTGACCGATTGTACCGACGTTGACGTGCGGTTTGGTTCGTTCGAAGGTTGCTTTAGCCATTTGGTTGTGTGTTAACTATTTAACAAATTGAATTCCTGATTTAAGGCCTTGGAATCAGACGGCCGCCCAAACTGGAGCCCTCGATCGGATTTGAACCGACGACCTCATCCTTACCAAGGATGCGCTCTACCGACTGAGCTACAAGGGCACATTAATTCAGGGACTGGAAATATGAAAAAGAAGGGAGAAATTGAATGCCCGGATTTTCCCCGTCAACTGCAAACTTCTTATTTCTCAGACCTTCCCGTTTTTCAGCCGTCAGGGACCGAGGATCACGTAGTAGTAACCCGGGACAATCTGTTTATCAAGATCCAGCTCATAATCGACCAGAAATTGCAGCTCATCGTCGACTGTATCCGATCCGGACGATCGGGTCATCATACCCTTTCCGATCAGACCGGCTGAATCCATCAGGATGACCCATTCAGCCGGTTTCCAGTCGACCGCAGCCAATGCGGAGCCGGCACCCGCTTCCTGGATCGTCGTCTCGAAGACCCTGACCCCGTCTCGCACATTGAAGACCTCGACCAGCGCAATCCGCTCATCAGGGATTGTTTCCACGCGGTCAATCCGCCCCACCAGCCTCGTCGCATCGGGCTGAAAACTGGCGAGCGCGGTCGCCGGTGCGGTGATCTCGGCCTTCGGAATTGCCACCAGTCGATGCGCATCGACTCGAGAAAAACCCAACCGCGGCTGGTAGTGCTCGAAGATATCTCCCGGAGACTTCAGTGGCACGCGCAGGTTTTCCGCGTTGGCGACATTCCAATCGGTGGGGAAGTAGAGCGGCGCGGTGTCCGAAAATTCCAGCTGCTCCCTCAGGAGCCGACCACCGTCCTCGGGGTCCACCGTACGAAAGGTCACCGGAGCCCCCCTGCGTTGCCCATCCGGATTCTGAACCTTCGGCAGACCGATCAGGAACAAAGCGGCACCATGTACAAGAATTGCCACCAGGATCGATGCGACCCACTGCACAAACCTCACGCGCCGCCGGCGGGCCGCCTCGGCCGGGCTCATGGCAGGCGCCACGCGCGCCGATTCCTCACCATCAACCGTCATCTCAGAAACCATCCGTTTGTTCAGTCGCCGGTTCCGCCGCGATCTGCACCTCGCGGAAACCGGCCCCTCTCGCTATGTCGCACACTTCGGAAAGGGTACGCACCGAGACGTCCTCATCCATCCGAACGAGCAACGTGACCCCACCCCGCTCGGACTCCGAACCGATCAGGCTCTTTTCAAATGTCTCCAGATTGAAGATCCGACCGTCATAGAGTATCCGCTCCGCACCCTCGATCTCGCCCACGGTCAACACTTCGTACACCGGCAATGCATCGAGGTTCGCCGTCCGGCTGGTCGGCAGGTTGAGAGTCACGCCCGGAGCAAAGACGTAGGTCGAGCCAAAAAGCGAAAAGAATATCACGATCAGACAGGCATCAATAAAGGGCACGGGGTCCAATCGTCGGGACTTCGGTCGAAGGTGCGCTTCGAAATTGAAGGGCCGCGCTTTCATTTGTCGCCGTCCTCGGTTGATACGGGATCGGCGCGGTCGTGAACCAGGAAATCAACCAGGTCGCTCCCCACCCATTCCATGTCATAGACAAGGGCACGGACCCTTCCTGCCAGAAAATGATGACCGAGGTGGGCCGCTATTGAAACGGCCAATCCGCCGGCCGTGGTCAACATGGCCTGCCAGAGCCCTCCGGAGAGCGTCGCCGAGGTCGCATAGACCCCGGCCTGCTCAAACTGGTAGAACGTCTCAATCATCCCCAGAACTGTTCCCAAAAGGCCGAGCAATGGCGCGATGTGTGCGATCGCGCCGATCGAGCCAATCCGGCGTTCGAGGGCCGGAATCTCCACCAGGGCGGCTTCCTGAATGGCAAAACGGATCTTCTCCTCTCCGTCCTCATGGTGCAGCAGTCCGGCTTTCACCAGACTGGCCACCGGCCCCGGCGTCTCTTCAGCCACGGTCAGGGCCTCGACCAGCCGGCGCTTCTGAACGATGTTCTTGATTCCCTCCAGAAATTCGGTCGATCGAATATGCCCGCGGTGCAGGTAGAGCGCGCGCTCGACAAAGATGACCAGGCCGACCGCACTGACAAGGAGGAGGACCCACATGACGGGGCCGCCCCGTTGAAAGAGTTCGAGAAGACTGAATTGTTCGAGGCTCATGTGCGTCTTGGATTAATTGGTTGCGGGAAATGCCGGTCAGGGGCTCACCCGGGCGATACGGGCCCGCGCCAGGGTATCTCCAGGCAAGCGATAGCTGAGTATGAGGTCATAAGCCTGGCGAGCGTTGTCCGGCTGCCCTTCGAGCTCGGACAACTGGCCGAGTTCAAAAAGCGCGCGCGACACCCAGTAACGACCCTGCGAACGCAGGAGTGAGGCCGTGACGTCATCCAACAGGAACCGGGTCACCACCGACCAGAGGATTTCCTTTGCGCGGGAACGGTCGCCGTGGATTCCCCAGGCCAGCGCCAGCTTGACCCCGGCCTCCACCCGCAGGTCGACCGGAGCATTGGGCAGGTCGACAAGTCGCTCCAACCGTGAAATGGCGGCTTCGAACTTCAGTGGATCCGTCGCGGTCTGAGCCATCAGACAGTCAGCGAGCGACAACTGGGCCACCAGACGGTCGGGACGGTCCTGGAAGTGATTCTCCAGGTATTCGTATATCTGCTGCGCAGCGCTGAATTGGTTGAGTTTCCTGAGCAGGTCCGCCTGCTTCAGGCGCGCGTAAAACAGAAAGTTGTCGTCCGGGTATTCCTGGGCCAGCCGCTCCAGTAGCTGATTGGCCTCGGTAAGGAAGGCGTCCTGCCCGCGTTTCTCGGCGTTGATCGCCGCTTCATAGAGCGCCATTGGAGCGTATTCGCTCTCCGGAAAACTGTCGGCCAGTTCGATCAGTTCCTGCTGGGCCTCAACCGTTCGGTTATCGTTCGAAAGAAACCGTGCCTTGATGATATAGGAAAAAATAGCTGCCTTGCTCCCGGAATAGTCGACCTTCAGTTGGTCCAGGATATCAGTCGCACGGTCGGTTTCACCCCGGTCAAACGCCGCCTCGGCCCTCAGAAGCAGGATATTGCTGGCCACCGCCGTGCGGGTTTCACCGTCGATCGCCCCGTCCGGCAACGCATCCAGGAACTCATCGACCGTGTTGGCCAACCCCGGTGTCCTCTCGGCGTCCCCCGCATCCAGCGACAGTCGAGCCCGCAACCAGAGGAACCTCAGTCGAAGGTTGGTGTCGAGATCGGGCCGGTCGACGTATTCCTCGACCCGCTCATAGGCGACCGCCGTGCGGCCAGCCAGTTGCAGGGCTTTCACCAGATTCCATTCGGCGGACCAACGATCGCCGGGATTGATCTGCACGGAACCGCCCTCGTCGTCGAGCATCGCCATCGCCCGGTCCAGTGAGCCGGCGCTGATCTCGGAGACGACCTGCTGAAAGAAGAGATCGCCCTGGGAAACGGCGGCGGACTGTTCAGTGAGGACCATGCCGTAGGCGTTGGCAGCGTTCCTGAAATCTTCCGGGTTGCTCGCCTGCAGACCCGCCTGGAAATGGCAGTCTGCGAGCAGAACGCCAAGATTGGCCCGTTCGTCACCCGCCGGCATCTCGGCCCGGATCTGGCTGATGAAATCGGCCGCCGTCCGATACCGTTGCCTCCGCCACGATGAGGCGGCCATTACCGCCAGGGCATTGCGTTTCAGGACTGATCCCGGATACTTTGACAGGAGTTCCCTGGAATCGGCCTCGGCAACCTCCAGATCGTCACGCTGGAGCGAAAGCTGGGACCGATAGTAAAGCAGCTGCTCGATCAGCGCGTGTGGCGGGTCCCGTTCGATCAATTCATCAAGAAGATTGATGAAGGACGCCGCCTGGTTCGAGTTCGGATCCCTGACCACCTCGGCCGTCTGCTGCAGAGCCACTTCCTGAAGATCGGCTTCAGACCCCGAGATCAGCAATTCCCGGTAAGCATCGCGCCCTATAACGGAATTCGCTCCGGCAATCATCCCGAGAAGAAGAAGCACCTGGTCGCGGATCTCGGCCTCGTTCGCCGGAATCAGCTCGGCATTTCGCTGCAGGACATCGATCGCCTCCTCCGTGCGCCCCAACTGATCCAGGACGACCGCATACTGTTGCACGAACTGAAAGCCCAGACGCCGTCCCTGAAACTCGTCCACCTGGCGTTTGAGGTCTCCGGCCAGAGCTTCGGTCGCCTCGCCCGATATGATCCGCAACCTGAGTTGCCCGGCGCGAAACTGGGCCAGCTGGGCGCCCGACACCGCAGCGGCGATTGCATCGTCGAATGCCGCCTCCGCCCGCCGGGAATCATCCCGGTTCTCGAAAGCCAATGCCTGCATGAAATAGAACCACCCCGCATCCTCTTCCGGCAGGGTATCGGGTTCGACCAACCGGATGTTTCGACCGACCGCCTCGAAATCCCCCCTTTCGATCGCCACCATGGCCAGCCGAAGGAAATAGCGGGCGTCGCGCGGTCCTTCAAACTCTTCAAGGGCATCGGCGGCCTGGCTTATCTTCCCCTGACCGATCAATGCCGTGATCAGATTGAGGCTCAGTCGGCCCCGCTGCTCTGCCGGTATGCGTTCGTCAGCCAATACCTCACGGTACAGTCCCTCGGCGATCGAGTAAAAGCCCGCTTCCATGGCCCGGTCCGCCACAGTTGCATCCCACAAACCCGCCGCCGTATCGCTGCCTCTGTCGATCCGACCAAAGACCAATGGAACCGATCCCTCAAATCCAATCGCCGAGAAGGCAGAGACAACCGCCAAGGCCACCAGACCCGCCTGCCGCAGTGTCGAATGGAACCGCGGACGCTGGATTGCTGGACTGTGATTCATGACTGGCACACCGATGAACATTCAATTGCAGAACTACAATCCAGAACTCAATTCACACGTGGTCACAACACTGCCGGGATCCATTTCCAAGTGGAGGTGGGAGATGCAAAATGACTCGCTCCGCGGGCACAACTACTTCTATGCTTTCCATGGTTATTCCCGCCGAAACCTGAACCATCCATCGCCTCCCGGTAAAGCATATGATTCCTCTCATCGTCGTCATCGCCGTAATTGTGGTCATCGCCCTCTGGGTCACAGGCATCTACAACCGCCTCGTCTCGCTTCGAAACCGCTTCAAGAACGCCTTCGCCCAGATCGATGTCCAATTGAAACGACGCTATGACCTGATCCCAAATCTGGTCGAAACGGCCAAGGCCTACCTCAAACATGAGCGCGAAACCCTCGAGGCGGTGATCCGGGCCCGCAATTCCGCCCAACAGGCCAGCCAGAAAGCGGCCGCGCATCCTGAAGATGCCTCGGCGGTCAAAGGGCTGATCGGCGCCGAAACAGCACTGACCGGTGCCATGGGTCGTTTCTTTGCCCTGGCAGAAGCCTACCCCGATCTGAAGGCCAATCAGAACATGATGCAACTCACCGAGGAACTGACCTCGACCGAGAACAAGATCGCCTTTGCCCGACAGTCCTTCAACGACTCCGTCATGAACTACAACACGGCGCGGGAGAGTTTTCCGGCAGTGATCTTCGTCGGCATGTTCAATTTCCAGGGCGCGGAGCTTTTCGAGATAGCATCTCCGGAGGAAAAAGAGGCTCCCAAGGTTTCATTCTCCTGAATGCCTCTCTCCCCATCGCTTCGCCATGGATTTCTTTGAAGCCCAGGCAGCAGCTCACCGAAAGACGGTGCGGCTGGTGGTGTTCTATGTTGTCGCGATCATCCTCATCATCTGCAGCCTCTATGCCGCCGCCGTCCTGATCTTTTTCTTCACCGGCGGACAGACCAGGCCTCCGATCGAATGGTGGCAACCCGGGATCTTTGCACCGACGGCGGTCGGTGTCCTCATGGTTGTCGCCGCCGGCAGTTTGTTCAAGACGGCCAGTCTCAAGAGTGGCGGTGGCTCCGTCGCCCGCATGCTCGGCGGGCGCCTCGTCGAACCGAATACCAGCGACCCCCTGGAGCGGCGCCTGGTCAACGTGGTGGAAGAAATGGCCATCGCGTCCGGGGTTCGCGTTCCGGATATTTACCTGCTGCCAGAGGAGGGAATCAACGCCTTCGCGGCCGGTTTCTCCACCGACGACGCTGCGGTTGCAGTAACCACAGGCTGCCTCAAGACACTGAATCGCGACCAGTTGCAGGGAGTCATCGCCCATGAATTCAGTCATATCCTCAACGGGGACATGCGGCTGAACATCCGCCTGATCGGTCTCCTCTTTGGTATCCTGCTCCTCGCCATCGCCGGCCAGATCCTTCTTCGATCCACTGCCCGCGCCTCTCTGTTCGGAGGGCGCCGACGCGACAGCAAAGGTGGAGGCGCTGTGATGGTCATCCTTCTCGCTGGTCTGGTCCTGATCCTGATCGGCTATATCGGTGTCTTCTTCGGTCGACTGATCCAGAGCGCGGTCTCAAGACAGCGCGAATTCCTGGCCGATGCCTCGGCTGTTCAGTTTACCCGAAATCCGGACGGTATCGCCGGAGCCCTCAAACAGATTGGGGCTTTCGCCCACGGTTCCGTTCTGACCGACAATCATGCAACTGAGGCCAGCCATCTCTTTTTTGCCAACGGTCTCAAGTCGTCCTTCATGGATCTTTTCGCCACCCATCCCCCGCTCACTGAGCGCATCCGGGCCGTGGAGCCGTCCTTCGACGGCGACTTCACAAAGATCAAATCACAGATCCAGACCGCACAGCCAGGCATCGGGGAACACCAGACCGGGCAGAAACGGTCCGGGGCCACCGGTCTGAACCGCGATCAATTCATCACCCGGGTCGGAACTTTGGCCGGAATCACCCTGGCCTCGGGTGCCTCCGCCCTCGATACCATCTCCGACCGCATCCGTGCCCTGGCCCACGACCCCGAATCGGCTCAAACACTGGTCCTGGCGTTCCTCCTCGACGATGATCAGGCGATCCGAAGTCGACAGATCGAGGCAGTGGAGTCCCAACTCAGTTCCGGTATCTCCAGGCAGGCGATCGAAACGGTTGCTCTCACCAGGGGACTCGACCGGTCTCAAAGACTGATGGTCCTCGACCTCGCTCTGCCGGCAATCAAGCGGGTCAGCCTCGAAGAACGACCCGCTTTTCATGCGGTGGTCGACACCCTGATCGCTGCCAACGACGATGTATCCCTGTTTGAGTTCGCCGTTCAGCAGCTTCTCCGACGCTATGTTCCCGTCGATCACGATTCCAACCGACCAAGGGTCGCCGAATATTACGCGATCAAACCACTGGCGGAGGACATCTCCCTGTTGCTGGCCACGCTGGCGGATTCCGGTCACCACGATGATCAACCGACCGCCGGGCAAGCCTATCGGGCCGGCGCCGCACGAATCGACGAGGTCAAGGCATTGCCCGAACCCGGGATATCCGGTCTCGACGCCGAACGGATTGCCGCCGCTCTCGACCACCTTTCGAAAGCGTCGCTGCCCATCTGCAAGCGGATCCTCGATGCCTGTGTCCAGACCGCCGGATTCGACGGTACGATTGAAGCCTCAGAGGCGGAACTCCTTCGGGCCGTCAGCGCCACCCTGGACTGCCCGATCCCGCCCCTGAGCTGAAGTAAGAATTTAGAACGAAGAGTTAAGAATCGGGATGTCGGACTCGAAATCCGAGACCAGACACCGGGGTCATCGCTCGACATCAGTGCGAACGGGGGGGCAATGCTCGACATCTTGCACGCCAGTGCGAGATGTCGAGGTTTGACCCCTTCAAACCGACCCAATCGCCAGTGCGAGATGTGAGCTTTGACCCCTTCAAACCGACCGCAATCGCCAGTGCGAGATGTAAGCTTTGACCCCTTCAAACCGACCGCAACCCTCAGTGCGAGGTCTGAGCTCTGACCCGATTCAGCAGATTCGAATCGGCTGATGTCGCTTCGCTCGGTCCAGATTCCCCGGTTTCAGAATCGGACCCAAGCTAAATATGCTTTGAGTCCTCGTGGTCCTTTTCGTGGTAGCCCGATTCCTGCCGCTCGTGGTTGACCTTGTTTTTCTTCACGTAGGCATCGAATACATCGTCTGCAGACATATCCAGCGTCTGAGCCAGCGAGATCAGGAAATGAAAGAGATCGACCACCTCGACGCGGGCATTCTGCAGATCGAACTCCTGATACCGGGCCCACCACTTCCAGGGAACCGAATCGATCAACTCGGCCATTTCCTGCTGCATGGCACGGGTGTAATTGAGAACCCATTTCGTACGCTCGCCCTCATCGAGATCCCTCAGATGAACGCCGATCCGTGCATTCAGAGCCTCCTGCATGCTGAAAATTTCCTGGAGCTTGTCCATTCCCGAGATTCCCTACCCGCCCGCCTGCACCGGAGCAAGTCCTTATCGAGCAGTATCGGCCACGGGGTCATTGCTCATTATTCTGCATGCCAATGCGAGAGTTATGCTTTGACCCCTCGAAGCCAAGTTGACCGAAATTCCTCCTGAACCCGCCTTGACATTGCCATTCAGGATCATCCCGGCTCGCGACCCGGTGCAGGAATCTCTGTGGATTTGAGATTGCGAAATCTGATCGTCCACCCGTAGCCTTCAGGGTTTGAGGCCGGTAATCCGCCATTCAGGCGTCCGAAGCCTCCCTATAAATCAGGTCGGCACACACACAAATTTGCCGCCGTCAGCACTGAAAGTACATGTCAGAGAACGAAACAAATACGGACAAACCAGCGGAAACACCTGCCACCGCAGTCCAGAATTCGGCAGCCCCGGAAACACCGGCGGCGCCTAAGCAGGTCTCCCGCCTCTATGCACGGTACCGCCGTGACAAAACAGGTGGAACCACCCTGACCCCCAGCCCGCTCAGCAGCGACCCCGTCACCTCGGCGGACAATCTGCCAGTGCGGGCCACCGCGCCCGCCCACCTGGTCGGTGATTCTGATCAGAGAAACGACGATCGGTTCGAACGACCGGAACGTCGCGAACGTCGGGAACGACCGGAACGTGGTGATCGTGGAGACCGAGGACGCAATCGACGAGATCAGGGCGAACAATACGACCGCGGCGAACGCCGCCGGGAATCGTCCGATCCGACCAACATGCCAGAGCCCCGGGAACGCGAAGAGGAGCCGAGCGGGGCGCCGTCCGCCGAAAGGCCCGAAAGGGAGGCGAAGACGGACACCGCTCCATCCGAACAGCGACAGAGGCGGCGGGGACCCCGTTTCGAAGAATCCGGCGATCAGTCATCAGATCGCTCTCACCTGATCCAGGAATTCAAGCCTTCCCGCCACGCGAAACCCGCCGGACACCAGGATTCCAGGAAAGGGACCGAAGGGAAGAAAGGCTCCCTTATGGGATGGATCAAGTCGGTATTTACCGGTGGAGATGAAGCCACGGAGACACCTGCCGCCCCACCTTCGCGAAACCGGCAACAGGGCGGTCGCCACCCCAGGTCGGAGTCTGGTCCTGGTAACCGCGACGGTGCGCCGAGACGGCGCCGACGCGGCCGGCGGAGTGGTTCAGGCGGCGGACAGAATCGCGGGCGCCGCAGCAACGACAATCGGCCCAGACGCGGGGACTGACCCGAATGGCGCCAGGTTAAGCGTCGATTTGGAGTTTCTCGACGAAGAACAGCCCACGGGGTCATTGCTCATTATCTTGCATGCCAATGCGAGAGTTGTGCTTTGACCCCCTCGAAGCCAAGTTGACCGTAATTCCCCTGAGAGCCCCTTAACATTACCATTCGGGACTGACCCCTTCGCATCCTCTCTCTTCGCAGCCTGAGAGGCTGCCTTGAACTCAAGCCCCGGACTCTTGAGGGTCCGGGGTATTTCCGCGCCCGGATGAAAGGGCGGTCAACATCCCCTTGCTTATCACCACCGGAACGTCCAACACTCGATTCGACCATGGACGTACTCCGCATTGAAGGATGCCGACCGCTCTCCGGTGAGGTGGCGGTCGGAGGCGCCAAGAACGCGGCCCTGCCGATATTCGCCGCCACTCTTCTGACGTCGAGCCCGTGCACGATCCGAAATGTCCCTGATCTCAGCGATATCCGGTTCATGGCTGACATTCTGCGGCACCTCGGAGCCGAAGTTGAAGATCAAGGCAACGGCATCTGGCAGATCACCGCCTCCTCGATCGGCCACACCGCGCCTTACGATCTCGTCCGAAAGATGCGGGCATCCGTGTGCCTGATGGGGCCGCTGATCGGACGGCTCAGAAGAGCCGTCGTCTCGCTGCCCGGAGGGTGTGTGATCGGCCCACGGCCCATCGACATCCACCTGAAGGGATTGGCCGGAATGGGCTGTGCCACTGAGATTGAGAACGGCTACGTTCACCTCGATGGAGAGGAACTTCGGGGTTCGGATATTTTCCTGGGAGGACGCCATGGGAGCACAGCGCTCGGCACCGCAAATATTGTCATGGCTGCCGTGCTCGCTCCCGGGACAACGCGTATCGACGGGGCGGCCTGCGAACCCGAGATAGTCGATCTCTGCCGGATGCTCGTCTCGGTGGGCGCCGGAATCGTGGGAATTGGAAGCCACGCCCTGGTGATAGAAGGGGTGTCTGAACTGCACGGCGCCGACCACACCGTCATTCCCGATCGAATTGAAGCGGGCACGTTCCTGCTCGCAGGTGCGATCACCAAGGGTGATGTCGTGGTTCGCAACGCCAGGTCGGATCATCTCGCTGCCCTTCTCGACAAGCTGCGCGAAACCGGGGCCGTGCTTGAGGTGGCGCGGGACCATTCCATCCGCATCCGGCCAGGATCCGGCTCCCTGAAACCGGTGGATGTGATCACCCTGCCTCACCCCGGATTCCCCACCGATCTGCAGGCCCAGATCTGCGCCCTGATGAGCGTCACACCCGGCCTGAGCATCGTGACGGAAAAAGTCTTTCCCAACCGTTTCATGCACGTCCCGGAACTGCAGCGAATGGGCGCCGACATCGCGATCGAAGGAGCCAGCGCCATCATCAAGGGCCGCGAGAAACTTTCCGGCGCACCGGTCATGGCCTCTGACCTGCGGGCAAGCGCTGCGCTCGTGATGGCCGCCCTGGCCGCCGTGGGTGAGACCTGGATCCAGCGTGTCTACCACATCGATCGTGGCTATGAACGGATCGACCGAAAGCTGACCTCACTCGGAGCGATCATCGAACGCCTGCCTTCAGAAGCCCTCCCCGAACACCTGGTCGGGACCGAATAAGGCAGGAGGAAAAGGCATTAGGCTGAAATGGCACAAACGGGGGTCATTCCTCGACATCTTGCATGTCAATGCGAGATGTCGAGGTTTGACCCCTTCAAACGGACCGACCCCTTCAAACCTCCCTTCAAACGGTCCGACCCCTTCAATCGAACCGCAACCGCCAGTGCGACATGTGAGCTTTTACCCTTCGAAGACGATCGAACACTGACTCCAACCTCGACATTGGCCATCAACAGAACGAAAACACAGAAGTGACAGAAAAAGGCGTCCAGTTCATCTCCACGGCCCTACAGTCACCCATTACGCCCCAGGAGGCTGCTCTGCGGCCAAAGTCATTCGCCGATTTCACCGGGCAGAGAAAAACGGTCGAGCGCCTCAAGGTCATGGTCGGCGCTGCCAAACGCCGGAACGACGTTCTCAGCCACATCCTGCTGAGCGGACCACCCGGACTCGGCAAGACCAGCCTCTCCTTCATTCTGGGAAATGAGATGGAACGAAACGTCAGGGTGACTTCAGGTCCCGTCATTGAGAAGGCCGGCGACCTGGCCGGGATCCTCACCAGCCTCGAAGAGGGAGACATCCTCTTCATCGACGAGATCCATCGTATCCCCAAGACCGTCGAGGAGTACCTGTATTCAGCGATGGAGGACTTTCGAATCGACATCATGATCGACCAGGGTCCCAACGCACGCTCGGTTCGGCTCAACGTGCCGAAGTTCACTCTCATCGGCGCAACCACCCGCAGCGGCCTGTTGACCGCCCCGCTGCGCAGTCGCTTCATTCTGCAGACACGGCTCGACTACTACGCGGCCGAGGATCTGGTTAAGATTGTCAAACGAACCTGCGCGCTGCTGAAGATAGAAGCCGATCCCGAAGGGACCACCGAACTGGCCAACCGGGCCCGGGGCACACCGCGCATCGCCAATAACCTTGTGTCTTTCGTCCGTGACTTTGCCCAGGAGCGGGCGGATGGGATCATCACCAGATCCGTCGCGGTTGACGCACTTGAGCTCCTGGAAATAGATGCCAGCGGTCTCGACGAAATGGACAAACGCATTCTCTGCCTGATCGCCAATCAGTACAAGGGAGGACCGGTCGGTCTTTCGACCCTGGCGGTCGCCGTGGGCGAAGAAGCAGACACCCTCGAGGAAGTCCACGAACCCTACCTGATCCAGGGTGGTTACCTGAAACGCACCGCCCAAGGCCGCGTCCTGACCGATCGAGGCTACCACGCGATCGGACTGGAGACCCTCACCGACGACCAGTCGTCTCTATTCTGACCTCATACCAAACAAACCGTAGTGCACTACGGTTTGTTTAAAGATCGAAAACAATACGTAGCACACTACGGTTTGTTTTCCACTGTATTCCGAAAGGCAGGGCGTGGCCGGTGTGCGCCCTTCGCCGGAGCATGGATCCGTCCGCTCGACCACCGGAGAAACCTTCAATCAACGTTTGACCCCTTCGAATCATTTTCCGTATTTCCAGGCTTCGTCGTACATCGCAATGATATTCTCGACAGGTGTGTTGACCTGCAGGTTGTGGCACGGAGCGAGTATATACCCTGTGCCGTCGCCGGCCAGGGCGTCGATGCAGTGACGCACTTCTGCACGCACCTCGTCCGGAGTCCCGAAGGGCAGTATCTTCTGGTTCTCGATGGCCCCGTGGAAGGCCACCTTGTCGCCAAACTCTGATTTCAGTTCCTTCATGTCCATCTGCGGACATGTCCACTGAACGGGATTCAGAATATCTATCCCCAGTTCAACCAGAGTGGGCAGGAATTGGCGTATACTTCCGTCATCGTGGTGGAAGACCTTGATCCCGAACTCATGACACAGATCAATGAAGCGTTTGTGATGGGGAGCATAGAATTCCTGGTACAACCCCAAACTGATGAGTGGTCCTGACTGGCTTCCGAGGTCGTCCGTGACCTGTGCGATATCAATCAAGCCGTCGCATGCCTCAAACATGCAGCGGTGATGATCGAAAAAGAAATCGGAAATGCGGTTGACGATAGCGTGCGTGATCTCCGGATCCTCCAGAGGGTCAACGAGCGATTGTTCCAGACCGCGCAGCATGTTGTGATAGAAGAAGGGCGCCATGTAACCACACTGGACAGCCCTTGTCCGGCCGACACTTTCAGCCTTGTCCCGAAGGGCCGGATAGTCGAACCAATCGGTCGTCGGCCACCTGTAGGCATCGAGATCGGCAATCGTTTCCGCTTCAGCCAGAGGATAGAACGATAGCTCATTGTAAGCACCGCCTTCGTGAGGGACCCGCTTGCGGCGGATCCCCCAGAAATCAACCGATTCCCCATCGGCGAGTTTCGGCAACGCCGGGCCGATGTAATCGGGGCTCACCACCGCCATCCCGTCGATGCGAAGCTCGGCCAGAATGTCGGCCTCTTCGCCAAAGTGATCGCGTAGCTTGGCCCAGACTTCGGGCGTTGCCCAGATATCAGTCGGTACGCGATCAACAGGCTCGCGATTGATTGCCGCGATTACTCTCTCTCTCGAATTCATCTCCATGTCCTGGTCCAACGTTCAAAAATCATGCGCGGGTCCGACCGGCCGATACTCTCTGAACCGGCTTCTCGACTGCTATTTCATGGAGGACCAAACCCTCCTCAAGGAGTTGCACTTGCTCAACCACAGACCCATTGGGATCGATGACTGCTGTAGGACCAAAGGAGACACGACCTGCCCAGTCACCGGTCACGTCTGACGATACCAGCCACAAGGAAGTCTCAACCGCCCGTTTCGCACGGATTTCGTTGTGCTTGTGCTTCCAGACTTCCGCACTCCCCTTCCCCATCATGTTGTTACACGGGCATACCAGCAGCCCGGCTTTTTGATCGGAGATCGCTTTCGCGCAATTCGGGAAATTGAGATCGTTGCAGATGTTGATTCCGAATCTCAGCCCATCCACTTCAAAGACAGGGTAATCAGACCCCGCGTCGAACATGGACTCTCCCGGGCGAAGATGCGTCTTCCGGTAGCGCCCCAGAACCTTTCCGGCCTTTACGATGACGGCGGTATAATAGAGTCTCTGCTCATCGGCTTCGATAAGTCCGATGACCAGGATGGGATCCAGATGAGCCAGGCGCTTGAGGATTCCATCGAACCTTCCAGATGATATATTCAGCGCAAGTCTCTCCGTGTTCTCATCAGCGAACACATAACCCTGGAGGTAGCATTCAGGATAACATACCAACCGGGCTCCCTGACTATCCGCCTTGGCTCCATACTCGAGGATCTTGCCCAATGCTGAATCGATGTCCTGATGTACATACGGCAGCTGGCAGGCAACGATTTTCACGGTAGGCTTGGCTTCTCTCAAATCGCAAAAGTGATACGCAAGGATTGGCGCGGAGCGCCAACCGCAGTTGTATCCACTCCTTTGTGTCAAATTTCCTTCGCTAGATGATGGGAGTTCAGCTCCATACCTTTTTTGAGGTATAGTCGATGCGCATCCTGCCTGCCGTATCCAGTGTCCAGGTGAATTCCTGAACACCCGTTAATCTTGGCCTGATCTTCTAACCAATCGAGCAGAGCCCCTCCGTAGCCGCTTCTCGTTTTCTCTGGATCTGTGATGAGGTCGTCCAGGTAGAGAATTTTCCCCCATGCCATGAACACCAAAAATCGGTATCCAGCCAATGCAGATATGTTCTTGGAGTCGTCCAAACAGGCGATGAGCTTGTAGCCTTCCGCTTTCTGTCGGGCAAACCTCTCAATGAATTCGTCTTCATTCAGGTTTGGCCTGAGAACCTGCATCAATGGAAAGCATGAGCGAGCTTCCGCTTCTGATTCTATGGCGATCATTTCCATGTCCACTTAACGTGATTAGCATCAGCCGCGGCCGTCAGGACGTTGGCTGCATGCCTTGTTCGGTGCAATGTCGTCTCTCTCGAGCCTTGAGTCTTGTGGAGCAAACGCTTTATGACGTCCAGGATCGAGTTCCAACCCCTCCGCAACCAGAGTCTCGCGGAGTATTGCTACGGGCACTTCGCGTATGTCACTTGCTGAAAATTCGACAGCCAATGCTGCGGCCGTGCCGGCAGCCTGCCCCATCGCACTGCACGTGGGTGTCATGCGGCAACTGCTATGAACGACCTGGTCGACGCTAATGCACTTGCCGGCCAGAAGAAGGTTCGGCAGGCCCCTCGCAATAAGACATCGAAGAGGTATATTGTAGGGCTCCACCCTTTGGCGCCAGCCGGAATCGCCCGACTTCGTTAGACTGTGGAAATCGATTTGGCATGTGGCAACTGCTATCCCGTCATCATAGGTCAGGGGTTCAGAGCGGTTAAGTACGTCCTCTTGAGTCAGGACGTAGTCACCCACGATCCGGCGTCCCTCGCGGATGCCGATCTTGGCGCCCGTGGACGCCAATGCATAGCTTGGGTACTCGTGGCTCTGTAAATAGTGCACGATGCGGAGGAGTTGGCACCTGGCTTCACGCTCAGCTTTGCTCAGACTGAACGGATCGGTCGGGTTATGATTTATGACTTTCGTGACGTTCAGGTAAACGCGGTTGTTATCAACACGCGAGCCCGCCCCCAAACCAGGCAACTCATCTTTGGTGCGGATGGGCTTGAGGCCCTCCGGGAGGTAGGGATTCTGCGGCTTACCGGTTTCGTACATCCAGGCCGTAAGAGACATGTGAAGGGTCAGACCATTGTCAGGATCTCCCTGCATGAATTCGGCACCGGCCAAGGCACTGAGGTCACCCTCCCCCGTAGCGTCTATATAATACTTCGCCCGAGCGATCAGAGCCCTTGAACAAGAGAAGATATGCACGTCCGCGATCGCATCCGCTTCTTTCGTGACTTCGCTGACCGACGCATGGAACAAAATGTCGACTCCCACCTGCTCGGCAAGCAACTGCCAGACCAGTTTCAGGTATTCCGGATTGAATCTTCTGGGTTTCTCGTATCGAACCCCAAATCGGCGCATTTCCCGAACGACCGAATCGAATATGTTGCCCAAACCCTCAAGGTGGGCAAACCACTCTCCCACACCGCCGGAGGTCGAAACGCCGCCGAGGCAGTTCTGCTCTTCCACCAACAACACCCGGTGTCCGCGTCGAGCCGCCGCTACCGCGGCCGCTGATCCCGCTGTGCCGCCTCCGGCCACTATTATGTCGTAATCAAGACAGATCATATACTGGCTCAGAAAATTCGTTTCAACGCTCTGAACGTTTGAACTCGAACACGGAGAGCCGCGCAGCGGGCCGGGGTTGTCTCATCTGGCTGATTGTTGGGGCCTATCCCTCCGGCAATCCTCTCCCTCCTGCGGGTTGTTCGATTTCTTTTACCGGTAGACATCTCTTCGATCCCCGACCTTCACGATCATGATCACCAGGCGGCGATCGAAGATCTCATAAACAACCCTGTAATTCCCTACTCTGATTCGGTAGAGTTCACGATCTGTGAGCTTCTTGCAGGATGCCGGGCATGGATTGGCCTCCAGCCTATCGATCGCCTTCAGGATTCTGGAGGCATCGCGTTTCCCTATCTTCTTAAGATCTTTTCGGACGGACTTGGTAAACTCGAGACTATATCGTTCCATCTGCTTTCAATTGGGCGAGGAACTCTTCGTAACCATAGGTCTTCTCATTTCTGCGCTTCTTCCATTCGGCGATATCTTCGAGATCTTCTGAAAGTGATGCCTTGAGCGCATCGTTGACCAGGTCGGACATGGTCTGGCGCGTTTCAGCTGCTTTCACCCTGAGGGCTTGGTGAAGGGCGTCATCCAGGTAGAGAGTTGCTTTGCTCATAAAACCAAACTGACGCCATACCGTCATGACGTCAAGACGCTATTCTCCTTCGGACGATACGGATCAGGGGCGGCTATCTGCCGTCGCCTGCATCTGACTTGCTGGATGTTTCGTCTTTCGTCCTATTGGCGGCATCGGGCTTCTGTTTCTCGTATTTGAGTTCTGACTTAACCCTAACGTTTCATAAATCGACAGAAGTTGCCCGCTAATCTACGCGAATCATCGCTAATGAAAGCCGTCTCTATCTGGGATTCGCCTCAATTCGCGTAGATTAGCGGGCAGAGATCAGTGGGTTCTTCTATCCACACTTTCAGTGAACATGCAAATACGACTTGATTCGGACAGAACCTTCTATTTTGCAACAGGTCATATCACTACTGTTCTTATGAGACTATGAGGTTGACGCTCCCGGCTACCCGATTTCACTGGTTCACCCCAGTCTCGTGTGCTGCCTTACAAAGTGCAATACTTTCAAATAGCGCGCTATTCTCTTTCACCTTCTTTGGTCGTTCTCTCTAGTGTCCTGTCTCACAAATAAGCTTGCCAATACCAGAGCCATTTTCAACCCCAGCGAGGCGGCCGCGCCGGTGCTGTGCCCTGTGGCACTGCCCGGCGCGGGCAACGCGGCTGAGGT